>Ga0134125_10007832_pt1 | contig 12042 bp, 9 predicted proteins | sample KB31751_FD_96464 | JGI IMG/M metagenome (GOLD analysis project Ga0134125, IMG submission 96464) | Terrestrial soil microbial communities with excess Nitrogen fertilizer from Kellogg Biological Station, Michigan, USA - KB3-175-1 | ecosystem: Environmental > Terrestrial > Soil > Unclassified ... | reverse complement strand
CCTTCAGCCAGCAAAGATTCGGCGAGGTCGTCGGCGCGTGTGAGGAAGTCATTCAGATCGTTGAAGCCGCTCACAGACGCCGTACCGGCTTGTCCTCCAGTTCCCCAGTTAGCGGTGGATTGCGTTTCGGCTTTACGCATGTACTGGGCTCCAGCGCAAGTGTTGTAAGTGCGAACGCGCTCGCGCGTCCACCCGCCGAGCATTTGCACGATCGGCTTCCCAACGGACTTGCCAAAGAGATCCCAAAGCGCGATATCGACGGCAGAGGCCGCTCGCGCTTCCACTCCGGTAGATCGAAACCCAACATAGGTCACCAGGTCGCGAGCAATCGCGTCAATTGCTAACGCATCTCGTCCCATCAACCGTGGAGCAACCGCGTCGTGGATATAGGTTTCAACGGCTCCCGCATCGAAGAATGTTTCACCCAATCCAACAACGCCTTCATCGGTGTGAACGTGCAGCCATAGTAGCTGGGGAAACTCGCCGATTCGTATCGTTTCAAAATTTGTGATCTTCATAGCCCCTCAAACACCGCTCCGTCGCGGTCGCGGCTCAGCCCGCATTGCCGTGTCCCGCACAAATTGCTATTTTCACCTTCGCGACCTGAACCGTCTCATTCCTACCCTCGTATTTCCCGAAAACGAACACCTCTTGGCCGTCTACATTCAACAAACCTGCTATTTCTAGCGCTAGGACCACGCCGGAACATGGCACGTCAAATGCCCCAAATCCAAATAGCACCTATGTGGAAGAACCTGATCTACGCTTTTCGCGGCCTGCTAAAAACCCCAACATTCACTCTGGCTGCGCTGCTTTGCCTCGCGCTCGGCATCGGGGCAACTACGGCCATTTTTAGCATCGTGAACGCGGTAATTTTGCGTCCGCTGCCATATGCAGATTCCGGCCGGCTTGTCCGGCTCTACACTGAATTCCAATCGCAGGATGCCGGTCTTCATAAGTTTTGGTTCTCCGAACCGGAGGTATTCAATCTTCAAGCGCTACATTCGTTCTCGGCGATTGGCGCTTGGGGCATCGCCGCTGCCAATGTTTCAGGAGGCGAGCAACCGGTCCGCATCATCACCGCCTATGTCAATGCGCCTGCGCTACAAACTCTGGGCGTGAAACCGGAACTTGGCAGGCTGATCAATAGCGACGAGGACAAGGTGGGCGTCGAGCGGGTAATTGTTCTCTCTCATTCGCTCTGGAAAAGCGAATTCGGCGCGGATCGAAATATCATTGGACAGCAGATCTATCTCAACAATGAAAAGTGCCGCGTGGTCGGTGTTATGCCGGCGAATTTCATGTTTCCGCCGGGCGAGACGGATCCCCCACAAGCCTGGTCGTCGCTGCAACTGAATCCGCTGAGCACCAGTTACGGCAGCCACTGGCTTTCCGTATTCGCAAGGCTGCGCGACGGCGTTTCACCCGTGCAGGCAAAGCAGGAGATATATCGGCTGGTTTCCGGTTTGGGGCAAGCGGATTCGGCGAACCACCACATGCTCAGCGCGAAGAACCATCCCATCTCTCTCTATGGTTTTTACGGCGAAGTCGTCGGCAAAGTACGGAAAGCGATGCTGATGCTACTGTTTGCCGTCGCGCTGGTTCTGCTTATCGCCTGCGTAAATGTCGCCAATCTATTGCTCGCGCGCAGCGAGGCTCGCCATCGGGAAATTGCGGTACGCCGTGCCATAGGCGCATCGGGGCGCCATCTCCTGAATCAATTCATCATTGAAGGTATTCTTCTCTCGTTTGTTGGCGCGGCAATCGGTATTGCATTGGCCTATGGTGCGCTGCATTTGATCGGGCTAACGGATGCGGGCAATATTCCGCGCGCCAGCGAAATCAATATTGATTGGCGAGTGCTCGTATTTACATTGGCCACAAGCTGCATCACGGGCATTCTTTTCGGCTTAGCGCCATTGGTGCATACATCGGCGATAAAAGTATTCGAAACGCTGAAGACTGCAAGTACGCGCACGGTTGGGACTGTGGCCTCAAACCGCTTCCGCCGCGCTCTGGTCATCGGCGAGATGACGATGGCCTTTCTGCTTCTGAGTGGAGCGTCACTCATGGTGCAAGGCTTTTGGCGATTGCAACAGGTAAACCCGGGGTTCAATCCGGACAAGCTGCTCACGCTGAGTGTTTCCCTTCCCGATAAAACGTATAAAGACGCCGCAGCCTGCATGAATTTCTGGACGCGTCTGCAGGCGGATCTGGCACAGCTTCCCGGCGTGCGCTCCGCCACGATGATGGCCGGCCTTCCGCCGATACGCCCCGTGAACGAAGACACAACGGATTTTGAAAATAGCCCAGACATGCTTCGGGAACACAAGCCCGATGTCGCTTACTATCAGGTGGCCGGCGACGACTTCTTCAAGACACTGCAAGTTCCGTTAGTCGAAGGACGATTTCTCTCGCCGCGCGACGGCGACAAAAACAGCCGCGGCGTAGTGATCAACTCCGCGGCCGCCCATACATTCTGGCCGCATATGCAGGCCATAGGTCAACGCCTCCGCCCGCATTCTCTCAAAGCAGACGACCCGTGGTATACCGTTGTCGGCGTAGTTGGCAATATTAAAAATCACGGGCTCGATCAACCCGCGGACACCGAAGTATTCTTCCCGTACCGCATGCCGCCGTTTAATAACGGCTTACTCAACGCACCCAACATTGTCCTGAGAACGCAAGGTGATCCGCTATCTCTCGCGGCAGCCGTACGGCGGGCGGTCAACGAAGTAGATCCCAGTCTGCCGGTCGCCAAAGTTTCGACAATGGAAAACGTAATCGCAGACGCCAATTCGCGGCCGCGTTTTCTTACGCTGGTGATGGGCCTGTTCTCTCTGATTGCCCTGGGGCTTGCCGCTATTGGAATCTATGGCGTTATCTCATATTCAGTCGAGCAGCGCACCGCTGAGTTCGGCATTAAGATGGCGCTGGGAGCGCAGCCCACATTGCTACTACGGCAGGTGATCGGGCAGGGGCTTTTACTTGCCTGCGTTGGAATCATAATTGGCGTTTTCGCCGCATCGTTCCTGACACAAGCATTACAGGGAATGGTGTTTGGCATCGGCTCGCAGGATTATTTCTCGCTCTTGATAACGGGTCTGGTGCTCGCCGCGGCTACGGTGCTTGCTTGCGTCGTTCCGGCAATTCGCGCTATGCGGCTCGATCCGGTTACCGCATTGCGCTACGAATAATTCGCATCTTGCCCTGAAACGGAAACCTGCCCGGGCCAGTCCCTTTCTGCGAAGGAAGAGACAGCATGTGCGAAGGTGTGTACCGACTCGACGGTAAGAATGCGTTGGTGACGGGGTCGAGTCGCGGCATCGGTAAAGGAATCGCAATCCGTTTAGCGCAAGAAGGCTGCAACGTGGTAATCGATTACGTTGCCAAGCGCGATCACGCCGAAGACACCGCGAAGCAGGTGGAAGCTGCAGGGCGCCGCGCGGTGCTTCTTCAAGCCGACGTGAGTCGCACCGAGGATACACGGCGGCTAATTGACGAGGCAACGAAGCAGCTTGGGCCCATCGATTTCCTGGTGAATAATGCCGGCATCGAAAAGAATGCCGGCTTTCTGGATGTTTCCGAGCAAGACATGCAGGCCATCATAGGCGTGAATCTCACTGGACCCTTCTTTCTTACTCAGTTCTTTGCACGCAAGCTGAAGGAAGCGGGCAAAGGTGGACGTGTGGTGAATATCAGTTCGGTACACGAGGACTTGCCGTTCCCTCACTTCGCTCCTTATTGCATGACCAAGGGCGGCATGAAGATGATGATGCGAACGCTTGCCATCGAATTGGCCCCGCTCGGTTTCACTGTGAACAACATTGCTCCGGGCGCGATAAAGACGCCGATTAATGCCGCGCTGTTGAGCGATAAGCCCAAGCTCGACGCACTTCTCGCAAACATCCCTTTGAAACGCTTAGGCGAACCCTCCGACGTTGCGGGACTGTGTGCCTTTTTGTTATCCCCCGACGCGAGTTACGTAACAGGAGCGACATTTTTTGTGGACGGCGGGCTCACCTGGAATTACAGCGAGCAGTAACGTTCCGGCAACTTCCGGCTACTCTGCGCAATCAAAGGAGCGTGCCGGATACTCTGGTTGTCCTAAGCTGTACATGCGCAAACCATCCGCCAATAGTTGACAATGACGGGAAGGTGGCGTAAACGGCTCCGAAATGGCCAACCAGGAACTGCAGGAAATTGAGCCGGAAGCGGCTTCGAGCCAGGCCATTGTCGCCGGCATTAACCCTTGGTTGATCGCGGCGGCAGTCGTACTGCCGGCATTCATGGAGGTAATTGACACCTCCATCGCATCGGTTTGTATTCCCTATATCGCAGGCAGCCTCTCCGCCTCAAACGATGAAGCGACTTGGGTTCTGACGTTTTATTTGTTGTCCAATGCGGTAGTGCTGCCCGCGAGCGCTTGGTTTTCGCTTCGCTTCGGGCGGAAGCGATTTTTGCTGGCGTCGATCGTAATCTTTACTGCCTCCTCATTTTTTTGCGGTGCGGCGACAAGCCTTTTTGCCATTCTCGTTGCGCGTTTAGTGCAAGGCGCCGGCGGCGGTGCTTTACAGCCCTTATCGCAAGCGATTCTCACCGAAAGTTTCCCTCCTGAAAAGCGCGGCATGGCAATGGGGCTTTTCGGATTGGGCGTAGTTGTTGCGCCGGTGCTTGGTCCGACGCTGGGCGGCTATTTGACAGATAACCTTTCGTGGCGATGGGCGTTTTACATCAACATTCCAGTCGGCATTCTGGCTTTGGTAATGATCTCGCGGTTCATCAAGGATCCACCGTATATCGAACATGCCAAGCCGGGAAAATTTGACGGCATCGGCCTAGGCTTGCTGGCGCTTTGGCTCGGCGCGATGCAGTTGATTCTGGATCGCGGGCAGGAAGACGACTGGTTCGGCGCAACCTGGATACGCTGGGCGTTCCTGCTGATGGTCGTCACGTTTGTGGCGTTCATCGTCTGGCAGCTAAAGAAAGATAAGCCGCTGGTTGATCTCCATGTTTTCAAGAATCGAAATTTCACAATCGGCTGTCTTTTGATCTTGCTGTTCGGCGCTGTGATCTATGGCGCGGTAACGCTGCTGCCGCTCTACTACCAGACGATGATGGATTACTCGGCAACTTGGGCCGGCATCGCAGTATCGCCGCGCGGCATTGGCTCCATCATCGCGATGCCCTTAGTCGGCCTGCTGGTCGGAAAAGTTGACACGCGGGTGCTCGTATCGCTCGGCTTTGGGATATTCGGCATCTGCAGCCTGACGTGGGGAACGCTCACGCTTCAGATATCACCGTGGTCTCTGCTGATACCGATCATCGTCAGCGGTTTTGCGCTGGGTCTGGTGTTTGTGCCGCTGTCTACCGTCACGTTGGGCGATCTGCCGGCGGAAAGCGTCGGCAACGGCAGTGGGCTCTTCAACCTGCTGCGTAACGTGGGCGGGAGTATCGGAATTTCAATCGTTACTACCGTGCTCGCTCGCCGTGAGCAATTGCATCGGACAGAGCTCTCGCAGCACCTTGCGCCGATGCTGCCGAACGTACAACAGGCGTTGAACAATTTTCAGCAAACTCTTTCTTCCGCTGTCGGACCGGCGAATGTACAGGTTCCAGCCTATGGCATGTTGCAGCAGGCGGTGGCACAGCAATCGGCCCTTTGGTCGTATGTGGACGACTTCCGGTACATGGCACTGGCCTGTTTTTGCTGCGTGCCGGTGGTATGGCTACTGAAACGGGTGGCGCGGCGATCGGCGATCGCGGCGCATTAAGCGCGCGGCAGGCGGATGAAGTCCGCTTCCGGGACTAAGCGGCCTGTTTTTCGGGCATGAGGCAGCCATTGCCCAATGCTTTTGCCTTTAGAGCCTCGTAGCAGCAACTGCAAATAGGCTTCCCCGGAACGCAATAAGAGGGAACTTCCCAAGGCTCGGGGACAACTGTCGCCTTATGAGTGCACTGCACACCGCCGGGTACCAACATGGGACACCGCTCTTTGGCATTTTGGGCGTTCTCTTCACAAACAAACACGATTTGTGCTCTCCCTATCACCGTTATCCGCCTCCATTCGAAATGAGGCGCAACCACGTCATTAGTCTCCGGGAAATCTGGCTTTTCGGGAAGTCAGTACGGTTCAGGCACGAACTCTCCCGAGGGCTTCCGCGGACTAGGCGAAAGCTCAGCCAATTTCCATAGAAGTTCTAGCAGTTTTCAAGCCAATGTATCAGATTGGCGGCGAGCCGAGCTAGAAAATGTACCTGGAGTACCAAAGATTCTTCAGTTTAAGTCCATGCTACTCTCTTCACATCAGGCCGCTGGATGATTCGTTATGAGTGACTTAAGCCGCATCGGCGTTGCCATCGATGCCGATTTATTGGAGCGTTTCGATCGTTTTATCGAGAAGCAGGGGTACACGAACCGGTCGGAGGCCTTTCGCGATCTGATTCGCGACCGGTTAGTGAATGCAGCGGTGGAAGCAACTGACGCGACGGTAGTCGGCAGCATCACGCTTATTTACAACCATCACGCGCGATTGCTACCCGAAAAACTGGCTGATTTGCAGCATGAATCCCACGATTTGATCATTTCCACCACGCATGCGCATCTCGATCATGATACTTGCCTTGAAGTAGTGGTCGTGAAGGGCGAATCGATGCGCGTGCAGAAGTTAGCCGATGTGTTAATCGGCGTTAAGGGTGTTCAGCACGGCCGGCTGGTGATGACATCGCCCAAGATTCCGCTTTCGCGTACCGCTTAGGTTGCGGTTTTCCATATCCGGTTCCGCCTTGGGAAATGTGCGCTCGTTGTTACGCTGAGAACATGCCGGGTGCGGTCGCAATCGCGAGTGTTTTGGGAGCGGCTGCCGCTACCACCGGCATACTCGCTTATGGCATTGCCGGTCGGTCGTCGCAGATGTTCGGTGAATCGGTCTATCGCGGCCCCGGGCAAAGGCGCTCGCTCGCTTTGACTTTCGATGACGGACCGAGCGACTCAACGCCGATATTGCTCGACCTCCTAGGCGAGCAACGAGTCCCTGCCACGTTTTTTCAATGCGGCATAAACGTGCGCCGCCATCCGGCGGTTGCGCGCCGCGTGCTGCACGAAGGCCATGAGATCGGCAACCATACGTACTCGCACCCGCATCTTTGCCCCTATCCGGGGCGGAAACCCATCTTCAAGAGCCGGTCGTTCATCTACAACGAATTCGCTGTGACGCAGGATGTTATCGCGGACGAAACAGGGTTCGAGCCGAAATTGTTGCGCGCTCCCTACGGCTTGCGCTGGTTCGGGGTGGCGGAAGCACAAGAGCGCTTGGGGTTGCTCGGGGTGATGTGGACGGTGATCGGCCACGATTGGAACTGGAATGCCGAGCAGATTTCCGCATTGATCCTCGCCCGAGCGCGACCGGGCGGCATCATCTGCCTTCATGACGGGCGAGACATTCAGGAGAATCCGGACGTGACTCCAATGCTGCAGGCGGTATGGCATATCGTGCCGGCATTGAAGGCTAAAGGCTACCGGTTTGAGACTGTGAGCCAGTTGCTCGAACCCGATTTCGAGTGACGAACAAACGAACCCAACGCAGTTAAGCCTTTTATATTCAGCAATCTAAGAGATCTGTCGCACTGGGCGGCGGAAGCCTGTCAATATAAGACTGTGACAAATCCATCAACGGTGAAAGAAGCTCCCCCGGCGAAAACGCCCGAGCGCGAAACGAAGTTGGCGCGATTGGCGCGCGTGGCGGTGCGGGTCGGATTGGGCCTTGGGAAAGGCCAGGAACTGGTGATGACCGCTCCGCTGGATACGCTGCCCTTGGCGCGGCAGATTGCGGCGGAGGCCTATCAGGCCGGCGCATCATTGGTGACCACGCTGCTTGCCGACGAGGAAACGGCCTTGCTGCGGTTTAAGTACGCACCGGACGATAGCTTCGATAAGGCGGCGGATTGGCTGCAAAACGGACTGGCAGCGGCTTATCGAGGCGGGGCGGCTCGGCTGGCGATTGCAGGGGCCAATCCGTCGCTGCTGGCGGGGCAAGACCCGGAGAAGGTGTCGCGGGCGAACCGAGCGCTTTCGAAAGCGAGCCGGGCTCCTTTGGAACTAATCACTCGACACGAGATCAACTGGACGATTATTCCTTGCGCGACCCCGGCCTGGGCGTGGGCAGTTTTTCCCGGGGAGGAAGAACCGGTTGCAATGAAGAAGTTGTGGGATGCGATTTTTGCCACAACGCGCATTGATGCGGCGGACCCGGTTATTGCATGGCGGAAGCATGACAAGGGGCTTCAGCATCGCGCACGATTGCTGAACGACAAGCGTTTTGCGGCCCTCCATTTTCAGGGGCCGGAAACCGATCTGCGTGTGGGCTTGGCCGACGATCATCTATGGCTCGGCGGCGGCACAACGGCGCGCAACGGCTTGCCTTGCATCCCGAATATGCCGACGGAGGAAGTATTCACAACGCCGCACAAAGATCGCGTGAGCGGGCATGTGCGGAGCACGAAGCCGCTTTCTTATCAGGGGATGCTGATTGAGAACATTCAGGTGCGCTTTGAAGAAGGCCGCATTGTGGAAGCTTCGGCAACAAAAGGCGAGGAGATTCTGCGCTCCATGATTGATACCGACGACGGCGCGCGGCGATTGGGCGAGGTGGCGCTGGTGCCGCATTCTTCTCCAATTTCGAAAAGCGGCCTCCTGTTCTGGAATACGCTATTCGATGAGAACGCCGCAAGCCATATTGCGCTCGGCCAGGCGTATAGCACTTGCTTCCGCAATGCCGATGCGCTCGAAAAGGAAGACCTTGCCGCGCGCGGCGCCAACGAAAGCCTGATCCATGTGGATTGGATGATCGGCTCCGGAGAAATTGACGTGAATGGCGTTACGGCCAGCGGCGCGGAAGAGCCGCTGATGCGCAAAGGAGAGTGGGTGGAGTGAAGGCGGGATATGAGTACGGTTGGAAAAAGCCGGGCGCTCACGCTTCCGGCTCCTTGGCTCTCATCCTCGTCTTAGCAAGTGGTTGTTTCGCCGCGCCACCGCCGAACCTTCCGCATGTAAAGCAAGTAGATGAACATCTCTATCGCGGCGGCCAACCGAGCAACAAAGAGTTGAAGGCACTTCAAACCGTGGGCGTGAAGGCGATCATTGATTTGCGCGGCGCCGGCGAACGATCGAAGCGGGAAGAGCAAACGGTGGAAGCGCTGGGGATGAAGTATTACAGCGTACCTCTACGCCCGATGGCGGCTCCGACCGACGAACAGGTTGCGCTGCTCTTATCGCTCATTGCCGATTCGAACAATTGGCCCGTTTTTATTCACTGCGAGCGCGGGAAAGATCGCACAGGGACCGTGATCGCGTGCTACCGCATTGCTCACGACGGCTGGCCGAACGAACGGGCATTAACCGAAGCGGTCGATGATGGGTTAAACATCTTCGAAAGAAGCATGAAGAATTATATACGGCATTACAAGCCGCCGGTTAGCGCCAAGCCCAGCTCTTCTTTGACCGCCGGACGATAATGCGGGAGCGATGGAAGGTCGCTCCCGCCAGTTGAAGTTTGGACAATTCGGACCTGGTCAGTTGAGGATTAGCGGCGAAAGCCCGGACCGGCAAAATGTCTCGTTTTCGGCCTGCAGTCGACCTGCACCGGGTGCGCTCGCCGCACGGCCTCATTTGATCGACCCCGGTTGATCACCACGAACAAATGATGCACGCCGCATGCGTTCGATCGATAGTTGGCCTGCACCAGATAAGGGCTGTTTGCCTCAATGTACGGAATCCGTTCCACATCGAACAGCCGTCCGCCCTTATTCGGATTGGCATCATAGAAATTCACGCTAACTCCCGAAGCTGCCGCACCGCTGGCCGTGAGCGTAGCGGAAAGCACCACGTTCGCTCCCCGGTTTACCCGGTCGGCGGAAACGTCCACCTTGCCGATACGGACTGTCGTGGTTGGTGAACCTGGGGCCGCACCGAGCGAAAGCGACGGGGCAATGTAGAACGCCTGTTTATATAAACCGACATTGTTGCTATAGCAATTGCCGTCGGATTGACATTCTTCCAGTTTCGCTGCATCGGCGAAAGACGTCAGTGTTGCAGGAATACCTGTCAAACCGTGACCGGGCATCTCGCCTATCAGAGTTCCGTTTTGATATTGCATCCAAACCATCACCCAAAACACCAGATGGGCATTGCCGTCTTTGGTCTGGTCGAATTTGCTCGTATCGAAGGTAGTAGGCACGAGCACCCAATTGGGCTGAGCGTTCGCGCCTGTCGATTCATTGAAGGGCGGGATAGCGTCGACTTTTTCTTCGCTGATCAAGACACTGTCGCCCGCGGGAAGATTGCGCGTCGTATTCCAGGGAGTGAAGTAGAAGCGAACGTGTACTTCGGCGCCTTCGGGCATGGCTGCCAAGCTGTAGTTGTACACGCGAGCCTGAAGCGTGAGGACATCGCCTGCCTTGGCCTGTTCTAATTGCGGCCCCTGGCCCGGCGAAGCAGCGCTTGAAATGAAGAAGCCACGCATAAAGTGGAAGATGTCTAACCAAGGGTTGGCGGGCGAGCGCGGGTTGAGTTCCGCGCAGTCCATCGACGTTCCGTCGCCTACCGCAAGACAGTTGCTCGGAAGATGGCCATTGGTTGGAACCGATAACGCCGAATATGTCCAGCGCGAGGGGTGATTCAATGCCACATCGGGCGCCGCAGTGTAGGCTTGGAGCCACCATCCTCCCGCCGGCGGGTCGGCGCTCAACGGATCCGCCGTAAACACGGCCCGTAGCACACCCACAGTTTGGAGATCTGTGTTAAGCGTTCGGTCATCAACGACGGTAGTTGGTTGCATGGCTCCCATGATGTACGGTTTCACTGAGTAACCGTAGTTCTGGAAGGCAGGAAATGTTCCCGGCTTGCTAATTTCGAGACCCGTCGATTTGCCCAGGGTGGTTGTGCTTTTGATGAGGTTATTGAAACCAACGCTCCCGCTGAGGTCAAGGCCATAACCTCCCTCAGCGCCGATGCCTGCGAATTCGGTTGCCCCATTCACGGAAAAATCGTTTTCAAAGGAGTAGTTCTGTTTCAGGCCAGTGCTATCCGAGCCCTCGCCCGTACCGGTCCAAGTCGCTGTTTCCGTTATCGTGCTGCCATCAGTCAGGAATCCGCTTGGGTCGTTCGTCAGAGGTTGAACATCGGGATAATGGGCCTTCAACTGATCAAAATTGGCCGGATAGGAAAAGATGTTGCCCGGCTCCCATGGCGGTTGATACCACTCGAGATCCTGGCCCTCAATCGCTTCGGTCTGGGCATTGCCGTCCGGAGCCGAAAATTGAAGAGTGAGCGGCACTTTTTCACCCGGCTGGCAGTTCGGCTTCGCTGCCGGACAAACCGTTTGGCCGATTACCGGGTACACCCAGATGTTGAATGGGGAGTCGGTATACGAGACCTCATCGCCGAATCCCGTAGTTGCCGAAAGGTTGAAGCTCTGTGCGTTATATGTGCCCTGATCGTGTTCGTGCGATCCTTTCAAATTCTGCGCCGCTGTGAAGATGTCGCTAACCTTCAAGCCTGTAACATCCGGATCGCCAATGGTAAACCCAGCGCTCGCGGTTTCCTTCGCGCCGAACGACCAACTCGTGGTGTTGGTGGTGTTCGAGGCGTAGCTACTCGAGGATTCCTGGTTATATGTGCTCTTGAAACCGTCCGGGACAACGCTCACATTGAAGACCCTTGGCCCATTGCCGTCCCCCGGATCGATAAAATCCACGTGCATGGGCGGTACACCGACTACAGCCGATGGCTGTATTGTGTTGTCGATGGTGATCTTTGTCGGCTCACCCAAAGTGACGGAGCGGCCCTGAAGATCCGTCGCAAGGAAAGCTATAGGGACCGACCTTGCGGTATTTAAGTACGCCTCCGGCAGATCGACGGGGGTGCTAACCGGATTGCCGTTATTGGATACGTCCAACGTATTCGGGTCGATACTGTAGATATTGATGGTGTAGCCGTCCCCTCCCTAAGACGAGGGACGACAGTACATGAAAGCCACCTGGTCGT
>Ga0134125_10007831_pt1 | contig 12042 bp, 12 predicted proteins | sample KB31751_FD_96464 | JGI IMG/M metagenome (GOLD analysis project Ga0134125, IMG submission 96464) | Terrestrial soil microbial communities with excess Nitrogen fertilizer from Kellogg Biological Station, Michigan, USA - KB3-175-1 | ecosystem: Environmental > Terrestrial > Soil > Unclassified ... | reverse complement strand
GTGTTGTACTGATTCAGAAGATCAGCTTGACCGCCGAATCCGCCGATCCGTTCAAGGCCGGTCAGGTATTGCAGTTCCCATTTAGCTTTCGCTCGATTCAGTTCCGCTTCCGTTGGCCCTTCTTTCGCGAGACGGGCGATCTCCTCTGTGACCACCTGCTCCACTTGTCCCAATGACGCACCGGGTCGCGCAGTCGCCTGAATGATGAACATGCCGGCGATCTCCGACGATGCCTGGAACGAAACGATATTCGAGCAGAGCTGCTTCTCATAAACAAGGGACCGCTGCAGCCGCGAGGAAAGTCCGTCCGTGAGGATGAAAGAGAGCAGATCCAGATCCGCATCGCCCGGATCGAAGAACGCCGGCGCGGGCCAGCCGAAATAAGTGCGCTCCTGCGGAACGTGATCGCTGACTTCAATCACTTTTTGGGTATCCAGAGGCGCCACCCAATGCTTCGGCCTGTCCAGCGGAGGACCGGGCGGGATCGGGCCATAATATTTCGCGATCAGACGTTTCGCTTCGGCCGGGTCAAAATCGCCGGTGATGGCGAGCGAGAGATTATTCGGCGTATAGTACTGGTGGAAAAAAGCCTTCACGTCATCGACGCTTGCCGCCAGCAGGTCCTCATGGCTGCCGATCACGTCATGCGAGTAGGGATGACCTGCAGGAAACAGGTTTGTCTGCAGAAGCATGAACGCGCGCCCGTACGGCTGGTTTTCCATTCCCTGCCGCCGCTCGTTCCGCACGATTTCGCGCTCATTGTCAAGTTTGGTCTTCGTCAAAACATCAGTCAGCGTGGCCAGCCGGTCTGATTCGAGCCAGAGCACGTATTCCAGATTGCCGGAAGGCACCGTCTCAAAATAATTGGTGCGGTCTTCGTTCGTTGTTCCGTTAACGCCGCCCTCAAACAGGTTTGCGCCGGCTTTCTCGATGAACCCAAAATACTTGCCGTTTGCGTCTTGCGATCCCTCGAACATCATGTGTTCGAAAAGGTGAGCGAACCCAGTCCGGCCAACACGCTCGTTCTTTGATCCCACGTGATACCAGGAGTTCACGTGAACCATGGGAAGCTTGCGGTCCACATGCAAGATAACCTGCAGCCCGTTTGGCAGCGTGTACTTCTCAAAAACGATTTGCGGAACGCCGGATTGCGGCTCGCTGTTCGGGGTCTGCGCGGCTACTGAATACGCCGCGGCGGCGGCAAAGAGGGCGGCTGAAACACACTTGGCCAACAGGCCCATTCGCTTGGTCTGGTACATAAAAATATTTGCGGCGAGTAGGGCAATTATAGCCCGTTTCAGTCCGCGGAGGGGATCGCCCGGCCGGCGAAGAAGGCGTCCTGCTGATGAACGATCGAAGGCGGGTCGGTGAAGACGACGGAAATGGTATCGAAGCGAACCTGATTCCATTCGATGCCGGCACGGTTCACGTAAGCGCGGGCGGCTCGGACGATGTGCTTCTGCTTCTCCTGATCTATGGCGCGATCCGGGCTGCCAAATTCAAGGCTGCTGCGCGACTTGACCTCAACGAAGATAATCAGGTCTCCTTGCCGCGCGACAATGTCGATCTCCGAATCGCCGCCAGGCTTGTAGTTGCGGGCGACAACCTGCAAGCCCTTCTTTTGAAGATAGCGATGGGCGATATCTTCGCCGCGGCGGCCCAGCGCGGCCGTCTGCGTCATCGTTTGGCGCTGCCGCAACTGCCGGGCTGCGTCGCTCAGCTTCCAGAGGAGCTGGGTGGGTTGGATGGACCAGCCGAATGCTGCCCGGCCGTTGCCGCTTGCACTGCTTCCAGTTGCCATTCGATGACTTTGCCTCGAATGAGATAACAAAGATAGAACTCCCAAAAGCGGCGAAACCACCGAAAGTGGTTTACCAGGAGCTCAAATCCCAGATATCTCCAGAAAGCAAGTAATCGAATGCGGGTCGAAATCTCACGAAAACGAGCGTGCGAATAGTATGCGTACCCGCCGTGATCGTCTCCGAAGAACCGCAGAGAGAAGCTGTTCAAGTGCCAGCGGTGGGTCGGGTCACAAAACGAACTGAAATCTGTGTAATGGGGCGTAACGATGACTGCGCGCCCGCCGGGCGCAAGCAGCCGGTGGAACTCCTCCATGGTCCGGATCACGTCCGATACGTGCTCAATGACATGAATCGCCCGCAGTTCCCGGAAAGCGCCATCGCGGAACGGGAAAGGGAACTGGTCCAGATCGGCTATGACATCGGCGCGCGTGTTCCGGTTGCGATCGATACCAATCGAACCCGGATACTTGTTAATTCCGCAGCCGACATCCAGGATTGGAAGGTTTCCTGGGACGTGCTGCAGACGATCGTCTTGTGCGGTCTGCGATTTGCTCACATCCTCATCGGCGGCAGGCGCTAGCCCAAGGCCTGCAAATATTGCTCCAAGTGTAGCGAGCGCCGGATAGGGCATTTAATGAGTTCCCAATAGCAGGCCAGCTACCGAAAGGTCTTCGTCGATGCGGGACCAATGTATTCCGATACCACGGCCGAGCAACTCATAGTCGGCACGCTCTTCCGCGCTCGCGTTGTACAAGCGCGGAAACCAGACCAGCGGGACAGAGATCACGCGCCCATCGGATAAATCGACGATCAGATTGAATTCATCCGTTCTGACACGCAGAGCCAGCGGCTCGGTGGCAAATTTAACCGGAGAAGTACTCATTCCGGGCCTCCAGAAAGAACCTTCGATTTTTCTCGAACCATTGGCAGCACGTTGTGAAGCGTGGGAGGGCTGAAGCCATCGCTGCTCACCAGGCCCACCGGGTCGAGCCAAAATTTTGCTATGCCGTCCGCCTTCGTAACGTGAACGTGCGCCGGCTCATTTCGCTCGTTACTAACGAAGAAGAATCGGAATCCATCCAGGCGAAGCACAGTAGGCATGCCGCATTGAATAAGTTACGCCGAACTAAGTACTAAACATTCCTCCAGTGTATCGAGGGCGAAGTCCGCCTGGTCGCGATTGATAACCAGGGGTGGACACAGCCGGATGCTGTTTGCGCCCGCGCCCAAAATCAGCAGGCCGCGCTCGAACGCCAACTTCTCAAGGTGATTACGAATCCCGGGCGCCCGCTCTTTCGTTTGCTGATCTTCGACCAGTTCGACGCCGATCATGAGCCCCAATCCGCGCACATCGCCCACGTGACGGAAACGACTTGGCCACGTGCGCATCCGATCCATCATGTGCGCCCCCATTTTGGCCGCGTTCTCGACCAGGCTTTCTTCCAGGAGTTCAATCGTGGTCAGGGCGGCCGCATTCGATACTGGATTGCCGCCAAAGGTAGATGCGTGCGCGCCCGGAGGCCAGTTCATCACGTCTGCGCGGGCGACCGTTGCGGCCAGCGGCATGCCGCTCGCAATGCCTTTTGCGATGGCCACAATATCGGACGTAATGCCAAAATGCTCGGATGCGAACATCTTGCCCGTGCGTCCCATCCCGCATTGAACTTCATCGTGGATCAGCAGAATCCCGTACTTGTCCGCGATCCGGCGCAACTCCTCATGAAACTTCTTCGGCGGAACCAGGTAACCGCCTTCACCCTGCACCGGCTCGACCACAATCGCAGCCACTTCGTCGGCTGGAAGGATCGTTCTAAAAAGGGAGTCCTCCAGGACCTTCACGCACTCCACCGCACACGTCGACGGCTCTTTGCCATAGGCGCAGCGATAACAGTACGCGTACGGAATGTGCTGCACCGGCAAAGCCGGATGAAATCCACGGCGCTGGATGACCTTGCTGCCGGTCAACGAAAGGGCTCCCATGGTCCGGCCGTGAAATCCGCCGAGAAATGCTACAAATTTGTCGCGCCCCGTGTGATAGCGCGCCAGCTTGATGGCCGCTTCGATCGCCTCGGCGCCGGAATTGCCGAAGTAGACGCGATGGGGTATCTCGCCGGGCGTCAGCGCTGCCAGCTTTTCAGCCAGCTGGACCATATTTTCGTAATAGAAATCGGTTCCCGACATGTGCAGGAACTCGGCGGCCTGTTGCTGAATTGCGCGAACCACTCGCGGATGCGAATGGCCGGTGGCGACTACCGCGATTCCCGCGGCGAAATCAAGAAAGTGGTTTCCGTCAACGTCCTCCACCACTGCGCCTTCGCCTCGCTTGATGACTAGGGGGTAATCGCGTGTGTAAGAGGTCGATAACACGGCTTGATCGCGGGCAATAATCTCTTTCGCCTTTGGACCAGGCAACGGAGTCACAAGCTTGGGAAGAAAAGGATTCGCAGCAGTCTGCGTCGGCATTGGATTCACACCTCAATTTTTTTTCAGACAGAAACGACAGGAGAGCCGCGCCTTGCGCGCAGTTAGTCTGAACCAAAGAGGGAGGGCCGCACGGCGGAAGGAATCGCCATACTTCTACTCTAATCCAGAAGTGGGAAGCATGGGAAGAAGCTCTCCAAATCTGAAGCTTTCATGCAGATGAACCGATGCGGCATTGTCGTCACCGGTAAGCCGTGCGCGAACGATAGGGCCCGGCATACGCATATCCCACAATGGCCCCCTCATGTTTGCAAGAAAGGGCTAACGTCTCACCTCAAGGGTTCACCACAATTATTCGCGTGTATTCGTGTGAATTCGTGGCCAAGAATCTTACAACAACCTTCCACCGCTACAATGGGCAGATGCCGGACGAAGAAGCCTCCCCGCTCACCTTCGAGGCGAGCCTGCAGGAGTTGGAGCGTATCGTCAAGGAACTGGAGAAAGGCGATCTGCCGCTAGAGCAGAGCCTTGCCTTGTTTGAGGCAGGTATGCGATTGAGCGGCGAGTGTAAGCGGCAACTGGAAGAAGCAGAGTCCCGGGTGGAGATCCTGATGAAAAGGGGATCGGAGATGATTCCCGTCGCTTTCAATCCCGAAAAGCCGGCGAAATGACCAAAGCGGAACAAATCGGCTTGCAGGACTACCTGTCCGAACAGGTCCATCTTATTGACCGTGCGCTGAATGAATGGGTACCCAATGAAAGCGTCGAGCCCTCGTCCATTCATCGGGCCATGCGCTACAGTTTGTTTGCCGGTGGTAAGCGCATCCGGCCCATTCTGGCCATGGCGGCGGCGCGGTCGGTTTCGGATTCACCGGATGGCGTTGAGCACGCAGCTTGCACCTTGGAGCTGGTTCACACCTATTCGCTGATTCACGATGATCTCCCTGCTCTCGATAATGACGATCTTCGGCGGGGCCGACCCACCTGCCACAAAGTCTTTGGTGATGCGATGGCGGTCCTGGCTGGGGATGCCCTCCTTACCCTGGCTTTCGAAGTGCTCAGCCGGCTGCGTGACCTAAGCGCGGATCGCAAAATCCGGCTGGTCGAAGAGCTCTCTCGTTCGGCTGGAACCGTGGGCGGGATGATCGGCGGCCAGGTGAACGACATCGAGGGCGAGCGCCGCCGGCCCACCGCACTGCTTCTGGAATCCATTCATCGCGCCAAAACAGGAGCCCTGCTCTGTGCCAGCGTTCGCATGGGCGCCATCTACGCGGGAGCATCGGAGGAAGAACTGGCCGCGCTCTCGGAATACGGCGAACATGTCGGCCTGGCGTTCCAGATCATTGATGACGTTCTGGACGTCGAAGAATCGTCTGAGTCGCTTGGAAAGACGGCCGGGAAGGACGAGGCCCAGCAGAAGATCACGTTTCCGGCTGTTTATGGCCTTGTGCGTTCCCGCGAGATGGCCGAAGAAGAGCGCCTCGCCGCGCATATCGCGCTGCGCCTCTTTGACGATCGTGCGGAGCGCCTCCGCCAGCTTGCCGATTTCATCGTGTACCGCAAAGCGTGACCCCGAAAAAACAACGCCTCGACCTGCTCTTGGTTGAGCGGCAGCTCGCCGAGTCACGAGAGAGAGCGCAGGCGTTGATTCTGGCCGGAAAGGTCAGAGTCGATGCGCAGAAGGCCGATAAACCTGGCCGCCTGATTGCCCCAGAAAGCCGCATTGAGGTTGAACAGCCGCTGAAGTACGTTAGCCGGGGCGGATTGAAATTAGAGGCGGCGCTCACTCACTTCGCGATTCCAGTAGCCGGGCGAGTCTGCCTGGACATCGGCGCCTCTACAGGCGGATTTACGGATTGCCTGTTGCAGCACGGGGCGGCGCGCGTGCATGCCGTAGATACCGGCGCAGGCCAGATCGATTGGAAATTGCGATCGGATATCCGCGTCATCTTACATGAGCGCATGAACGCGCGATATCTGACCTTCGATGAGATCGGAGAAATGATGGACCTGATTACCTGCGATGTGAGTTTTATTTCAGTTACTCTGCTGGTTCCGCAATTGGCTCCGCTGCTGGCGGCACATGGCGACTGGGTCGTACTCATCAAACCCCAGTTCGAAGTCGGGCGGGAGCGAGTCGGCAAAGGAGGAATTGTGCGCGACCCCGAGGCTCACCGAATGGCTTGCGACAAGGTTGCGCGTGCGGTACAGGGGGCCGGATTTGGAAGCTCTATTATTGACAGCCCGATCTTAGGTGCGGAGGGAAACCGCGAGTTTCTTCTCCACGCCCGCAGAGGCGTTCGTTAGGATCGGTTGCAGGAATTCGGATCTCAGATGCGGAACATTAAAACGGTAGGCATCATTTCCAAGCCCAATATGGCTCAGGCCGCCGGGATCGTTTGTGGGTTGGTTGAGTGGTTGGACGAGCGGGGCATCGCCTACCGTTGCGATGAGCAAACCGCGCAGTACGCGGACAATGGTGAGTTCTTCTCGCGGGAAGAGCTGGTCAATGGTACTGATCTCGTGATCGTGCTGGGAGGCGATGGGACACTTCTTTCGGCGGCCCGCTACGTAGCAGGCCGCGATATTCCTCTGTTCGCCGTCAATCTCGGTCATCTGGGCTTCCTCACCGCCATCCCGGTTGAGGACCTCTTCCCCGATCTTGAACGCGCGCTGCGTGGCGAGCACCGTATCGGCCTCCGTCGCATGGTCGATTGCGAACTCGTCCGCCAGGGCCGGACCATCGGAAGCTATTCGGCGCTGAACGATATCGTCGTTACGAAATCGGAGCTGGCGCGCATGATCGATCTCGATACTCATGTCGACAATCACTTCGTGGCCGCCTATAAAGCTGACGGGCTGATCGTCTCGACGCCCACCGGTTCCACCGCGTACTCCCTGTCCGCCGGAGGACCGGTCATCTTTCCCTCCGTTGCCGCGCTCTGCATTACGCCCATCTGCCCGCACATGCTGACCAACCGGCCCGTCATTGTGCCGGAAAACAGCGTCATTCAGATTTTGAATCATAGCGAAGAGGGCACTTACTTGACCATTGATGGACAAGTGGGCGAGCCCTTGTCCAGAGGGGACCGCATTATCTGCCGCGCATCGGCGAAAACCATCCAACTAATCCGGCCGCCCAAGATGCTTTTCTTCGACGTTCTGAGAGAAAAGCTCAAGTGGGGCGAACGCTAAGGGAAGTTCGTCACAACCAACGGCTTACCGAGCCGCGACCAACGGGAGTGGTCTTGCAGCATTTAGTGACGAACTTGCGCTTACACAACGGCTCGCTCGTCGCTGTGCCCCGACAACTGGTGTTAAAATTGCAACACTGTGCCCCAATTTGTGATCGAACGTGATGTCCCGGGCGCCGGCTCATTATCAGAAGCCCAGATCCGGGAGATATCATTGCGTTCGCTAGAAGCGTTGAAGGATATGGGGCCGCAGATTCAGTGGCTCCACAGTTATGTTACCGAGGACAAGGTGTATTGTCTGTATCTGGCTCCCGACGGGGACAGTATTCGGGAGCACGCCCGCAGAGCAGGAATTCCAGCCGATCGGGTTGCCGCAGTACGTCGTTTGATCGATCCGGCTAGAGTTGTGTAGCAGCGCCCGGTTCTCCCAGCGAGTATTGGATCGCACTTTCCAGGCTCATCGCATAACCTTCTGCCCACACGCGCTTTCCCTCCTCCTCACTAAGTGCTTGCCAGGCAGGAAGCAGCGTCTCATCCATCTTGGATCGTTCGTCTGGATGAAGAGCAGCGCCAATCGATCGGCGTAAATGATCTGCAGCCGCGGTGAGCTTGAGCGCGCGTTCGGCGTATCCCTCTGCGAGCGCGACACAAGCTGAGCCTTCTAGTGCCCGAGCAATACCGCGCCGGTGCCGTAGACCGGCAAAGATTTCCAATGCTTCGCGGCATGCGGAGCGAGCAGCCAAATGGTCTCCCTCTGCGCAATCGATGTAGGCCAAATCCGTTAAACACCGCGCGGAACCCCACGGGTCGCCGGCTTCCCGAAATGCTGACAGTGCCCGTTGATACAAGCCTCGCGCCGCAGCCATGTCGCCCGACGCGCGTGCTATATCGCCCTGCTGATTGATAGACCAGGCGCTACCGGTGCGATCGCCCAGTTGATCGAAAATATCCGCTGCCTCGCGCAGTGCCCATCGAGCACGTGGATAGTCCCCGCGAACCTTGACCACATTCGCCAGATTATGAAGGCAGCGCGCGGTTGCCAAGCGGTCCGGCAGCATCCGCCAGCACGCCAGGCTTCGCTCAAAGTTACTCTGCGCAGCCGAGTAGTCGCCCCGATCCCGGGCCGATATCGCTAACGCGTTCAAAGATGCTGCAATACCCACCTCATCGTGTAGATCTTCATAAAGAGAAAGGCTTTGCTTTAGGAAATGTTCGGCAGCGGGATAATCGCCTAGAGCCGTCGCCATAGCGCCAAGGAAATGTGACACCCTGGCGCGTTCTTTCGTATAATCGCCGCCGGCCAGGCGAAGAACCGTTTCCAACCGGGCACGGCCCTCCCTCAAATGTTCCCGTGCATCCCAGAAGCGAAACAAGGCCACGCAAAGACGCAAGGCCCAGTCCACATCCCGCACCTCAAACAACCAGTCGAGAGCGAATCGGAAATTATCCATCTCGCTGTCACATTGCGCCAACCAGCGAGCCCGCTCCGTCAGGCTGAGCTCCGGATTTCCTTCTTCCGCCACGACAAGACAGTACGCCGCATGTGCGCGTCGCGCCGAACATTGCTCACCGCTATCGGCGAGGCGCTCGAAAGCGTACTCGCGGATCGTTTCCAGCATAGAGAAATGCGGCTCAGTCTCGGCTCGGTGTACGCACTGAATTAAATTCTTATTCACCAGCGATGAAAGCCCATCAAACAGGTCGATCCCGAGATCGCGATTCGTGTTGCAGACCGCTTCGGCCGCCTCTATTGTGCATCCGCCGGCAAAGACCGAAAGCCGGCGAAACAGCTTTCGCTCAGCGTCGTTCAAGAGTCCGTGACTCCAATCAATGGCCTTGCGGAGCGTTTGTTGCCGCTCCGGCAGATCGAGCGCGCCGCCAGTTAGCAACTGCAGCCGGCTTTGGAGCCGGTCCAGGATAGCTCGGGGAGGCAATACCTTAATTCGGGCAGCCGCCAGTTCGATGGCTAAAGGCAATCCATCCAACCGCGAACAGATTTCCTGCACGGTGGTTACATTTTGTGAAGTGATTCTAAAATCGGGCCAGACCGCCGCAGCGCGTTGGGCGAACAATTCGACGGCGGAATTTTGAGCAAGAGCCGTCACGGGAAATTCCTGTTCGCCGTACACACGCAAGCACGACCGGCTGGTAACCAGAATTTTGAAAACGGGGCATGCCTGTAAGATGTCAGCCACCAGGGTTGCGGCTGGTAGGACCTGTTCAAAGTTGTCCAGCAGGAGCAGAAACGGTCCGGAGTTCTGTAGTTGATCGCCGATCAGTTGTGGAACGGTTCGGTTCGCGACCTGCCGGATTTCGAGCGCGTCCGCCAAAGCGGTTGCCACTGGTTCTGGATTGGTGATCGAAGCCAGACTCACAAATTGAACTCCCGCCGTGAACTTGTCCGCGACGGCGTATGCTGCAGCGACCGCAAGCCGGGTTTTTCCAGCGCCTCCTGGACCAGTCAGGCTCAAAAGCCGGATGTCCGGCCGGAGCAGCAATTCGGTAACATCCGCGAGTTGCTGTTCTCTTCCGATCAGTGAAGTACGGGGAGTCGGCAAATCGTAGCGCCGCCTGGAAAGCTTCGCCGGCTCCTCCCAAGTCTCCGGTAAGCCAATGGGGCCGGTTGTTTGCAGCGGATGTGCCTTTGTCGCGTTTTGGACGACTTCCGCGGTGAACACGTATCCGCGCCGCGACACCGTCTTTAGCAATTGATGATGGCGATCACTCAGGGCGCGGCGCAGCTCGAGAGTACACTGCACCAGCGAATCGTCCGTAACGAAGGAGTCCGGCCAAATGGTCTGAATCAATTCCTGCTTGCTGATCAGCTGTCCGGGGTGCTCCACCAGATATTTAAGCGCCTCGTACACTTTTGGACGAAGCTTAATCTCTTCGCCTGCCTTAAAAAGGCACCCGCGTGCAACATCCAGCGTGAACTTGTCGAATTTGTAACTGGTCTTCGTGTCCAAGCGCGCTCCCGCGTTTAGCTGACGTGAATCAACAGGGCGCATCCTGATTTTGGTTTTTCTTTGGCGTTGTTTCGTTACTTCCCGGCCCGATCCCTGTTACTCTGCAATTGCAAGCGAGGGCTCAGCAGCGGGTCGCCTCCATTTCGGGACATTAGGATGAACGCTCTTAAGAGCGGATTCTAGCAAAAAAATGGGATGCCAGGAGAAAGTTACGGGCAAGCGGCCGGCGAAGATGCTACCGGTTCAAAAAGGAGATAAATCCAATGAGTACAGCACAAGTTTCTGCTCTTGACATGAATAGGCTGAATGCCTTTATTGGTCAATTCGTGACAGATCTCGGAGCCGCCGTTCACGCCGGAATGGTGGTCATCGGGGAAAAGTTAGGACTCTATAAGGCTCTCGCGGGAAACCCGATGAGTTCCGCGCAGCTTGCCGCCAAGACCAAAACCGATGAGCGCTATGTGCGTGAGTGGCTGGCTTCACAAGCCGCGGGAGGCTACGTTACTTACGATGAGAGCAACGATAAGTTCAGCTTGAGTGAAGAACAAGCGTTCACTCTGGCAAATGAAGATAGTCCAGCGTACCTGCCTGGGGCCTTTGAACTCGCTTTGGGCTCGCTTGCGGCGGTCCCGCGTATCGCGGAATCTTTTCGCACTGGCGCAGGCATGGGCTGGCATGAACATGCTGATGGCGTCTTTCATGGCTGTGAAAAGTTCTTCCGTCCAAGCTATGCCGCAAATCTGGTAAGCGCGTGGATTCCGGCTTTGAGCGATGTTAAGCAAAAGCTCGAGGCGGGGGCGCGGGTCGCCGATGTCGGCTGCGGAAAAGGGGCTTCCACTTTATTAATGGCAAAGGCATTCCCCAACTCTCGATTTTATGGATTCGACTATCATGACAAGTCGATCGAGGCGGCACGTGAGTCGGCCAAGCGTAGCGGCGTTGCCGACCGGGTCACGTTCGACGTATCAAAGGCCAAAGACTTTCCTGGCAAAGACTACGACTTGGTAGCTGTTTTCGATTGCCTGCATGACATGGGCGACCCGATCGGGGCGGCTGCGCACGTCCGGCAGTCCTTGACCAGGGATGGTACCTGGATGATCGTTGAGCCCTTCGCTAATGACCAGCTGCAGAACAATCTGAATCCCGTGGGGCGAGTCTACTACTCTTTCTCAACCCTGCTGTGTACACCCTGCTCACGATCGCAGGAAGTCGGGCTGTGTCTCGGCGCTCAAGCCGGTGAAGGGCGCATTCGGGAAGTGGTTGTCTCCGCCGGGTTCAATCGCTTTAGGCGAGCTGCGGAGACGCCCTTCAACATCGTTTACGAAGCTCGGCCATAATCCTCGCCGCCGGCCGTAGGATCAGCCGTTTCAGATTCCACTTCGGGTAAAGGATTGTTTCCGGAAACTGCGGGGAGTCGTCCCGATTTCCGCGCGAAAAGCACGGCTAAAATTCGAAGCGTCATTAAAACCGGAATCGACAGCAATGTCCAAGGCTTTTTCATTACCACCGGACAGGCGTGCTACAGCCTCAGCTAGCCTGAACGGCATCGTGCCGCCCTCGTCCACTACATAGCTGGCCGTTCGAAGAACTTTGCAATAGGGTAAGTTATGCAAAAAGCAGAAATACTAGAGTTCACAGATGTGCTTAAAGCGGCAGGCC
>Ga0134125_10007830_pt1 | contig 12043 bp, 9 predicted proteins | sample KB31751_FD_96464 | JGI IMG/M metagenome (GOLD analysis project Ga0134125, IMG submission 96464) | Terrestrial soil microbial communities with excess Nitrogen fertilizer from Kellogg Biological Station, Michigan, USA - KB3-175-1 | ecosystem: Environmental > Terrestrial > Soil > Unclassified ... | reverse complement strand
GCATAAAGCGAATGACCAGTATCGCAGTAAGAACTAGGAAAATGATGTTGAGAAATGTCGTGTCATTCCATTGAATCGCGGTCGTAATCATTTTGGCGTCGCGCCGGCGGGAACAATGCTCACGGCCTTTAAGATCAACTCGAATCGTGCGGCTGCAGGCCATACAGCAATTTGTTTAGCACCTTCACAGGTGGCCAGAGACAGCACGACCCCGGAGGCCAGCCTTAATCTAACCAAGACTGAGTGAATTTCTCAGGAAGAGAGTGAACAAATGTATCGCGCCCGTTTCGCGAGTAACTAATGATCGCGGCCGCGATTCAAACTCGGCGGAATCTTCCATATGCGAATGCCCTGACGTGCACCTTGGGCGAGCACAGTACCGTCGGGACTGAAGGCGAGATTTTCCGGCGTGAACTGATGCTGTCCAGTGTGACTATCAGTGCCCTCAAAGCTTGCCAAGGGCACACCACCTCCGACCGGTATCAAGTCAATCACGTCCCACGATTTTTCTACTGCGACTAGCCGCGCGTCTGGTGAAAAGACAGCGCAACGGGCTCCTTTTGTGAGAAATGAAAGTGATGTTTGTTCGGTCCAGTTTGCCGTATCCCAAATTCTGGTGCTCCAGGAGACGTTGCTGTCAGTGGCAAGCATCTCTTGTCCACCAGTGACGAGCCACTTACCATCGCTGCTGAAGGCGAGCGCAGCGACGCTCATTTTGTGTGCCGAAATGGTTGCTATCTTCCGTGCCTGCGTCATGTCCCACACGTCAATATTTCCGCCGGTGCCCGATTGCGCCACCAACAGTTTTTCATCAGGACTTATCGCAATCGCCGCCGATCCGCTCCACACGGTGTGAATGCCTTCATTGGCCGTAAACCGCCAGGCTTTCGTGAACAAATTAAGTGTTGTCAACGGTAGGGTACTGTTTCTTGTAAAGGCGATCCATGAAACCGGACTGCCGCTTGTGTCAAAACTGAAGTCAGCGGCAAGAGCTCCTGATGCCACCTCCCAGATCTTCAAGTGCTCGCCCGCAAAATGCGTACCGGAGTTAGTGGCGATCCATCTGCCATCCGGACTATACACAACAAAGTTCAGTCTGCCGGCGTCAAGAATTCGTGTTCGCGTAGAGGATGCTAAGTCCCAGAACTGCAAGCCTTGGGATGAACCGACCGCCAGCGTATGGCCGTCGGGACTAAAGGCGATTCCCTGGGCCGAGCTCTGGCCCAAAAACGTGCGGAGTTCTCGGCCGCCAGTCGCGTCCCATAATTTGATGGAATGGTCGGAATACGGTGCCGCCAGGACGCTCTTTCCGTCGGGAGTGAAGACAGCAGTCGCCAGGCCAGACGAACCCTCGGATTTATCCGAGGGAACGAGTTTCATCTCTGCGCCGGAACCTAGGGACCAGACCGTCAGTGCTCCCTGAGGACCAGGATCGGTCACAGCCACTTTGCTGCCATCGCTGCTAAAGAAAACCGAACCGGGATTCCCGATTTGGAATCGTCGTATTTCCTTACCGGTGGCGACAGAAGAAATGATGATCTGTTTCGGATCCGTCTCCAGTCTGATTCGGGCCGTAAGATGCCCATCGGCGCTGATAGCATCGGCGCCACTCGCATAAGTTTTGACGGGTTCTCCTGTAGCGAAGTTCCATACTTGCACCATACCGTCGCCTTCGTTGTCGTCGGGGGTCGCGGCAATCAGGAGTCCGTCCGACGTCACGAGCAATTTCTCAGGGCAGAGTCGTGGTACAGCAATGGTGCGAACGAGATCGCCGGTTCCCGCATCGTGAACCTCAATCGTGGAGTTGCCATCTTCTTTTTCCGGCCCACGAGCTGCAACCCAAAACCTGCCGTCAGAGCTATAGGTGAGCCCACTTGAAGCCTGGATTTTCCGCGAATATGCGACAGATTTGTTCTGATAATCCCAAACTTCTATCACTCCGTTGAGCCGAGAAGCAGCGAGGTGTACTCCGTCAGGACTGAAAGCGATTTGAGTGATGGCCTCCCCGCGGTGAGTAAGGCGCGCCTGCTCACGGCCCGTTGCCATGTCCCAGATAATGACCGTTTTGTCGTAACCGCCGGAGGCGAGCCAATGGCCATCCCTGCTGACCGCCAGAACGGAAATCGACCCTGTGTGTCCAGCTTGAAGCAGCCGGTCAGGTCCTCGTGGTTTCAACGAAGTGCGGCTGGCTGAGGGGACCGCAGGCAACGCTTGTGACCAAGCTGATGAAGAAGCCAGCAAGGCAAACGGAAGTAGAACCTGGGAAGTCCACCCGCGCATACGCGCCAATGCTAGCATCTCCAAGTCAACGATCAGCATAGTGGATCTCAATGCCGGAGTAACGATGGTGATGAGACTCCAGGTACATGGAAATTTCCTTGCCAACAAAGTCCGAGACCGAGGACTAGGTAGAGTTCGAAACAAAAGCCTTGAGATTTCAGATCGTCGGACGTGAGGGTCTTCTTTCGAGAACAGCCTGTGGAGACGAGCAGTAGAAGGACCACCGTGAGCCTTCGCGTCATGCAGCATCATGGATGCACCAGGTACTCGCACTGTTGGCAATTTATCGCAACGCCTCGACCACCGCCGAAAAATCTTTTCTCCCAACCTTGCCGCTGGCCTGGTCCAAAATGTTCGCGGCTGCGGTTCCCATATTGAAACCGATACCATGTGCTTCGGCTTCCCCGGTGGCATACTCGAGGTCCTTTTTCATCAGCCGCAGAAGAAAATTCACGTCGTACGCATCCTGGCTCTTTACGGGTGAATGAGCCGATCACCGCCTGTGGGGGCGAGTCCTGAATCTGTCATTCCTCCTTAACCGTTTATCACGGAACAAGTGCTCGAAATCTCCCGGACGAGACGGAAAGCTTCTGGTAATATCCGCTACACGTTGCGGCGAGGCCGGCGCGGGGACAGCGCTGATCCGACCGCAAGAATCGCGAGGACAATGGTTACAGTGATTCCCATGTCGAGCAGAGGTCCTTTCCAGCGAAAATCCGAGTCTGGTTGCACTTTATCGCACACATCGCTTCTGTTCGAGATCACTCCTAGAGGTTCATAGCACTTCGGTAATCACCTTTGACATAGCAACAGCCCACCGCAGACCACGCAAAAACTGCATAGCTGAACCCGCAAATCACATCGATGATCAAGGATTTTCAACTGATCACGTTTGGCAATGTGGCTGCGCTTCTAGGAATGTCCGCTCCTCCAAGGAGATACCAGTGCAGGGCAGCGAAACATCTCCACAAAGGAAAGTTCTCCTCATCTCGGGCGACCTCCATTTCCAAGGCTATCCCACAATCGACGGGTCCGAGAAGTAGTCTATTGCTGCGATACAGCGCATCTCGCCCTCCGGCGAGAGCTCGAAATTTACGCTTTGAGTATTCAAGGCGCAGCTTAGGCGTACTGCGCTTAACGCGAGGAAATTGCTGAATCAACTCTGAATTTGTGCCTCGTAGTACCCATCGGGCACTTATTTTTCCTCAAAGCGAGACCGGGAGATCAGCATAGCTGCTTCGGCTCAATGCGCGATTTTGAGGGTCACGTCGAGCGCCGAGATTTCTCGGTAACGGAAAGTCGTTTTCAAAAATCATCAGGTGGGGCGTGATCCCACTCGCGACCTTCTTTGCTGACGAACCGGCGATCCACATGTCCAGATCTGGAACGCGCTGATCCAGAGTTTCGACATTTTTATTTAGTATCGCAAATTGACGAGCGGACGTAGCGTCGGCGCGAGAACGCCCTTATGTCGACTTGAATTTCGCGTGGTGTGCCGATCACCGGGTTTATCAAGTGACGGCGAAAGGAATATTCCTATCAAACATGTCTGCGATTTTGAGTGCCTATACGTCAGGCGCTTGCGGACTTGTATTTGCTCACCTAACTCTGGAATTCCAGAACTTGCGCAATCTGACGGCGAGGCCGCACCGGAAACGCAGACCTACCAACGAGCAAAGGGAACTGCTTACCTGTGGTGCTTAACCGCGCGATGTGGCATTCTGAGCAAAGTTCAAACTTCGAGTTCGTTAGGATAACGAGTGAAATCCGAACCGATCAAAATTGTGATTGCTGAAGATGACTCTGCCAGTCGAGACTTGCTGTCTGAAATGCTTCGAAGCTGGGGTTACACAGTAATCTCGGCTCGAAATGGCGCGGAAGCACTGCAAAAGGTCGAAGAAAACAGGCCAGAGCTTATCGTTTGCGACATACACATGCCACTGCTTGACGGGCTCGGAATGGTTCAGGCGCTTCGACGCGAGGAAGGTTTCGCGAACTTGCCCGTGATCGCTTTGACCGCAGGCGGCGCGCAGGATCCAAGCGCGATCGCTTCGGCGGGATTTACGACCTACCAAACCAAACCCGTCAACTCAGCACTTCTCAAAAGAAATATCGAACGGCTGCTTCAGAAGAAACAAGGATAGTGCGTATCAAGGCTGAACCACTGGGTCAGCAGCTTAATTTGCCGCTTGGCAACTGATTACTTCCAGCTGCCGCGTGATCTCTCGATGAAGGGACGGCATATCGATGGGTTTTGTGATGTAGGCATTGAACCCAGCTGCGAGTGCCTTATCAGAATCACCTCTCATCGCGTATGCGGTGAGTGCCAGGACCGGAATAGCCGCCAGTTTGGCATCCAACCTTAGTCTTCGCAGTACCGAAACGCCGTCCTCGCGAGGCATTTGGATGTCCATAAGCACTAGGTCGGGGCGCTCAGCCTTGATCGTGGCGAACGCGTGCTCTCCATCTGTTGCCTCGAGTACGCGGAATCCCCATGCCTCCAACATCTCGCGGATCAGTTCGCGATTCACGACATTATCTTCCGCAACAAGAATTGTCTTCATGCGGTAACCACCTGTTGGCGCGTGTGCGTCGCGCGATTGACAGCTTCGAGCAAGTCTTTCGTCCATGGTCCCGATTTGTAAAACAATGCTCGCACCTTGCTGCGCAGAAAGCGGAGATCACTCTCGGTCAGATCTCTGGCAGTGATTACGAAGACGGGCACGTTCAGAAATTCGGGATGGCAGTTATGGATTTGCGTTAACACATCGAATCCGTCCATCTCGGGCATCGCTAAATCGAGCAGAATGGCCTGAGGGCGTCGCTCCTTGAGCAGCTTCATGCCTTCAATTCCGTTCGCAGCCGTTCTCGCCCTGTATCCACCATCGCGAAGCATCTCAGTGAGAAGATCGCGGCACTGCTCATCGTCGTCCATGATCAGAATTTCTGCATCCGCCGGAGTCTTTGCCTTCACATGCTGCCGGACAGCCGCGAGTAGATCCTCTTTGTTTACCGGCTTGACGAAGTAACTTGCTGCCCCAAGAGCAAACCCGACGTTCCGCTCATCGACAATGGAAACAACCACGACGGGAATGTGCGAAGTGTCACCACAGTTTCGCAGGCGTTCGAGCGTATCGAGTCCACTTCCACCGGGCATCAGAATGTCAAGCGTGATGCAGCCCGGCTGCAGTTCCGCAGCTCTCGTAATCGCCTCTTTCCCGTTTGTCGCGATAGCAACGCGATACTCATCTTGAAGGAAGTTGACCAGCAGCTCTTGCGCCGATGGGTCGTCATCTACAATGAGCACAAGCGCCCTTTCTTTTTTCTCGACTCCCTTGTCGTCAATGGGAGCCCACTTGGCTGGTTCATGCGCCGGGTCTTGAGAGGCAGGAAAGGTGACGGTGAACGTACTTCCTTTCCCCAGCTCGCTGCTTACTGAGATTGTTCCGCCATGCTGTTCGACAAGCCTCTTGGTGATGGCCAAGCCCAAACCTGTACCTTCGCTCGGCTTCGTGCCGTTTTCCACCTGTCGGAACTCCTCGAAGATCAAGTCTTGATCCTCAGCGGCAAGGCCGATCCCCGTGTCGTTTACCGATATCGAAATGTACCCATCACTGCGGCTTGACTCGACGCGGATCTTCCCACTTTCAGGCGTAAATTTCACGGCGTTGCTCAAGAGGTTAAAGAGTATCTGCTTGAAACGCACGCGATCGGCATTGAGCTTCGCATCAGCTTCGTAGGCTTCTTCCAGGCGAATCTTCTTTGCCATTGCCAGGGGCCGAATTACCGAGACCACTTCGGGAACGATTCCCTTGAGATTGAATGCCTCGGGTTTCAGAATCACCTGTCCGGCTTCGATCTTGGAAAGATCAAGGATGTCATTGATGAGCTGTAAGAGGTGCTTTCCGCCTTCGCGTATCCGCTTGAGGAAATGCTGCTGCTTTTCGCTCAGAGGCCCCGTCACTCCGTCCGACATGAGATCAGAGAATCCAATGATCGCATTCAACGGCGTGCGCAACTCGTGACTCATGTTCGCCAGAAACTGGCTCTTGAGTTTGTTCGCCCGCTCCACCTCACGATTGCGCAGCGCAAGCTGCTCATTCTGCTCTTCGATCTGTGTCTCGTAGCGAACGGTTTCGCTGATATCACGTAGGAATGCATTGAAGCGATATGACTTCCCTACTTGTATCGGAGAGACGGAAAATTCCACCGGAAATTCATGACCGTCGAGGTGGAGGGCCGAAAGCCGCATCCTCTTGCCGACAATGCGGCTCTCTGCGGTCTTTACGAACCGCTCAAGACCTTGCTGGTGAAGCCTGCGAAACTTTTCTGGAATGATCAGATTTTCGAGCTTCTGTCCAAGAGCTTCGGTGCGAGTCCAACCAAAGATGCGCTCAGCCTGGGCATTCCATTCGGTGATCAGTCCCTCCTGGTTCATCTCGATGAACGCGTCATGCGCGCGATCGATGATTAAGCGCGTATGGGCTTGCGCATCATGTAGCCGACGATAAAACGAAGCGACAATTCCGCCTGAAATCATTGCTAGCAAAACAAACAAGAAGCCTACGAGTAGCATGCTCTGCTCATAGCCCCAAATTGCTTTGCGAATGGCCGAGGTCGGCACCTGAACCAATACCGCCCAGTGCAAGCGTCTAACCGGCGCGTAGCCGATGAGTTCCTGCTCTTTATCGCGCATCAGCAACTCCGAGCCGGTCTGCCCAGCATCTGCTCGCTCGGTGACCGCGTGGAGGTCCGGCAATGTGGTGACGGACAAGTCGGAAATTCCTAAATCATGACCGCTCTGATCCACGATGAATATTTTGGAGGTGCCCTCACTGGTCATCTCCCGAAGCTGATGACCGACGGTTTCAAGGTTTTGAACCGCTATCAAAATCCCGGCGACCTTTTCGTGCGAATCCCGAATCGGAACGGCGAGAGCGACGACCCATTGCTGTGGGGCGACTGCTGTCTGGAAAAACTCAGATACATAAGGCGCACGGGTGCGAATCACACCTTTGTACCAGTCGCGGTGAGCGAAGTTCCGGTTGAGCAGATTTGCATCCGGCGGATAGATCGCCCGGAGAGTGCCATCAGGATCGCAGACGCCAAGAACATCGAAGTCTGGGCGTAATGCGTGTGCTCGGGCCAAGTGATCGGTTATTGCCGCGAGATCGTGTTGCTCCACAGCGTGGAGCAGAGTCGGGCGGCTTCCTATGGAGCCGACCAGGACCGCATCTTGTTCAATTCTCTCCTCTATCAATTTTGAGACCAGCGCGGCCGCCCTGGAACTCTGTTGCGATACTTTCATCCGTGCCTGGCGAAGAAAAACATTGTGTGCGACCGCGAAGAAGAGTAACAAAGGCAGAACTGACACGATGAAGAATGCAAAGTAAAGCCGTACAGGAGTGACTGTTATTCGCTTTATCGCGGACCGTAATTTGTTCATCTCCAACCTGCTTCGCTTATAGGGGCGCAGGACAGCGCGCGCCAGTTTTCCTGCAGCCGATGATTGAGGTGCCGAGGAAAGTCCCTTGCTGGTCATCTCGGCTAGCTCTGAATTTAGAAAGGTATCCTTGAAGGCTCTACAGTACAGGCCAATTGACGATTGCCAGGATTACCTCGGTAATTGGAGGGCCAGCATTGTCAATGGGTCCTGCGACCCTTTTGTGCTCAGACTTAAGCTGCGGAGTCTTTATACATGGGCACGAACGTAGCCACGGAACCAGACTTTGAAAGAGAGTCGAAGCAGAATCGGCCGGAAAGGCCGTCCATAAAACTGCTGGCGATCGACGATGATCCTCAGAATCTTGAAATCGTCTCGGCGGCGCTTGAGCAGCAGCACCTGAAGATATTTACAGCAGCAGATCCGGAGACAGGCCTAGAGCTTTTTTCCCAGATCCGTCCTGCCATCGTGCTATGTGATCTGATGATGCCCAAGCTCTCGGGAATGGACGTTCTGGAGCGTATCGTTAGCATCGATCCCGGAGCCGAAGTAGTTCTCATGACCGCGCACTACTCCACCGATTCAGCGGTAGAGGCAATCAAGAAAGGAGCCGCCGATTATGTGACAAAGCCGATCGAGCTAAGCCGGCTCCGTTCACGTGTTGCGACTCTCATCAATGAGGCTGAACTCCGGTTTCGCTCCGCCCAACTCGACCAGGAGCTCGTGGATGCCTATCGCTTTTGCGGGATCATCGGCAGGAGCCCACTCATGCTGGAGATGTTCGCCAAGGTCCGACGGGTCGCTCCGCACTACCGCTCGGCCTTGATCACGGGTGCAACCGGCACGGGCAAGGAACTGGTTGCTCGCGCACTCCACGAATTAAGCCCAGCGGCCTCGAAACAGTTCGCCGTATGCAACTGCTCAGCCGTCTCTGAGTCCCTCATAGAAAGTGAGCTGTTTGGATACGTAAGAGGCGCGTTTACGGGCGCGCAGCAGGACAAGCTCGGACTATTTGAGTACGCAAATGGTGGAACGGTTTTCCTCGACGAGATCGGCGAAATGCCGCTTGGTCTGCAAGCCAAACTCTTGCGCGTGCTTCAGAACCGCGAGATACAGCGGATCGGTTCTCCAGCCGTCAAGAAAGTGGATTTTAGAGTTGTTGCCGCGACGCACCGTGATTTGAGAGCACTGGTGAAAGACGGTAAATTTCGCGAAGATCTCTTTTACCGACTTTCCGCCATTGAGATTGGGGTTCCTTCTTTGCGCCAGCGCCGTGAGGATCTTCCATTATTGGAACACTATTTTCTCGAACGTTTCTCAGCCGATTACAACAAGCCAATTCACGGAATGACGCGCCGCGTTCAGGCACTCTTTAGCCGCCATCCATGGCATGGAAATGTTCGAGAACTTGAGAACGCAATTGCGCATGCGTGCATGATGACGTCTGGAGTCACAATTGATATTGCAGATTTGCCGGAAGCGATCCGCGCTAGCCAGACGACTGAAGACTGCGAAGTTTCAGATCTTGCCAGCATGGAAGAGGTGCAACGACGGCATGCTTTGCAAGTTCTGAACGCCGTACGCGGAAACAAAGTAAAGGCCGCTGAAGTACTTGAAATCAGCCGCGGAAGTTTATACCGACTTTTACGAGAGCACGACCCTCAGGAAAATCAGGATTGAGGTCCGTACAGTTCCGGCCGTGTTGCTGAATGTCAGAACGCCAGTATCGCGGCATTAAACTCCCGCTCAATCCACTCCGCCAACTGCCGTTTCTGTGTCCTCGTCATCTGCGTAAAACAGAGACCTGCCTGCCCGTGAGCGTCGCTCCAAACCACGCGGCTGCCAAGAGTGAACACTCCGTTAATTCCGGGCAGGGAAAATTCTGCCTGGTATACCTGACCAGTCATCAATTCATTGGCGCATTGGAGACCAAGACCTCCCTGGCTAATGTTGGTGGTCATCGCACGAATACCAACATTGGTACCATCAGTGCTGAGAATGACGGGAATGCGAGCTGATCTGCGAAAGTAGCGGGTGCGCTCTTTCAGCATCATGCCGTGACTGGCGCGCAAGGTCTGCTCAAGCCGCGGCACAGCCAATGGTTTGTCGACGAGGAAATCCGCTACTTTGAAAGCTCCACCAGGCGCCTGCTCGCGGGGGATGATGGCGAAACCCAGGGCTCTGCAATTACCGGAAGCTCTGCGCATATTGCTAAGCAGCGAAAGCTCTGGATCCACCTCTCGGTCGACGAAAAATGCGTCCACCTTTGTTCTGTGCATGGCAGTCAGGGCGGATTCCTTGTCGCGATATATCGTGCCCGATGCCCCTATCTTCTTAAGAGAAGAGGTAATTGCCTGCATTACGCTCGGATCAGAACTGACGATTGCTGCTTGAAGTTCACAATTGTTCATGAGTGCCTCCGGGTTCGGCGGAATGTTGTTGATGTCCTTACTCGAGGACGCTGGTAACGGTCTCCAGGACTGCAGAGCCTCTCCCGACCAAACGATCGGTCGTTGACTTATCTCGCATTTCGCGCGTCTGCTTGAGTACGATCGGCTGAAGATGGTAGGAAACTGCGGCTGTCCCTTCAGCATTGCGCCGCATTGCTTGCACACTTTGCTGCGCCTGCAGTATCGGAACGACGATGACGCTGATGCGAAGCTGCGCCGTTGCACTGCGGCGATCCTGTGCATGAGAGGAACCAACCGCGAGCAGAATGAGCAGCGCAGCGATCATCCAGCGGAAACCGAACTGCTTCTGTACGCTCAAGCTTTGTGATGTGCTGTTCATGCCCAACACAAATGCACCGAGCGGGCCACTTGGGCTGCCGAAGGTAAACTACTGAATAACAAGAGGTTATTGCAGAAACCGCGGGAGACTCCAAAGTTTCAGCATGTTCCATTTTTGAACAAGTGTTCCGTTTTGGATCAAACTTAACGCTGTGCTCCCGGAGGTGCGACCGCAACGCCAAGAACTTGCCTGGAGCGGAGTAGGTTCGAGCAACGCGCGTGTTTTGCAGGAAAGTTGCATGCCTCTGGAGAAGCGTAAGCGTCCGACGCTGGCACATTGACAAGTTAAGGAGGATTTAAGTGTCCATTTAAATATAGATGGACACTTAAATTCAGAAGAGAGGCATCTTCAGCCTTGCGGATTATGCGTTGACCTCGTCGGTGAAAACATCTTCAGTAAAAGCTTTGCCGACGGCCAGGTCGAGCCGGGTGAGCAATTGCGTTAGGCTCTCACCCTTTCGACGTCGCAGCATGGCCAAGGTGTTACGCCCCTCGTTGGCCACGGCCACAGATCCGACTGGAGACATTACTCCGACTGTGATTGTGCCATCTTCGATCAGCTCTTCGATGTGGGGCAGATGGAGAGCGAAGTCCTTGTCATTTATGAGACGAGACGCATTTCGCTTTGAGTGCTTCGGGCGATGTTCCAAGGCAGCAGCTCCTCGATGCGATTGATTGAGTGGTCGGCGATGCGTTCCACAACTGTGCGCAAGTAGGCTTCCGGATCGAGACCATTCAGCTTCGCCGAACCGATCAGGCTGTAGATGGTCGCGGCTCGTTCGCCTCCCTGATCCGAGCCAGCAAACAAATAATTCTTCCGGCCGACTGCGACGGCCCGTAGGGCACGTTCAGCAGCATTGTTGTCGATCTCAAGCTGGCCATCTTTGCAGTAACGCGTCAGCGCCGGCCATAGTCCGAGCCCATAACGAATAGCCGCCGCAGTTTCACTCTTGCGGGAAAGCTTCGTCAGCCATACTTCCAACCAATGGCGCAAGGATTCGAGTAAGGGACGAGCTCGTGCCTGTCGAACTTCCCGACGAGCTTTGGGAGGACGACCGCGAATCTCAGCTTCAATAGCATACAGAGCCCCAATTCGTTGCAGGGCTTCGGCAGCGATTGGCGAGGCTTGTGCCTGTTGCAAATCGTAGAACTTGCGTCGCAAGTGCGCCCAACATGCGACTTCTTGAATGCGACCGCCTTCGTAAAGCCGATTGAATCCGGCGTAGGCGTCAGCCTGCAGCGCACCACGGAAATTGCCCAGATGCCGCTGGGGATGCTCGCCTCGGCGATCCGGGGAGTATGCAAACCATACCGCCGGTGCAGCCTTCTCGCCCGTCGGTCGATCATCGCGCACGTAGGTCCAGAGGCGTCCCGTTTTGGTCTTGCCCTGGCCTGGCGCCAGCACCGGAACCGGTGTGTCGTCGGCGTGCAGCTTGCTCGCAGAAAGTACATACCGTCGCAGCGCTTCCACCAGCGGCTCGAGTAACTGACTGCTCCTCCCTACCCAATCGGCCAGCGTCGAGCGTTCCAG
>Ga0134125_10007829_pt1 | contig 12044 bp, 9 predicted proteins | sample KB31751_FD_96464 | JGI IMG/M metagenome (GOLD analysis project Ga0134125, IMG submission 96464) | Terrestrial soil microbial communities with excess Nitrogen fertilizer from Kellogg Biological Station, Michigan, USA - KB3-175-1 | ecosystem: Environmental > Terrestrial > Soil > Unclassified ... | reverse complement strand
GTCCGCGGCCACGTCGACCGACGTGACCGTCACCATGCCGACGCGCGGGTCCTTGACCTCGCTGCGCAGGATCTCGGCGAGATCGCGCTGGATCTCGTCGGCGACCTTGCGGCTGCGCGGCGTGGTGCGATGTGGCATGTTCGTCGGCGCGGGCGGAGGCGAGCCCCGCCTCCCGCGCCCCTTCCCGTCAGAGCGTGCGCGAGACCTCGACGACCTCGTACACCTCGAGCTGGTCGCCCTTCTGCACATCGTTGAAGTTCTTGATCGACAGGCCGCACTCGAAGCCCGCCTTCACCTCGCGCACGTCGTCCTTGAAGCGCTTCAGCGAATCGAGCTCGCCGTCGTGGATCACGACGTTGTCGCGCAGCACGCGGATCTTCGCGCCGCGGCGCACGAGGCCCTCCTGCACGTAGCAGCCCGCGACCACGCCGACCTTCGAGATCCGGTAGACCTCGCGCACCTCGACCAGGCCGAGCTGGGTCTCCTTGCGCTCGGGCGCGAGGAGCCCGGACAGCGCCGCCTTCACGTCGTCGACGGCGTTGTAGATGATGTCGTAATAGCGGATCTGCACGCCGTTGTTCTCGGCGAGCTTGCGCGCCTGCGCGTCGGCGCGCACGTTGAAGCCGATCACCACCGCCTTCGACGCGAGTGCGAGGTTGATGTCCGACTCGGTGATGCCGCCCACCGCCGCATGCACGATGTTGACCTTCACCTCGTCGGTCGACAGCTTGGTCAGCGCCTGCGTCAGGCCCTCGTAGCTGCCCTGCACGTCGGCCTTGATGATGAGCGTCAGCGTCTTGACGGCGTTCTCGCCGATCTCGCCGAACATGTTCTCGAGCTTCGCCGCCTGCTGCTTGGCGAGCTTGACGTCGCGGAACTTGCCCTGGCGGAACAGCGCGATCTCGCGCGCCTTGCGCTCGTCGCCCAGCACCATCACGTCCTCGCCGGCGAGCGGCACGTCGGACAGGCCCTGGATCTCGACCGGGATCGACGGGCCGGCTTCGGCGATCACCTTGCCGTTCTCGTCGGCCATCGCGCGCACGCGGCCGAACACCGCGCCCGCGAGCAGGATGTCGCCGCGCTTCAGCGTCCCCGACTGCACGAGCACCGTGGCGACCGGGCCGCGGCCCTTGTCGAGCCGCGACTCGATGACGATGCCCTTCGCCGGCGCGTCGGTGGGCGCCTTGAGCTCGAGCACCTCGGCCTGCAGCAGGATCGCGTCGAGCAATTCGTCGATGCCCTTGCCGGTGCGCGCCGACACGGGCATGAACTGCACGTCGCCGCCGTATTCCTCGGGCAGCACGCTCTCGGCGACGAGCTCCTGCTTGACGCGGTCGGGGTTCGCTTCCGGCTTGTCGATCTTGTTGATCGCCACGACGATCGGCACGTTGGCGGCGCGCGCGTGCGCGATCGCCTCCTTCGTCTGCGGCATGACGCCGTCGTCCGCCGCGACGACGATCACGACGATGTCGGTGACCTTGGCGCCGCGCGCGCGCATCGCCGTGAACGCCTCGTGGCCCGGCGTGTCGAGGAACGTGAGCATCCCCTTCTTGGTCTCGACGTGGTACGCGCCGATGTGCTGGGTTATGCCGCCCGCCTCACCGCTCGCGACGCGCGCGCGGCGGATGGTGTCGAGCAGCGACGTCTTGCCGTGGTCGACGTGGCCCATCACCGTCACCACCGGCGCGCGCGGCAGCGCTTCGGCGGCGGTGGTCGCCTGCGTTTCGGCGAGCAGCGAATCGGGATCGTCGAGCTTGGCCGGCACCGCCTTGTGGCCCATTTCCTCGACGACGATCATCGCCGTTTCCTGGTCGAGCACCTGGTTGATCGTGACCATCGTGCCGAGCTTCATCAGCGCCTTGATCACCTCGGTCGCCTTGACCGACATCTTGTGCGACAGGTCGGCGACGGTGATCGTCTCCGGCACCGAGATCTCGCGCACGATCGGCGACAGGTCGGCGATGCCGGCCTCGCCTTCGCCGTCGCGATGGTGGCGCGACGTGCGGCCGCCGCCGCGCCATGCATTCGCGCTCGGCGCCGTCGTCGACGGGTCGCCGCCGCGCAGCTTGAGCGCGCGGCGACGCGCCGCTTCCTCGGCGAACACGGGACCGGTCGCCTTCTTGCCCGGCTTGTCCTTGCGGTCGCCGGCCTTGCCCGCCGGACGGTGCAGCGTGCCGCCGGTCTTGCCGGGCGCGGTCGCCGGCCTCGCCTTGGCCTCGGTCGCCTTTTTCGCGTCCTCGGCGGCCTTCGCTTCCTGCGCAGCCTTCGCCTCGGCGGCGGCGCGCGCCGCGTCCTCGGCTTCCTTCTCCTTGCGCGTCTTGCGCTTCTCCTGCTCTTCCTGGCGGCGCTTGAGATCCTCTTCCTGGCGATTCATGAACTCGCGCGCGCGCTTGTCTTCGGCCTCGCGCGCGGCGAGCTCGGCCGCCGAGATCACGGGCTGCGGCCCGGCCGGCGCCGCCGGCGCGACGGGCGCCGCGGCGACCTGCTCGGCCACGGGCTCGACCGCAGGTACCACCTCGGCGGACGCCGCTTCCGGCGCGTCGCGGCGCTCGAGCACGCGCTTCTTGCGCACCTCGACCTGGATCGTGCGGCTCTTGCCCTTGTTGGCCGGATCGGCGGCGCGGATTTCCGTGGTCTGCCGGCGCGTCAGCGTGATGCGCTTCTTGGGCTCGGCGGCGCCACCGTGCTGCCGGCGCAGGTAGTCGAGCAGGCGGGTCTTGTCCTGCTCGGTGAGCTCATCGCCGGATTTCTTCGTCGCGACCCCTGCCGACGCGAGCTGCTCGAGGAGCGCCGCGGGCGGCATCTTGAGTTCGCTTGCGAATTGCTCGATCGTCATCTGGGCCATGCGTGTCTCCGGTGTGCCGCGGTCGTTGCGTGATGCGTAGTTCCTGCTTCGTGCATGCGGGTCAGTGCGCCTCGCTCGTGGCCGCGGGCGCGGCACCGGCGGCGCCGGCGTCGGCCGGCTCGAACCAGTGCGCGCGCGCCTTCATGACGAGGTCCTGCGCCTTCTCGGCGTCGATGCCCGTCAGCTCGACGAGCTCGTCGCCCGCGAGGTCGGCGAGCCCGTCGCGCGTGGTGATGCCGTGCGACGCGAGCTTGGCGGCGATCTCCGTGTCCATCCCCTCGAGGCCGAGCAGCGCCTCCTCGACGTTCTCGACGCTCTCCTCGCGCTGGATCGCCTCGGTCAAGAGCGCGTTGCGCGCGCGGCTGCGCAGCTCGTTGACCGTGTCCTCGTCGAACGACTCGATCTCGTTCATCTCGGTGATCGGCACGTAGGCGACCTCCTCGAGCGAGGTGAAGCCCTCGGCGATCAGGATGTCGGCGATGTCCTCGTCGACGTCGAGCTTGTCGATGAAGAGCGCGCGCAGGCGCTGCTGCTCGCCCTCGTGCTTCTGCTGCGACTCCTCGACGCCCATCAGGTTGAGCTCCCAGCCGGTCAGCTCGGAGGCGAGCCGCACGTTCTGGCCGCTGCGGCCGATCGCGATCGCAAGGTTCTCCTCGTCGACGACGACATCCATCGCGTGCTTCTCCTCGTCGACGAGGATGCTCTGCACCTCGGCGGGCGCAAGCGCGTTGACGACGAACTTCGCCGGGTCGTCGGAAAACAGCACGATGTCGACGCGCTCGCCGGCGAGCTCGTTGGTCACCGCGGTGACGCGCGAGCCGCGCATGCCGATGCAGGTGCCCTGCGGGTCGAGGCGCGGGTCGTTCGACTTGACGGCGATCTTGGCGCGGATGCCGGGATCGCGCGCCGCCGCCTTGATCTCGATCAGGCCTTCCTCGATCTCCGGCACCTCGAGCTCGAAGAGTCGCACCAGGAACTCGGGCGACACGCGCGACAGGATGAGCTGCGGCCCCTTGGCGGTGCGGTCGATCTTCATCACGTAGGCACGCACGCGGTCGCCGACGCGCAGCATCTCCTTCTGGATCAGCTGGTCGCGCGGGATCACGCCCTCGATGCGGCCCGACTCGATGATCGCGTTGCCGCGCTCGATCCGCTTCACCGTGCCGGTGAGCAGGTTGTCGTCGCGCTCGAGGAAGTCGTTGAGGATCTGCTCGCGCTCGGCGTCGCGGATCTTCTGCAGGATCACCTGCTTCGCCGCCTGCGCGCCGATGCGGCCGAACTCGATCGGCTCGAGCGGCTCCTCGACGACGTCGCCGAGCTCGAGCGCGGCGTCGCGCTCCTTGGCGTCGGTGATCGCGAGCTGGTGGGCCGGCTCCTCGTGCTCCTCGTCGGGAACGACGGTCCAGCGCCGGAACGACTTGTAGTCGCCCGTCTCGCGGTCGATCTCGACGCGCGCGTCGATCTCCATGTTGGGATAGCGCTTCTTGGTCGCCGAGGCGAGCGCCATCTCGAGCGCGGCGAAGACGATCTCCTTCGGCACGTTCTTCTCGCGTGACAGCGCGTCGACCAGCAGCAGCATTTCACGATTCATGTTCGTCTCCATTCGATTCGCGGCACGAGGCGCGCGCGCTCGATCGTGTCGAGCGGCACCGCCTGCACGCCGCGCGCGGTCTCGACGAGGGCGGCTTTGCCCTCGATGCCGCGCAGGATTCCCTTGAGCTTCCTGGCGTTGTCGATCGGCTCGCGCAGCACGAGCTTCGCCTCCTCGCCGGCAAAGCGCGCGAAGTCGGCCGCCTTGGTAAGCGGGCGGTCGAGCCCCGGCGACGACACCTCGAGGCGCGCGAAGTCGATGTTCTCGACCTCGAAGAGGCGCGTCAGCTGGTTGCTCACCCGCGCGCAGTCCTCGACGTCGACGCCCTTCGGCTTGTCGATGTACACGCGCAGCATCCGGTTGGCCGCGAATTCGAAGCCGACCAGCTCATATCCCAGCGCGGGGACCGTTTTTTCCAGCAGTTCGCCCAGTGTGCTCATCCGAAGGTTCGTCGCCGCCCGGCCACGGGCAACGGGTGCTGCAAAAAAAAATGGGCTGCAAACCAGCCCACTTTTGTCGACGCCACGATTGGGTACCGCGATGCCCGGGCCACTTCGAGGCCCACGCGGCGGGCCGCACGGCAAGCGTTCCTGCCGGCGCGCAGCGCATTTATAGCCCTGCATTGTACCCCGGATCCGGGCGTTTTCACAGGGGCGGCGGGCTTACCGCACGTCCTGCCCGGGCCCCGGCGGGCTCCTCGGCACGTCGCAGGGTCGCTGCGCGCATCGCCGGTTAACATAGGGGCGGTCGCCGCGAACTTCCAGTGCCATGCCCGAGCCACTCGTCATCGCCCACAACGCGACGCGCGACATCGCGCTGTTGCCCGCCATGTGCAACCGCCATGGCCTCATCACCGGCGCCACCGGCACCGGCAAGACGGTGACGCTGCAGGTGATGGCCGAGCGCCTGTCGGCGATCGGCGTGCCGGTGTTCGTCGCCGACGTGAAGGGCGACCTCGCGGGCCTGTCGCAAGCCGGCGTCGATTCGCCCAAGCTCGCCGAGCGGCTCACCCGCATCGGCGTCGCCAAGCCCGCGTTCCAAGGGTCACCGGTGCAGTTCTTCGATGTCTTCGGAGAGTCGGGCGTGCCGCTGCGGGCAACCGTGTCGGACCTCGGACCGCTGGTCCTCGGCCGGATGCTCGAGTTGAACGACGTGCAGGCCGGCGTTCTTGCGATCGTGTTCAAGGTGGCCGACGACAACGGCCTGCTGCTCCTCGATCTCAAGGATCTGCGCGCGATGCTCGAGTTCGTGTCGTCGAAGGCGCAGGAACTGTCGGCGCGATACGGCAATGTCTCGGCCGCGTCGGTCGGCGCGATCCAGCGCGGCCTTCTCGTGCTCGAGCAGCAAGGCGGCGACCGTTTCCTCGGCGAGCCGATGCTCGACGTCGACGACCTCTTGCAGACCGCCGGCAGCAAGGGCGTCGTCAACATCCTCGCCGCGGACAGGCTGATGCGCTCGCCACTGCTCTACGCGATGCTGCTGTTGTGGCTGCTTGCCGAGCTCTACGAACGCCTGCCCGAAGTGGGCGACGCTGAGAAGCCGAAGCTCGTGTTCTTTTTCGACGAGGCGCACCTCCTCTTCACCGATGCGCCGAAGGCGCTGCTCGACCGCATCGAGCAGGTGGTGCGGCTCGTTCGCTCGAAGGGCGTGGGGGTGTTCTTCGTCACCCAGAATCCGCTCGACGTGCCTGACGTGATCCTCGGCCAGCTCGGCAATCGCGTGCAGCACGCGCTCCGCGCGTACACGCCGCGCGACCAGAAGGCGGTCAAGGCCGCGGCGACGACGATGCGCGCGAACCCGGCGATCGACACCGAGAAGGCGATCCTCGAGCTCGGCGTCGGCGAGGGGCTCATTTCGTTCCTCGACGACAAGGGTCGACCCGAGCCGGTCGAGCGCGCGTTCGTGCTCCCGCCGGCCTCTCGCATCGGGCCGATCACGACGGAGGAGCGCCAGGCGGTCGTCGCGGCATCGCCGCTCAAGGCGACCTACGCGACGCCGGTCGAGCGCGAGTCCGCGTACGAGCGGCTCGGCGCGCGCGCGGGCCGATCGGCTGGCGCCGCGACCGGTGGCGGCGGCCTCCTCGACGGGCTCAAGGACTCGATCTTCGGCAAGCGCGGCCGCGGCGACAGCCTCGCCGACGCGGCGATGAAGAGCGCGGTTCGCTCGGCGAGCTCGACGATCGGGCGCGAGATCGTGCGCGGCGTGCTGGGATCGCTGCTCGGCAAGCGGCGCTGACGTCACGGCTCGCGTCAGGCGAGCGCTCCTGACACGGGCGCGCGACGCGCGTCAGGCGGGCGATGCTGGCGCCGCGACGCGACGTCGTCAGGCGCGCGACGCTGGCGCCGCGACGCGACGTCCTCAGGCGAGCGGCGCGGCTGCCATCGCGGGCGCGCCGCGGAATTGCGTCCGGTCGAGCAGCGCGCGGCCGTCGAGGCCCGCGGGCGCCGCGACATCGAGCAGCGCGAGCACCGTCGGCGCGATGTCGCAGACATGCCCTTGGCCCATCGTGCCGTTCGCGGCGAGCCCCGCACCGCTCGCCCACAGCCGCGAATGCGGCGTGTGATCGCCGGTGCGCGGCGCGTGCGGATGGTAGACGGGCACGTGCACGCGACCGACCGCCGGCGATTCGCAGGTCTCGATGAGGTCGAGATCGGTGCGGAACACGACGATGAGGTCGGGAAGGTCCGGGTGATGATCGGGCCCGAAGCGCGCAGCCGATGTGAAAGTCTCGGCGACGATCGGCTCGCCGCTCGCCGGATCGCGCAACGCCGCGAGCTCGCGCGCCAGCTCATCGAGAATCCGTGACGCCTCGGCGCCCGGCGCGACGCAGCCGTGCGGCTCGCGCCCGGCGAGGTTGAGCCGGATCGCGCCGCAACGGTTGTTGTAGACGATGCCCGCGCGCGTGTGCGGGCTTTCGAACGGATCGACGAGGCAGCCGGCCGACGCGATCGGCGCATGCAGCGCGCGAAGCCGCGTCGCGCCCTTGATCACCGCCTTGACCGGGCGCGGCAGGTACGTCACGTAGCGTTTCGCCACGCGCAAGGCGCGCGCGAGTCCGCGCGCGCTGCCGGATGCATACCCGAGGCGTGCGAGGACCTCGGGCAAGAGCTGCGGGCCGTCGAAGTAGAGATCCATGCCGTGGCTGAACACGGCGAGCACCGTCGCCGCTTCGGCCGCGTCGACGACCTGCCCGACCGCCGCGTCGATTGCGCGATAGACGTCGAGCAACGCATTGCGAAGGTCCGCCGGCGCGCTGCGCGCGTGCCACGGATGGCGCGCGTCGTGCAAATGCCAGAACTGGTGCCCGGCGCAATGGCTCTCCGAGAACGTGATCGAGAAGAGATCGAGCGACTCCGCCCGCAGGAGCTCGCTCGCGAATGCCGCCTTGGTCGCGGCGCCACGCACGAGCCCGTCGCGCAGCGCGCGATAGCCGGCGACGCTTTCGCCGTGGCGATCGCACGAGCCCACCGGATGGTCGCCGTGACGCGCGCGCAACGCCTCGAGATAGGCGGGCGGCTCGCTTTGCACGTCGAACGCGCGGTCGTGCAACCCCCACTCGAAGAGCTGCACGCCGCCGAGGTCGCGCGCGGGCACCGCCTGCACGGGATCGATCACGGCGATTCGCCGCCCGGCGCGGCCGGCAATGGTCCAGTAATAGAGCTCGGCGTCGATCTCGTCGGCGCGTGTCGCGCGAAGCCGCGCCTCGCCGGTGCGCAGGCGGTTGGGCACGTAGAAGTGCCCGTCGCGCGCAGCGCCGCGGCCGGTGTTGATCTCGGGCCAGATGGCGCCGGGCAGCGTGGCCATCGGGCTCGCAAGATCCCATGCGCGCGAGCGCTCCCGCAAGCACGCAAAGTTCGGCAGCAGCCCTTCATCGCACCAGCGCTCGACCAGCGTGACCTCGCAGGCATCGAAGCCGAGCACGACGACGCGCGCCGTCATCGGCAGGTCCTCCGCGCGGCGCGCCTTGCGGCCGGCCCGCTCATCCCGCGGACTTCCTCGCCGTGACGATGGTCGCAGGCGACGCGTCGTCGACCGCGTGTCCGGCGCCTTCCCGCCATCCGCGCCAACGCCCGCGCACGACCGCCGCGTGGTAGCGCGCGAGATCGCCGCGTCCCGCTGCGAGCGCGATGCACGCCCCGCCGACCGCGCGCGCCAGCAGCGCGATCCACAGCGTGCGCGGCGCGCCGTTGCGACGCATCACGAAACCGAACGCGCGCGCGTACGCGCCGCCCTTGGCGACCTGCGCCGCCGCGAGTGCGCCGCGCGTGCCCGGATGATCGACGACGATCGCGGGCTCGTAACGCAAATGCGCGCCTTGCGCGACCGCGCGGGCGAGGTAGTCGGTCTCCTCGGCCGCCGCCCACGGCGAGCGCGCGCCGAGCCCGAGCGCGACGTCGAAGCCGCCGACGCGCGCGCACAGCGCCGCGCGCAGGAACACGACGCACGACATGCCGCCCAGGTAGACGCTGCGCCGGTCGAGCCGGTGCGGCCGCCGCGCGAAGCGCGCCGGCGCGCGCTCGCCGGGGTCGGCGTGGACGCGGCCGGTGACGCCGTCGACGTCCGCATGCGCGACGAGGAACCCCGCCACGCGCGCGAGCGTGTCGCGGGCATAGCGGCAATCGTCGTCCGGGAACGCGACGATCGCGCCGCGCGCGACGGCGAGGCCGGCGTTGCGCGCACGCGAAAGGCCCCGCGGCGCGCGCAGGTGGCGGACGTCGAGCGTGCCGGCGTAGCGCGCGAGGAGCGGCGCGAGCCGCTCGTCGGCATTCTGGTCGACGACGATCACCTCGAAGTCGCGCTCGTGTTGCGCGGCGAGCGACGCGAACAGGCGGTCGAGTGCCGCCACGCGCTCCACCGTCGCGACGATCAGCGAGAAGCGCGGAGGGCGCGCAGGCGGCCCAAGGGCAAGGTCCTGCGAATCGCCCGGCATTGCGTATCCTTGCATGTCAACGACGCCATCGCGGCACGGCGCGATGATAACCGACGCGCCGCGCGCTACGCCACGGCGACCAGGCGCGAGAGCGCCGCGGAATCGGCGGCGAGCGCGACGCTCTCGCCGCGATGCACGACGCGGCCGCGCTCGAGCACGATCGCCGAGCGCGTGACGCCGAGCGCGAGCCGCGCATGCTGCTCGACGATGATCACGGCGAGTCCGCCATGCGCGACGAGGCCGCGGATCGCCGCAAGCAACTCCTGGACCAGGATCGGCGCGAGACCTTCCATCGGCTCGTCGAGCAGCAAGAGCCGCGGGTTGGTGACGAGCGCGCGCGCGATCGCGAGCATCTGCTGCTCGCCGCCCGACAGCTGGTTGCCGAGGTTGCGGCGGCGTTCCTCGAGCCGCGGGAAGAGCTCGTATGCGCGCACCGCATCCCAAGGGCCGGGGCGCGCTACCGCGGCGAGATGCTCGTCGACGGTCAGCGACGGGAAGACGTGCCGCTCCTGCGGAACCCAGCCGATGCCCGCTTGCGCGCGGCGATGGCGCGCGAGGCGCGCGAGGTCGCCACCGCGGAACCGCACGCGCCCGGCGAAGACGCGCGTGAGCCCCATCAGCGTCACCAGCAGCGTCGTCTTGCCCGCGCCATTGCGGCCGAGCAGCGCAAGGCTCTCGCCTTCGGCGAGCGCGAGCGACACGTCGTCGAGGACGCGCGCCTCGCCGTAGCCGGCGGTGACGTTCTCGACCGCGAGGAGCTCAACCATGGTCGGCCTCGCCGAGGTAGACCTCGCGGACGCGCGGGTCGGCGGCGATCGCCTCGGGCGTTCCCTCGGTGAGCACGCGCCCGCCCACCAGCACGGTGATGCGCTCGGCGAAGCGGAACACGAGGTCCATGTCGTGCTCGATGAAGAGCACCGTGACGTCGCGCGGCAGCGCGGCCAGCACGCCAAAGAGCTCGGCGCTCGCGTGCGCCGGGATGCCCGCGGCCGGCTCGTCGAGCAGCAGGACACGCGGGCGCGTCGCCAGCGCGAGCGCGATCTCGAGGAGCCGCTGCTTGCCGTACGGCAGGTCGCGCGTCGGCGTGGCGGCGGCATCGGCGAGGCGCAGCGACGCGAGCAGCGCCATCGCCTCCGCGGTTTCGTCGCGCATCGCTGCGACGCGACGCGCCCAGTGATTGCCCACGCCGGTGCGCTCGAAGATCGCGAGCAGCACCGATTCGAGGACGGTGAGCCCCGGGAACAGCGTGTTGATCTGGAACGTGCGCGTCATGCCGCGCTTGACGCGGCGATGCTGCGGCATCGCCGTGACGCGCTCGCCGTCGAGCCAGATCTCGCCGGCGCTCGGCTTCAGCACGCCGGTGAGGAGGTTGATGAGCGTGGTCTTGCCGGCGCCGTTGGGGCCGATCAGCGCATGGCGCGCGCCGGGGGCGAGCGCCAGCGCGATGTCGGTGTTGGCGGCGAACGCGCCGAACGACTTCGACAGCCCCGTCGTGCGCAACATGCTGGCCGGCGTCGCCGCGCTCATCCGCCGCCTGCCTCTTGCGGCCCGCGTCCGCGCTTTACCCTGCGATCGCGCAGCCGCCGCGAGAGGCCTTCCGCCAGCGGGATGAGGCCGCCACGCGCGAACAGCACGAGCAAGACCAGCAGCAGGCCCAGCCAGAACTGCCAATACGCGGCGGACAGGCTCGCGAGGCGGTCCTGCAGGATCATGAAGATCGCCGCGCCGACGATGCCGCCGTAGAGATAGCCCGCGCCGCCGACCACCAGCATGATGAGGATGTCGGCCGAGCGCTGGAAGCCCAGCACGTCGATGCCGACGAACTGCGTCGTCTGCGCGAGGAGCGCGCCGGCGATGCCGGCGATCGCGGCGCCCAGCGTGTAGACGATGACGAGCTTGCGCGTCACCGACACGCCGATCGCCGGCATCCGCCGCTCGCCTTCGCGCACGCCGCGCAGGCTCAGGCCGAACGGCGAGCGTACGACGCGACGCATCAGCACGAACACGGCGAACAGCACGGCGAGGCTGTAGACGTAGGCGGTGCTGCCGTCGAGGCCGAAGCGGAACACGCCGAAGATCGGCCACATCGGCACCTCCGACAGGCCGTCGACGCCGCCGGTGATCGACGCCGCGCGATTGGCGACCTCGTAGAGCATGAGCCCGACGCCGAGCGTGACAATGAGGCGCGTCAAGTCCTGCCCGCGCACGATCAGCACGCTGGTCGCCGCGCCGGCGAGCGCCGCGACGACGGCGCCGGCCGCGAGGCCCGACAGCGGCTCGCCGAATCCGTGGTGCGCGAGCAGGCCGGCCGTGTACGCGCCGAGGCCGAAGAACGCGGCGTGGCCGAGCGACACGATCCGCGCGTAGCCGAGGATGAGGTCGAGCGACAGCGCGAAAAGCCCGGCCACGAACACCTGGCTGCCGAACGTGCGGAACGTCGGCAGCGCGAAATAGGCGACGACCGGCACGATCCAGAACGCGATCTCGATCGCGCTCCAGCGCTCCCGCGGCGGCGTCACCGCGGCCGCCCGAACAGGCCGTTGGGGAAGATCGCAAGCATCGCGACCATCAGCGCGTAGATGACGAACGAGCCGATCTCGGGCACGTAGTACTTGCCGGCGACGTCGAACACGCCGAGGATCAGCGCCGCGATCAGCGGGCCCTTGATCGTGCGACCG
>Ga0134125_10007828_pt1 | contig 12045 bp, 8 predicted proteins | sample KB31751_FD_96464 | JGI IMG/M metagenome (GOLD analysis project Ga0134125, IMG submission 96464) | Terrestrial soil microbial communities with excess Nitrogen fertilizer from Kellogg Biological Station, Michigan, USA - KB3-175-1 | ecosystem: Environmental > Terrestrial > Soil > Unclassified ... | reverse complement strand
GATCGCGTCGCGCTCGGCGGCCTCGTCGACGGGCTGCTCGTCTCCGGCTTCGCGATGCAGGCGCATGGCAATTCGCGCCCGGCGAGCGGCAGCGACCATCAGCTCGCGCACGTGTGGGAGATGGATGGGCTTGCGATCGACGGCGTGCCGGTCGCGCACGGCGCCTGCGTCGGTGTCGCCGCGGTCGCGATGCTCGCGGCCTGGGAATGGCTGCTCGCCCGCGACGTGCCGGCGCGCAGCGCCGAGCGCGCATTGCAATCGCCGGCCGACTGGGAAGTCGTCGACGCCGAGGTCGCGGCGGCGTTCGAGCCGTCGCTCGCGGCCGGTGCGCGCGCGGAGATGGAGGCGAAGCGCGTCGACGCCGTGCAATGGCGCGCGCGGCTCGCGCGCATCGGCGCGGCGTGGCCCGCGCTTCGCGAGCGCGCCCGCGAGCGCCTCGTGCCGGCGGCCACGCTCGCCGGCTGGCTCGCCGCCTGCGGCGCCGCGACGCGACCCGGCGACATCGGCGTGCCGATCGCGAAGCTCGTCGCCGACTGCCGGCGCGCGCGCCTCATTCGCCGCCGCTACACGGTGCTCGATTGCCTCGAAGACCTGGGGTGGCTCGACGCCGCGCTCGCGGCGTTGCCCGACGCGTTTCGCACGACGCACGCACCGGCGCGCGTGTGACGTTCGAGCCCGGCCCCATGACGGGTCCGCCGGGCGCGTGACCGTGAAGCTCGGCCCGGACGGCGCTGGCGATCACCGGCCCGCGGGATGAGCGGGCGGCGTGACGGCGAGCGCGTGCGCGCGTTCGAGCGCCGACGCGAGGTCCGGCAGCACGTTCTCGTCGCCGAGCTCATGGCCGAACGCCGATCGCCGCACCTGCACCGCCGGGTGCGGGTTGAGCGCAGCGAGCAGGAGCGCGCCGCCGCGCTTCGCAAGATCGCCGCGCAGCGTCTCGAGCGTTTCCAGCACCGTGTTGTCGAGGCTGATCGCCTGGTGCATGTCGAGCACGACGACGCGCTCGGGCACCTCGCGCCGGTCGAATAGCGGCTCGAGCTTCGACACCGAGCCGAAGAACAGCGCGCCGAACACGTTGAACGCGGCGACGCCGTCGTGGCCCGCCGCGATTCGCTCGACGCGCGTCAGGTCGGACACCCGATAGAGGAAGAACAGGCTCGCGAGCACGAGGCCGATCTGCACGGCCGTCGACAGGTCGAGCGCCACGGTGATGGCGAACGTCGTCAGCAGCACGATCCGGTAGGGGATCGAGTAGCGGCGCAGCTCGACGAACGCCCGCCAGTCGCCCATGTTCAGGGCGACGACGATCAGCACCGCCGACAGCGCCGGCAGCGGGATGTAGTGCGCGAGCGGAGCGGCGGCAAGCACGATCGCGAGGAGCGTCAGCGCATGGATCATGCCGGCAACCGGCGTGCGGCCGCCGGTGCGCACGTTGGTTGCGGTACGTGCGATCGCGCCGGTGGCCGGTATGCCGCCGAACAGCGGCGACGCGACGTTGGCGATCCCCTGCGCCATCAGCTCCTGGTTGGGATCGTGGCGGTCGCCGATCATCGTGTCGGCGACGCGCGCCGACAGCAGCGATTCGATCGCACCGAGCAACGCGATGGTGATCGTCGGCGCGATGAGGTCGCGCAGCGTGCCGAGCGTCACCGCCGGCAGCACCAGCGTCGGCAGGCCCTCGGGGATGCCGCCGAAGCGCGTGCCGATCGTCTCGATTGAAACCCCCGCGAGTGCGCAGGCGATCGACGCGACGATCAGCACGACGATCGGTCCCGGTGCGCGCGCCAGCAGGCCGAGGGCGAAATGGTGCGCGCCGCGGATCGCTCGGTCGCGGTCGTCGGCGACTCGCGCGTCGCCGGCCGCCTCGGCGAGCACATCGCCCGTGGTGCGGACGTTGCGCGGCCACACGAGCAGCGCGACGAGGCACGCGGCGCCCACGCCGAGCGCGGCGAGGTTGGCGTCGGCGAGATGCGTGGCGAGCGCATGCATCCGCGTGAAGAATTCGTCGGGCAGCTTGATGCCGAGCCCGAGGAAATCCTTCACCTGCGATAGCAGGATGAGCAATGCGATGCCATTGGTGAAGCCGATGACGATGCTGACCGGAATGAAGCGGATGAGCCCGCCGAGGCGGAAGAATCCCATCGCGAAGAGGATGACGCCGGCGGCCAGCGTGCAGACGACGAGGTTGGCGAGGCCGTAGCGCGCGACGATGCCGTACACGACGACGATGTACGCGCCGGTGGGCCCGCCGATCTGCACGCGCGACCCGCCGAGTGCCGAGATGATGAAGCCCGCGACGATCGCGGTGTAGATGCCGGCCTGCGGCGTCACGCCCGAGGCGATGGCGAAGGCCATCGCGAGCGGCAGCGCGACGACGCCGACGGTCAGGCCGGCGCCGAGGTCGGTGAGGAAATCGGCGCGTCGATAGCCTTCACGCAGGCAGTCGACGAGCTTGGGGCGGAATGCGAGCGAAGCCATGGTCCCTCCGGGAACGAACGAGGCAAGCGGTCGTCGTGGCGACGGCCGCAGGAGGGCCACAGTGATGGCGGCGCGAATCGCAGAAGCGCCGCCGCGACATGCCGACACGCGCCAGCGCCCGCGGCGTGTGCGGCGCGTCGTGGGGCAGTGCGTACGGTGCGTTCATCGCCGGCGGCTGGCGGGTTGCGTGCGAGACGGATTCTAGCAACAGGACCCGGTGAAAGCGTCGCGTGACGTTTGCCCGCCGGCGCGCGACAATCCGGGGCGCGGCGCTCGCGCCGTTCCCCAGGGAGGTCCCGATGTCGAACCTCACGCGTCGGTCCATGTTTCGCGGCGTGGTGGTCGTCGCATCGTCGATGGCCGCGATGGCTGCGCTCGGCGCCGACATCGGCCAGGTCAAGGTCTCGAAGGGCCGCGTCGAGATCGAGCGCCACGGCGCGACGCTGCCGGCGCCGGTGGGCACGCGCCTCGAGGCGGCGGATGTCGTGAAGACCGGCGCCGACGGCTCGGTCGGCATCACGATGACCGACGACTCGCTCCTCTCGGCGGGGCCGGACAGCGTGCTCGAGCTGTCGCAATACGCGTACGACCCGACGACCCGCAAGGGTCGCTTCGAGGCTTCGCTTGGCAAGGGCACGCTCGCCGTCGTCTCCGGACGCATCGCCAAGGCGTCGCCGGAGGCGATGACGGTGCGCACGCCGGATGCGGTGCTCGGCGTGCGCGGCACCGAGTTCGTCGTCAGCGCGAAATGATCGCGAGCGCCCGGCACGTCGCCCCGCTGCTCGGCGCGGCGGCGGCGTGCGCAATGCTCGGCGCGTGCGCCACCGGCACCGTCGTGCTGCTGCCGTCGCCCGACGGGCACAAGACCGCGGTGACGGTGCGCCAGGGCGACCAGGAAGTCGTGCTCGCAGAGCCCTATGCCGCGGCGACGCCGTCGCTCGCCGGCCCGTTCGCCTACAAGGCGTCGCCGCGCGAAGTCGAGGCGCGCTTCGGCGCCGCGGTGGCGGCGCAACCCCGGCCGCCGGTGTCCTTCACGCTCAATTTCGAGCTCGGCACCGATACGCTGTCCGCCGCCGCGAAGCGGGTGCTCGACGAGGTGTTCGCCGAGATCGCGAAGCGCCCGGTGCCCGACGTTCTGGTGATCGGCCACACCGACACGACGGGCAACGACGCGCTCAACGACGCGCTGGGGCAGCAGCGCGCCGACGCGGTGCGCGACATCCTCATGCGCCTCGGCGTCAAGCCGGCGGATATCCGCGCCATCTCGCGCGGCCGGCGTGAGCTGGCGGTGCCAACCGGCGACAACGTCGACGAGCCGCGCAACCGCCGCGTCGTGATCGAGGTGCGCTGAGCGCGGCAGCTTGCGCGACCGGAACGAGGTGCGCGATACCCGCGAATGCGCCTTGTGCGAGTTGGGCCGGGCGACGGTTTGCGCGCTGACGCTCAGCGCGTCGCGGCGCTCGCGGCATCCGCGCCCTTCCAGCGCAGCGCCAGTACGGTGACGTCGTCGGCGGCGATCGCGCCTGCCGCGAACGCGCGCACGTCGGCGCACAGCGTGTCGACCAGCGCACGCGCGCTGCGCTCGCCGTGCCGCCAGCGCGCGATCGCCGCATCGACGCGCGCCGCGCCGAACGCCGCGCCTGTGCGGTCCTGGGCATCGGCGACACCGTCGGTGACGAGCAGCACGACGTCGCCGGCCGCGAGCCGCCGCACCGCGCCTTCGTAGGCGAAGCCGTCGACGACGCACAGCGGTGGGCCGCCGCCCTCGACGAGCCGCAGCGTCGCCTCGTCATTCGCCGGCAGCAGGTACGGATTCTCGTGGCCGGCATTGCACCAGCGGAGCTCGCCGCTGCGGAGGTCGAGCACGCACGTGCAGGCGGCGACGAACAGCATCTCGCCGTTGTCGCGCGAGATCTCCGCATTCGCGGCGCGCATCAGCTCGCCGCTCGACGCGTCCGGCGTGCGCAGCACCACGCTCTTGCACAGCGCCTTGCTGACGGCCATGAAGAGGCTCGACGACAGCCCCTTGCCCGAAACGTCGCCGATCATGAAGAACACGCGATGGGCATCGAGAACGAAGAAGTCGTAAAGGTCGCCGCCGACGTCGCGCGCGGGCATCATCAGTGCCGCCACCTCGACGCGCGGCTCGTCGCGCAGCGCGTCCGCGCCGGGCAGGTAACCCGCCTGGATGCGCTTCGCCGCGTCGAGCTCGCCTTCGATGTACGCGGCCTTGCGGCGCTGCTCCTGCACGACGCGCTGCAGCGATCCGCGTACGCGCCGCGCGTCGGCGAGCGTCAGCGACTGCAGCGCCGCGAACAGTACGGCGAGCGCGAGCGCCGGTCCCGCCGCGTCGAGCACGCGCCCGAAGGCGACGAACGCGGCGATGCCTGCAACGATGGGCAGCGCGATCGCGCCGATCGCGGCCAGCGTCGCGCGCCACGGCGCCCAGCGCGGCACGACCCACGCGAGCAGCAACCCGAGCACGACGAACGTCGCGGCTTCCGCGATGGGCGCGTACGCCGGGCGCGAGAGCGTGCCGCCGCCGACGATGTTCTCGAGCATTTGCGCATGAATCTCGGTGCCGGGCATCCGCACGCCGAGCGGCGTCGCCTGGTAATCGCCGATCGCGACCGCGTCGGCGCCGATCAGCACGAGCTGGTCCGTGAGGCGCGCGGGACTGATGTTGCCGTCGAGCACGGCGGCCGCCGACACGAGGCGCCGCTTGTCGCGCGGCGAAAAGTGGATGCGCAGCGCGCCATCGGCCTCGGTCGGCACGACGAAGTCGCCGACCCCCACGGCCTCGAGCGACGGGCCGTCGGCGAGCACGCGCACCGCGGGCGCCCCGATCGCCACGCGAAGGAGCTCGAGCGCGAGCGACGGCGCGAAGCGATCGCCGATGCGCACCACGAGCGGCAGGCGTCGCACGACGTTGCCGGCACGGCCGGCGGAGATCACGCCATGCCCGGCGGCCGCGCGCTCGATCGGGTCGATGTTGACGAGCGCGCCGGCGTACCATGGCACGCGCGTCGCGACCGCCTGCGCCGCGCCGTGCGAGCGGTCGACGACGACGAACGGCGGTCCGCGGAAGGAACGCCCGCCGGCTTCGTCGATGCCCGCGAGCGGCACGACGGCACGCGCGTCGACAATGGCCCGCGCCAGCGTTGCGTCGTTGGAAGGCAATGCGGCGATCCGTTGCGCGAGAAGCGCGTCGCCTTGCGCGGCGCCCGCCAGCACGCGCTCGGGCGACAAACGATCGGGCTCGGGCATCAGGATGTCGAGGCCGATCGCCTTCGGCCGTTCGCGCTCGATCGCCGCGACGAGCGCCGCCAGCGTCGAGCGCGGCCACGGCCACTGGCCGTAGCGCGCGAGGCTCGCCTCGTCGATCGCGACGACGGTGACCGGCAGCGCCTCATAGGGGCGCGGGTCGATCCGCTGGTAGACGTCGAACCACGCACCCTGCAAACGCGTGCTCCAGTGCGGCATCAAGGCCAGCGCGATCGCAAGCAGCACGACGAGCGCGGCGCCGGTCGCGGATAGGCGGCCGTAGGCGGGCGCCGTCCGCGGCCCGGCCGGCGCGGACGTCACAACGCGATTTCCATCCCGTCGTACGCGGCCGACACGCGCAACGGCGCGCCGGTGCGGGCGAGCTCCTCGTAGCGCCGCGTTTCCGCGACGATGCGGTCGATCGTCGCGTCGTCGTTCACCGGCTCGTGATGGAACAGCACGAGGTGGCGCGCATTGGCCATGTGGCAGAGCTCGACGCCGACGAGGTTGCTCGAATGGCCCCAGTCGGCCTTCACCGAGATGCTGTCGGACAGCGAATACATCGCGTCGAAGACCACGACGTCGGCATCGCGGAAGAGGTCGACGAAGGGTACGGTCTCGTCGACGTGCGTGAGCTTGTGCTCGGAATCGGTCGAGTAGACGACCGCCTTGTCCGCTTCGGCAAAGCGGTAGCCATAGGAGTCGCCGCCGTGGTGCTGCGCGACGAGGCTCACCTCGAGCCCCGCGACGTCGTAGTGGCGGCCGGCCTCGAGATGGACGAACTCGATCGTCGCGCCCATCAGCGAGAAGTCGGCGGGAAACGACGGCGGCGCGCTCTGGCGCCGCAGCGCGTCCTCTATCGCGGCATGGCCGCCGTAGATGCGCACGCGGTTGCCGCGGATGTAGGCCGGCACGAAGAACGGGAACCCCATGATGTGGTCCCAGTGCAGGTGCGACATGAAGACATGGTAGGTCTGCGGCGAGGCGGCCCCGTGGCGCGCGAGCGCGCGCTGCCCGAACGGCCGCAGGCCGCTGCCCATGTCGCACAGCACGTACTCGTCGCGGCCGGTGACGATCTCGACGCACGACGTATGTCCGCCATACGTGCCGGCGGCCGCCATGCCCAGTGTGTCGAGCCAGGCGTCGAGCTCTGCGTCCGACGCGAACGCGCGGCCCTGCGCGGCGCGCACGGCGGCGGCGACGCGGCCGCGCACGTCCGCCGCCGTCAGCGCGATGGGCAGCGAGCCGCGCGTGCCCCAGAAGCGAAGCGCCTTCACCGAGCCCCCGCGTCGTAGGCCGCGACTGCCTGGCCGGACAGCGCCGCCAGCGCATCGCGCACCGAGGGGAAGACCTCGAGCACATGGTTGAAGCGCGCGATCGCGAAGATTTCCGCGACCGTCGGCGCGAGCGCCGCGGCGGCGATGCGCCGGGCGTGGCCGCGCATCGCCTTGGCGGCGACCATCAGCACGCGCAGTCCCATGCTGCTGATGTACGTGACGCCAGCGAAATCGATCACCAGCGGCGAGCCATCGACCATCCCCTGGGCGATCAGCGGACGCAGCGCCGCCTCGAGCGCCGCGGCGCTCGGGTGGTCGAGCTTGCCCGACAGCGTGGCGACGGTGACCTCGGCGAAACGTTTGCTCGAGCATTCCACGGACGCCTCCGGGAGGGGTGACGAGACGCGAGCCTACTTCACCTTCATGCCGGGCGCCGCGCCGTTGTCGGGCGCGAGCAGGTAGATGCCGGGACCTTCGCCCGATGCGGCGAGGACCATGCCTTCCGAGACGCCGAAGCGCATCTTGCGCGGCGCGAGGTTCGCCACCATCGGCGTAAGGCGGCCGACGAGGTCCTCGGGCCGGTACGCCGGCTTGATGCCGGCGAAGACCGTGCGATGGCGGCTCTCGCCGGCGTCGAGCGTGAGCCTGACGAGCTTGTCGGCGCCGTCGACGGGCTCCGCGCTGACGATGCGCGCGATGCGCAGGTCCACCTTGGCGAAATCGTCGATGGAAATCGTCGCGTCTTGCGCGCGCGTGGCGTCCGGGCTGCCCTTTCCGCTCGCGGGCGCAGCTTGTGTCGCGCGCGCGCTGCCGCTCGCGGGAGGAGGCGAGGGCGAAGGCGCGGCCGCGCTCGGCGGGCTCGCACCCCCGCCTGCCGGCGAAGGCGCAGGCGACGCCGACAGCCCGATCAGCGCCTCCACCTTCTTGGGGTCGATCCGCGTCATCAGGTGAGTGTACGCGCCGATGCGATCCGCAACCTGCTCGATCTCGTCCCAGGCGAGCTCGCGCGGGATGCCGAACAGCGCGGCGGCGCGCTGCGCGAGCGTCGGCGCGATCGGCGCGAGGTAGTACGACAGCGCGCGGAACGCGTTCAGCGCGTCGGTGCAGACGTCCTGAAGCCGCGCGCGCGACTCGGCGTCGTCGCGCTTGGCGAGCTCCCACGGCTTCGCCTGGTCGAAGCGCTCGTTGACACGGTCGGCGATGCGCATCGCCTCGCGCACCACCTTGCCGAACTCGCGCGCCTCGTACGCCTCCTCGATCAGCGCGCGCGACGCCCACGCCACATGCGTCGAGCCCGCGCGCTCCTTGAAATGCGCGGCGTCGGGATTGCGCAGCGACAACTCGCCGTCGAAATGGCGGGTTATGAACGTCGCCGCGCGGCTCGCGATGTTGACGTACTTGCCGACGAGGTCGCTGTTGACGCGCGCGACGAAGTCGTCGGGATTGAAGTCGATGTCCTCGACGCGGTCGTTGAGCTTGGTCGCCAGGTAGTAGCGCAGCCACTCGGCGTCGAGGCCCAGGTCGAGGTAGACCTCGGGCGAGATGCCGGTGCCGCGCGACTTCGACATCTTCTCGTTCTGGAACGTGATGAAGCCATGCACGTACACGTTGTCGGGCGGCCGGTAGGGCTTGCCGGCGAATTCCATCATCGCCGGCCAGAACAGCGTGTGGAAGTAGACGATGTCCTTGCCGATGAAGTGGTACTGCTCGAGCGCGGGATCCTCGAGGAAGCGCGCGAAGTCGACGCCCGTCTTCGCGAGGTGCGCCTCGAGGCTCGCGAGATAGCCGACTGGCGCGTCGAGCCACACGTAGAAGTACTTGCCGGGCGCGTCGGGGATCGGAATGCCGAAGTACGGCGCATCGCGCGAGATGTCCCAGTCGGCGAGATCGCCGTCGATGAGCCACTCCTTCACCTTGTTGCGCACCTCCGGCTGCAGCGTGCGCCCCGGTGACGGTTCGGCGGTCCAGCGCTTGAGGTACGCCGCGACCTCCGGCGCCGAGAGCCGGAAGAACAGGTGCTCGGAGCTGCGCACCTCGGGCTTGGCGCCCGTCAACGTCGAATACGGGTCGATGAGCTCGATCGCGTTGTACGTCGAGCTGCAGTTCTCGCACGCGTCGCCGTACTGGTCCCGGGTGCCGCACACCGGGCAGGTGCCCTTGACGTAGCGATCCGGCAGGAACATCGACTTCACCGGGTCGAAGAACTGCTCGATCGATTTCGCGTAGACGAGGCCGCGCGCCTTCAAGCGCCTGTAGATGTCCTGCGACAGCGCGACGTTCTCCGGCGAATCGGTCGAGTGCCAGAAGTCGAACGACAGGTGAAAGCCGTCGAGGGACTTGCGGCGCGTCGCGGCGACGCGTGCGACCAGTGCTTTCGGCGTGACGCCGTCCTTTTCCGCCTTCAGCATGATCGGCGCGCCGTGCGTGTCGTCGGCGCAGACGAAGTGCATCTCGTGCCCGCGCATCCGCTGGTAGCGCACCCAGACGTCGGCCTGGATGTACTCCATGATGTGGCCGATGTGGAACGGGCCGTTGGCGTACGGCAGCGCCGTGGTGACGAAGAACTTGCGCGGGGCGGTCGGCATCGGGTCACGCGCGCGGCCGCTCGTCCGGCTCGCGTCGACAGTGCATTGTTTCGGAAGCGAATTCTAGCAAATGACCGTCGCGTAGAATGGCGGGGTCACCGTTTGCATCGAGCGTTCGATCACCATGCCACTCTCCGAAGCCGATATCCTCGCCCGACTCGCCACCGTCGTCGACGTCGACACCGGCAAGGACTACGTCACGCAGAAATCGATCCGCAAGGTCGCCTTCGACGGCGACGACGTCACCGTCGATGTCGAGATCGGCTACCCGGCCAAGAGCCGCCATGACGCCATTCGCCGCGAGATCGGCGACGCGATCGCGGCGATCCCCGGCGCGGGCCGGGTCCAGGTGCGCGTCACGCAGCGCATCACCGCGCATGCGGTGCAGCGTGGCGTCAAGCTCGTTCCCGGCGTCAAGAACATCATCGCGGTGGCGTCAGGGAAGGGCGGCGTCGGCAAGTCGACGACGGCGGTGAACCTGGCGCTCGCGCTTGCCGCCGAAGGTGCGCAGGTGGGCGTGCTGGACGCCGACATCTACGGGCCGTCGCAGCCGACGATGCTCGGCATCGCCGGCCGGCCCGAATCGAACGACGGCAAGACGCTCGAGCCGATGGAGGCATACGGCGTGCAGGCGATGTCGATCGGCTTTTTGATCGACACCGACACGCCGATGGTGTGGCGTGGCCCGATGGTCACGCAGGCGCTCGAGCAGCTCCTCAAGGACACCAACTGGCGCGACCTCGATTACCTGATCGTCGACATGCCGCCCGGTACCGGCGACATCCAGCTCACGCTGTCGCAGAAGGTGCCGGTCACCGGCGCCGTCATCGTCACGACGCCGCAGGACATCGCGCTCCTCGACGCGCGCAAGGGCCTCAAGATGTTCGACAAGGTGGGCGTCCCCATCGTCGGCATCGTCGAGAACATGAGCATCCACATCTGCAGCAACTGCGGCCATGCCGAGCACATCTTCGGCGAAGGCGGCGCCGCGGCGATGTCGCGCGACTACGACGTGCCGTTCCTCGGCAGCCTGCCGCTCGACATTCGCATCCGCGAGCAGGCCGATTCGGGGCGGCCGACGGTGGTGGCGGACCCGCAGGGCAAGGTCGCGGCGATCTACCGCCAGATCGCGCGCAAGACGGCGATCTTCGTCGCGCAGAAGGCGGCGGATTTCTCCGCGAAGTTCCCGACGATCAAGGTGCAGAACACCTGAGCGCGCCGGCTCGCCGATCGACGCTTCGTCCGTTCGACCGATTGTCCCGTCGAGGGTCACGATCCCATCATGAGCATCAAGTCCGACAAGTGGATCCGCCGCATGGCGCAGTCGCACGGGATGATCGACCCGTTCGAGCCGGGGCAGGTGCGCGCGGTCAATGGCCACAAGATCGTGTCGTACGGGACGTCGAGCTACGGCTACGACATCCGCTGCTCGAGCGAATTCAAGATCTTCACCAACATCAACTCGACGATCGTCGATCCGAAGAACTTCGACGAGAAGTCGTTCGTCGACTTCACCGGCGACGTCTGCATCATTCCGCCGAATTCGTTCGCGTTGGCGCGCACCGTCGAGTATTTCCGGATTCCGCGCAATGTGCTCACGGTTTGTCTCGGGAAATGCGTGGCGGGAGACACGCGCGTCGTCGACGCCGTCAGCGGCGCGCTGGTCTCCATCACCGAGATGCAGGCGGGCAGCGAGACGATCGGCCTCGACGGCTGGAAGACCGTGCGCGCGGGCGTCGCGGGATTCGTTCCGCAAGGACGTAAGCCGGTATTCGAGCTGCGCACGCGTGCCGGCCTTCGCATTCGCGCGACCGCCAACCATCCCTTCCGGCAAATCAACGGATGGACTGCGCTCGGGCGACTCAAGGCGGGCGACCGGATCGCGGTGGCGCGCGACATTCCCGTATTCGGATCGACGCCGCTTCCCGACTGGGAGGCCTCGCTTTTGGGGCTGATGATTTCCGAGGGTCAGTGCCGCACACCGGGCCACAGCCCGACGTTCACGAGCTGCGACCCGGTACTCGTGGCGCTTCTCGAACGCAGCGTCGCGGCTGGAAACCTGGGTTGCGTGACGAAAAAGCCGCATCTCGGTTTCCGGCTCGTCAACCATGCGGGTCGCGGTGGCATTCCCGAGGCGAATCGTGCCACGCGCTGGCTCGCCGGCTACGGTGTCGACGTGACAGCCGAAGGCAAGTTCGTTCCCCAAGCCGTGTTCACTGCGCCGCGACCAGCGGTGCGGCTGTTCCTGCAAGCGCTGTTTTCGGGCGATGGCGGCGTCTACCGCAGCGATCGAGGGTTCTATCTCGAGTACTACTCCAAGTCGCGACGCCTCATCGAGGACGTTCGCCATTTGCTGCTCCGCTTCGGCGTCTTCTCGCTCATCCGCGGCAAGACAACGGCCATCGGCACGCCCGCCTGGAAGGTACAAATCACCGATCGCG
>Ga0134125_10007827_pt1 | contig 12047 bp, 6 predicted proteins | sample KB31751_FD_96464 | JGI IMG/M metagenome (GOLD analysis project Ga0134125, IMG submission 96464) | Terrestrial soil microbial communities with excess Nitrogen fertilizer from Kellogg Biological Station, Michigan, USA - KB3-175-1 | ecosystem: Environmental > Terrestrial > Soil > Unclassified ... | reverse complement strand
GGTTGCTGCATCGATACGTGAACCGGAATCCGCACGGGAGACTGGATCGGGATCAGCGGCAGAACCGGCAATGCGACCACCGCAATGAACGCCGCCTCAAGCACGAGGTGCCGAATGGAAGCACGCGCGCGCTGCGAAAACGCCACGATAAGGAGCGCAATCGCGAGCACGGCCGTGCTCTGAATCAGAATCATTGTTTCGTCCCTTTCTGCACCTGATCGATCTGCCTTCGCAGTGCTTCCAGGTCTTCACTCGTCCAACGCTCCTGCTGAAGCAACGCCGTTACGGTCTGCCGCGCAGATCCCCCGAAAAACACGCGGGTGAGGCGTTCGATCGCGGATCGCTGCTCGGCGGCGCGCGATCGCATCGGCTCGTACACGTACCGCAACCCTTCTTCGCGATGCCGCACAAATCCCTTGGCCTCAAGTTTGACGAGCATCGCCCGAACCGCCGAATAGCTGGGCGGATCGGTAAGACGGCCGCGCACCTCCTCCGCCGACGCCCGGTTCCCGAGCGCAAAAATGGCATCCATGATTTCGCGTTCGCGACGCGTTAGTTTCTCAGATGGTGGTGCAGGCATGTGCTATGTACGTAGCATATTGCTACGTACATAGCATGTCAAGAGAAAAGTTGCGGGATGGACGTTCTACCCCACAATCGGCGTGATCACTTCTCCCGCCACATCCGTCAGCCGGAAATCCCGTCCCTGAAACCGGTACGTCAGCTTCTTATGATCAATCCCGAGCAAATGCAGCGCAGTCGCATGCAGATCATTGATCGACACGGGATTCTCCGCGATGTTGTACCCGATCTCATCCGTCGCCCCATACGTCAGCCCTGGCTTGATCCCGCCGCCCGCCAGCCATACCGTGAACGCTTTCGGATGGTGATCGCGTCCCAGAAACTTCACGCCGCCGCGCCCCTCATTCACCGGCGTGCGCCCGAACTCACCTGCCCAGATGATCAGCGTGTCGTCCAGCATCCCGCGCTGCTTCAAATCCTTCACCAGCGCCGCTGCCGGACCATCCGTATCGCGGCAAACCGCCGGCAGCTTGTTCACAATGTCGTCCCCGAGATTCGCCCCATGCGTATCCCAGTCGCGATGGAACAACTGCACGAACCGCACCCCGCGCTCCACGAGCCGCCGCGCCAGCAAACAATTATTCGCGAATGAAGGCTGCCCCGGCGTCGTCCCATACATCTTGTGGATCGACTCCGGCTCCTTCGAAAAATCCTGCAAATCCGGCACACTGGTCTGCATCTTGTACGCCAGCTCATAGGCCGCGATGCGCGTCGAAATCTCGGGATCGTTCACGTCTGCCAGCTCGGCATGATTCAGCTTATTGATGACGTCAAGCGAGCGCCGCTGCGTCGCCGCCGACATTCCCTCCGGGTTCGACACCGACAGAATCGGATCGCCCTGTTTGCGGAACGGAACTCCCTGATGCACCGTCGGCAGAAATCCGCTCGACCAGCACGCTGTCCCGCCATCCGGCTGGCTCGAGCCCGAAAGCAGCACCACAAATGCCGGAAGATCCTTACTGTCGCTCCCGATTCCGTAGGTTAGCCACGACCCAAAGCTCGGCCTCCCCGGAATCTGAAATCCGGTGCTCAGCAAAATCTGTGCCGGGCTGTGATTGAACTGCGTCGTATGCATCGATTTGATGAACGATACGTCATCCACAATGCTCTGCAGGCCGGGCAGGAGATTTGAAATGGTCGCGCCCGACTGGCCGTACTGCCTGAACGTATGCGGCGACGCCAGAATTTTCGGCACACCCTTGATAAACGCAAAACGCTCGCCCTGGATGAACGATTCCGGAATAGGCTGGCCATCGAGCTGCCGCAGCTTTGGCTTGTCATCGAACAGATCCACCTGAGACGGACCGCCCGCCATGTAGAGGTAGATCACCCGCTTCGCCCTCGCCGGAAAATGCAGGCCGGTGTAAGCGGAACTCGTCCCCGCCTGGAGCAGGGAAGCGAATGCCGCGCCCCCAATGCTGAATCCGGCTGCGTTCTGGAAAAACTGTCGGCGTGTCTGTTCGCGAATTGTCATATCAGTGCCTCGTCAACGTTTCGTCCAGATTGAGAAGGTCGCGCGACACCATCGTCCACGCGGCCACTTCGGCATCCGGCTGATTGGCCAGAGCCTCAGCCTCCTTCTTATGCCCCTTGAAATATTCCTCTTCCGTTTTGAGCGCATCGCGCAGCGTGGCTTCTTCGCTCGCCCCGGGCTTACGTGACGTCACCAGCTCGAACGCGTAGTCGATCTTCGAACGCCCGCCTTCTTTCAGCACACGCTTAGCCATCGCCTGCGCGGCTTCGAAAAACGCCGTATCGTTCAGCGTTGTGAGCGCCTGCAGCGGAGTATCCGTGTGATTGCGCCGCGCCGTGCAGTATTCGCGGCTCGTGGCGTCAAACACGGTCAGCGCGGGATACGGCGCCGCCCGCCGGATGAACGTGTAGATTCCCCTCCGGTAACGGTCCTCCCCCTGGCTCATCACCCATGTATCGGTGTCTTTCTCGTAGGGCAGTTCCCAGACGCCGTTCGGCTGATACGGAAACACGCTCGGGCCGCCTATCTTCGGGCTCAGCAGTCCGCTCGCCGCCAGCGTGATGTCGCGGACCATCTCCGCCTCCACGCGGAACCGCGCCCCACGCGAAAGAAGAGCGTTCGCCGGATCTTTCTCGATCAGCTCCGGCGTGGCCTTCGACGATTGCCGGTACGTCGCCGACGTCACGATCAGCCGGTGCATTGCCTTCAGGTCCCAACCCCTGTCCATGAACTCGGTGGCCAGCCAGTCGAGCAGTTCCGGATGCGTCGGCCGCGAACCCTGCGTCCCGAAATCTTCCGCGGTTTCGACAATGCCGCGCCCGAAGTACGTCTCCCAAATGTGATTCATCGTGACGCGGGCCGTTAGCGGATTATCGCGGCTCACCAGCCATTTCGCGAGCGCCAGCCGGTTCTGCGGCTGGTCCGCCGGCAGCTTGCCGAGGAATTCAGGAATCGCCGCCTGCACCTCCTCGGCTTTGCTCGTGAAGCTCCCCCGCACGCGAATCGTCGCGGCCGGATGCGTCACCGCTGTGTTCTCGGACATCACGAGCGTCGTCGGAATTCCGAGTGCCGTCACCTGCTCCTGCAGAGTCTTGATTTCATCCCGCACCGGCTTGAGCTCGGCCGCCTGCGCACGATAGCGGGAAACCATCTGCGTCGTCTGCTGCTTCGTCCGTTTCTCCGCTGCAATACTGAGTACCGGACGCAGCGTCGCCGAAATTTCCACAATCCGCTTCGGCGTCTGCGAATTCGTCACGGACAGCCGGAAATGCCCCAGTCCCTGATGGCCTGCCTCCGTCGCCTGCTCGATTCGGATTCGCAGCGTGCCGTTCGCCGGTTTCGCCAATACCATCACCATCTGGCGAGGCAGCCGCTGGTTGTTATCTTCCTTCGAAACATTCACCACCCAAACCTGCGGGAATTTCGTGCCGGGGCCCTGCGCGCCGGTCCCGGAATTCTCATCCATCGCCGTTTCTTTGATGGATGCGCCTTCTACAGTCACCTTGCGGATCATGAAATTTCCGTAGTAGTCCCGGCCCGGCCCGCCGCGCGGCAGACTCGTATCCGGCAGGGCTTCCAGACGCACCGCCGTGATCTCACCGACCGGCGCTTTGGCTTCGATTGTGTAGGTATCGCTCTCCGGGTTTGTGCCCGACGCCAGCACCGAACCATCCGGATTAACAGTGAGCGTGGAGCCGCCGGAGGATTCCGCGCGATCCGGATGCAGCGGCTGCCACGTGTTCCCGGCATCGAGCACACTCTGCTCCCAGGCCTGCTGCCTTTCCTTCGCGGCGTCCGAATCGTCATTCAGCTTGCTCTGCCACTGTTTGATTTCGGCGTTCAGCGCGTCACGCTTCTCCGCCTGTTCCGGTGTCGGCAGATCGAGCACCGGCTCGGTAAACGGGGTGGAGGACGTCTTGCTGAAGTCGGCGTTATTGAAAAACGCCACCATCTGGTAGAACTGCTTCTGCGTGTACGGGTCGAACTTGTGGTCGTGGCACTCCGCGCAGCCAATCGTCGCGCCCAGGAATGTCGTAGCGACGGTCGTCGTGCGATCGAGCTGAATGTTCCAGTTGTTTTCCTCCGGATCCACCCCGCCTTCGTTGTTGAACATCGAATTGCGCAGGAATCCCGTGGCGATCTTCTGGCTGTCCGTCGCGTTCGGCAGCATGTCGCCCGCCACCTGCTCGATCGCGAACTGATCGAAATGCATGTTGCTGTTGAACGCGTGGATCACCCAGTCGCGATACGGCCACATCGACCGCCGGTCATCTTTCTCATAGCCGTTCGAATCCGCATAGCGCGCCAGATCGAGCCACATGCGCGCCCACCGTTCGCCATAGTGATCGGAGGCGAGCAGCCGGTCCACCAGGCGATCGTACGCGTCGGGCCGCGTGTCTTTCACAAACGCCTCCACCTCCTCAGGCGTTGGCGGCAGGCCGATGAGATCCAGACTGACTCGCCGGATCAGCGTTTCTTTCGATGCCTCGGGTGAAGGATGCATGCCTTCGGCTTCGAGCTTCGCCAGCACAAAGCGGTCGATCGGATTCCGCACCCACTTCTCGTCCTTTACCGTGGGTGGCGAAGGCTTCACCGGTTTCAGATACGCCCAATGCTCGTCACCCGCCAGCGCATCCGGCCACGGCGCGCCTTTGTCGATCCACGCGCGGATGGTATCGATCTTGTCCTTGCTGAGCGCCGGCATTCCGAACGGCATCTGCGGCTCGTTATCGAGCCCTTCCAGACGATGCACAATGCGGCTGTCATTGCCATTACCCGGCGTGATCGCGCGCATCGCGAATGATCGCGCATCGAGCCGCAGTCCGCCCACCGGCCGGTTGCCGGAATGGCATCCATAACAGGATTCTTTCAGGATCGGCAGAACTCTGGTGGCGAACTCGGAATTTTCGGGAGACGGCGTCTGCGAGGGCAGAGTCATCGCAATCAAAAGGAATGCGGCGATTACAGGCAGGATTTTCTTCATGGCTCGCCTCCGGTAATGGTATCGCAATTCGCCATTGGAAACCGAATTGCGACAGCGTGAGATTATGCCCAGTGATGGAGTGTGCCCGATGATCCATATCGATGGCCTGCCCGTGCAGGCCGTGGAAGGCGAGCGGCTGGTCGACGCTATTAACCGCGCCGGCGTGCCCCTCCCGCAGATCTGCTACCACCCGCAACTCGGCCCCATCCAGACGTGCGATACCTGCATGGTCGAAGTAAATGGCGAATTGGTGCGCGCCTGCGGAACTGCCGCGCCTCTGAGCGGCGATGTTCTTGTGGCGAATTCACCGGCGGCGCGCGCTTCGCGCGAAGCCGCGTACCAGAAAATCCTCGTCAATCACGATCTCTATTGTTCGGTCTGTGACCGCAATAACGGCAACTGTGTTGTCCACAATACGGGGAAACTGATCGGCGTAAAGAAACAAGAAGTGCCGTTCCGGAAAAAGCCGGGTGCGAAGTGCGACAGCAATGCGTTCTACCGTTACGATCCCAACCAGTGCATTCTTTGCGGGCGCTGCGTCGAAGCCTGTCAGAACGTGCAGGTAAATGAAACGCTGTCGATCCGCTGGGAAGACGAACACCCCATCGTTCTCTGGGATGGCGGCGCACCGATTGCGGAATCGAGCTGCGTTTCGTGCGGACACTGCGTTACGGTGTGCCCGTGCAATGCCCTCATGGAGAACACCATGCTCGGCCACGCCGGCGCGTTGACGGGCCTGCCGAAGCCCGTGCTGAACACGATGATCGCCGCCGTGAAGGCCGTTGAGCCGATGACCGGCCTCAAGCCGATCTTCGCGGTCTCCGATGCCGAATCGAAGACGCGCGAGAGCTACATCCATCGCACGAAAACCGTCTGCACCTATTGCGGCGTCGGATGCACCTTCGACGTATGGACCGGCGGCGCATGGCAGAACCAGCGCCACATCCTGAAAATCGCGCCGTCGGAAGGGCCAGCTAATGGCATCTCCACCTGCATCAAAGGCAAGTTCGCCTGGGATTTCATCAACGATCCGGGGCGTCTCACCAGGCCGCTGATCCGCCGCAACGGCGAGCTGAAAGAAGCAGCCTGGGACGAAGCCCTTGACCTCATCGAGCGGAATTTCAAACGAATCCGCGCCGAGCACGGGCCGGACGCGCTCGCGTTCATCTCCTCGTCGAAATGCACGAACGAAGAGAGCTACCTGCTGCAAAAGCTCGCGCGCGCCGTCATCGGGACGAATAATATCGATAACTGCTCGCGCTACTGCCAGGCCCCCGCGACCACGGGCTTGTTCCGGACTGTCGGCTACGGCGGCGATTCGGGGTCGATGTCCGACATCGCGCAGGCTGATCTCGTTGTCATCATTGGCAGCAATACGGCGGAAAGCCATCCGGTGCTGGCGACGCGCGTGAAGCGTGCCCACAAGCTGCATGGCCAGAAGCTGATCGTGTCCGATCTGCGCGAGCATGAGATGGCGCGCCGCGCCGATATTCACCTGCACTGCGCGCCCGGCACGGATATCATCTGGCTCTGCGCCGCCGCCCGCTGGATTCTCGATAACGGCCTGGTGAAGACGGAATTTCTCGATCGCTGGGTCAACGGGCTGGAGGAGTATCGCAGGAGCCTCGAACCGTTCACGATGGATTTCGCTGCACGCGAAACCGGCGTATCACGCGAAACGCTGGAAACTGTAGCGCGGCTGATCGCCACGGAGGAGCGCGTCTGCATCCTCTGGGCGATGGGCGTCACCCAGCACACGAACGGCTCGGATACTTCGACCGCGATCTCGAACCTGCTGTTGGTGACCGGCAACTACATGCGGCCCGGCACCGGGGCATATCCACTGCGCGGCCACAACAATGTGCAGGGCGCGAGCGATTGCGGCAGCATGCCGAACACATTCCCGGGCTATCAGCACGTCGAGGATCCCGAGCTCCGCCGCAAATTCGAGCAGGGTTGGGGCGTGTCGCTGTCGGACAAAAAAGGCCTCGATAACCACGAGATGGTGGATGCGATTCACGAAGGCCGGCTGCGGTCGATGTACATCATCGGAGAAGAGATGCACCTGGTGGACTCGAACAGCAACTACGTCGGCGAAGCCCTGGCGAAGCTCGATTTTCTCGTGATCCAGGACATCTTTCAGAGCGAGACGTCGCGGTACGCGCATGTCGTGTTGCCCGCTTCACCCAGCCTCGAGAAGGAGGGAACGTTCACCAGCACGGAGCGCCGCATCCAGCGGCTCTACCGCGTGCTCAAGCCACTGGGCGAGAGCCTCCCCGATTGGGAGATCATCCGAAACGTCGCCAACCGCCTGGGCGCGAAATGGAATTACACGCATCCTTCCGAAATCATGGCGGAGATGGCGTCGCTCACGCCGATGTACGCGGGCGTCACCTACGAGCGGCTCGCCGGCTATCGCAGCCTCCAGTGGCCCGTCGCGCCCGATGGCACGGACGAGCCGCTTCTTTACACGAAGCAGTTCAAATTTCCAGACGGCAAGGCGAAGCTCTATCCGCTCGAATGGAAGCCGCCCGCCGAGCGCTCGGACGCGGAGTACGATCTCCACCTCAACAACGGCCGCATGCTGGAGCACTTCCACGAAGGCAACCTGACCTACCGGTCGCCCGGTATCAGGGAAAATGCGCCGGATACTTTCGTGGAAGTTTCGCGTGAGCTGGCGGACGAGCGCGGCCTGGCCTCAGGCCATTGGGTGCTGCTTGAATCACGGCGCGGGCACGTCCGCGTGCGCGTGCTGGTGACGGACCGCGTTACCGGCCACGAGCTCTACATGCCGATGAACTCGTCCACCAGCCCGGTGAACGTGCTGACCGGAAGCCACACGGACATGCCGACGCACACGCCCGCTTACAAGGACACCGCGGTGCGGATGCAGGTGCTGCCCGAAAGCGCGGAGTCGCCGATGCCGCGACGCAACCATCGCTTCGGTTGTCCCACGCCGCAATCGGGCGTCGAAGTCGAGCGGCTCTGGAAGAAGGACCGCCGGTGAGTTGGTTCGCCAGCGTCGCCGTCCAGCGGTTCGGGGCCGAAGGCGAGACCGACCAGATCGTTGTTGAAGAGCCGCTCGAAATCCTGGTCAACGGCCGTCATCTGTCGGTCACGATGCGCACACCCGGGAACGACGAAGAACTGGCCACTGGCTTCCTTTTCACCGAAGGCATCATAACGAACCGCGGTCAGATCCGGTCGATCGCCGGGGCAGGGAACCGGGTCGAGATCCAGCTCGACCACGACCCGGAAATTGCGCCACGCTTAACCATGACGTCCGCCTGCGGGGTTTGCGGAAAATCTTCACTGGACGAACTCTTTAAGCACCGCTGCCCTACTATTCGGAGCAAATTTCAGATCGGTCCTGAAGCCTTAGTTCGTCTTCCCGGGATACTTCACGATGCGCAGCTCGTGTTTCACCGTACAGGGGGATTGCACGCTGCAGGGTTATTCGGTCCTGACGGGATACTTCACGAAATACGGGAGGATGTCGGGCGGCACAACGCCGTCGATAAGGTGATCGGGGCCATGCTCGGCCGGGATCTTTCCAACCGCCTGATCCTGGTCTCCGGCCGCGCCGGATTTGAGCTGGTGCAGAAAGCGGCCATGGCCGGGATCCCGATGCTCGCCGCCGTGGGAGCCCCGACTACCCTGGCGGTCGAAACGGCGCGCGCCGCCGGGATGACACTCGTCGGATTTTTGCGGGACGACCGTTTCAACGTCTACTGCCAGCCACCGCCCAGCACGCTGTAGAGCCGGACGATGCTCTGCAGCTCGAGCAGCCGCAGGCGCTCGAGCGCGAGCTGCCCCTGAAATAGATTCCTTTCAGAATCAAGCACTTGCAGGAAGCTATCGAGGCCTCCCTCGTAGCGGAGCCGCGAAAGCCGCGTGGATTCGGTCAGGGCCTTTACGAGCAAGACCTGCTGGTCCGTCTGCGACCGCGTGCGGTCGTAACCCACGAGCGCGTCCGAGACGTCGCGCAGCCCGGTGAAGATGCTCTGGCGATAGGCCAGAAGCTCCTCCCGTTTCTGGGCTTCGCTCAACCGCACCTGACCGCGGATCTGACCCGCCTGAAAAATCGGGGCCGTGATTGCCGGCGTGAAGGAGGCGATGCGCGCCGGACCGGTGAGCAGGTCGCCGATCGCGCGGCTCTGGCCACCCAGAAATGCGTCGAGTGAGATCTGCGGAAAATAGAGGGCCCGGGCCGCGCCAATCTGGGCGTTGGCCGCGATGAGCTGCTCTTCCTGGGCGCGAATATCCGGCCGCCGCGTGAGCAGCGTGAGCGGAAGCCCGGCTGGCAGGGCCGCGGGACGCGCGATCTGATCGAGCGCCGTAGCGCCGCGCGGTACATCGGCGGGCGCCTGGCCGAGCAGCAGGTTGAGCGCGTCTTCGGTCTGCGCGATTTCCCGCTGCGTCGCCTCGATCTGCGCGGTCGCGGTATAAAGCAACTGGTTGGCCTGCTGGACGTCCAGGCCCGTCGCCGCGCCCTGATTATGTCGCACCGTGGTGAGCTTGAGGCCGTTCTGCGCGATGTCGCGGGTTTGCTTCGCGATCGCAAGCTCGGAATCCAGCTCAACGAGCTGGAAGTACGTGTCCATGACGTCCGCGACGAGCGACATCCGAACCGCCAGTTGGTTGTCACGCGCCGCGAAGAACTGCGCGCGCGCCGCCTCGTTCAGGCGTCGCAGCCGTCCAAAGAGATCGAGCTCCCAGCTCGCGCCCAGGCCCGCCTGCGCGTAGGAAATCGAGGTATCGGCGCCGGCCGGAATGGGCGTCGCGCCGACGGACGAACCCCGGGCGACCGTGTACTGGCCAGACGCGTTGACGAAGGGGAAAAGCTGTGCGCGCTGCGCTTGCAGCCGCGCGCTCGATTGTTCCACGCGTTCCGCCGCGATCTGCAGGTCGAAATTCTGCGAGAGCGCGGTATTGACCAGCTTCTCGAGGGTCGCGTCATGGAAGAGATCCTGCCACTTCGTATCCGCGATGGACGCGTCAGCCGTTGGACCCGCCGCAGCGCCGCGAAACTGGGTGGGCAGGGCAATGTCCGGCTTCTTGTAATTCGGCCCGACCGTGCAGCCTGCGAGGAGCAGAACAACGGGAGCCAGCCCCAGGAGCCTCATCCCGTCACCTCCGGAACCGGAGCTCCGCCGGGTGCGGTCTTTTTTCGTTTGGCAAAGCTTTCGATCACGACGAAGAGCACGGGCACGATAAAAACGGCCAACAGGGTGGAGGCCAGCATTCCGCCGAATACCGCCGTTCCGAGGGCGCGGCGGGCGCCGGAGCTGGCGCCGGTCGCGATGACGAGCGGCAGCACGCCGAGGATGAACGCGAACGACGTCATCAGAATCGGACGCAGCCGAAGATTGGCCGCTTCCATGACCGCCTCGCGGATGGAGAGGCCATGTTCCACACGTTCACGCGCGAATTCGACAATCAGAATCGCATTCTTCGCCGAGAGACCGATCAGCGTGACGATGCCGATCTGTGTGTAGATGTCATACGGGTAAGCCCGTATATCCACCGCGAGCAGCGCGCCGAAGATGCCGATCGGCACCGCGAGCACGACCGCGAACGGGATCGACCAGCTTTCATACAGCGCCGCGAGGAAGAGAAACACGAGAACCGCCGCGAAGCCAAAGACGGCAACGTCGCTGCCCTCGGAAAGCTTCTGCTGGTAAGTGGTGCCTGTCCATTCGTACGAATAGCCCGGCGGCAAAGTAGCCGCGGCTACTTCTTCCATCGCCTTCACCGCTTCGCCGCTGCTGTAGCCCGGCGCGGGGCCGCCCAAAATCTGCACGGCGCGGAACCGGTTGTAACGATAGATAACGTCCGGGCCGGAGGTTGCCTCGACCGACGCGACCGTCCCGAGCGGCACCATATTGCCGTTGTTGCTGCGCGCATAGAAGCGGTTGATGTCTTCCGGCTTCGAACGGAACTGCGGCTCGGCCTGGACGATTACCTGCCATGTATGTCCGAACGCGTTGAAGTCATTCGCATACAGGCCGCCGACGAACGCCTGCATGGTCTGATACGCCTGCGCGATCGGAACATCCATTGTCTGCAACTTGGCCGGATCGAGTTTCACGCTGTAGGCCGGAACGTTCGAACGGAAGGTGCTGATGACGTTTGCGAGCTCAGGCCGTTTACTCGCGGCCGCGACAAGCGCATCCGCGGTTTGCGATAGCTCGGATACGTCGACCCCCACGCGATCTTCCAGCATGAACTGGAAACCGCCGGTAGTACTCAGGCCGAGAATGGGCGGCAGGCCGAACGCGAGCGTGAGCGCTTCCGGCACCTTCGCGAAGCCGGCGAACGCCTGACCGAGAATCGGCTGGAGCTGGGTCTGTTTTGTAGTTCGCTCATCCCACGGCTTCAGAGTCGCGATGATGGTGGCGACGTTCGGACCGGTGGTACCGGTCGCGATATTCAGGCCGCCGAGCACGAATGCATTCGCGACGCCGGGAATATCGTGAACAACTTTTTCGATCTTGCTGGCCGCTGCGTCAGCGCGCTCCACAGATGCGCCATCGGGCAATTGCATGCCGGTGAAGAACGCGCCCTGGTCCTCATCCGGAAGGAAGCCGGAGGGCAGTTTTTTGAACAGACTGCCCGCCAGAAACCAGAAACAGCCGAGCGCGACCAGCGCGATCAGTGAACGCCGTACCAGAAAGCCGACCGACGTGAGATAGCGGTTCGTCGTCCACTGGAACGCGCGATTGAAGCCGCCGAACGCGCGTGCGAGCGGGCCGCGAGATTCTTTCTTCGGCTTCAGGATGAGGCGCGTGAGTGCGGGGCTGAGCGACAGTGCGCTGAACGCGGAGATCAGCACCGAGACCGCGATGGTGAGAGCGAACTGCTTGTAAATCTGCCCGCTGATACCGCCGAGGAAGGCGACCGGAATAAAGACCGCCGCCAGGATGAAGGCAATCGCCACCACGGGCGCGGACACTTCCTTCATGGCCTGAATCGTCGCGTCCTTCGGCGACATGCCGTCCTCGATGT
>Ga0134125_10007826_pt1 | contig 12048 bp, 10 predicted proteins | sample KB31751_FD_96464 | JGI IMG/M metagenome (GOLD analysis project Ga0134125, IMG submission 96464) | Terrestrial soil microbial communities with excess Nitrogen fertilizer from Kellogg Biological Station, Michigan, USA - KB3-175-1 | ecosystem: Environmental > Terrestrial > Soil > Unclassified ... | reverse complement strand
TGCTATTTTCATCTTAATATTTTTCAGAGATTCACTTTCTTTTGGATAAATATTTATTCATCTATAAAACAATTGTAACACCATATTCATTAAAATCAATCACATTTCCGGTATTTATTTACGCAAACGATACCGAAAACGTTCTCAATCTGCTGCATCGTTTTAATTTAATTTCTATGAATAAACAAAGAAATAACGGAGTTTTCATTTTGGCAAAGGTTCTACTCTAAACCAATCAAAATCTGCATATCCTGCATCATTCGTTTGCGTTTCACCGGTACAAAATATTCCTGCTTTTGCTCCAATCCATCTCCCTTTTTCTGCGACAAATTTTTCATTAATATTTGTGAACGTACTTCCATCAAAACTGTAACTGTATTCACAAACAGCGCCCTTGCTCACTTTAACCCTCAAATAAATGATCCCATCTTTTACTTCTGAAATGACCGTCTCTGATTCTTTATTTCCTTTATCTGCGTTTTTACAAATCCCATAAACCAGGAATATTTTTCCTTTCATATTCTTTAAATAAAGATCTGAATAGCTAAGGCCCATAATGGTTAACCCGGCCTCTTCGTTTTCTGATTTTTCATTCGGATGAAACTTCATTTTTGTCGTAACCATAAATTCGTCTGCAGGAAATTTTTGCAAAAGAACATTTGGTACATCCCACAGATTATTTGCACTGTCAGGAATTTTTTGAGCGTACAATCTTAATGATCCATTGGGATTATCCAGGTAAAACCAGTCGGGCTGTGCATTTGCCATCCATTGCCATTGCAATCCCAAATGATTACCATTAAATTCATCACTCTCTTGGGGAGTTTGTATTTGAAAGCTTTTTCCAACATTTGGTTTTTTATAAACCATCACAGGTTCTCCTGTTCCATTTTTATTTTTATCTAAACCAATAACCGGCCAATTGTTTTCCCACTTCATCGGTTGCAGATGAACGACTCTTCCATAAGCGCCTTTATCCTGGAAATGTAAGAACCAATTTTCACCGGTTTGTGTGGTAACCCAGGCGCCCTGGTGTGGACCGTTAATTTTGGTAGAACCCTGGTCCATCACCACTCTTCGTTCATAAGGGCCATACACATTTTTCGAACGGAGCACAACTTGCCAACCTGTTGAAACTCCACCAGCCGGAGCAAATATGTAATAATATCCATTTCGTTTATAAAACTTTGGACCTTCAATCGTAGGATCATTTTCATGTCCGTCATAAACAATTTGCCCTTTATCAATCACTTTCGTTCCCTCACCATTTAGTTGTTCTACGGCAATAATACTTTTAATCCCCGCACGGCTTCCGGCAAAGGCATGAACGAGATAAATTTTGCCCTCATCATCCCACAAAGGACAAGGATCTATTAATCCCTTTCCCTCCTGAACTAAAACCGGTTCGCTCCATTTTCCAGCGGGATCTTTTGACTTGATCAAATAAATTCCATAATCGGGATCAGGATAATAAATGTAGAATTCTCCCTTGTGATAACGAATTGCGGGAGCCCACACTCCATCGCCATGCCGGGGAATTGAAAAATGTTTTTCAGGTATTAATCGTTGCAGTCCATGTCCAATAATCGTCCAGTTCACCAAATCTTTGGAATGCAAAATGGGCAACCCCGGAACATCTTCAAAACTGGAAGAAACCAGATAAAAATCATCACCAACTCTAATTGCATCCGGATCAGAATAATCAGCATTGATAACAGGATTTTTATAAGTGCCATTGCCGTTATCCGGAATCCAAACTGATGAGATTTGAGCACCGGAAAAAAGCGCTATAAAGGTTGTGAACAATGTAAATAAAACTTTTTTCATAATAGTTCAAAAGATTCCATGTTCATTAAAATTTATTCGTGAAAAACTTTTTTAAGAAACCCGTTAATGTATTTTATTGTCGGTTCAAACCAGGGATTGAATAAGCAAAATGAGTGAGGCGCACCTTCAAAAGTATGAACCTCAGAATAAATATGATTGCTGTCCAACACATCAATATAATCCTTTCTGCCGGCATGCATTCGATCCACACCGCTGTTGAGAAATAATGTGGGTGGCGTTTTCGCACTTACATAACTAAGAGGTGAAGCAGCTTCCCATAATACTTCATTTCCTTTTTTTGGATAGCCAAACCAATAAGTGGCTGCGGACGTGTGCTTGCTGTCATCTCCCTCACCACTTTCAGAATTAGTGAAAGAAAGTGTTCCATCAATATCAACTACTGCAGCCACATTCGTTGTTGGCCTGGAGTTACAATCACATCCTTCGAAAAGTGGCATATTGCCGGTTGTGCCAATGAAAGCTGCCAGCTCACCACCGGCCGAAAAACCGGCAATAACAATTTTTGAGGTATCAATATTATACGTTGAAGCATTAGCTTTTACCCAGCGGATTGCAGCTTTGATATCATAAACTGCGGCAGGAAACAGCGCTTCAGTAGATAGTCTGTATGCGGGGGTAAAACAAGCATACCCCAGATGAGCAAGGCTTTCTGCAAGTGGATAGTGTTGCGAACGGTCTCCCGAACGCCAACCGCCACCATGTATCATGATAACCGCCGGTATTTTTTTCAATACTTTTCCTTTTGGCATAAAGGCATCTATCATTAGATCGCGACCATTGACCGTGCAATAAGTAAGTCCTTTTTTTTCTGCCACATCTGAATACTTAAATTCGTGAACGATGGTAATATCACGATAATGTTTCTTCGTTTGCTGGTAAGCGCTGAAAGTGGTGTAAGACGTATCAGGCTTTCCGGTTATCCCTTTCAGCGATTGTCCATTTGTATTCAGAGTAAAAAGACAACTCAAGAAGGAAATCAAAACAATTGATTTTTTTAATGACCTTATGTGACTTCTTCTTTTCATCATTGAAAGCTGAGTGTTACTTTTTTAATGATTGATCTTTTTTTACTTCACAATCATCCGGTATCCATCCATTCAATACATTTTCGATGGAATATTTTTTAATTTCATCATTATTCAATTGCTTCGACCACGACACACGAGTTGATGCATTGGCACCTGGCCCGTAATTTTCATATTCCGCGAAACGGGTAGTTTTATAATTATCTGTCTTGTTCCAATTACTCCATCCTTCCGGTTTTATTTGTGGACCTAAATAACAATGAATATAAGTTACGTTTGCAAAAGGCCTCCACGGCCTTCCCAATGAAACGGCATGCAGGCTTGTATCTGCAGTTAAAACACAATCGTTAAAAACGTATCCAAACTCATGATCCTGCGGAGTGGAAGCAGCAGTAACGTGAGAATTTTTTTTGCTGTGGATGTTGCAATGTTCAAACCAAACGGTAGAAGGACCAAAAATAAAATCCGTAGTACCTTCTATATAACAATCTTTATAATACTGGCGGCTGTTTGGACTTTTGGTAAAAAGAACGTCCTGGAAACCAACAAAACGGCAGTTATAAAATTGTGCTTTATCACCATCTGATTCAAGCGCAACAGCCTGCCCTGCAGAGAAACCCGCATTGTTTTGCACCGTTATATTTTTTGCGGTAAAAGTATCCGCCTTTATTACGAAACTATGCGAGGTCATGGTGTTTATAACTTCCCCATTGGCTGTAACCGTGCCCGTATGGTCATCATAAGTAAGAATGGTTTTGAATTCATCTTCCCCGATGATGGTTACGAAATTTTTTGATGAATCAAGATGTAATTTTTCTCTATAGATGCCATTCCTGATATAAACTGTTACAGGTTTTTTATTATTGAGAGGGATACGATTGAAGGCTTCCTGCACCGTCCGATAGTTGCCACTTCCATTCTGCGCCACAACTATTTTAGTTTGCGCATCTGCACTAAAAAATTCAATTACAACAAACAAAGAAAAAATGATCTTTTTCAATTTTTATTTTTTTTGGCAAAAGAAACAAACCCCATCTCTTTCAACCATTCTTCACAAAGCGGTTTCCATAAAGACGTTGAACCCGGATTATTGTTGATATTAATCGCGTGACCTCCCTGTGGAAAAACATGAAAACTGGTAGAAATATCTTTGTTCAAAAGCGCCTGGTAAAACAACGAACTGTTTTCCGGCTGAACCGTTTTATCGTTAAAAGCATCTGCAATAAAACAGGGAGGAGTTTGTGCAGTCACCTGATCCTGGGTAGAATATTTTTCGATTAATTCGTCAGAAGGATTTTTACCAAGAAGGCTTTCGCGACTTCCCTTATGAGCGTATTTACCCATATCAATCACTGGTGAAACCAATATCATAAAATCAGGATGATAAGATTTTGCAGCAACATCATCGTGCAAAGTGGTGATATCCTCGGCAGCAGTACCGACCCAGGAAGCAAGATGCCCTCCTGCTGAAGCACCCATGACACCGATCTTTTCCGGATCAATGCCCCACTTTGCCGCATTTGCTCTTACCAATTGCACAGCACGTTGCCCATCCTGTAAAGGCGCTAATTGACTGATTTTTACATCAGGAGAATTGGGTAATCGATATTCAACAACAAAAGCACTCATGCCGAGCGTATTGAACCATTTTGCCAACTGGAATCCGCCGAGATTTAATGTGATATGCGAATAGCCACCACCTGGATAAATAACAACTGCAGCACCACAGTTATCATCTTCAGAAGGAAAGAAGGCATACATTCCGGGAGTAGCAACACGAAACGCCCTTTGCCTCGCAATGCTATCCGTTATTTTGATGCCTTTTGAATCAGGCATTTTATTTTCAGGCCATAAGGGAATAAACTGCTGGGCTTTTACTGAGGAAAAAGTGGTTGATAAAACAAGTATAACGGTAATGTATAAACGAATTTTCATAAGTCATTTTCCTTTTTAGGATCCCAGTTTTTTAATCCGGAAAAAATGTTTTTTGCATCGTACTTTTCTGCCTGCGCTTCGGTAAGCTGATGCGACCAGGAAACTCTTTGATTCTTATTTGCGCCGTTACCTAAGGAGTTTCTTTCTCCGTAAAAAACCGTTTTATAATTTTCGGTGTTATTCCAGTTGCTCCAGCCTTTCGCACTAATGAAATCGCCCATTTCACAATTGATAAAAACAACCTTTGCATACTTCCTCCACGGCCTGCCGAGATAAACATTTTTCACATCAGCCGCTGCTTCAATATTACAATTCTTAAAAACAAATCCGTAAGCAACACCTTCGGGAGTGGAAGCAGCTGTGATATAAGAATCGGCTTTACAATGAATGCTGCATTTTTCAAACAAAGCAGTTGCTTCCCCGAAAATAAAATCTGTGGTTCCTTCTACATAACAATTGACAAAGTATTGTCTTGCATTTTCACCAGCAAGATATAAAGTGTCCTGGTTGCCAAGGAATTTGCAATTTTCAAATGAACACCTGTCTGCTTCCACAGCCAAAGCCAGGGCTTGTCCAATAGGCCCTGCAGCATTTTCTATTGTTAGATTTTCTGCATGAAAATCATTTCCCTGGACCAATAAAGTAGCCGTGTAAAAAGTACTGTTCGGTCCTTTATTTATTTTTTTAAAATAATCGTCATAAGAAATGATCGTGCTGTCTTTACTTTCGCCGATCAATGAAATTTGGGTGTTCCATGAAGGAATAAAAACTTTTTCGTGATAGGTACCGTTTTTCACAAAAATTCTGATGCGTTGATAAGGAAATGACTTGCAGGCTTCAATCGCTGATTGAATGGTTGTAAAATTTCCACTTCCATCTTTCGCAACGATGAAATCATATTTTACTGTCACTTTTTGCTTGGAAAAAGTAAAAGATAATAGTCCGGTAAACAAACAAAATAAGATTCCGTGATAAAACTTCATTTACTGTAATTCTTTTTTAGTTTAACTTTTTCAACCCCTTCCAAACGGCATTGGCAATTTCTTTTTGTCCTGCAATATTTGGGTGCAAACCATCGGCATAATTTGGTTTAGAAACCACATGAAGCAAAGAAATAAATTCAGTATGCTGCGCCTTTGCCAATTCTTTATACCGGGGTTCAAGTTTATAAAGAGATTGCTTTGTGTTTTCGTTATACTTTTTTGCCTTGTTAATTTCATTCATCGTTACCAGGTTAATGTCCGACGGAGCCAGGATTACAATCTTCGCTCCCTTATTCGTTTTCCTTATTTCGTTTATCATCCAAGTCATATTTTCAACGCAGCTATTGACCATGGAATCATTTCCGTTTTTCAAATCGTTTACTCCTAAAAAAATAAGGTAATAATTTGCATTGGGATATTTTTTTAGAACCGGCAGCAACTCCTCCTTATCAGAAGTTTTTCTTCCACTTCTTCCTACATTGACAAAGTCTATATCCGGATGTTCCTGCGATAAAAAATAAACCCAGCTATGTCCATCCACCTGCGCACCATAGGTAATTGAATCGCCAAAACAAACTACCTGCCCATGAATGTTTCTAAATCCAGAGATAACTGCCCCAGTTACACAGATAAAAATTAAGAGAGATAAAACTTTTTTCTTCATTGTAAATCATTTTATTGGCCAATCTTCTTCAACCAGTCAGGATATTCAACAGAAATAATTCTTTGCGGCCAGTAGCCGTACCATGCATAGCCGGTTCTGCGTTCACGTGATACATCTGAGAGCTGGTAAACCTTTTTCCCATCACGGTTTGCAAACAAAGGCCTGTCCGTTTGCAATTCATAATAACGTGTCCAGATGGGAGGTGCAGTAGAATCGTCAACAACGATTCTATCATCATTAGCTGCATGAAATTTATATACCACTTCTTTTGCGGGAATTGTTTTAACGCGTTCTCCTTTTATTTCCACTTTTTGAAACCAGGCAATGGCATTCTTTACTGCATTGGCGATTTCAGCATTTGGATTTTTTACCTGCATCAGCAAACGAACAATTTCGGCACTTTCTTCACTTGCTTTTGATGCAAGTTCAAAGGTTCGCGCTCCTACGGGTTGTAAAGTAATGTTATCATGTTGCTGGCACCAAACAGTTGGCTTTCCATTCTCAACGATCTGGCATTTTAAAATACAAGCAATTCCTTTTTTATATGCATTAGTTGCTTCTTTGCTCAACTGGTTATTTACAAATGAATAGTAAGGTTCATTTTGTACAATATGCTGTAACACCTGCATCACGCCTATCATGGCGCCATCATTGAAAGTGATGTATTTGCGATAACCACTTATATCAGGATAAAATTGTGGCCAGCCGCCATTTTCATACTGTGCTTTTAAAATAAAATGTAATCCGCGCAAGGCTGCATCTTCATATTTTTTATCGCCAAGCAAAGTATATGCCTTTGCCAAATATTCTATTTGCGTGTACGTGGCACCGTTATCAAAAGTAGTATGCAAAGAATCTTTATGTTGTGCAAGTATTGCTTTTTGTTCATCAGTAAGAATTGCGAGCATATCGTAATTCTTTGGCCAGCCACCATTCGGTTGCTGATACAACAAAATATTATTTGCTATCTGGCGAACATCAGATGGTTTAAAACGTGGTTGATCTTTTGAAGGAACAATTACCTGCTCATGATCGGTAATATCCATCCAGTGATGCCTGCTGTCCTGGAAACCGGAAACATCTTTAATGTGATAATCATCCTGCTGGGCAAAAAGAGAAGCAGGAAACAGGCACGAAAGCAGCAAACTGCACAGAATCAATTGTCGCAAAGAAGAATAACCGTGGCCCATAGCTTTTATTTATAAAAAATTGAATTATTTGATGTTCACCTTCTTACCATTTATCATCGTACTTTCTATTTGAAGGCCTTCAACGCTTTTCACAAAATTTTCCTTTTCAACATTCTGAAAAGCACAATTATCAATGTGGATATCTTTAACAGGCTTGTTATCCAGGCCTTCAATATAAATGGCATACTGGCTTTTCCCGCTTACAACATTGTTTACATACACACCAGATAAAGAAGGAGGAAAATTACATTTCGCCGCTTTTTCTTTTTCGTAGAACATATTTATTTTGAACACTGCTTCACGCACCTGCCCTACTTTTATATTTCTGAAATAAAAGTTTTTCATAACACCGCCGCGGCATGCATTTGATTTTATTCTTATCGCACGTTCAAGATGAGGACTGCTCATTACACAATTTTCTGCATAAACATTTTCAACTCCGCCGGAAGTTTCGCTGCCGATAACCACACCTCCATGGCCATCTTTCATCTGGCAGTTCTGAACAATAATATTTTTTGAAGGAACATTTACGCGGCGTCCATCTTCATCACGGCCACTTTTTATCGCGATACAATCATCGCCATCAGTGAACGAACAATTTTTGATCATTACATCGCTGCACGACTCTGGATCGCAACCATCATTATTTGGACCAAGGCTGTTAGTGATCACTCCATCGACGGTTATATTTTGAGAAAGCGTGGGATGTATCAACCAAAAAGGCGCATTGATCAAAGTCACACCTTGTATCAGAATATTTTTGGAGTTGTAAAATTCAATCATCGTTGGGCGCATATAATGTCCTTTCCCGAAAACGCGATCTTTAACCGGAATTCCATTCGCAGCCATTTCCATCAATGCCGGTTCATTGTTTTTGTCATGTTGTGAAGGCATTCCATCTTTCCATCCGAATCTTTTGCTACCCGTCCAGTTCCACCAATGATCATTGTCAGCCTGTCCGTCTAAAATTCCTTTTCCTGTTACGGCAATATTTGTTTGTCCTTCAGCATAGATCAGTGGCGAATAATTCATCAGTTCCACACCTTCAAAGCGGGTAAGAACAACAGGAAGATAATCGTTGTCATCGGTACTGAATTTTACAATCGCTTTATCATCCAAATGCAGATTCACGTTGCTTTTCAGATGAATCGGGCCTTTTACAAAATAAGTTCCTGCGGGAATAATAACCCTGCCGCCGCCTGCTTTGCTGCATGTTGATATCGCTGCTTTTATTGCAGGGAGGCAATCAGTTTTACCATCTGCTTTTGCGCCATATTTCAAAATAGAATAATCACGGTTCGCAAAGGTTGGAGGAACAATCTTTTTCACAATCGCCGTCAGATCTTTCCATCCCTGTTCTGCATTTTGCTGTGCAGAACATCCGGAAGTGATGATCAAAAGAGAAAGAACGACGGTTACATATTTTAATCTCAATAAATTTTTGCACTTCATAAGAATTCGGTTGTATGATTTATGATTTTTTAAAGATCCTGTCCGACAGTTCGAGGTGTAAATCGTTAATTCCCTGCAAAATCAGTTCGGCAATATGCCTTGCTCCATAAGCATTGAAATGCGTGTTATCATGAATGCCCAAAGGATAGTCCGGATTTTCTCCCGGCAACAATTGCATGAATAATAACGTCGAATTCTTTTCTCCAAATCTTTGCAATAATTTCAGGCTCATGGCATCGAGGTCGATCAAAGGAACATTCATTTGTGCCGCTACTTCACGAACAATTTTTGAATACACTTCATGAGTTTCAATCGCATTTCCGGATGAATCAAACTTCCTCCTGCTTACCGGAGTTATCAAAACAGGCAGCGCTTTTTTTTCCCTCAACTGTGTAATAAATTTCATTAAATTCTTTCTATAATCCTCCGGAGGGGTATAACGGTCAGGATAATTTTTTGCTTCATCATTGTGGCCAAACTGGATGAATACATAATCGCCTGCTGATAAATTATCAGCAACTTTTTGCCAGCGGTTTTCACCAATAAAAGTACGCGTACTTCTTCCGCCACGCGCTTCATTTTTAATCGTAACAGAAGAATCAAAATATTCGGCAAACGGCATTCCCCAGCCGGTTAGCGGGAAACGGGAAGAATCATATTGGCACATCGTCGAATCGCCAATCATCCAGATCGTGGTATGTTTTCTTATGGGCAAAGTGAATGCAACCAAACCCAGTAAACAAACAAATAATGCCTTTTTTAAACCCGGTTTAATCATGTAAAAAATTGAAGCATTTGAAATTTCTGACACTTTTATTTTTTTTCTTTTTGATGAACGACGCGAATATGTTGCGCCAAATCAAGGTTGAGATTTTTGATTTCACTCAAAACGATCTCTGCCATTTTTCTTGCACCTAATTCACTAAAATGTGTATCATCTTTGTGGCCTTCAGGATAATGTGGATTTTCTCCCGGAGCCAGGTAATTATACAAATATTTAGAATCATCAGGGCCAAACTGCTGCAACAGCTCCTGGCTTTTCTTATCCAAATCAATTAAAGGAACTTTATATTTTGCAGCCACATCTTTTACAAGCTGCGTATAAATGGCGTGCGTCTCTTCTATCTTTCCTGATGAATCAAATTTTCTTCTTGCAACAGGAGTTATCAAAACAGGCACTGCTTTTTTGTTTCTTGATTCTGTAACAAACTTCACCAGGTTAGCCGTAAATTGTTGCGGAGTGGTGTAACTTTTCTTTGTGGGCACTTCATCATTATGCCCAAATTGAATCAACACATAATCACCTTCTTTCAAATTTTCCACTACCGGTTTCCATCTGCCTTCTTCAATAAAAGTTCTGGTGCTTCTTCCGTTTTTCGCACGGTTATCAACTGCCACTGTTGAATCAAAAAAATAATGAAACGGCATTCCCCAGCCGGTTTCAGGATAAGCTTTTACTTCTTTATCGGCCATGGTGGAATCGCCGATGAGATATACGGTTGTCTCTTGTTTTTCAGGCAATACAAAAGACATGATCAGAAATAAGATTGCGAATGGCACTTTACTTTTCGCACTCTGTAATATTTTTTTCAATAAAAAACTTTTAAATAAACTTTAAGCATTTATATATTTTGAACCGCGGTTTCAATAAACCTTAGTAAAAAATGTCTTTTTTTCTCTTGCACCACCTTATTACTTTATACTTCTACATTTCATAACTTAAGTAAAGAATTAAATCAAAATCCATCTTTCAGATTTAATCAAATAATCTATCTCCACCTTGGATCGCCTGCAGTATTTTTTCCTGCAAACGAATTGTCTTTTATGGTAAAATCTCCGTTTGCCGGATCGGTAAATAAATTGGCTGCCGTTCCTGAATATGAAGTAGCACCGGTAATCGGATTGGCGCTGAATACACAATCAGATGTCGTATAAGTATTCGACAACACCGCATTTCCGGAAGATTTAATTCCATTCGCATTGGTTGGGTCAAGTGTGCTTCCCAGTACCGTATTCATGATATTGAAAGTGGATGGGAACGTTCCTGAATAATTAATAAAATACCCGCCCTGGTTTATCATATTATCGAACGTGCAATTGTTGATGTTCAATGAAGTTCCGGTGATGCCATCCTGCCTGATGAAATAATAGATCGAATAAAAAGTGCTGTTTTGGATGGTGATATTATCGATCAAAGCCTTGCTGCTTCCGCTTGCATAAAGCACTGCGTATTTTGCGCCGATTCCAAAACTATCGATGATGCAGTTATTGATCAGCAGGTTTTTGATTTCAGCACCTGCGGTTTTCAGTCTGATAAAAGAATTATTAAATACGCCTTTGGTTGTACAGTTCTCAACCTTTACATTTCCAATCAGCGTTGCATGGCCGATATTCATAAAATAAGCAGCACTTCCATCCGTTGCAATATTAAGGTCAGAAAAATTCAGGGAATCTATATTTCCGCTGGCATCAAAATTATTGGACAGCAATAGTTCTGCAGGATTACCAAATCCCAAACCACTTCTGATAGAGACCGATTTATCAAAAGTATAAGCCGACGGTATCGTATAAGTTAATCCTCTTTTCAAAAGAACGATTGCGCCATCAGGGATTTGAGACAGCGTATCAAAAAGAACAGATGGCCGGTCATTTATCAGCCTCAGATCGATTACATTATTTCCGGTTACCGGCGCTTTCGTTGTAAAAGTCAAAACACCTTTGCTTTTATTACCGGCGAAAATTTCGGCTGTATATTTTGTTCCTGCAGATAAACCTTCTACCAAAGCTTGTCCTGCTGTATTTTCGTCACCAGTAACCGCTACCTGCATCGTATCGCCGTTTGCTTTCGTAAGAAGAATTTTATCAACTCCTTCTGTACTATTCCAGTTCAGGATTACGGCATTATCGATTACATCGGAGCTTTGAACCGGGTGAAATATTTGTACGCCCAC
>Ga0134125_10007823_pt1 | contig 12051 bp, 7 predicted proteins | sample KB31751_FD_96464 | JGI IMG/M metagenome (GOLD analysis project Ga0134125, IMG submission 96464) | Terrestrial soil microbial communities with excess Nitrogen fertilizer from Kellogg Biological Station, Michigan, USA - KB3-175-1 | ecosystem: Environmental > Terrestrial > Soil > Unclassified ... | reverse complement strand
TTCGAAGTCCGCAAACACACCATGTTTGCGCGCTGGAACCGCATGGCGAAGCAGTTCGCGCGCATCGCCAAGGACATCACCATGGCGGTGAAGTCCGGCGGCTCCGATCCGTCCTCCAACCCGACACTGCGCCGCGTGATCCAGAACGCACGCGCCGTCAACATGCCGAAGGACAAGATCGAGGCGGCGATCAAGCGCGCCTCGGGACGCGATGCGACCAACTACCACGAGGTGCATTACGAAGCGTACGCGCCGCACGGAGTGGCGCTGCTGGTAGAGGCCGCGACCGACAATCCGACCCGCACGGTGGCGGCGGTGCGCAACATCGTCACCAAGAACGGCGGCAATCTCGCCACGTCCGGCAGCGTCGGCTTTCTCTTCAAGCGTATGGGCGTCTTCCGGCTGGACCCCGCCGGCATCGACCAGGACGACCTCGAGCTCTACCTCATCGACCACGGCCTCGAGGAGATGGGTGAGAGCACGGGGGAAAAGGGCGAGCCGCAGCTCGTCATCCGCTGCGCGTTCGCCGACTTCGGCAGGCTGCAGGAGGCTCTCGAGGCACGCGGCATCACGCCACTATCCGCGGAGCACGAGTACATCTGCACCGTGCCGACGGAGCTGCCCGAGGCGCAGGCGACGGAAGTCCTGGGCCTCATCGACAAGCTGGAGCAGGACGAGGACGTCCAGCGGGTATTTCACACCTTGGCGTAGCCCGCCCGGCTACGCGGTTGCAACGACGGGGCGGGCAACTACGGGTGGGGCGCGCCCGGCGGGGCCTGCGGTAGCGGCTGCTGCGCCTTGATCCCCAGCAGATCGACGTCGAAGATGAGCAGCGATCCCGGCGGGATCGGCGGCGGCGAATTGAGATCATAGGCGAGGGCCGGCGGCACGAAGAGCCGCCACTTCGCGCCGGGCTTCATCAGCTTCAGCGCTTCCTGCCAGCCCGGAATGACCCGATCCACGGGAAAGGTGGCCGGCTGGCCGCGCTTGTAGGAGCTGTCGAACTCCGTGCCGTCGAGCAGCGTGCCGCGATAGTTCACGGTCACGGAATCTCCCGGCTTGGGCATCTCACCCTGCCCGGCCTTCACCACTTCGTACTGCAGGCCGCTCGCCGTGGTGACGATGCCCTTCTTCCTGCCGTTACGGGCAAGGAAAGCGCGCGCCGCGGCATGGTTCTTATCACCGATCTGCGCGCGGGCCGCGACGATCATCGCGCGGATGCTCTGCTGGTTGGCGGGGCCAAACTTGGCCTTGCCTGCGAGCGCATCGTGCAAACCCTGCATCAGGCGCTGCGTCGAGATGGCTTTGGGATCGATCGACATCTGGCGCAGGCCCTGGCCCATGGAGAGACCGAGGCTGTAGCTGCCTTCGGATTTGATCTGCGCGGGGCTCTCGGCGCTCTTCTGCGGGGCGGGCGCGGCCGCTCCCTGGGCGAAGGCGAGGCTGCTGAGTCCGAGCAGGACGGCGGCAGCGCAGGCCGTGGCGGGTCGGGCGAAGGTTCGTGCGACGACGTGCTTCATCGCGCAATTGTATATTGGCGGCCGGCCCCCCGCGCCTCTTTCGGAAGCTCCACCTGATCGTCATCCGCCAACTCTGCCGCAGCTTCAGCGAGGGCACCGGCCTGCACCGGGTGCTCGACGGAGCCGATGCGCACATCCACCGCGGCGAGGTGGTCGCCGTCATGGGCCGCAGCGGTTCCGGCAAGTCGACCCTGCTCAACCTCGTGAGCGGCATCGACCGCGCCGACAGTGGCGAGGTGACGATCGGGGGACGGACAGTGACCTCCATGGGCGAGCCGGAGCGCACCCTCTTCCGGCGCGCACGACTCGGGTTCGTTTACCAGTTCTTCAACCTCGTTCCGACGCTCGATGTGGAGGAGAACGTTCGCCTCGCCCTCGAGCTCAACGGCGTCCGCGGAGCCGCGGCCCGCCAGCGCAGCACCGCAGCCCTCGCCGAGGTCGGACTGGGCGATCGGCTGCGCAGCGCCGTCGACCGGCTGTCGGGCGGTGAGCAGCAGCGGGTGGCGATCGCGCGCGCGTTGGTGCACGAGCCTGCCGTGCTGCTGGCCGACGAGCCAACCGGCAATCTGGATGAGGAGACGGCATCGCAGGTCATGCGTGTGCTCCTGTCTCTCACCAAATCACGCGGGACGACACTCGTCGTCGTCACCCACGACGCCTGGCTCGCAAGCAGTGCGGACCGGGTATTGGAGCTGCGTGAAGGCAAGCTCGTGTCGGCCGACCTCGCGCGCGCCCCCACGCGCCGCACCGGTGTCAGCTGATGCCCGGCCCGCCGGCGATTTTGTGGACCGCCAGCCTGCGCCATTTCCTGCGGCACCCGGCACAGCTCGCACTGGCTCTCGTCGCGCTCGCAGCCGGCGTCGCCACGATCGTCGCGGTCAGCATCGCCACGGCAAGCTCACGCCGTGCCTTCGAGCTGTCCATGCGGGCGGTGAACGGCCCTGCCACGCAGGTCATCACCGGAGGACCGCAAGGCCTCGATGAGGCGCTCTACGTCCGGCTGGTGACCCGCGCGCCGCCAAGTGGCAACCCTCAGCCCGTCTTCGCGCCCGTGGTAACGGGCTATGTCACCGTGCGCGGCCAGGTGATGCAGCTCGTCGGGGTGGACCCGTTCGCGAGCGCCGCGCTGGAGGAGCAGCAAGGCGGCCGGAGCCCGGGCACGGCGCGCGGGGCGGGGACACTGTCACGACTGACGGCCGGTGGCGCAGATTCCGCGCCGCGAAGTTGGTTTCTCGAGCCCGGCGCCATCGTCATGAGCGCCGGCACAGCTCGGCAGTTGGGGGTGCATGCAGGCGAGCAGTTGACCGTGGACGTTGGCGGCGCGCGGCAGCCGGCGACACTGATCAGCGTCATACGCAATCCCCGCCCCGGCGAAGCCACGCTGATGCTCACCGACATTGCGCAGGCCCAGGAGTGGCTGCACATGGCGGGCCACCTCAGCCGCATCGATGTCCGGATGCCGCGCGGCCCGGCGCCGCAGGCAGCGCTCACGCAGCTGCGACGCGAGCTGCCGCCGGGAGCACAGCTCGAGCCAGCTGCCGGACAGGTGCAGGAGACGCTCGACATGACGAGCGCCTTCTCCACGAATCTGACGGCGATGAGCCTGCTGGCTCTGCTCGTCAGCGCGCTCCTCATCTACGGCGCCATCAGCTTCACCGTGGTCCAGCGCCGGCGCACCATCGCGATCCTGCGGGCGCTCGGGGCCACCCGCCGGGAGATCCTCACCATCGTCCTGTGCGAAGCGGCCGCGCTCGGAGCCGCGGGGGCCGGGCTCGGCATACTGCTCGGGCTCGCCGTGGGACACGGGCTCGTACGGCTGGTGTCGCAAACGGTGAATGACCTCTACTACGTCGTCGCGGTCGAGCAGGTCACGCTGCCTGCCGCAACCGTCGCCGAAGCGCTGGCCGCCGGCCTCGGCACCGCCCTGCTCGCGAGCCTCTTGCCGGCGCTCGAGGTGGCGGGGAGCGCCCCGCAGCTGGGCCTCAGGCGCTCCGTGCTCGAGGGCCGGGCGACGCTCGCCGCCCGGCGGCTGGCCTGGCTCAGCCTCGCATTCGCGCTGGCCGCATGCGCGTTGATCGCGGGCTCCGGCCGCAGTGTATTCGCCGGCTTCACGGCGCTGTTTCTGCTCCTCGCGAGTGTCGCGGCACTGACGCCTTCGGTGCTGCGCGCCCTGGCGAGACTCGCTTCGCGGGCGCTCGCCGGCTTCAGCTCCGTAGGGCGCCTCGCGCTCGAGGATGTCGCGGCTTCCCTCAGCCGCACGGGTGTCGCCGTGGCGGCGCTGGGCATGGCGGTCGCCGCGATGATCGGCGTATCGATCATGGTGGAGAGCTTCCGGGTATCGCTTCGCCACTGGCTCGAGCAGACCATGCGCGCGGATATCTACATCGCGGCGCCAGGTCCTGGGGTCGGGCGTCCGGAACGTCGGCTCGAGCCCGCCGTGCTGGACGCGCTGATCGCAACTCCCGGCGTCGCAGACCACAGCGCAAGCCGCTCGGTGATCGTGCACTCCTCCCGCGGCGCGATCGCTCTCGATGCTCTGCACCTCGCACCGGGCAGTTACGCCGGCATCGACCTCACCGCGGGCGATCCGCGTGAGGTCTGGCGCGCTTACGACCGCGGAGCGCTGCTGTTGTCCGACTCGCTCGCCTGGCGGTTGAACCTGCGGCCAGGGGGGCACCTCTCGCTGCTCACGGCATCGGGGCCACGCGTGTTCCCGGTCGCGGGCATCTATCATGAGTATGGCAGCGGTCTCGGCAGCGCGATGATGAGTCTCGATGTCTACCGCCGCCTGTGGCGTGATGACGCCATCACCGCGATAGGGTTGTATCTCGAGCACGGGGTCGACACGGCCAGGGAGGTTCCGCTCCTCGAGGCAGCCGCGGCCGGACGTCAGGCCCTGCTCATCCGATCCAACGCAGACATTCGCGCCATGTCGCTCGAGATCTTCGACCGGACCTTCATCATCACGCGGATACTCTATTGGCTGGCGGCCGCGATCGCCGCCGTCGGGCTCGTGAGTGCGCTCCTCGCCTGGGAGCTCGACAGGATCCGTGAGCTCTCGATCCTGCGCGCGCTCGGCCTGACTCCCCGCGGCGCAGCGGCAATGATCGAGGCGCAGACGCTGTTCATGGGAGGCGCTGCGCTCGTTGCGGCGGTCCCGACGGGACTCATCATCGCCGTGGTGCTCACCAAGGTCATCGATCGGCGTGCCTTCGGCTGGCACATCGAGATGCATCTGCACGCCGCACAATTCCTCAATGCGCTCGCCCTGGCGCTGATCGCGGCACTGGGCGCAGGACTCTACCCTGCGTGGCGCACGGCCAGGGCTCCGATCGCGGCGCAGATGAGGGACGAATGAGGGTGCGAGCGCAAGCGCTCGTTGCGGCACTGTTGGCTCTGTCGGTGGTGGCTCTGCCGGCGTCGGGCCGGGCCGCGTCGGCTCCGGTCGCGCGGGCCGGCACACCCCGCGCGGCGAGCGACGACTCCTCCTCCTACGCACAGGCCCTCGTACCCGTACCTCTTGAGTTTCCGCGCGATCAGGGACCACATCCGGATTTCCGCCAGGAGTGGTGGTACCTCACCGGCAACCTGGACTCCGCGCAGGGCGAGCGCTTTGGCTTTGAGCTGACGATCTTCCGCTTAGCACTCGCGCCGGGCGATGCAGCATCGCACGCAGTCAGTTCCGCATCCAACACGTCGAGCGCCTGGCGTACCCGCCAGATCTACCTCGGTCACTTCGCCGTCACCGACGTCGCGCGACAGCGATTTCGCTTCGCCACGAAACTGTCGCGCGGCGCGCTACAACTTGCGGGCGCGCAAGTGGACCCTTTCCGGGTGTGGGTCCACGACTGGCAGATCTCCGGGGTCGCGACACCAGGCAAGCTCGCCGCACCAGCGCCAGGTGCGACACACAGCACCGCGGAAGATGCGACCTGGCGCGTGCAGGCGGGCGGGCGAGGCTACGCCCTGTCACTCAGGGCACGGCCGTTGATGGCACCGGTCCTCAACGGCCAGCAGGGTCTCAGTCGCAAATCCGGTGAGCCCGGGAACGCGACCTATTACTACTCAATTCCACGCGTTTCCGTTCAGGGAACGCTGGTACGCGACGGCCGGCCGCTACGGGTGCACGGCCTCGCCTGGCTCGACCGCGAATGGGGCAGCGGCAGCCTCGGTCCGCAGGAGACCGGCTGGGACTGGTTCGGGCTGCAGCTCGGCGATGGCTCGTGTCTGATGTTCTATTCGCTCCGCGACCGCGACGGTGCCGAGGATCCCTACAGCGCGGGCACCTGGGTCGATTCCCGAGGCCATGCCCGCCCGCTCTCCCGGGCGGATGTGCACATCGAAGTACTGGGCCACTGGACCGACGCGCGCGGCGCCCGTTATCCCTCGCGATGGCGCCTGGTGTTGCCGACACTGGGCCTCGACATCAACGTCCATCCGGTGCTCGCCGACCAGGAGCTCGTGACCTCCCCCAGATACTGGGAGGGGGCGGTGGACGTGGCCGGTACTCGCGCGGGACGATCGCTCACGGGGCGGGGGTACGTGGAGTTGGTAGGGTATGGTCCATGACGGCGCGCAGCGGATTCGCGGATCTTCCCCTGCACGGCGGCCGTGTTCCCGCCTGGCTCGCCGCGCGCATGGCTGCGCTCGGCCGCGTCATTGCGCAGGCGATCGTCCATCATTACGGCGCCGACGAGCTTCTGCGCCGTCTGTCACATCCCTTCTGGTTCCAGTCGTTTGGCTCCGTGATGGGCATGGACTGGCACTCCTCGGGCATCACGACCAGTGTGCTCGGCGCTTTGAAGCGCGGCCTCGCGCCCGTCGAGCGCGAGCTCGGTGTCTATGTCTGCGGCGGGCGCGGCCGCGCCTCGCGGCGCACGCCGGATGAGCTGACGCGGGTAGGCGAGCGCACCGGGATCGACGCGCGGGGCCTCGCTGAGACCAGCCGGTTGATCGCCAAGATCGACAGCGCCGCCGTGCAGGACGGGTATGACCTCTACCTGCATGGCTTCATGGTGACGGCCGGCGGCCGATGGTGCGTCGTGCAGCAGGGCATGAGCGCGGCGCGGCGGGAGGCGCGCCGCTATCACTGGCTCTCGGAAGGCCTCGTCAGCTTTCTCGATTCGCCGCACGCCGCCATCGAAGGCAGCAACCAGGGCCGCATCCTCAATCTCGCCGATGCGCGCGCCGGCGCGAGCCGCGCCGCGGGGCTGCAGCTTGCACGCGCGGGACCGGAGCCGACGCTTGCGGTGCTGCGCCGTCTCCAGCCCGCGCGCGGCCGCACGCTCAGCCTGTTCCCGGAGGAGGAGGCTGACTTCGAAGCGAACCCTGCGCGCGCCCATGGAACGCCGGAGCCACGCACGACGCCAACACCCCTGCCGCACCTGCAAATGCCTGCACGACACGAGGTCCTCGCATCGGACGTGGTGCTGCGCCGGCTTCACGGCGCGCTGGCCGCCGCAGCGGACCGCGGACCCAAGGATTTCGCGGATCTCTTGCTGACTCCAGGCGTCGGTGCGCGCACGGTAGCTGCGCTCGCACTCGTTGCGGAGGTCATCCACGGCACGCCGTCGCGCTTCACGGACCCGGCACGTTTCTCACTGGCCCACGGCGGCAAGGATGGGCATCCGTTCCCCGTGCCGATCAAGGTCTACGATGAGACGCTGCGCGTGCTCAAGCAGGCGGTGAGTCAGGCGCGCCTCGGGCGCGCGGAGAAGCTCGCCGCGCTCCAGCGACTCGACTCGCATGCGCGCCGGCTCGAGCGCAGTGCGCGCGGACCGAGCTTCGAGACCCACATCGAGAGCGAGCGTGCGATTGCGCCCGCATGGGGCGGACGCACCGTCTTCGACCGCTGACTCTGTTCATTCTGGTTTCGTGGTGATGGTCAAAACCAGGTGTTTGGGCGCCGGCACGCTCGTGTAGAGCGTATCGTGCTCGCTCACCCGGATGCCGGCGATCCAGACATACCCCGCCGCGACCACGCGGATGTCGTAACGGGTCGTCTCACCGCCGCGCAGATAGGAGCCGGTGATCCGCGCCGGCCGGTCGACGTAGACCAACATCAGCGGCCGGTGCGAATTCGCATCCGACCACTCCACCGTGCCCACCGGGTTGATGCCGTTGCGTTGCAGCGCATCAGGGGTCAGACGCGCGAGCCGGGTGTCTGCGGGCACGGCCTCGAGGCGCCTCAGGCTGAAATGGGCGGGCGCGAGCTCGCTCTCGAGAGCGGCCTGAGTGCGGTTGAGATCCAGGGTGAAACCGCTCGCCGTCCGGCTCGCGGGCGCGACGAAGTCACCGGTATCGGGCGGGCCGTAGAAATCTCCCACGATGTACGGGAAGACCAGCCGTTAGCCCCCCTCGGGCGGCGGGCCGATGACCTCGATGGCGGAGTGGATCACCCAGTCGGGATGGTGCGGGCCGCGGCTGCAGCCCGCGAGCGCCACGAGCACCGCAATGAGCCCGGCAAGCTGTCGCAGGCGACTTCTTCGAGTCAGAGAGGTGAACGGGGCGGTTGATTCGGCGGCGGGTTGGTGGGCGTGGCCTGCGTCCCCTGCGGAAGCGGACTCGCCTGGGTCCCCGGAGAGTTGTTGTCCTGCGGCGCGGCAGCGGGTTGGGAAGGCTGGCTCATCTGTGGCGGCTGGGCGGTGATGGCGGCGCGAAACTGCTGCAGCTTCGCCTTGACGATGCTCGCGTTCTGCGGGCCCATGCGGATCAGGACCTTCTGGCCGGCAGGCAGGGCCTCCAGTTTGGGATCCGCGAACTGATAGAACACCTTGGGGCGCACGAGCTCGATCGGCCCCTGCACGTCAGGGGTGGCCAGCACGCTGTCGATGGCCTGCACCATCCGGTCGTTGAAGTACTTGCCGGGATAACCGAGGTTCTCGTAAGCCTGTTGGAAGAGCGGATACAGGCGGAAATAAACGGCGGCCAACGCCTTCGGGTCGGTCGACTTCACGACATCCATGAGCGCCGCATAGCGCGCGTAATTCTGCGGGCTGAGATCGGTCGAAGCGCCTTGGGTGTCGACAGCCGTATCACCTTCCGTCGGTCGCAGCGGCCGCAGCTCCGCCGCGACCTTCTTGCGAGGCAGGTTGTCTACGGTGACGACGACGTCACGGATGACGTCGTGCTGCACCAGAAGCTTCGCCACTGCGGGGTTGCCGAGGAGCCCGGACAGCGAGTCGCGTACGACCGGGTCACTCTGATCGAGCGGCGGCAAGGGCGTCTGCTGCTGCTCAGCGGAGGGTGGGACCGGATGCTGGATGGCGGGCGCGGGCGGTGCCTCCTGCTGCGGGGTCGTGGCGGGGTGCGGCGCGGGCTGCGCCGGCATCGGCGAGTAGTACCGGTAGTAGACCCCGATGGCGATGGCGCCGGCGATGACGATCCCGGCCGACCACCAGATGGCCTTGTCTCGGAAGGACTCCTCCGGGTCCGTCGCCTTGTTCCACATCCAGCGGCTCTCCGCGCATAGGGGAATCGAGATACTCTACTCTGATCGCCGCCGGATCGCACTTGAGCCTCACCCCTGCCCATAGCCATGCCTGCAGATTTTCACCCCGCCGTCGGCCGCTGGCTCGAGCGCGCCTTTGAAGCGCCGACGCCGGCTCAGGCGCAAGCCTGGCCCGCGATCCACGCTGGCCGTCATACGCTGATTGCCGCGCCCACCGGCTCGGGCAAGACACTCGCCGCCTTCCTCGCCGCCATCGACCTGCTGGTGCGTGAGGCGCTGCAGCGCGGAGGATTGCAGGACGAGACCTACATCCTCTATGTCTCTCCCCTCAAGGCGCTCTCCAATGACATCCGTCGCAATCTCGAGGCGCCGCTCGCCGGCATCCGCGACGAGCTGCGTGCGATGGAGCTGCCCGACGTCGAGATCCGCACCTTCGTGCGAACCGGCGATACGCCCCAGCACGAGCGCCAGAGCATGCGGCGACGCCCGCCGCACATCGTGGTCACCACGCCCGAGTCGCTGTACATCCTGCTCGGCTCGGAATCGGGGCGGGCCATGCTCGCGAGCGTACGCAGCGTCATCGTCGATGAGATTCACGCCATGGTGGGCAGCAAGCGCGGGCTGCACCTCGCGCTGTCTCTCGAGCGGTTGGAGGCACTGGCCGGACGCCGCCTGACCCGCATCGGACTCTCCGCAACCCAACGTCCGATCGAGGACGTCGCGCGCTTCCTGGTCGGCGCGCGGCAGCTGCTGCCGAATGGAGCGGCGGACTGCGCGATCATCGACACCGGTCACGTCCGGCGGCGCGACCTGCAGATCGAGGTGCCGCCGGCGCCTCTCGAAGCGGTCATGTCGGGTGATGTCTGGACGCAGGTGTACGACCGTCTCGCGCAGCTCGCGGGAGAGCACCGCACGACGCTCATCTTCGTCAACACCCGCCGGCACGCGGAGCGCGTCGCACGTCACCTGTCGGAGCGCATGGGCGAGACACAGGTCGCGGCGCACCACGGCAGCATGGCCAGGGAGCTGCGGTTCTCGGCGGAATCGCGGCTGAAGCGCGGTGAGCTCAAGGCTCTCGTCGCCACCGCATCCCTCGAGCTCGGCATCGACATCGGTGAAGTCGACCTCGTCTGTCAGCTCGGCTCGCCGCGCTCCATCGCGGCCCTGCTGCAGCGCGTGGGACGCTCCGGGCACAGTCTGGGCGGCACGCCCAAAGGCAGGCTCTTCCCGCTGTCGCGCGACGATCTCATCGAGTGCGCGGCGCTGCTCGACTGCGTGCGCCGCGCGGAGCTCGACCGGCTGCGCATCCCCACGAAGCCGCTCGATGTACTGGCGCAGCAGGTCGTGGCGGAGGTGGCCGCGCGCGAGTGGGATGTCGATGAGCTCTTCGCCCTGCTGCAGGGCGCCTACCCCTACCGGGACCTGGAGCGCGCGGAGTTCGACACCGTCGTGCGGATGCTCGCCGACGGCTTCACCACGCGGCGCGGGCGCCGTGGCGCGCTCATCTACTACGATGCAGTCAACCGCAAGATGCGCGGCCGGCGCGGCGCGCGCCTCACCGCACTGACCTCCGGCGGGACGATCCCCGATACGGCCGATTACACGGTGCTGCTCGAGCCGCAATCCCAGCCCGTCGGCACGATCAACGAGGACTTCGCCGTCGAGAGCCTGCAGGGGGATGTCTTCCAACTGGGCAACAGCTCATACCGCATCCTGCGCGTGGAGCAGGGCACGGTGCGCGTGGAGGACGCGCACGGTCAGCCGCCCTCGATCCCCTTCTGGCTGGGCGAGGCGCCGGGCCGCTCGGACGAGCTGTCGCAGGGCGTTTCCCGTCTGCGCGGCGAAGTGGCAGCCCGACTCGAGGGCGGTCTCGAGTCGGCCGTGAGCTGGCTCGAGCGCGAGGTCGGTATCGCGGGGCCGGCGGCGGCTCAAGCCGCTGCCTATCTCGCGGCCGCGCACGCGGCGCTCGGCGCGCTGCCCACGCGCGAGTCGGTGGTCATCGAGCGCTTCTTCGACGAGGCGGGCGGCATGCAGCTCGTCATCCACTCGCCCTTCGGCAGCCGCGTGAACCGCGCCTGGGGCCTCGCCCTGCGCAAGCGCTTCTGTCGCTCGTTCAACTTCGAGCTGCAGGCGGCGGCCACCGAGGATGCGATCGTGCTGTCGCTCACCACCGCGCACAGCTTCGAGCTCGAGCAGGTCGCGCGCTATCTTCATTCCAACACGGTGCGGCCGCTGCTCGTGCAGGCGCTGTGCGCCGCGCCGATGTTCCCCGCGCGCTGGCGCTGGAGCGCGGCGATCGCCCTCGCGCTGCCGCGCTTCCGCGGTGGCCGCAAGGTGCCGGCGCCGCTCGCGCGCATGGCGGCGGAGGACCTGCTGGCGTCGGTGTTCCCCGACCAGGTCGCCTGCGCGGAGAATGTTTCCGGCGAGCTCGAGATTCCAGATCACCCGCTGATCCGCCAGGCGATCCGTGACTGTCTCGAGGATGCAATGGACATCGAGGGCCTGGAGGCGCTGCTGCGCGGCCTGGAGAGCGGCGCCATCCGTGTGGTCGCGCGCGATCTCACCGAGCCTTCGCCCCTCGCCCTGGAAGTGTTGTCGGCGCGGCCTTACGCATTCCTCGATGATGCGCCGCTCGAGGAGCGGCGCACGCAGGCGGTGTTGGGTCGTCGCTGGCTGGACCCTGAGGCCGCGGGCGATCTCGGCGCACTCGATCCATCGGCCATCGCCAGGGTGCGCGAGGAAGCGTGGCCCGACGCGGGCGATGCCGACGAGCTGCACGACGCGCTGTGCTGGCTCACCTTCATGACCGAGGCCGAGGTCGGCAAGCGGGCGGACTGGCTGGGGTGGGCCTGCACCCTGGCGGCCGACCGCCGGGCCGCCCGCGTGCCTGTGGGAGGTGCGACGCTCTGGGTCGCCGCCGAACGCCTGCCGCTCCTGCAGGCGCTCATTCCCGGTGCGCGGCCGGACCCGCCGCTCGTCGCTCCCGCCGGATACGCCGACTCGTGGACGGAGGACGACGCGCTCATCGAGCTCGCACGGGGCCGGCTGCAGGGCCTCGGCCCGGTGTCGGCCGAGGCACTC
>Ga0134125_10007821_pt1 | contig 12052 bp, 12 predicted proteins | sample KB31751_FD_96464 | JGI IMG/M metagenome (GOLD analysis project Ga0134125, IMG submission 96464) | Terrestrial soil microbial communities with excess Nitrogen fertilizer from Kellogg Biological Station, Michigan, USA - KB3-175-1 | ecosystem: Environmental > Terrestrial > Soil > Unclassified ... | reverse complement strand
GCCGTAATCCATTCTGAGACCGCCGAATCCAACCATGGCCGTGAGTGTCAGAAACGGGATGGCAAAGATCAGGAATCTCGGCACAAACAGTGGGTGAATCGGAGAACAAATAAGCAGTACCACAATGGGAAGAACGGCTTCGAGGACAATGGTCCGCGAAAGCACGTCGCCACGCTGCCAGAGAGCAACACAGCCGAGCGCGGAGCCGAGCAGGAGAAGTGATAATGCGATCGGTGAATAGCCTGCGATCTGCACGAATACGTCAAGCAGGTAATGCAGCGTGAGCTTAGGCACCCAGTCAAGTTGTCCGCCTCGTGTGCGACAGAGGAAGACGATCAGCGGAATCAGACCAACCGCACCTACGGCCACAATTCTGCGAAAGAATTTCCAGCCAAGCTTCCGATGTGTAATCCAGATGGCCCACACCTGCGGGGCAATCCACAGCACGGCATAGAAATGCGTATACAGCGCCGCCAACACGAACACGCACCAGGTAGCACGGTGTCTCCCTGTAGTGATCAGAAGGGCCAGAATCCAAGTGGAGGCAACCAGCAGGCAAACGGCCATCGCATACCCGCGAGCTTCCTGCGAATAGGCAATAAGGAATCCATTCACGACGACGAGCAGGACCGACGCTGCACGAAGAAGGTGCCGACTCTCGTCAAACACATGCTTCGAGAGAAGCCAGACTGCACCTATCAGCCCGCAGCCGAACAACACGGAAGGAAACCGCAGAAGAACTTCTGAGCGGTGCAGAAATGGGAATGCCCGCATAAGCAAGTAATAGGCGGACATGTTCATCTCCCGGCTGAAGATCAGCTTCCAGAAGGATGACCAATTCAAGCTGGTGATCGCCGCAGTTGCGCTCTCATCCATCCACAGCGACCGCGCGCCCAAGTGTCGGATACGCAGCACTGCGCCCAGAATCGTGGCACAGGCAAGAAAGAGAACTCGATTCCAAGCGACTCGCCGATGCCCATCCACCCGTTCAGGTAAGTCGAGGAAAATCCACGACGGATCAATTCGGATTTTGCTCTTGGCATCGAATGAGGGCGCCATGCACGTATTGTCGAAGGAGAGTGGCGCGATCTAGCTAGGTACTTACCCTTGGAAACGTGCTTCGAATCGTCTTAGAACACCCGGGCGAGGGCGCCCGGCTCCACGTTGTGGATTATCTGGCTCTCGCCATGCCGCTGAGAATCTCTTCGACGGAGGCAATTGCTGCTTCGAGCTCACGGTCATCGGTGTAGAAATGCGGGGACATCCTTACTCCCGCTTGGGGACGCCAGTCCACCAGAACATCGCGCTTTAGTAGCTCCGCGCAGACTTCCTTCGAATTCGGCATATCGATCGAGGCCGTGCCGCCGCGCTTTTCCGGTTCGCGCGGTGTGTTGACCTTCCATCCGCGGGCGTCGGCCAGCTCGATGAGCTTGGCGATCTGGTGTTTCGATTTTGTGCGGATCTTTTCTACTCCGGCTTCGACGACGATCTTCAGTCCCGGACGGGCGGCGTACAGCGCAGGCACATTGGGCGTTCCGTTCATGAATTTGTAGGGAGGCTCCGCGTAGCGAATCGGGCCGGTTTCGAAATGGAACGGCTTCTCGTGCGCTACCCAGCCTGTGAACTTCGGCTGCAGCTTGCTTCCGAGGTCGGGACGGACGTAGAGGTACGCGGTGCCGGGTCCGCCGCACAGCCATTTCAGTACACCCCCGCACGCGAAATCGACGTTGAGGTCGCGCACGTCCACAGGAACCGTGCCGAGTGACTGGAACGTGTCGAGCACGACATGCGCTCCCACGCGGTGAGCGCGCTCGACGATAGCTTTCGCGTCGTTGATGTAAGCGCTGCGGAAGATCACGTGCGACACCGGCACCAGCAGCGTGCTTTCGTCGATGGCTTCGAGCAGGCGTTCGGTGGGAACGTGGATGCCGTCATCGGTCGGAACCATGTGCACGCGGGCTCCGTACGCGCACTGGGCTTCCCAGAAGTACATCACCGAGGGAAAGTTCATGTCGGTGTAGACGACCTTGTTGCGCTTGCCGGAGAAGCCGAAGCATGACGCGACTACCGCCTGGCATTGGGTCACGTTCTGATGCAGAGAGACGGTGTTAGCCTCGGCGTTCATCAGTCGCTCGAGCATGCCGCCGACTTCATGGGCGAGCATCCACCAGGTCTCCTCCCAGGCGCGCACGCCGCGGGTGGCCCAGACTTCCGCGTATTCGTTCAGGGCTTGTTGCGTAGCACGTGGCATCGCGCCAAGTGAGTTGCTGATGAGGTACCTGGTGTTGGCAAGGATGGGAAACTCAGGCCGGAAGCGAAGAAGCTCGTCGGGCATGGTGCAATTTTAGTGGACATGGTGGACATCGTGGGCGTAATGGACATCGTGGACTCAGTGGACGCCGTGGGCACTGAACCATTGGGTGCTCGGCTCAAAGCCGAGAGCTGATAGCCGACAACCGCTTTGCCTTACAATCGAGCTAGCTCTGAATTCAGTACTGACGCGCTGCTCACGACCGAATGGCAGATATCTCTAAACGCATAGAAAAAGCGGAAAAATACCTGCAGAAGGGCAAAATCGATTCGGCCCTGGAGGAGTACCTTTCCATCCTGGATGAAGATCCGGGCAACGATGCTATTCGGCAGACGACCGCGGATCTGTTTCTGCAGTCAAACCGGTCTACCGAAGCCGCCGCCCTGCTAAGCGAGCTCTTCGACCGCCAGCTCGCTTCGGGAGACAACATCCGCGCCGGCGTGACCTACAAAAAGCTCTCGAAATTTGCCGCTCCAAAATTGGGACAGACTCTTCGTTATGCCCAGGTCGCTGAACGCGTCGGCAATCGACGCGAGGCGCTCGATGCCTACGACGCCGCCGTGAAAGGTTTCCTGCAGGAGCATCGCGAAAACGAGGCGCTTTCGGCTCTACGTCGAATGACGGCGATCGATGGCAGCGAATCCAGCCTGCTGCGGCTTGCTGAGCTTGCAGGCAAACTCAAGGATCGTCAGACCGCCGCCGAAGCGTACCTGAAGATCGGTCTCAAAGAAGAAGAGGAAGGCCATATCGGCTTCAAATGGTTCGAGCGCGCTTACAAGGAAGACTCTTCCAACGCGAACATCGCTTACCGATATGGGAAGGGTTTGCTGGACAAAGGCGAGATAGATCGTGCCCTAAAGGTCCTTGAGCCTGCCGGTACAGCGAAGGTAAGTCTTCCCGATCATCGAGAGGCCTATGGCATCGCTCTGGTCGCTGCACATCGCGCTGCCGATGCGTATCCGCTGCTGTGGCCGCTGTATGAGAAGACTCCTGGCAAGATGCAGAACGTGGGCGCGCTGATCGGAGAACTGCTCAGCTCACAGCACTACAAGCAGGCGCTGGAGCTCGCCAAGAAAGCCGATGCGCAGCAGAATCGGCTGGGCAACCGTCGGGAGTATGCCGCGATGCTGCGCGAGGTCATCCGCGATCATCCGCCGGACAGCGATTTCCTCGAGTTTGTTGCGACTCTGTTCAATGATTCCAATCGCGAGCACGACTATAGCGACTCGCTCATTCAGTTGTTCGAGCTGCGCTATGCTTCCGGCGATTTCCTGCGAGCTGCCGAAGCGCTGGATCGTGCTGCGGAGGTCGATCCTTATATTGAAGGTTTGGAACGCAGGCTCGATATGCTGCGTGGCAAGATCGATGCGAATCGGCTGCGCACTGTCGCCAACCGCTTGCGCAATGCGGAGACCGAAACGGGAACGGACGAGGAGGAGGAAGAACAGGAATCCGAGCCAACGGCTGAGGACCTTGAAGGCGAATCGACTGTGCTAGAGGACCTCATGCTGCAGGCAGAAATTTTCCTGCAGTACTCGATGCGCTCGAAAGCCATGGAGCGGATGGAGAGAATCCAGAAGCTGTTTCCTCGCGAAGAAGAACAAAACGATAAACTGCGCCGGTTATATGTAAGCGCCGGCATCTCTCCGCAATATAAGGATCGACGCGCGCCGGTACAGCCGCCTGCGGCAGCTCCAGTTAAGCCTGCTCCGCCTGCTGTCCCTGCAGCTCCAGTTGCTAGTGCACCTCCTGCGAGCCCAGAGCCTGCCACTGCCGAAGGGTCGGATTCCATTGGCGACTTCACCCGCATCACCGAGATCACGCGCAACATTTACCGCCAATCGAACGTGAAGGGCGTGCTCTTTGCTTCGGCGAATGACGTCGGCCGGCACTGGGATGCGAGCCGCTGTATTGCGAGCCTTTGCAGTCCAGGCAAGCCTCCCTCTGCGGCTCTCGAGTATTGCGCGCCCGGCGTGAAGCAGTCGGATGTAATGTCCATCGTGCGGCTCATTGGCGCGCTGCAGGCTCTCGTGGTTCAGCGTGGACCGCTGGCGATAGAGGACGTGCGCAAGATTCCCGAACTGGGAGCCATTAAGGAACACATCGATGCTCTGGAACTCAAATCAGCTCTCGCGGCTCCGCTCATGGACGGCGACGAGCACGTGGGCATCATCATCCTCGAGCAAATCGATAAGAAACGGCAGTGGCGTCCACCTGACTTGGTGATTCTCAAGACGATCGCCGACCAGATGGTGCTCGCAGTCAACAACGCGAAGCTGCGCAGCCTGATGAAGACGCTCGCCGTCACCGATGAAAAATCCGGCTTGCTGAAAAGGGCTTCCTATATCGACGTCGTCACTGCTGAGGTGAAACGATCACTCCAGCAAAATCAGAGCATGACCGTCATGCTGCTCAAGTTTGGTAAGGCTGGAGCGCTTATCCGCGAGTTCGGCGAATCGGCGGTCGAGAGCATGATGCAGAATGTAGGACAGAGCGTTTGCGCGAACATCCGCCAGACAGATACGGCGATTCGTTATGACAAGATTTCCATCGCTCTCGTCCTGGGCGACACCAAGGATGCCAACGCATTTTTCGTCGTCGAGAAGATTCGCAAGGTGATCGCCGACACCAAAGTTCCCGGAACCGAGCGACCTGTGACCATGGCCGCTGGTATTGCGGGGGGAGTGATTCACAAGGAATACGATCCCGTAGACATCGTCACCGAGGTGATTAATCGCGCCGAGCACGCCCTCGACAAAGCAACTGCCGAGAGTCCAAATGGCGCCCACACCGAACCGCCTGGCATCGAAACCGTCGCCGTGGCATAGACCGCTGACTCCCATCTCTTGATACACTCAAAAGTTTGCTTCCTGCTGTCCTAATCGCGCTGGGAGCACTCATTTCATGAGGATTCTGTATTCATGCTTCAGCCATCCGACATTGCAATCGTGAACGGCGCGCGCACGCCGATGGGCCGATACTGCGGCAAGCTGCGCGACTTTACTGCCATGGAGCTCGCTGCTATCGCCAGCAAAGAGGCGATTCGTCGTTCCGGCGTAGAGGCGGCGGAGATCGACCACGCTGTCTTCGGCAACGCGCAGCAGACGTCCGGTGACGCGATTTATGGAGCGCGCCATGTGGCGCTGCGCGCCGGGCTGCCGGTCGAAGTACCTGCATTGACGGTCAATCGTCTGTGCGGCTCCGGCATGCAATCGATTGTGAGCGCAGCCCAGATGATCCAGCTTGGCGAATCGAGGATCGCGCTGGCCGGGGGAATGGAATCGATGTCGCAGGCGCCGCACGTAATACGCGGCGCACGTTGGGGATTCGGGTTAGGTGAAGGCAAGATGGAAGACTCGTTGATGGTCGCCCTTCTCGATAGCTACTGTGGGCTCTACATGGCGCAAACCGCGGAGAAGTACGCTGGACAGCAAGGCATCACCCGCCAAGCGCAGGACGAATTCGCGCTGCGTTCGCAACAGCGAGCGGCGGAGGCGCAGAAAGCATGTCGGCTAGGCGAAGAGATCACGCCGGTTCCGCTCAAAGATCGTCGCGGCAATCCCACAGGCGAGATGTTCGAGAAAGACGACCATCTCCGTCCCGAGAGCACGCTCGAAGGGCTGGCGAAACTTAAGCCCTCGTTCGGCAAAGAGGGAACCGTGACCGCAGGAAACGCCAGCGGCATCGTCGACGGCGGGGCTGCAGTTGTGCTGATGCCCGTTGCCGACGCGCAGAAGCGCGGACTTAAGCCGCTGGGACGGCTCATAAGCTGGGGAATCGCGGGAGTTGATCCTTCCATTATGGGAAGCGGTCCGGTGCCGGCGACGCGGGCGGCGCTCAAGAAAGCAGGGTTCACTCTCGATGACATCGATTTGATTGAGGTGAACGAAGCCTTTGCCGCGCAGTATCTCGCCGTTGAAAAGGAGCTGGGCCTCGATCGTGAGAAGACCAACGTCAATGGCGGCGCCATTGCGCTCGGGCATCCGTTGGGAGCGACGGGGACGAGGCTGGTGATTACGTTGCTGTATGAGTTGCGCCGTCAGAAGAAGAAGCGTGGGCTGGCTACTGCCTGCATCGGCGGCGGGCAAGGAATTGCAGTCATTCTTGAGTCATTGCAGTAATTATTCGCCACGGAGCCACGAAGCACACGGAGTGAGAAGCACCTTACTAAATTATTTCTCCGTGTTCTCCGTGCCTCCGTGGTGAAAAGGGGTTTGTAAAAGGATAAGAATGCAGATCAAGAACGTAGGCGTACTAGGTTGTGGTCTGATGGGTTCTGGCATTGCGCAAGTCGCAGCGCAGGCCGGTTACAACGTGACGGTGCTCGAGGCCGAGCAGAAGGCGCTCGACAAGGGATTCGCCGGAATTGACTCTTCGCTGGCTAAGTTCGTGGAGCGTGGGCTGGAAAAGGGCGGCATCACGGCTCAGCAGAAGGACGAAATTCGCGCACGGCTCAAGGGCACGCAGAAGAAAGAAGACCTGGCGCAGTGCGACATTGTGATCGAGGCCATCATCGAGAACATCGATGAAAAGAAAAAGATGTATGCAGCGCTCGATTCGATCGTCAAGCCGGAGGCTATTTTTGCGACAAACACATCGTCCATCTCCGTTACCGAGCTAATGGCCGCTACTAAGCGAGTTGATCGCTTCATTGGTCTGCATTTTTTCAATCCTGTTCCCTTAATGAAACTAGTTGAAGTGGTCCGCACGATCGCCACGTCCGACCAGGTGATGGATACGGCCGTCGGGTTCGGTAAGAAATTGGGCAAGGTGCCGGTTCGCACGTCGGATAAGACGGGCTTTATCGTCAATCGCCTCTTGGTCCCGTATCTGCTCGACGCAATTCGCGCATACGAGGAAGGCGTCGGCTCGATCCCTGACATCGATAACGCGATGAAGCTTGGCTGCGGATATCCGATGGGGCCGTTCACTCTGCTCGATTTTGTTGGACTCGATACGACGTACTACATCACGCACGTGATGTACGAGGAATTCAAGGAACGCCGGTTCGCGTCGCCTCCGCTGCTGAAGCGACTGGTTCTGGCTGGCTGGTACGGCAAAAAGACCGGCAAAGGGTTCTACGATTGGAGCGATCCTAAGAATCCGGCGCCTGTGAAGCTGTAGCTCCTGAAACTTAGAACCAAAACCAGATACGGATCACACCGACGCTGCGCCCACGGGTCCAACGGGTGTTCAGCCTGCTAGTCGCGAGAGGGTGAACTCGTCCGGCGCACCGGCAAAGTACTTATCAAGAGCTTCATTGAAAACCTTCTCTCCTGGAGCGGCTTGCGCGAAAAGCGTAATGGAGGAACGAAATTTCAGGTGGTCCGGGTAGCCGAAAATATCTTCGACTGAGCGGCCTTGGATTGCATTCACCAGTTGCGTGCATTCCCGGAGCCGCGGTCCCAAAATGGGATGCTCAAAATACGCTTCGGCCTCGTAGAGCGATCCGATCGAGAACCGCTGGGAAATTTCACTCTGGCCTAGGCCACGAATCTGAGGGAAGATGAACCACATCCAGTGGGAGCGCTTGCCGCCTTCGCGCAGCTCTGAGACGACGAGCTTATAAATGGGCTCCTGCGCTTGGACAAAACGTTGGAGATTGTAGCGATCGAGTTCCATCGACTTTCAACATACGCACGAGCGCTATGTCTTGATCGATGGTAAACCTTCGAGGATTGTTACCAGCTCTTCTCCGGCGGCGAGGCGTTCATCGACCTTGGCAAACGTTTCCGTGATGCTGGCGCGGATTTCAGGATTTGTCTTAAGAGCATCGAACAATTGGGCGCAGGCGGGATCGCGTTCGGCAATGGCTTTATACACGAGGCGCTCGGTGTACACGCGTTCAAATAGCGCGGCGATGCGTTGATTCGCCGTTAATTCCGGCTTTGCGGGAGCCGGAGTCTCTTCCGGAGCCTCTTGCGTCGATTCATCGGGGCGAAATGTCACGCGGCCGCAGCCGTCGCCGCGGCACATCAATGCCACAAGCTGCAGAGCCTTGCTGCCATTCCCATTCGGAGGCATCTGCAGACGCACTGGAATCTTCTCCAGTTGGGTGTTGCCGCAGGTGCACGTCAAACTTTTGAGAGGCATTGGGGAGAACTCCTACTTCGCGCTCTTCATTCCTGACTCGGTTTGCTTTCTGCTCCGACCACGTCGCGTCCAAGCTCGCTGTCCGTGCCGATCTCTTCGTGCACATGTTCGACCCGCACGCGGCGCGCGACTACATTCACCGAGTCCATACGAAGGAAATGGCCATTGTGGACAAGGGTATTGAAACGGAACCAATCGGTACGATACATACGGCCCGCGGCAAAGAACGTTGCCGAGGAGTCGATCACGCCTTCAAATTCGGGACCGGTCATCGTGAGCAACCGCTTGCTTACGTTCTCGGTCCAGGATGAGCCGCCGATCAGAGGATCATTCAGCACCCAGCGGTCGAACGGAACCGAGGTCGAAAGGTTCCGAAATTGAACCACCTGAAGTAGCACGGACACTTTCGCGAGATTCGTGACAACGATCTCTACGTCAGTTGCCGAGAGGCGTCGTAACTTTATGTGCAGCTCAGGAGACCACTCGCGCTCGAACTCGGCTCGTGCGAGTGCGAGTCCTTTATCCGAGGCCTCGACTTGGCGCAGCGTAGCGCGCGCCAGCACCAAGCTGAGAATGCTTGTGACCACCGTCGCGACTACAGGAATGTAGTAGGTGATGACGGAAGTAACCGCGCCGCCGTGCTGCATGAGCCAGGACATAAGTTGCGCAAGCGTACATGTATTCCCAAAACGAAAGTAGATGCGTCTGGGGTACTGGACTTTAGTAATGAAGGCGGCGATCGGCAGTCAGTGCTTGGCACTCGGTAAAGCGCTCACCAATGGATCCTTCGAATTCCCCGGACCAAGTCGAAGTGGCGGTCACGGCTTAAAACTGGAAGGCTGTGCTGTCGCCCGAGTGCCGCTATCCAAAGGTCATTCGTGGGGATGGGCGTCCCCGCCCGTCGTAGTTCGAGATTTATTGCCGCGTAGTGATGACTTGTGCCTTCGTTGACATCTAAGATCGTGCAATCGGGGATGAGTTCATCGAGCCACTGCCGGTACCTGGCCTGATGGCGTGACTGCGCAATGCCATAGCGATACTCTCCCAGCACAATCACCGGAATGACCAACTCCTCTGCGGCGGCCAGAGAATCGGCAATTGCAGTGTCGTTATCTGCGGTTGCTGATAACGCATTCGTATCCAGGATCATTCCCAAGTCTCAGGTTCAATTTGCTCGAACGTGCGCTCGATTAGCTTTTCAATACGATGGCTTTCTTTGCGCAGGTGCTTCAGTTTACCGACGTGTTTCATCCATGGCTTCTCACCCCGCGCCATGGGGATTTTCAACTTCTCTTCCACAGCTTGAGTAACAAACTCACGAAGAGGAATGCCTTGCTGCGCGGCCTTGGATTTGGCTCGGCGAAAGACAGCATCGGGAATCTCAAGTGTAGTTTTCATCTTCTCCATCGTCCCATATTTATGGGATAAGTCAAATGGAGAGACTTGGTTACCCGCCAGGCACGACGTTGTCGCTGGAATCAGGATCCCAGGTGAGTTCCACTCCGGAACCTTCTTTTACTTTTCCGGAGAGCCCGGTACCTTCTTCAGGTGGAAGGCCGGCGAGTTCGCGTTTGCGGTTTTGGATTTCGCGAAGATCGCGCAGAATCTGTGCTTCACGTTCGACGTATTGGTCTTCAGTGATCGAGCCTTCTTCGAGTTCGATTTGCAGGTGGAGGAGCTGCTCTTTCAGCGGAGCGTCATCGGTGTACTGCTCCTCGGCGACCTTGGCCAAAGTCCGCAGGATGGACTTGAAGCCGGTGAAGGGGAGCATGAGTAGATCATCAACGAACAGCATGGTTTTATTCGGTTATTGTAAAGATCGGGCCATCGGGTCATCGGGCGATCTGAAGCAAAATCTGAGGCCTATTCTGCCTTTGCTTTCAGATCCCATGACCCCGATCACCCGATTCTCAGCTTGCCGTTCCTCTCTCCAATTTCAACCTGATATTCACGAAGTTGTACGGCGGCCAAGGCCCGGTGTACTTGAAATTCAGGCGATCGCCAAATTTCTGCGCCACGGCGTTTACCGCTGCGTCAAATTCCGGCTCCTTATCTTTTTGGATGAGGAATGCAGCATTCATGATCATCTTGTCGCCGATCACTTTATTGTCGCGAGACGCGACGCACACCGCTCGTAGTCCATCGTAGATTTCGCGGACCACTTCAGCAGCTCGCTCAGCTAGCGCTTTGTCGATCATGCGGCCGAGTTGCATGCGAGCGAAGTAAGTTGACTGCAGGTGCTTGCGCGTGAGTTCGTGCTGGAAGCGATGAATTTCCTCGTTTTCGCGCTTGAGTTCTTCAACAATGCGATCACGATCCCAGGTCACTTTGAGCCCGAATTCGAGCTTGTTGGCCATCTGCTTGAGCACATCTTTCAGCGATGGATAAATGCTCTTGAGCACCTCGCGGATGTCATCGTCAGTGCGAAAGACGGTGCCGAAGCTCATCGGGATGATGGTGTTGTTCTTCATCACGGTCTCGATCACGTGCTCGTGCGCGAGCGCATTTTCGCGCGTCGGATCGAAAATGAAGACCGGCGTCTTGCTCACGACGGCAGCGACGTCGCCATGATGGACTGTGTAGACGTTTTCACCCGCGCCACCGATCCCGATTTTGCCGAAGCTGAAAGGGTCGCGCGCTTCGATCACGCCATAGACGTACCGGCCTTCCTGCTGCTGTTGCTGCAGCCGCGCGCTAGATGGCGCGGGACTTTCGACCGGCTCGATGCTGTGAACTTCCTTTCGCGCTTCCTTCTTGCTTCGAATCGGCGTGGGACCCGCCTTCTTCTTCGCTTTGCTTGGGCTCATACTCTTCCTTCAAAAGTTTGTCGATCGTGCTGAAGAACTCTTCTATATCAATCGGCTTGTACAGGATCGCGATGTTGTCTTTGCGCGCCTGCTCCGCGGTTTCCTTGCTCGCATACCCGGTCAAGATGGCCGCGCGCGCTTTCGGATTTTTCCGCCGCCCTTGCTCGATAACCTCAAAACCGGTGTGCTCCTGCTCCAGGGAATAATCACAGAGCAGCAGGTCGAAGTCGCGCTTCTTGAGCGCTTCGAGCGCCTGCACGGAAGAGAGCGCCGTCTCGACGTCGTACCCCTTCTTGGACAGAATAAGGCCGTAGGTGGTGAGCACCGCGCGCTCATCGTCGACTACGAGAATCGAGAATTTCTTATCTGCCGCCATTGCTTTTCTGAATGTCATTCCGAGCGTAGCGAGGAATCCCTGCCACACCCATGCCGTTTCCTAATAGTAGGGATTCCTCGCTACGCTCCGAATGACAACAAACTGCTACCGTACTGCGGGCAACTCAATCTTGAAGATCGTTCCCTTCCCTACCTTACTCCGCACTGCAATCTTGCCGCCGTGATTGCCGATAATGCCACGCACGATCCACAGACCAAGACCAGTGCCTTTCTCGCCTTTGGTCGTCACAAACGGCTCGAAGATCGTCTTCTGCAAATCCTTCGGAATTCCCGAACCGGTATCGGCGACGAGAATACGAATGCCGCCGAGCGGGAATTCTTTGCTGGTACGCACATGGCGCGTGCGCAGGAGCAGACGTCCGCCGTCGGGCATCGCATCTTTCGCATTGATAACCAAGTTCGAGAGCACCTGCCGGAGCTGATCGGCGGCGACGACCGCATCCGG
>Ga0134125_10007819_pt1 | contig 12054 bp, 6 predicted proteins | sample KB31751_FD_96464 | JGI IMG/M metagenome (GOLD analysis project Ga0134125, IMG submission 96464) | Terrestrial soil microbial communities with excess Nitrogen fertilizer from Kellogg Biological Station, Michigan, USA - KB3-175-1 | ecosystem: Environmental > Terrestrial > Soil > Unclassified ... | reverse complement strand
GATCGCGCGAGGCAAGGATGCGCATGAGGCCGAAGGTTCCATGCCGTGGCCGCTAACCCGCGACGAGTTGGCGGAGTTAGAGAATTTCGGCTTGCGCGAAATCTCGTTTGAAGACTACATGGATCAAGAGAAGCTGCCTGTGCGCCGATTTCGAGCGCTGTATCGCGCCTGATTGCTGTGAGTGTAGGCGCTTCCTACGTCTGCGGGACCCCAATCGACGGATCGAAATCCGGTGCCGCAAGCACCCTTCTCCGCGATTTCCAGAATCGTGCGCGAAAACGATCCAGATAGAGATAAACGACTGGTGTGGTGTATAGGGTCAGCACCTGGCTTAAGATCAGGCCGCCGACAATGGTGATGCCGAGGGGCCGGCGCAGCTCCGACCCGGTGCCGGTTCCGAGGGCGAGTGGCAAACCGCCGAGCAGTGCCGCCATAGTGGTCATTAGAATCGGGCGGAAGCGGAGCAGGCAGGCTTCGTAGATCGCTTCCTGAGCCGGTAGTCCTTCTTTGCGCTCCACTTCAAGCGCAAAATCGATCATTAGAATTGCATTTTTCTTGACAATGCCAATCAACAGGATGATGCCAATGAGCGCAATGACGCTTAGCTCCACATTAAACAAGAGCAAAGCAATGATGGCCCCAACGCCGGCGGAAGGCAATGTCGACAAAATCGTGATGGGATGAATGTAGCTCTCATACAACATGCCGAGCACAATGTAGACGGTTACCAGCGCCGCAAGAATAAGCCAGGGCTCGCTCTTGAGCGATTTCTCGAACGCCTTAGCTGTACCTGTAAACCCTCCGCGAATACTTAGTGGCATGCCAATGTCACGCTCGGCCTTATTGATGACATCCACCGCATCGCTCAGTGCTACACCGGGAGCAAGCGCAAACGACATCGTGATGGAAGGGAACTGTCCCTGGTGATTCACGCTCAAGGAAGTGTTGCCTAGTCCGTAATGCGCAAAGGTGCTTAAGGGAACCATCGTTCCATTCGTAGAACGGACATAAATGGACCTGAGCGCAGCCGGACTCTGCTGATATTCCGGCGCCACTTCCATTACGACGTGATATTGATTCAGAGCCTCATACATCGTTGAGACCTGGCGCTGCCCGAATGCGTCGTAAAGAGTGTTGTCGATGGCCGTGAGGGGTACTCCGAGCCGGCTTGCTGTGTCGCGATCGATAACCAACGCGCTTTCAAGGCCGTGAATCTGCTGGTCGCTGTTGGCGTCGCGCAATTGTGGAAGCGTGCGAAGCTTCGCGAGCAATGCCGGAGCCCACTTGTTGAGATCCGGAATCGAGTCCGATTGGATTGTATATTCATACTCCGAGTTACTCGACCGTCCGCCAACGTGGATATCTTGCGATGCGTGAATATACAATCGCGCTCCGGGCACGGCCGAAATCTTCCCGCGCAGTCGCTCGACCACCTTTTGCGCCGATACTTTGCGTTCATCCAGCGGCTTCAAAGAAATAAACATTCCAGCAATGTTGGCCGTTCCACCGCCCGCAAAGCCCGCTACTGTTTGGACGGCGGGATCTTCTTTGATGATGTTTACGAATTGCCGGAGCTTCAGCCCCATTGCCTGGAACGACATGTCCTGCGACGCCACGATGGCGCCATTCAGGCGGCCGGTATCCTGCTCCGGAAAGAATCCCTTCGGGATTGCGATGTACAACATGACATTGATGGCGATAGTGGCCAGCAGAATCACTAGAGTAAGCTGCGGGTGACGCAGTACGACGCGCAGCGACACGCGATAAAAGGCTAGTAAGGAGTCGAAGAATTTCTCGCTGGCACGATAGAAAATATTGTGCTTCCCCTTGGAGTGGGGTTTCAGAAATCGCGCGCAGAGCATGGGTGTGGTGGTGAGCGAAACCACGAGCGAAACGGCAATGGCGACTGCGAGGGTGACCGCGAATTCGCGAAATAGCCGCCCGACAATGCCGCCCATCAGAAGGATGGGGATGAAGACGGCGATCAGGGACGCGCTCATAGACACCACCGTGAAGCCGATCTCGCGCGAACCGCGGAGCGCTGCTTCCATCGGCCGCATTCCCTTTTCGAGATAGCGCGAGATATTTTCAATGACGACAATGGCGTCGTCAACGACGAACCCGGTCGAGATGGTAAGCGCCATCAATGACAAGTTGTCCAGGCTGTACCCGAGCAGATACATGATGGCGAAAGTCCCAAGCAAAGAAAGCGGGACGGCGACACTCGGAATCGCGGTGGCCCATACGTTGCGCAGGAAAAAGAACACGACCAGAATCACTAGAATGATCGAAATCACCAGCGTGAATTCGACATCCTCAACCGAAGCGCGTATGGTGACTGTGCGATCCATCGCAACGTCAAGATGGATGGCGGGCGAAATGGAGTTGCGGAGCTGAGGCAGCAGTGCTTTCACGCGATCGACGGTGTCGATGATATTGGCTCCGGGCTGGCGAAAAAGAATCAGCAATACCGCATCTTTTCCATTTTCAAGACCAATGTGTCTCCGGTCTTCAATCCAGTCATAAACATTGGCAACGTCGCGGAGGCGCACTGCCGAGCCATTGTGATACGAAACGATGAGCGGCTGATATTGCGAGGCGAGTTCGAGCTGATCGGAGCTCTTAATCATCCATGCTTCTTTGGAATTCGACAGCTCGCCAACGGGACTGATCGCATTCGCATTTTGAAGTGTGGTGCGGACGTCTTCGAGGCTGAGGCCATAACCGTTCAGCGCCATCGGGTTTACTTCCACGCGAACCGCCGGCCGTGCGCCTCCTCCGATGTTTACTTCTCCGATACCCTCAATCTGCAGCATTTTTTGGGAAAGAACCGACTCGGCCGCATCGTATAGGTGCGGTTTGTCAATCGTTTCCGACGTTAGTCCGAGAATCAGGATGGGTGAATCAGCGGGATTGACTTTGTAGTAATACGGATTGGAGCGCAGGTCGGTTGGCAACTGCCCGCGTGCCGCATTGATAGCGGCTTGGACGTCGCGCGCCGCCGAATCGATATTGCGGCTGAGATCGAACTGCAGGGTGATATTAGTAGAGCCGGTTTGACTGTTCGACGTCATTTCCGTGACGCCGGCGATACGGCCGAATTGACGTTCCAGCGGCGTTGCAACTGTAGCCGCCATTGTTTCCGGGCTCGCTCCCGGCATGCGGGCGCCCGCGCGAATGGTCGGATACTCCACCTGCGGCAAAGGCGCGACCGGTAAGAAATTAAAAGCCAGAGCCCCAGCCAGAGCAAGCGCTATGGTGAGCAACGTTGTGGCGACCGGCTTTTGAATAAATGGCGCGGAAATATTCACGAGCTATTTCACCGGTACCGGCGACTCCCATTGTTGAGTGACGTGCCGCCGCCGCCATCCGTGAGCAATTCGATCGAAGAAGAGATAGACGACGGGAGTTGTGTAGAGCGTCAGAATTTGGCTGAGAATCAGTCCGCCAACGATCGTGATACCGAGCGGCCGCCGCAGTTCCGAACCGGTGCCGGTGCCGAGCGCGAGCGGGAGCCCTCCGAAAAGGGCCGCCATCGTTGTCATCATGATGGGGCGGAAGCGCAGCAGCGATGCCTGGTAGATCGCATCGAGCGGCGTGCGCCCTTCTTTGCGTTCTGCTTCCAGCGCGAAGTCGATCATCATGATGGCGTTCTTCTTCACAATGCCGATGAGCAGAATAATTCCAATTAGCGCAATGATGTTGAAATCGGAATGGCAGATCTGCAGGGCGATGATCGCGCCTACTCCGGCGGAAGGCAGTGTGGAAAGAATCGTGAGCGGGTGAATATAGCTCTCATAGAGAACGCCCAGCACGATATAAACCGTGACGAGCGCCGCCAGGATAAGGAACGGCTCATTGGCCAGCGAGTTTTGGAATGCAGCGGCGGTGCCCTGGAATTGCGCGTTGATGCTGGCCGGAAATCCGATTTGTTTCTCAGCTCGCTTGATTGCTGTAACGGCGTCGCCAAGCGATACTTCCGGCGCTAGATTGAACGAAACGGTCACCACCGGAAATTGGCCCTGATGATTGATGGCGAGGGCGGTTGTAGACGGCTCAAAATGCGTGAATGCGCTCAAGGGCACTTGCGCGCCGTTATTCGATTGAACGTAAATATTCTTCAGCGAGCTGGGGTTGATTTGATATTGCGGATCGACTTCGAGAACGACGTGATACTGATTCAACTGCGTAAAGATCGTGGAGACGAGCCGCTGCCCAAACGCGTCGTAGAGCGTGTTGTCGATCATCTGCGGCGTAATGCCAAGGCGCGAAGCCGTATCGCGATCAATTACAATATCCGCTTCGAGACCGTGATTCTGCTGGTCGGTGGCGACATCGCGCAACTGTGGCAACGTTTGTAGTTTCGAAACCAGGCGCGGCACCCAGGTCTCGAGCTCTTTCGGGTCGGCGTCCTCAACGGTGTATTGAAACTCTGTGCGGCTCACGCGGTCTTCAACCGACAGATCCTGCACCGGCTGCATAAACAATTTCACGCCGCTTACCGTAGCGACCGCAGGCGCCAGCCGGCGAATTACTTCGGAGGCGTTAGCCTCGCGCGACTCAAGCGGTTTTAGATTAATTTGCACGCGCCCGCTGTTGATCGTGGTGTTGACACCATCGATGCCGATGAAGGACGCAACACTTTCCACCGCGGGATCCTTGAGAATCACGTGCGCCAGTTGCTCCTGTTTCTGGGCCATTGCCTTAAACGAGATCTGCTGAGGCGCCTGCGAAATACCGAGTATGAGACCGGTGTCCTGCACGGGGAAAAAGCCTTTCGGCACAAGAAGGAACAGGAGACCGGTTGCGCCAATGGTTACCGCCAGTACGAACAATGTGAACGCCTGATGCCGCAGAACCCAGCGCAGCGTCGTTCCATAGATGCCGATTACCCACTCGAACGCGCGCTCGGATGCCTGATAGAGCCTGCCTTGCTCCGATTGCGGCTTATAGCGGAGAATCTTGGCGCACATCATCGGCGTCAGCGTTAACGACACCACCGCTGAAACCAGAATCGTTACGGCCAGCGTGATGGCGAATTCGCGGAACAATCGGCCCACAATGTCGCCCATGAACAGCAGCGGAATCAGGACGGCAATAAGTGAAACGGTGAGCGAAACGATTGTAAAGCCGATTTGCTCGGCGCCTTTGAGCGCGGCCTGAAGCGGCGATTCGCCTTCTTCGATATAGCGCGAGATGTTTTCGATCATTACGATGGCGTCATCGACTACGAATCCCGTAGAGATGGTGAGCGCCATCAACGACAGATTGTTCAGGCTATAGCCGAGTAGATACATCACGCCGAAGGTTCCGATTAGCGATAGGGGAACTGCGACGCTCGGAATGATAGTGGCGGCGAGGTTGCGCAGAAACAGGAAGATCACCATTACTACCAGAGCCACGGTCAATATCAGTTCGAACTGCACGTCCTTCACCGACGCGCGGATAGTGACGGTGCGATAGGTGAGAACGGAAATCTGAATCGCTTTGGGCAGCGAGGCCCGCAGCGTAGGCAGGATGGCCTTGACACGGTCCACCACGGAAATGATATTGGCTCCGGGCTGCCGCTGGATGTTCATAATGACGGCCGGAGTCGTATTCATCCATGCCGCCTGCTTGACGTTCTCCGCTCCCTCTACGACGGTGGCAACGTCGGATAAGCGGACCGGGGCGCCGTTTTTATAGGCAACGATGAGGCGCTTGTATTCCTCGCTTGAATGGATCTGATCGTTGGCTCCGATTGTGAATGATTGCCGCGGTCCATCGAAATTGCCTTTGGCTTGTTTTACATTCGCTGCGCTGATAGAGGTGCGGAGTTCTTCCAGGCTGAGACCGTATGCGGCGAGCGCCGTGGGATTGGCTTGGATACGAACTGCCGGCTTCTGGCCGCCGGCCAGAGTGACGAGTCCAACGCCTGACAACTGCGAAATTTTCTGCGCGAGCGTCGTATCGGCCAGATCCTCCACTTTCGAAAGTGGCATTGTGGCCGATGTCAACGCCAAGGTGAGGATTGGCGCATCCGCTGGATTCACCTTGTTATAAACGGGGGGATTCGGCAAATCCGCCGGCAGATATGTGCCCGATTGGTTAATGGCCGCCTGAACTTCCTGCTCGGCAATATCGATATTCAGATTGAGATCGAACTGCAGCGTGACCGTGGACGCGCCGTAGGAACTCGTCGAGGTCATCTGCTTCAGGCCGGGCACCTGGCCGAACTGGCGTTCGAGCGGCGCCGTGACCGTGGCGGTCATCACCTCGGGGCTGGCCCCGGGATAGAACGTCAAGATCTGAATGGTCGGATAGTCAACTTCGGGCAGTGCAGATACCGGCAACTGCTTGTAAGCAATTGCACCGGCCAGCAAGATGCCGGCCATCAGCAGCGACGTCGCTACCGGCCGGAGAATAAACGGCCGGGACGGACTCATGTGTTCGAACCTGGCCTTCCGCCTGGAGTTTTCTCCATCGTTGCATCTACCTTGATGCCATCCGTTAGCCGGTCGGCCCCGTCAACTACAACGTGCTCGCCAACGTCCAAGCCTTTTTCGATAGCGATATCATTGCCAATCGTAGTTCCGAGCGTTACCTCGCGAATATGAGCGCGATCGTCTTTCACAACGTAAACGAACGTGCCAATCGGCCCGCGCTGAATGGCGGCAGCCGGAATAATGACCACGTCGTGCGTGGTGGCAAGCCGCAACTCGACATTGACAAATTGATTGGGAAACAGTGCGTTATCAGCATTAGAAAAATTGGCCTTCAATTTGGAAGTGCCAGTGGTTGGATCGATTTGGTTATCAACCGTTAGAAGCGTTCCCGTCGCTAGCTTTTCGTTCCCATTCCGGTCATAGGCAAACACCGGAAGATGAGCGTTCGAACGCAGCCGCTTTAAAACTTCCGGTAAATAATCTTCCGGGATGCTGAACAAGACCGAAATTGGTTGTAGCTGCGTAATTACCGCGATGCCTGTGGTGTCGCTGGCATGGACCATATTGCCGGGATCCACCTGCCGTAAACCGATCTTGCCGCTAATGGGCGCCAGAATGCGGCAGTAAGTAAGCTGGAGCTGCGCCGCATCGATCTGTGCTTTATCGGCTTCAATACCGGCTTCATATTGAGCTACCAGCGCTGCTTGTGTATCTAGTTGCTGCTTGGCGATTACCCGGGCCGCATAAAGCTGCTTGTTGCGGTCGAGGTTTACCATCGCATCCTTTAATTGCGCCTGGTCCCTGGCAAGCGTAGCTTTCGCCGTTAGTAGCTGCACCTGATAGGTGCGTGGGTCGATTTCCGCCAGCAGATCGCCTTTGTGAACAAACTGGCCTTCTTTGAAATCCACGCTCGTTAGCTGGCCATCGATCCTCGTCTTGACATTCACGGTCTGGAACGCTGTTACCGTCCCCAGGCCTCGTAATGTTAAGGGAACATCGCCGCGATGCGATTCCACGACCACCACTGAGGCGAGCCGCGAAAAAATTTTGTTCTGCTCCGCCGCGGTCTGAGCAGTATGCTTGGCTACCTGATACTCGTAAAATTTGTAGCCGCCGTAAAGCAGTCCAATTAACAGAAGCAGCCACAACCACCACAAACTCCGGCGATGTTCACCTGGTGGTGGAAGCGGGTCAAACCGCTCTGTGTGCCTAGTGTCTGAATGCTCCAAGACCTCGGGATGCTTCATCCGCTGCTCCAAACTTGAGGGGTAAATAAAAGCCAGATTCGGGTGTTCCGATTCGCCACGGGTGCAGCGGCAGTTATCCCCGCTAAACCACTGACTTACATACTGACGAACGGATTAGGCTCAACGTTACCTGTGGCCGCCGGAAAGGCGTGCCTGTCGCTGGCCGGTAGTAGTTCTATCCTCTATATTGTAAACTAACCGAAAATTATGGGGCGGATGGCATGGTCCGCGTGGCGAATGCTCATCGGTCTTGTTAACGAATCAGCTTCTTTCGTACAGCATAAAGCACAATTTCCGCGGCGCTGTGCAGGTTCAACTTTTGCATCATGTTCGTCCGATGTGTTTCGACGGTAGACAAGCTTAGGTTAAGCACCCCCGCCACCTCTTTGTTAGAGCGTCCCTCCGCCAGAAGTTGTAGAACTTCCTTCTCCCGCTCCGTCAGCAAATCGTAGGAATCCTGCAGACCGCGCTTTTGCAGGTACCGTACGTGATCGTCAAGTAGGGTCTGAGAAATAGAGGCGCTGAAGTAGCTGTTACCCCGGATGACGGCACGAATCGCCGGCAGAATTTCTTCTTCGGCCGTGTCCTTTAGCAGGTATCCCTTCGCCCCTGCCGTCAGCGCCCGCAAAATGTAAGTCTCATCGCGATACATGCTGAGGACAATGACCCTCGTCGGGGATGAAGATCGCTGCAATTGCGCTGCGGCTTCCAATCCGTTGAGCTGCGGCATACTGACATCCATCACCGCGATGTGAGGTTCGAGCGACTGGCAAAGATCCACAGCTTCGCGTCCGTTGGATGCCTCCGCCACTACTTCCAACGAGCCGTCTTCTTCGAGAATGGTCCTTAGACCTTTGCGTACGATACTGTGATCGTCGGCGAGTAAAATACGATATTCAGACATGATCGGCTGCCGGAACTTCCGCGGGAATCTCGGCGGTAAGAATAGTTCCTCCGTCCTGACGCGTCTTTGCCGAAAACCAACCGCCCAACTCCCGCACGCGCTCCTGCATTCCGATCAATCCGAGACCTGTATGGTTTGGAGACCCGTTTAAGCCGATGCCGTTATCGGAAATCGAAAGATTGACCAAGCCGTCGCGGTGGTGAAGGGAAATCTCAACGGCGGTTGCGTGCGAGTGCTTGGCGCAATTTGTTAGCGCCTCCTGAGTTACGCGGAAAATGGCGGTTCGATAAGCGTCGGGCAGGGCATCGAGCGATTCGTCGAGATCCATCGAGACGCGGATATCCTGGCGGCGCTCAAATTCCCGCGCCTGCCATTCTAACGCCGGGACCAATCCCAGGTCATCTAGCATCGCCGGGCGAAGCCCCATCGCCAAATCGCGCACCGATTGCACCGTGCGGTCTAAAAGACGCTTGGTTTCATCCAGGCGGGCCGTAAACTGCTCTTTGGGAGCGCTTTGCAGGCGGTGCAGCGCACGCAACTCCATCCGCAGTCCTGTCAACGACTGGCCAACCTCGTCGTGTAACTCGCGTGAAATCCGTTTTCGCTCTGCTTCCTGTGTGCGGACTAACTGTTGTGACAAGCGCCGCATTTCGCCTTCGGCCTCTTCGGCGCGCCGCCGTGCCTGAAAAATGTGCTTTCGCTGCTCCGAGTCTCTTTTTTCAAACGAGCGCACGCCGAACGTGGTCAGCGCGGCGACGCCAATGCCCAAAATGAGCGAGATAACAAGAATCCGTTTCTCAAAGCCCTTAAACTCCTTTTCGTTTTCCCCAATTTCGTGCTGCTCGCGCGTCAGAGCCGCCTCGCTGAACTCCTGCACCTGATGGGCCAGGTCGAGCACATGATCGCGCCGCGGCATCACTTGACGGCGCAGAAATACATAGCTTCGGGACCGCTTTTCATCCGGCGTCCAGGTGAAAACGGGATCGAACGATTCCCAGTAACCGTTAATTTGGGTGCGAAGTTCCGCTAGCTTCTTCTGGCTCGTGCGGGTGGAGTGCTGCAGGCTATCGAGAGACTTGTCCGTCTGCGAGCGTAATTGCAGCAACTGTGCCCGATAGTTTTCAGCGCGGAGGAAAGAAGGATCGAGCAGAAAATCGCGAACCAGAACGCTCGAGGTATGAATGCCCGACCTCACTTCGTTCAAATTCCGCTCCAGATGCTGATAGCCCTCGTTGACCTCCGACAGTTTCGAATACAGTTGTTTCGATTTCCTCAACGCCACAATACCGGAAATCCCAATCAGCAGCAGCAGGCACACAAACGCAACAATCAACGGCTGGGTATAGCGGAACCGCCCGCTCTTGAAAGGATTGCTGAGTGCGCCCATGCTTCTACTTCTACTTACCATTGTCCGCGAATCGCTCGTCGGAAGGAGCCGGAACTTGAGCGACGAGTTGCATTTCCTCACGGCCTCTTTGACAAGGCTGCTTCGAAAGCCGGAAGTGTCAGTGCGTTCATGACATCGGAAGCTTCCAACCAACCGCGGCGCGCCATCGTCACGCCGAAGCGCATATTCAATAAATGCTTCGGCTGATGAGCATCGGTGGAAATAGTGAATTTAACGCCGCGTTTCTTTGCCGATCGCAACAACGGGCCCGCAAGGTCGAGCCGTTCCGGACTGGCATTTACCTCCAGCCAGACGCCGCGCTCCGCTGCTTTCGAGGCGATAGCTTCGAAATCGAATGGAAATGGGTCGCGCTGCAACAAAATGCGCCCGGTGGGGTGTCCCATGACGCGAACCGACGGAGATTCGATCGCTCGTAGCAGGCGATCGGTCATCTCGCCGCTCTCCAGATTCATAAAGCTGTGCACACTTGCAATCACCAGATCAAGTTCGGCGAGGGCATCTTCCGCGAGATCCATCGCGCCGTCGCGCAGGATGTCGCATTCGAGACCGGAAAACACACGAAGCGGCAAACCCTCGCGATTCAGCTCTCTTACTTCCTTGGCAAACTTCACCACGCGCTGCTCGTCGAGTCCGTTCGCCATCGCGAGTGCTTTCGAATGATCGGTTATGGCGATGTACTCGTAGCCTAATGCCGCGCATGCTTCCGCCATCCCCCGAAGAGAGACCTTCCCGTCGCTTTCGGTGGTGTGCATGTGCAGGTCGCCGCGGATATCCGCAAGCGAGACGAGATTGGGTAAACGGTGCCCGGCAGCAGCTTCGATTTCACCCGCATTTTCGCGCAGTTCAGGCGGAATCCAGTCGAAGCCAAGACGCTCGTAAATTCCGTGCTCCGTTGCGCCAGCCACCCGCTCGTTTCCTTCCAACGTGAACAAGCCGTATTCATTGAGGGTGACGCCTTGTTTTAGAGCAACGGTGCGAAGGTTTACGTTGTGCTCCTTGCTGCCGGTGAAGTACTGCATCGCGGCGCCGAAACTTTCGTGCGGTAGCGCGCGCACGTCCACTTGAATTCCTTCAAGGCCGTAGTGCACGCTTGCTTTATTTTGACCTTGTCCGAGGACTTCGTGTGTCTTGGGATGCTTCACCATGAAATCGAGCACCGCTTCGGGATGGTCGCCTGTCACTAGCAGATCGAGATCGCCTATTGTTTCCTTGCCGCGGCGAAGGCTGCCGGCGGCCTCCACGCGATCCACTCCGGGAAGCGCGCGAAGCTGCGTTGCCAATTCATCCGCGATTCTTTGACCGAAGCTCATCAGAAAACGGCCGGCGCTTTTGCGATAAGCTTCGATTGACCGCAGCACTTTTTCTTCAAGCTTGGCCCCCATACGAGGCAGCCCGCGCAGTTTCTGTTCGCGGCAGATGCGTTCGAGATCGTCAATGTTCGACACACCATGATGCTCGTACAGAAGAGCAATGCTCTTTGGGCCCAATCCCTGAATCTTTAGTAGCTCAAGGGCCGAGGCCGGATAGCGCTGCAGCATCTCATCGCGCCGCTCGAACGATCCGCGCTGCAGTATTTCGACGAGAACAGCAGCAATGCCTTTTCCGATTCCTGCAATTTCTGTAAGTTTTCTTTCGGGATTCTGCGCGACATCGCTGACGCGTTCGGGGTAGCTCTCGATCACCGCTGCAGCATTGCGATAGCTGCGGATGCGAAATCCATCCTCGCCGCCGATTTCCATCAGGTCGGCAGTTTCTGAAAGAAGCCTGGCGATTTCTTTGTTCTCCATGCTAGCGGCTGCGGCGCGTGGCCCCATCGCCGGTAGCTTGGAACTCGCGAAGAGCATCCGGGGCCGGCTCGACATGAACCAAAACGTCCGCTACCCAGTTCAACCGCTTCTTGACCTGCGCCTTCACCTGCGCCGCGATTTCATGCGACTCGCGCACAGTGAGATCCGGATCAACCTCAAGGTGCAAATCGACGTGATATTTAAATCCGGTGCGACGAGCGAAGCATTTTTCGACGCCGAGCGCTCCCGGTACGCTGCTTGCCGCAGCGCGAATCTGTTTCAT
>Ga0134125_10007818_pt1 | contig 12055 bp, 7 predicted proteins | sample KB31751_FD_96464 | JGI IMG/M metagenome (GOLD analysis project Ga0134125, IMG submission 96464) | Terrestrial soil microbial communities with excess Nitrogen fertilizer from Kellogg Biological Station, Michigan, USA - KB3-175-1 | ecosystem: Environmental > Terrestrial > Soil > Unclassified ... | reverse complement strand
GAAATGCCGATCTCGGCGCCGAGCCCGTATTCGAAGCCGTCGGCGAGCCGCGTGCTGGCGTTGACCATCACCGACGCCGAATCCACCTCGCGCAGGAAGCGCTGCGCGGCGTCGTGGCTGTCGGTGACGATCGCGTCGGTGTGCTGCGAGCCGTAGCGCGCGATGTGCGCGATCGCCTCGTCGAGCGAGTCGACGATCCGCACCGCGAGGATCGGCGCCAGGTATTCGGCGGACCAGTCGTCCTCGGCGGCCGGCTTCATCGCCGGCACCAGCGCGCGCGAGCGCTCGCAGCCGCGCAGCTCGACGCCCTTGGCCGCGTAGATCGCGGCGAGCCGCGGCAGCACGCGCGGCGCGATGCCCGCATGGACGAGCAGCGTCTCCATCGTGTTGCAGGTCGAGTAGCGCTGCGTCTTGGCGTTGTCGGCGATGGCGAGCGCCATGTCGACGTCGGCGCTCACATCGATGTACACGTGGCAGACGCCGTCGAGGTGCTTCAGCACCGGCACCTTCGCTTCGCGCGCGACGCGCTCGATGAGGCCCTTGCCGCCGCGCGGCACGACGACGTCGATGTGCACGTCGTCGGCGAGCAGATGGCCGACGATCGCGCGGTCGGCGGCGCCGACGACCTGCACGGCGTCGCGTGGCAGGCCCGCGGCGACGAGGCCGCGCGCGATCGCCGCACCGATCGCGAGGTTGCCTTCGAGCGATTCGGAGCCGCCGCGCAGGATCGCCGCGTTGCCCGACTTGATGCAAAGGCCGGCCGCATCGGCGGTGACGTCGGGCCGCGACTCGTAGATGATGAGCACGACGCCGAGCGGCACGCGCATGTGGCCGACGGCGATGCCGCTCGGCATCGGGCGCAGGTCGTCGATGGCGCCAATGGGATCGGGCAGCGCAGCGACCGCTGCTAGACCGTCGGCCATCGCCATGACCGCCGCCGCGTCGAGCGCGAGGCGGTCGACGAACGCGGCGTCGCGATTCTCGGCCCGGGCGCGCGCGACGTCGCGCGCGTTCGCCGCGAGGATCGCCGCGGCGTCGTCGCGGATCGCCGCGGCGATGGCGCGCAGCGCCGCGTCGCGCACCGACGTGCCCGAGCGCGCCAGCGCGCGCGCCGCGATGCGCGCGGCGATGCCCGTGTCGCGCGCATAGCGCGCCGGGTCGAGCGCGGCGGCCTTGGGCAGGGCGACGTCGTTCATGCGGCCATTGTACCGGCGTTGGACGCGCCGACTTGGCGGCGGCAGGCGGGCTGGCGCATCATCGGGACATCGTCGCAAGACGGGAAGGAGTGGATGCGATGCGTTTCAGGGTCGGCGATCACGTGTCATGGAACTCGGAGGCGGGCCGGGTTCGCGGCCGCGTCCTGCGCGTGCATACCCTCGACGTCGACTGGAAGGGCTACATCCATCACGCGAGCGAGGCCGAGCCGCAATACGAGATCAAGAGCGACAAGACCGACCACGTCGCGATGCACAAGGGCGGCGTGCTGCGCAGGCTGCGCAGCTGACGATGGCGCACCCGTCGTCCGACGCGGCGCAGCCGTCATCCCCGCGAAAGCGGGGATCCAGCCGTGACGCCTCGTTGGGTCGATGTCGTGGCGAGGGCGCACCCGTCATCCCCGCGAAAGCGGGGATCCAGCCGTGACGCCTTGTTGCGTGAGCAGCGTGGCTTCGTTTCGCGTCAGGACTGGATTCCCGCATCCGCGGGAATGACGTGCCGGTCAGCGACGCGCCGCGATCGTCTCGACGCCGCGTTCGCTGCCGACGAGCACCACGTCGGCGCCGCGCCGTGCGAACAGGCCCACGGTGACGACGCCGGCGATGCCGTCGATCGTCGCCTCCAGCGCGACGGGGTCGGTGATCGCGAGCCCGGCGACGTCGAGGATCAGGTTGCCGTTGTCGGTGACGAAGCCCTGCCGCCACGCCGGCTGGCCGCCGAGCCGCACGAGCTCGCGCGCGACGTAGCTGCGCGCCATCGGGATCACCTCGACCGGCAGCGGGAAGCGACCCAGCACGTCGACGACCTTGCTGGCGTCGACGATGCAGACGAACTTGCGCGACGCCGCGGCGACGATCTTCTCGCGCGTCAGCGCGCCGCCGCCGCCCTTGATCATGGCGCCCGCGCGCGTCACCTCGTCGGCGCCGTCGATGTAGACGGCGAGGTCGCCCGCGTCGTTGAGCTCCTCGACCGGAATGCCGTGCGACTTCATCCGCTCGGCGGTCTTCACCGAGCTGGCGACGCCGCCCTTGATCCGATGCCGGATCGTGGCGAGCGCGTCGATGAACAAGTTCGCGGTCGAGCCCGAGCCCACGCCGATCCACGCGTCGTCGACGACGTAGCGCAGCGCCTCGCGCGCGACCGCCTGCTTCTGCGTTTCCTGGCTCACGCCTTGCGACGCGTCGGCGGCAGGTCGGTGCACGCGCCCTCGGCGACCTCGGCGGCGAGCCCGATCGATTCCGACAGAGTCGGGTGCGGGTGGATCGTGCGACCGATGTCGACGGCGTCGGCGCCCATCTCGATCGCGAGCGCGATCTCGCTGATCAGGTCGCCGGCGTGCGTGCCGACGATGCCGCCGCCGACGATCCGGTGCGTCTCCTTGTCGAACAAGAGTTTCGTGAAGCCCTCGTCGCGACCGTTGGCGATCGCGCGGCCCGATGCCGCCCACGGGAACACCGCCTTCTCGACGGCGACGCCCTTGCCCTTTGCTTCGTCCTCGCCCACGCCGACCCACGCGATCTCGGGATCGGTGTACGCGACCGACGGGATGACGCGCGCGTCGAAGAACGACTTCATGCCGGCAGCCGCTTCGGCGGCGACGTGTCCTTCGTGCGTCGCCTTGTGCGCGAGCATCGGCTGCCCGACGATGTCGCCGATCGCGAAGATGTGTGGCACGTTGGTGCGCATCTGCGCGTCCACGTCGATGAAGCCGCGCGCGTCGACGCCGATGCCGGCGGCCTCCGCGCCGATCGCGCGGCCATTGGGTGCGCGGCCGACCGCGAGCAGCACGAGATCGTACGGCTGCGGGTCTTTCGGCACGCCTTCGCCCTCGAACGTCGCATACACGGCGTCCTTGCGAGCGTCGAGCGCGGTGGTCTTCGTCTTCAGCATGATGCGGTCGAAGCGCGACTTGTTCATCTTCTCCCAGACGCGCACGAGGTCGCGGTCGGCGCCCGGCATCAGGCCGTCGAGCATCTCGACGACGTCGAGCCGCGTGCCGAGCGTCGAGTAGACGCTGCCCATCTCGAGGCCGATGATGCCGCCGCCGACGATCAGCATGCGCTTCGGGATCGACGCGAGCGCGAGCGCGCCCGTGGAGTCGACGATGCGCGGGTCCTGCGGCGCGAACGGCAGGCGGACCGCCTGCGAGCCCGCCGCGACGATCGCCCGCGCGAAGCGCAGCGTCGACTTGGCACCCGTCGTCGCCATGCCGTCGCCGCTCGTCGCGTCGACCTCGAGCGTGTGCGGATCGACGAAGCGGCCGACGCCGCGCACCACGCGCACGTTGCGCATCTTCGCCATGCCCGCGAGACCGCCGGTGAGCTTGCCGACGACCTTGTCGCGCCAGCCGCGCAGCCTCGCGAGATCGAAGGTGGGCGCGCCGAAGTCGACGCCGTGCGCGGCGAGCGCGCGCGCCTCGTCGGTGACGGCGGCGACGTGCAGCAACGCCTTCGACGGGATGCAGCCGACGTTGAGGCAGACGCCGCCGAGCGACGCGTAACGCTCGACCAGCACCGTCTTGAGGCCGAGGTCCGCGGCGCGGAACGCAGCGCTGTAGCCGCCGGGGCCTGCGCCCAGCACGAGGACGTCGCAGTCGAAGTCCGTCCCGGGCGCGCGTTCGCCTGCCGGAGCCCCCCTCACCGCGGCCCGCTCCTGCTCGGCGGGAGAGGGGGCCGGCCCCGCCTGCGCCGACGGCATCGCCCGCGCCGATGCGGGCGATTGCGCAGGGGCGGGTGATGGCGCGGGTGCGGAGGCCTTCGCCGGCGTGGCCGCCGTGGCAGGTGTCGGGGATTGCGTGGGCGCAGCCTCGACCTCGACCGTCGCGAGCGGCGTGCCTTCTTTCACCTTGTCGCCCACCTTGACGCTGACCGCGGCGACGACGCCGGCGAACGGCGAGGGAATCTCCAGCGTCGCCTTGTCGGATTCGAGCGTGGCGATCGGGTCTTCCTTGGCGATCCGGTCGCCGGGCTTCACCAGCACTTCGATGACGGGCACGTCGGCGAAGTCGCCGATGTCGGGAACGAGGATGGGTTGCGTGCTCACAACAGCGAGCGCCGCATGTCGGCGAGCAGCCCGGCGAAGTAGGCGGTGAAGCGCGCAGCGGACGCGCCGTCGATGACGCGGTGGTCGTACGACAGCGACAACGGCAACATGAGGCGCGGCACGAACGCCTTGCCGTCCCACGCCGGCTTCATCGCGCTCTTCGACACGCCGAGGATCGCGACCTCGGGCGCGTTGATGATCGGCGTGAACGCGGTGCCGCCGATGCCGCCGAGCGAGCTGATCGAGAAGCATCCGCCTTGCATCTCGCCGGGCGTGAGCTTGCCCTCGCGCGCCTTGGCCGAGAGCTCGCCCATCTCCTTCGCGATCGCCAGCACGCCCTTCTGGTCGGCGTTGCGGATCACCGGCACGACGAGGCCGTTGGGCGTGTCCGCGGCGAAGCCGATGTTGACGTATTTCTTGACGGCGAGCTCGTCGCCGCCGGGCTTCTGCACCAGCGAGGCGTTGAAATCGGGGAAGCGCTTCAATGCCGCGACCGACGCCTTGATCAGGAACGCGAGCATCGTGACCTTGGGGCCGGTCTTCTCGTATTCCTTGTTGAGCGTGACGCGCAGCGCCTCGAGGTCGGTGATGTCGGCTTCGTCGAACTGCGTGACGTGCGGGATCATCACCCAGTTGCGCGCGAGGTTGGCGCCCGAGATCTTCTTGATGCGCGACAGCGGGCGCGTCTCGATCTCACCGAACTTCGTGAAGTCGATGGACGGCCACGGCAGGAGGTCGAGCCCGCCGCCGCCCGCGGACGGCGCGGCCTTCGGCGGCGCCGCAAGTGTCGTCTTCACGAACGCCTGCACGTCCTCGCGCAGGATCCGTGACTTGGGTCCGCTGCCCTTGACGCGTGCCAGGTCGACGCCGAGCTCGCGCGCGAAGAGGCGGACCGACGGCGATGCGTGCGCGCGCTTGAATGCCGCGGCATCGACCGGCGCCGCGGCCGACGCGGGCGCTGCCGATGACCGTGGCGACGTGGCCGCCGATGCGGGCGCACTCGCGGAACCCGTTGCGGGCTTTGCGGCAGACGCGACCGCAGGCGCGGGCGCAGCGGGCGGCGTCGCGCGCGAACCGGGCATCGCGGTCGACACCGGCACGGGCTTGTCGAGCGGCGACACCGTGCACAGCACGCTGCCTTCGCCGACCTTGTCGCCCACCGAGACTCGCACGCCCTGCACGACGCCCGCGAGCGGGCTCGGCACGTCCATCGTCGCCTTTTCGGATTCGATCGTGACGATCGGGTCCTCGACCTTGAGGATGTCGCCCGGCTTCACGAACACCTCGATGATCGGCACCGATTCGAAGTCGCCGATGTCGGGCACGCGCACCTCGGTCGAACCGACGACCGGTGGATTGCCGGAGGGACCTTCGCCCGCGAGATCGGCGCGACCGCGCGCGTCGCCGAGCCCCGGGTCGCTGCCGTTTGCGCCGTTACGTGCGGCCGTCGGCGGCGCGGGCGCAGTGGCCTTCGACGCAGGCGCCGCTTCGCTGGCGGCGCGCGGCGGCGCCGCTGGCCCGGCCTTGGCATCGGCCGGCTTGCCGGCGCCCGCCTTGGCGGGCGCGCCGGCGTCGCCAGCGCCACCGGCGTCGCCAGCGCCACCGGCGTCGAGCGCCATCAACACCGAGCCTTCGCTCACCTTGTCGCCGACCTTGACCGCCACGGTTTTCACGACCCCCGCCGACGGCGACGGCACTTCGAGCGTCGCCTTGTCCGATTCGAGCGTGACGAGCGATTGCTCGGCGGTGACTTCGTCGCCCGGCTGGACGAGCACCTCGATGACGGGCACGTCCTTGAAATCGCCGATATCGGGAACCTTGACTTCGAGCATGCGCGTCCTCGATCCGCTCTCGTGCGGCGTTACACGGTCCACGGCGCGGGCCGTGCCGGGTCGATCTTGTATTTGGCGATGGCGTCGGCGACGGTCTTCGCGGGAATCGTGCCTTCGTCGGCGAGCGCCTTCAGCGCCGCCACCGTGATGTAGTGGCGATCAACCTCGAAGAAGCGCCGCAGCTGCTCGCGTGTGTCGGAGCGGCCGAAGCCGTCGGTGCCGAGCACGACGTAGCGGCGCGGCACGTACGCGCGAATCTGCTCGGCGAAATCGCGGACGTAGTCGGTCGAGGCGATCACGGGGCCCTCGGTGCCGGCGAGGCACTTCGTCACGTGCGCGACCTGCGGCTTGGCGGTGGGATTGAAGAGGTTATGGCGCGCGATCGCACGGCCCTCGCGCGCGAGCTCGGTGAAGCTCGGGCAGCTCCACAAATCCGCGTCGACGCCCCAATCGGACTTGAGGATCCCGGCCGCCGCCATCGCCTCGCGAAAGATCGCGCCCGAGCCGAGGAGCTGCACGCGCGGCGCGCCCTTCTTCGGCGACGGCGCGGCCGCGAAGCGGTACATGCCCTTGAGAATGTCCGCCGCCGCGCCTTCGGGCATCGCCGGCTGGCGGTAATTCTCGTTCATCAGCGTGATGTAGTAATAGACGTCCTGCTGCTCGCCGACCATCCGCCGCAGGCCGTCCTGGACGATGACGACCACCTCGTAGCCGAACGCGGGATCGTAGGACACGCAGTTCGGGATCGTCGACGAAAGCACGTGCGAGTGGCCGTCCTCGTGCTGCAGGCCCTCGCCGTTGAGCGTCGTGCGCCCGGCGGTGCCGCCCAGCAGGAAGCCGCGGCAGCGCATGTCGCCGGCGGCCCACGCGAAGTCGCCGACACGCTGGAAGCCGAACATCGAGTAGAAGATGTAGAACGGCAGCATCTGCACGCCGTGCGTCGAGTAGGCGCTCGCCGCCGCCATCCAGTCGCACATCGCGCCAGCCTCGTTGATCCCTTCCTGCAGGATCTGGCCGTCCTTGCTCTCCTTGTAGAACATGAGCTGGTCGGCGTCCTCGGGCGTGTAGAGCTGCCCGAGCTGGTTCCACAGGCCGAGCTGCCGGAACATCCCTTCCATGCCGAACGTGCGCGACTCGTCGGGCACGATCGGCACGACGCGCTTGCCGAGCGCCTTGTCGCGGATCAGGATCTGCAGCGTCTGCACGAACGCCATGGTCGTCGAGATCTCGCGCTCGTCGGTGCTCTTCAGGAGCCGCTCGAACGTGGCGAGCGGCGGCACCGGCATCGGCTCGACGCGGCGGCGGCGCTGCGGCAGGTAGCCGCCGAGCGCCATGCGCCGGCCGCGCATGTACTCGAGCTCGGGCGAGCCCTCGGGGAAGCGCACGTACGGCACCTTCTCGAGGTCCTCGTCGGCGACCGGGATGCGGAAGCGGTCGCGGAAGCGCTTGACCGATTCCATCGACATCTTCTTCTGCTGGTGCGTGATGTTCTGCGCCTCGCCCGAGTCGCCCATGCCGAAGCCCTTGATCGTCTTGGCGAGGATCACCGTCGGCTGGCCCTTGTGGCGCACCGCCGCGTCGTAGGCGGCGTACACCTTGAACGGGTCGAGGCCGCCGCGATTGAGGTGCCAGATCTCGTCGTCGGTCCAGTCGGCGACCATGTCGAGGAGCTCGGGGTACTTGCCGAAGAAATTCTTGCGCACGAACGCGCCGTCCTTCGACTTGAACGTCTGGTACTCGCCGTCGACGGCTTCCATCATCCGTTTCTTGAGGAGGCCGCTCTTGTCGCGCGCGAGGAGCTGGTCCCAGCCCGTGCCCCAGATCACCTTGAGCACGTTCCAGCCCGCGCCGCGGAACTCGCGCTCGAGCTCCTGGATGATCTTGCCGTTGCCGCGCACCGGGCCGTCGAGGCGCTGCAGGTTGCAGTTGACGACGAAGATCAGGTTGTCGAGGTTCTCGCGCGCGGCCATGCCGATCGCGCCCATCGACTCGGGCTCGTCCATCTCGCCGTCGCCGCAGAAGCACCAGACCTTGCGGCCCTCTGTGTCGGTGATGCCGCGATCGTGCAGGTACTTCATGAAGCGCGCCTGGTAGATCGCCATCAGCGGGCCGAGGCCCATCGACACCGTCGGGAACTGCCAGAAATCCGGCATCAGCCACGGATGCGGGTACGACGAGATGCCCTTGCCGTCGACTTCCTGGCGGAAGTTGTCCATCTGCTCGTCGGTGAGCCGCCCGAGCATATAGGCGCGGCCGTAGATGCCCGGCGCCGAATGGCCCTGGATGAAGACGAGGTCGCCGCCGTGCGCGTCGGAGGGCGCGTGCCAGAAATGGTTGAAGCCGACGTCGTAGAGCGTCGCTGCCGACGCGTAGCTCGCGATGTGGCCGCCGACGTTGCTGTCCTTGTTGGCGCGCAGCACCATCGCCATCGCGTTCCAGCGGCCGACGTTCCGGATTCGCTCCTCGATCGCGCCGTCGCCCGGCATTTTCGGCTGGAGGTCGGCCGGGATCGTGTTGATGTACTCGGTGTTCGCCGAGAACGGCACGTACGCGCCCTCGCGGCGCGCCAGCGCGATCAGCGCCTCGATCAGGAATTGCGCGCGGTCGGGGCCCTCGTGCTCGAGAACACCCTCCAATGCATCGGTCCACTCGCGTGTCTCGAGCGGGTCGCCGTCGGTCTTCATCGCATCCATTGCTGCTCCTCGACGTTCTTCGCCTGCGCGACGTTCATTTTAGGTCGCTGACGGCGCGATGTATTGCGGCGCTGCGACACTCACGCCGTCGCACGCCGCCTTGCGGCGGCGTCATGGAGTTTACCATCTGATGGAAATAATTTCCAAAATTACGAAATGATGGGAATTGCGCGGGAATGGACAGGCAGGGGCAAAAGTACACGAATCGCTGCGGTGCGTCCTCCGGCCGCGCCGCCCCATTCGACGGGGTCCTCTAGGCGGGCGGCGACGTGGGCTTGCGCCCGCGGGCCAGCGCGGCGCCGCCGATCGACAGCATGGCCAGCAGGCCGAACGCCGCCGGGTAGCCGCCGGCGGCGCCTGCGATCGCCGCAAACGCGGGTGGCCCGACGACGACGCCGAAGAAGGTGACGAACCCGGTCGCCCCCGTGACGATGCCGGCCTTGCCGCGCGGCGCCTGGCGGGCGACCTCGGCGAGCTGGACGCCGTTCCAACCGATCGCCGTGCCCCCGAACACCGCGGCGAGCGCGCCGATCGCGAAGGCCGGCCACGCCGGCGACGCGACCGCGAACGCGGCGGCCGACGCCGCCGCCAGCGCGCCGATCGCCACGAGGACCTTGCCGGGCGCCCGCGTACGGTCGGCGAGCGCGCCCCACGCAATGCGGCCGACGACGCCCGCGAGCGTGGTGACCGTCAGCACGAGGCCGGCTGCGACGAGCGGCCAGCCGAGCGACTCGGTGAGGAACACGATGACGAAGCTCGTCAGCGAGACCTGCACCGCCGAATACATGAACGAGACCGCGGAAAGGCGCGCGAGCGCCGGTGAGCGCAGCACGATCGCGAGCGGCTCGGCGATCGCCGCGAACGTGAAGCGCAGGCTCGGGCTGCGATCGTCGTCGAGCGCCGCGCGGATCGGTTGCGATGCGATCGCGACCGCGAGTCCGGCGATGGCGACGGCCGCGAGCGTGCCGCGCCAGCCGAACGCCAGCGCGGCCGCCGGCAGCAGCGCGCCGCCGAGCGCCGCGCCCGCCGGGACGCCGGTCTGCTTGATCGAGAACACGAGGCTCATCCGCGCCGGCGGCGTCGTGCGCGCCAGCACGTGCGACGACGCGGGCGTGATCACGCCGTAGCCGATGCCGATCACCACGGCGGCGACTGCGGCGATCCCCACCGCATGCGGCGGCGTCAGCGCAACGATCGCGGTGCCGGCCGCGCACACCAGCACCGCCGCCTGCGACGTGCGGATCGCGCCGTGGCGACGGATGAACGTGCCGCAGCCCGCACTTGCGAGCATCGCGCCGGCGTACACCAGCGCGATGAAGACGCCGATCCACTTCGGCGTGATGCCGAGGTCGGCGGCGAGCATCGGCGCCAGCACCGCCGCCGCCGCGCCGGCGAGCGCGGTGTAGACCTGGATCGCGGAGGTCGCGAGCAGCGAGGCGAGCGCGAGGTCGCGCGGCTCAGCGCTCAAATTGTCCCCCCCGACGCGCGCTTCGCGCGCCTCCCCCCTCGGGGGGGCGATCGCCTCGGGGCGGCCCTTCGGCGATCGTCTCCCCCCGATGCGCGCTTCGCGCGCCTCCCCCCTCGGGGGGCGATCGCCTCGGGGCGGCCCTTCGGCGATCATTTCATCTCGCCCCGCTCACTTCGCCTTCGCGAAGCGGCGCGATTCGGTGACGACGGCGTCGACCGCGATGTCGTGCGGCGCCGCGGGCACGCGCTCGACGATCTGCACGTCGAATGCGCCGCCGATCCGCGGCGAGGTCGCCGGAACGAGCGGCAGCAGCCGGTCGTAATAGCCGCCGCCGTAGCCGAGGCGATGGCAGGTCGCGTCGAACGCGACGCCCGGCACGAGCACCCAGTCGATCGTCGCAGGATCGACGGCGTCGCAATGCGCGAGCGGCTCGTCGATGCCATGGAAGCCGGTGGCGACGTCGCGCGCGAGGTTCTTCACCTCGAAGAGCTCGAGCATGCGCCGGCGGCTGTCGACGCGCGGCAGCGCGACACGCTTGCCGGCCGCGAACGCCGCGGCGATCACCGGCCGCGTGTCCCATTCGTTGCGGAACGGCAGCGTCATCAGCACGCGGCGCGCGGCGGTGAACGACGGCAGCGCGCTGACCGCGTCGACGATCGCGCGCGTCGCCGCGCGCCGTGCCGCCGGCGTCATCGCGTCGCGCCGCGCGAGCACGCTTTCGCGCAGCGTCCGCTTGGCGTCGCGCAGCGCGACGCCGACCGGCGCGGTGTCGCGGGCGCGTGGGGCGTCGGGCGGCATGCGCCGATGGTAGCTCAACGCGTCCGCTACAATGCCGCATCCACCGGACTCCGCCATGAACCACGCCCATCACGTCTATCGCGACCGCCGCGCGGCCCTGCTGAAGTCGATGCGCGACCATGCCGGCGGCGGCCTCGCGCTGGTGCCCACTGCCGCGGAGGTCGCGCGCAACCGCGACTCGCTGTTCCCGTACCGGCACGACAGCTATTTCTACTACCTGTCGGGATTTCCCGAGCCCGAGGCGCTGGTCGCGCTGGTCGCCTCGAGCGACGGCGACAAGCACGTGCTGTTCTGCCGCGAGAAGAACGAGGAGCGCGAGATCTGGGACGGCTTCCGGTACGGCCCGGACGCCGCGCGCGAGATCTTCGGCTTCGACGAGGCCTATCCGATCGCCGAGCTCGACGGCCGGCTGGCCGACCTCGCCGCCGACCGTCCGGCGCTGTTCACCCCGCTCGGCCTCGCACCCGCGTGGGATCGCAAGGTCGCTGACACGCTCAACGCGGTGCGCGACCGCGTGCGCACCGGCGTAACCGCGCCAGAAGCGGTGGTCGACGTGCGCGTCACGCTCGACCAGATGCGGCTCGTCAAGGACCCGCACGAGATCGCGCTGATGCGCAAGGCCGCGGCGATCTCCGGCGACGCGCACCGGCGCGCGATGGCGAGCGCGCGGCCCGGCCAGCACGAATACGAGGTGGAAGCCGAGCTCTCGCACGAGTTCCTGCGGCAGGGCGCGCAGGCCGTCGCGTACTCGTCGATCGTGGCGTCTGGGCCCAACGCCTGCGTGCTGCACTACCGCGACAACAATCGCCTGATGCACGACGGCGACCTGCTGCTGATCGACGCCGGCTGCGAGTACCACGGCTACGCCTCCGACATCACCCGCAGCTTCCCGGTCAACGGCCGCTTCACCGGGCCGCAGCGCGACATCTACGAGCTGGTGCTCGAATCGCAGCTCGCGTGCCTCGACGCCATCAAGCCCGGCGCGGAATTCCACGCCTATCACGCGG
>Ga0134125_10007817_pt1 | contig 12055 bp, 11 predicted proteins | sample KB31751_FD_96464 | JGI IMG/M metagenome (GOLD analysis project Ga0134125, IMG submission 96464) | Terrestrial soil microbial communities with excess Nitrogen fertilizer from Kellogg Biological Station, Michigan, USA - KB3-175-1 | ecosystem: Environmental > Terrestrial > Soil > Unclassified ... | reverse complement strand
GACGCTCCCCGATCCGAAGCTCGAAGCGCGTTATCTCGCGCTCACCCATGAGTTCCGGTGCGTCACCTGTCAGAATACGACGATTGCGGACTCGCAGGTCGAGCTGGCCGGCCAGTTGCGTCGACAGGTGCGCGAGATGCTGATGGCAGGCAAGTCCGATCAGCAAATCCGCGACTACATGACGGCGCGCTACGGGGACTTCATCCTGTTCAGGCCACGGTTCGCCGCGCGCACGGCATGGCTGTGGTTCGCACCGGGGGTGATGCTCATCATCGGGGTGCTCGTGGCGGTACGCGTCGTTCGTCAGCGCACCGCACTCGTCGCCGATGACAACGAGCCGATCGAAGAGGACCTGCGCACCTGATGATTACTTTCCTCGTCCTGGCCGCCCTGCTCATCGTCGTCGGCGTCGCCGCGGTCGCCGTACCGCTGCTGAAGAGCTCTCCGAATGCGCCGGCTCCGGCGACCTGGGCCGCGTTGAGCGCGGCCGGCCTTCTGGTCATCGGCTCGGCCATCCTCTATGTCACCTGGAGCAACTGGTCGTGGCATTCCCAGGCGGAAGCCGCCGACAGTCCGCGAACGATGGTCGCGCGGCTGGCGCGCAAGCTGGAGAAGAACCCCGACGACCTCAAAGGTTGGCTGCTCCTGGGACAGTCGTACGCCGTGCTCGAGGAGTATTCGCTCTCGGCCCGCGCGTACCAGCGAGCCGATCGGATCGCCGGAGGCAAGAGTGCGGATGCCCTGGTGGGGGAGGCTGAGGCGCTCGTGCTGGGTGATGCGTCTGAGATCGACGGACGGGCGGGACGGCTGGTGGAGCAGGCGCTCGTCATCAATCCCGACTCCGGCAAGGCGCTGTTCTACGGAGCCGCGGCGGCGGAGCGGCGCGGCGACCTGTCCACCGCCCGCGACCGCTTTACGCGCTTGCTCGCGCAGAATCCGCCGGCAAACGTTCGGCCTCTCATCGAACAACAGATCACGGCACTCAATCAGGCGATCGCTCAGAAGGGCGGCCCGGCGGCGGCGTCCTCCGCGTCCCCTGCCGCAGGGGCGGGTAACCACTCGCCCTCCGTTGCGAGTTCTGGTGCTACCGGCACCGTACCGGCCGTCCGCGTCCATGTGACCCTCGCACCGAAGCTTGCGAGCTCCGCGTCGGACACCACGCCACTGTTCGTCTTCGTGCGCGATCCGCAGCAACCGGGGCCTCCACTGGCCGTCAAGCGTCTCACCAGCCGCTTCCCACAGACCGTGGAGCTCACTCAGCAAGACTCGATGGTTCCTGGCCGCATGTTCTCCGCAGGACAGAAGGTGCAGGTCGTGGCGAGGATCGCGCGCTCGGGAAATCCGTTGGCCGGCAAGGGCGATCCTTTCGGCGAAACCCCGTACCTGGTCGGTCACGACGGACTGGTGAACGTCGTCATCGACCAACTCAGCCCTTGAGCGACCCGGGGGAGTGGCTGTGACGGGCAGCACTTCGATGGCCGCCGCCGATTCGCTGCGCTTCCTGTCGGCGCCGGCACTTCTGCCGGCGTATCTGAAGATTCTCTTGTCGCGCAAGCCCCGGCTGGCCTCCGGTAAGATTCCGCGCATCGAGGCCGCTCTCAGCGACTTCAGGATCGACCGCCGCAAGCTCGCACGCTATGAGCAAGTGTGCGGAGAGCCCTCTGCGGCGCAATTGCCGATCGCCTTCCCACACGTGCTCGCGACGCCGCTGCATCTTGCGATGCTGGCATCGGATGCTTTCCCCTTGAATCTCTTCGGTGTCGTGCACGTACGCAACCGCATCGTGCAGAAACGTCCGCTGCGGCTGGACGACACCGGGGAGATACGCGCCTATATCGAGCCGGACAACGTGACGCTTCGCGGCCAGGAGCTGCGGTTGCAGACCGAGCTGCGCATCGGAGGCGAGACGATCTGGTCGGAGACTTCCACGCTGCTGTGCCGGATGGCCCAGCAGCCGCGGCCCGCTGCTCCCCCGGCGCGTGACTTCACGCAACCGCCGCAGGACAACGTGCGCACCGAGGCTTTCACCATCCCGGCTACGACGGGACGCCGCTATGCGCGCGTGTCCGGTGACTTCAATCCCATCCACATGGCCGATGTCCTCGCCCGGATGTTCGGCTTCAAGCGCGCCATCGCACACGGCATGTGGACCCTGGCACGGTGCGCCGCTTCCATCGGTTCCGGCGCTTTTGCCGACCCCTGCACCCTGGATGTCGCCTTCAAGCTCCCCATCTCGTTTCCGGCCGACGTCGCATTGGAAAGTTGGTCGGCGCAAGGGGATATCGGCTTCGCGCTGCGCGACGCCAATGGAGCGCGCCGGGCCCACCTGCTCGGGAGAATCTCTCCCAACTGAGCCGGCCGGACACCTGTCCTGGCTCACAGTGTCGCCAATTGGAGCCGGCATGGCTCTTGCTGGGCTCTAGTAGCTCGCGGGCGGTCGTCCGCGTTCGCGGTTACGAAGGTCGCACATCGCTTGCTGCCACTGTAGTTGCTCGCGAGCCAACGTTGACTGAAATTGGAGGAGACTCGTAATGGCTCAAGCACCAACGCAGGACGGACGTACCTCAAATCGGGGTTTCGCCTCGATGAACGCAGAACGGCAGCGCCAGATAGCAAGCATGGGCGGCAAGGCGGTTCCGGATGAGAAGCGCAGTTTCTCGCAGAACCGGCGCCTCGCGGCGGAAGCCGGCCGCAAGGGCGGGCAGAGCGTTCCAGGCTCAAAACGCAGCTTTTCGCAGAACCGGGAGCTGGCAGCAGTCGCCGGCCGTAAAGGCGGTCAGAGCGTCCCGGATGAGAAACGTAGCTTCTCGCAGAATCCGGAGCTGGCGGCCGAGGCCGGCCGCAAGGGCGGTCAGGCCAGTCACGGTGGCAGCGGCGCCGACAGCGGCGGGCGGCCTGCCGGAGGGCAGCCCTCGGAGGGATAGTTCGCGGAGCACTGTAGAGAGGGCTGCAAGGACGCGGCCCGGCACGAATGAGGGACGAGGGTGATGTAGGGCGGACAGGGCGGACGTCGGTCCGCCTCGCCCCGTGCAAAGTTTTCCCTCCCGTTTGAAGAACTTTCCACTCCGGCCCACGCCACCGCTGGTGGCCGCCGGTGGACGGTCATTGGCAGGCCCCCGGGGCACCTGCGCCCGCCACATGGTCGGGCCGGTACACCGCGGCAGGGTATCCGGCAAGTCTTGTTGAGCACGGATGGCTTGCCTCATAGTCCGCGCCCCTTTGGCAGTGCCTTCGAGACCCATGTCCACGATCGAAACGCGGCTGGCGACGGAGCTGGCCGTCAGGCCGCAACAGATTTCAGCGGTCATAGCCCTCCTGGATGCCGGCAGCACCGTCCCGTTCATTGCGCGCTACCGCAAGGAGGCCACCGGAGGCCTCGATGACGTCCAGCTGCGCGCGCTCGAGGAGCGCCTGGTCTACCTTCGTGAGCTGCAGGAGCGGCGCGAGTCGATCCTGGCGAGCATCGCCGAGCAGGGCAAGCTGAGTGCGGAGCTCAAAGCCAGTATCGACGGCGCCGACACCAAGCAGCGCCTGGAGGACCTCTACCTCCCCTACAAGCCCAAGAGGCGCACGAAGGCGCAGATCGCCCGCGAGGCCGGGTTGGATGGGCTGGCTGAGAGTCTGCTTGCAAACCCTGCGCTGGATCCGCAGAGCGAGGCGGAAAAGTTCATCCGGCCGGCCTTCCAGACCCCTGAAGGGGACAACCCGGGCGCGAGCGACGTCAAAGCGGCCCTCGAGGGCGCACGCCACATTCTCATGGAAAGGTTTGCCGAGGATGCCGAGCTCCTTGGCGCATTGCGCGAGGAGCTGCGTGCGCGCGCGCTGATGGTCTCGAAGGTCGCCGAGGGCAAAGAGGAATCCGGGGCCAAGTTTCGCGACTACTTCGACTACAGCGAGCCGCTCGCCTCGGTCCCTTCGCACCGGGCGCTCGCCCTGTTTCGCGGCCGCAAGGAAGAGATACTGCGCCTCGCATTGCAGCTACCGGAGGACCTGCAGCAGTCCAGAGCGGCGGAAGGCGCTTCGGCGCGCGCACAGAGCGTTGAGCCATCCGCCTTCAACGCCTGCGAGCGCAAGATCGCCGTGCGCTTCCAGGTTGCCGATCGCGGCCGGGCGGCAGATCGCTGGCTGCTGCAGACGGTGAGGTCCACCTGGCACGTCAAGCTTGCATGGCAGCTCGAGGGCGAGCTCTTCACCGCCTTGCGGGAGCGCGCGGAAGAGGAGGCCATCCGTGTATTCGCGAGCAATCTGCACGATCTGCTGCTGGCCGCCCCGGCCGGGCGGCGCGCAACTCTGGGGCTGGATCCCGGCCTGCGCACGGGCGTCAAGGTGGCCATCGTCGACGATACCGGCAAGCTTCTGGACACTGCCACCGTCTATCCGCACGCGCCACGCAATGACTGGGAAGGAGCGCTGCGCGAGTTGGGAGGCCTGATCCTGAAGCACCGTGTCGATCTCATCAGTATCGGCAACGGCACGGCCTCGCGCGAGACCGACAAGCTCGCCGCGGAGCTCATCCGCAAGCTTCCCGATGCCAAGCTCACCAAGGTCGTCGTCTCCGAGGCGGGCGCGTCGGTCTACTCCGCCTCCGAGCTCGCATCGCGTGAATTCCCGGCCGTCGATGTCAGCCTGCGCGGAGCGATCTCCATCGCCCGGCGCTTGCAGGACCCGCTGGCGGAGCTGGTCAAGATCGATCCGAAGTCGATCGGTGTGGGGCAGTACCAACACGACCTCAGCCAGACGCGCCTGGCGCGCTCTCTGGAGGCCGTGGTCGAGGATTGTGTCAACGCCGTCGGCGTGGACGTCAACACCGCCTCTGCGGCGCTTCTGGCGCGCGTCTCGGGCCTGTCCGGATCGTTGGCCGAGGCCATCGTGCGCCATCGGGACGAGCATGGCGCTTTCGCCAGCCGCGAAGCGCTCAAGAAAATCCCCCGCCTGGGCGCGAAGACCTTCGAGCAGTCGGCAGGTTTCCTGCGCATCCCGAACGGTACGCAGGCGCTCGACCGATCCGCGGTTCACCCGGAAGCCTATCGGATCGTCGAGCGGATCCTCGCCGACCTGCGCCGGCCGCTGGGGGAGGTCATGGGCGATGCCCGGCTGCTGCGCGAGGTCGACGCCACTCGCTACACGGACGAGCAGTTCGGCCTGCCCACCGTGCGCGACATTCTGCGCGAGCTGGAGAAGCCGGGCCGCGATCCGCGGCCGGAGTTCAAGACGGCGACATTCCAGGAAGGTGTGGAGGATCTGAAGGATCTGCGGCCCGGCATGCTGCTGGAGGGGGTCATCACCAACGTGACCAACTTCGGTGCGTTCGTGGACATCGGAGTGCACCAGGACGGCCTGGTGCACGTGTCGATGCTGTCGCATCGATTCATCAAGGACCCGCGCGAGCTGGTCAAGGCGGGCGACATCGTCAAAGTCAAAGTGCTCGAGGTCGATCTGCGGCGCCGGCGCATTGCCCTTACGATGAAGCTGGATGCGGCACCCGCGGCACGTCCGCAAGCGGGCAGGGATCGCGCGGACAGCCCTCGCGACAATCAAGCTCGGGACCATCGCCCTGGGGACGGCCGTCCTCGCAGCGGCGGTCGCCCCGGCGACTCTCGAGACGACCGTTCGCGTGGCGAGCGACCGCGCCCCGAGCAGCCGCGCGGGGGCGATGGCGTCATGGCGGAGGCGTTGGAGCGGGCGATGCGCAGAGGGCGATAGAGGCGACTACAACCTGACAGTCACCAGCCATGCGCCGGCGCCGATCATGGCGATTCCAAGCCAATTGACGAGCGACAATCGCTCGCCCAGAAAGACGACGCCGAAAACGGCAACGAGCACCACACTCAGCTTGTCCAGGGGAGCGACCCGAGAGGCGTCGGCGAGGCTCAGAGCACGGAAGTAGCAGAGCCAGGAAGCGCCGGTCGCGAGCCCCGAGAGCACCAGAAAGAGATAAGTCCGGCCGGACGCGTTGGCCACCGACCGCAGCTCACCGCTGATACTCACCATAGCCGTGAGCACCGCCAGGATCACGAGGGTGCGGATCAGCGTCGCGGCGTCGGGGTTGACGTGCTCGACACCGACCTTCGCAAAGACTGCGGTGAGGGCGGCGAAGCCGGCGGAGAGCAGCGCCCAGACGATCCACGCTGAGACCATCGCCCTCATGGCAGCGTGGTGGAGTAGGTCAGCATCGCACCGCCGCCGTTCAATGGAATCACGTTGAGGCGAGAGGTCCATTGCACAGCGCTGCCATGCCGATTCATGACGAAATGGGCGGTGGAGATTCCCAGGGCGGCCCCGGCGACAGTGTCGGAAAGCCAGTGGGCGTTGTGCTTCAGGCGTTCATAGGAAGTGACGGCGCCCAGGCCATAGCCGAGCAGCCGGCGGAGCCAGCGCACGTCGTCGCTGCCGGATTCGGCGAGCACCGTGCCGACGGTGAACGCCAGGGTGGAGTGGTAGGAAGGAAACGTGTTGCCGCCGCCGCCAAACTTGGTCGAATCGGCCGTGTCCTGCGGGCCGACGCGGCGCACCGCGAATTTCATCGCGTAGGTCGCAGCGGTTGCGAGCACGCCCGCTTCGAGCATCTCGCCCGTCTCGCGCTGCCCGTTGCTGTTGCGAATCAACCCTGAGTAGAGCCACGTCGCGCCGACAGCTGCCACCGTGGGCGCGATGTCCTGAAGATCGTGCGTGTTGGTGGAGGTCAGGTTGCCGGCGTATTGGCCAATCGTGAAATGGCGGCGTACCTGGTCATCGTAGTGGTGGGAGGCGGCGATCGCGGAGAGGGTACCGCCGAAGTACATCCAATCCGTCGAGTCCCAGCGCACCGGCGCGGTGGCGTATTCCTTCACGTCGGTGAGGAAGCCGGAGAACGGCGGAGTCTTCGGCTCGCTCCCGGCATCCTGTGCCGTGGCCACCTGGGTGATGCAGACCAGCACGGCTGCACACGTGTACAGCGGCCAACGGCAGGAATTTAAATTCACGCGGACTCCTCGATCGATGCGGCTATGGTATCCAACCCACGCGCCCTGTCGCCAGTTACCGACAGCACACCTTGCCGGCAGCTTACGGCGCGCACTCTCTTTCCAGTCTGACGTCAACCGATTGCGTTCTCGTTCGCTTTGCACTCTCAAACGTCCCGAAGCGGAACGTTCGGCCCACGACATCGCAAGCGGAGGAACCGGACATGTCAGTCAAATTGATCGCCCACGCCGTCTGCAGCGCACTGCTCCTGAGCCTGTGCGCCTGCGGTGGAGGCGGGGACTCCCAGACTTCCAGCCCGAGCAGCGCCGGCGGCACCACTCAATCCAGCTCCGGCTCGATGGATCTCCTGATGAGCGATGATAGCGCCGAGGATTGGGCGACGATCGGCGTAAAGGTACTGAGCATCGCACTGGTACCGCAGGGCGGGGGAAGCGCGGTGACCGTCTACACCGCGCCCTCGCAGGCCCCGATGATCAACCTGGAGGAGCTGGATCAGCTCGCCGAGATCCTCGGCAATGTCAGCGTCCCGGTGGGCACCTATACCGGGGCGATCCTCACCGTCGGGGGCAACCCGGGCGATGTCGCCCTGACGGTGTCAGCCGACCCCGAGTCGGGCTTCGACGGCACGGCCGGCGCGAGCATTCCAGCGAGCCAGATTCAGATTCAAGGCGGGCAGGGCAGCGCGCCCAATCGCACCGTGCCCATCTCCGTGAGCTTCGCTTCGCCGCTGGTGGTGACCAGCGGACAGAACAACGCCCTGGACCTGGAGTTCGACCTCAACCATCCCGCCTTCCTCATCGGGCACACCCCGCCCGCCGCCGCCGGCGCGACCCTCTGGGCGGTGAATTTCAAAGGGCCCGTACGGCATCGCCCGATCCATGACATCGCACGCCTGGTGCTGCGCCACACCTACGGCACGGTCGCAGCGGTCGCGAGCGACAACGGCTCGATCACAATCGACAAGGACTTCCCGGTCCTTCCGGCGAGCACTCCGGAGACCGCGATCTCCGATCCGTCACGGCAGTTCACGATTCGCGCCGACGCCACCAACGGCACGCTGTTCTACGACGTCGACGCCAAGACCCGGACGAGCATCAAGGACTTCTCGGCCGAGGCAGCGACGCTGGCTGGCAAGTACGTGCGCATCGCGGCCCGCTTCCAGCCCGACGGCACACTCGTCGCCGTGCGCATCTGGGCGAGCTCGACGTTCAACAGCGTGTGGTTGAGCCCCGAAGGGCACGTGCTGCACGTGAACGCGACCAACACCCGCATGTGGGTCTCGGATGAATCCGGGGTCGCGGTACCGCTGGTGGTGAACGCCAATACGCAGTTCTATTTCCGGACGCCCGCGAATGCCCAGGCCGATGCCACTCCCATTGGCACCGGAACGGCGTTCCTGGCGGCCAACGAGCTGGTGCGCGGCTTCAAAGTCCACGTGAGCGTCGTCGATCCGCTGGCCAATCCGCTGGTTGCGGACACTGTCGACATCGAGACTGCAACCTACAGTGGGCGTATCTCAGCGGCAGGCAGCACCGGATTCACCTACACGCGTGCCTTTGCCACGGCCTCGGACGACTACACCATGGCGCTGGATTACATCGCCAATGCGACGGCGAACGGAACTGACGCAAGCGGTAACGCCATCACCGGCTTCAAGTGGTGGAACCTCACATATCCGACGCTCGTGACGAGCGGCGCCAACGCCATCTCCGACTACGTCGCCGCCACCAATGGTGGCGTCAACTTCGGGGGTACGGCAGGTGCGGTCACGGCGTGGGGTCTCTCGAACGTCATCTGGAACGATCCGGCTGACGCAATGGGGTGGTCGGCCCGCTGGACCGTGCTGGTGCCCACGCCGATCCCCCTGGGTACTGTCGCCGCGGGGCTGGCGAACGATGCGTTCACCATGACCGTCGCTGGCGGAGCCAATCCCGCCACGGTCGATGTGAGCACGACGTCCGGCTCCGCGACGCTCGTCTATCAGGTGGATCGCACCAACGGCATCGTGTCCGTGAGCCCGCTCGACATCACGACCTCCGCCGGTTTGACCGCATTGACGAACGGCCTGTCCACCGGGGCCACCGTCAAGGTCTACGGCGTGCCGCAGGCTGACGGAACACTGAAGGCCTACGTGCTCACGTACTACACCGGCGACAAGCCGATGAACTGATCGGAATCCGGCCAGCCCACCGGTCGCCGGACCGCCGCTGGCTCACTGCCAGGACCGCCAGGCAAGGTCGTACCTTGCTCTGGCGGTCGCTCTTTTGCGGCGGAGCACCGAGCCGCGCGTCCCCCATACGCCTTTACATAGCTCGGCTCGCGGCCGGCCGCCGCCACGAAGTTCTTCTCGATCCCGACCGCTCGCGGGTCACAGGAAGCCGTTCGTCGGATCGACCGGCCGAGCGTGACCAAAATCCCACTTTTCACCCGATTCCCTTGGGTACATTGCCGCCCGTACTGCAACGGCCGCGTCGTACCGCGGCGACGGCAGCAGCCACAACGAGGCGCAGCAGAGTGAAACGGGAAAGGGGCTTCACACTGGCAGAGCTGATGGTGACTCTGACCATCATGGGGATCCTGTTCGCCATCGGCGTCCCCTCGTACCGGAACGTCACCAAGAGCAACCGCCTGTCCGCGGAAATCAACGGACTGCTCGGTGACCTGCAGTTCGCGCGCTCGGAGGCGATCAGGGAAGGCCAGCAGGTTAGCGTCTGCGTACCGACTACGAACCCTCCGCCGACGGCCGGTGCCACCTGCTCTGCGGCCGGGACTGACTGGAAGGGCGGCTGGGTCGTCTGGGTGGACTTCAACGGCGACGCGACCATCACTCCCAATGAGGTCCTGCGCATCCAGGCCCCCATCACCTCCGGCGACACCGTCGTGCCGAGCAACGCCCTGGCCAGCCTGAACTTCAACCGGGAGGGCTTCGCTCTCGGGTTCGGAGGGACCACTTTCGTTGCGAAGGACGCCACGGCAACCGCCAAATTCACGCACTGCCTGCAGGTGACGACCGTCGGAACGGTGCGAACCATGACGCCCACCACCGACACCACCGGCACCTGCCCAACCTCATGAGTGCGTCCATGAACATCACTGCAGGGCAGCGCCAGGCAACCCGCGGCTTCACTCTGATCGAGGTGCTCGTCGCTCTCATCGTCATCTCCGTCGGCCTGCTCGGCATCGTGGGCATGGAGGCGCTGGCCTTGTCGAGCTCCAGCAGTGCGCGCATGCGATCGCTGGCTTCCATCGAGGCTGCGAGCATGGCCGCCGCCATGCACGCCAATCGTGCGTTCTGGTCGACCAACACGATCACCGTAACCCTTTCCGGTCAACCGGCGGCCGTCACAGCCCCCACCACGCTCGCAGGCGGCAGCGGCGATGACTGCACCCAGGCATCGACATCGCAGATGCCGCCGTGCGCGCCGACTACGCTGGCCGCTGCCGATCTGCAGAGGTGGGGCAGCGCCCTCAGCCAGATTCTTCCCAACCCGCAGGCGACCATCGACTGTCCCAATGGTCCGCCGCCGTTGTCGTGCACGATCACCATCCAATGGACGGAGAACATCGTGAACTTCAGCGCATCGCAGAAGACGGGCGCCGCGGGCGCGACTTTCCAGAACAACCAGTACGTCCTGTACGTCCAGCCATGACAACCACCAAACATCGCATGCGCGCCCCGCGCAGCAGGCTCCGCCAGGGCGGGGTGACGCTGATAGAACTGCTGGTGACCGTCATCATCGCCCTGTTCCTGCTGGCCGGCGTCGGCTACATGCTGCAGAACACGCGACGCGCCTACACCAACCAGAATCAGCTGCAGCAGTTGCAGGATTCGGAACGACTGGCGATGACGCTGCTGGCGGATGTCATCCAGAATGCCGGCTACTTCCCCGATCCCACTCAAAACACCGTCGACACCGCGTTACCGGCGGTGGCGGGCACGTGGGCGCAGGAGCAGGCGATCAGCGGGGCGGCACAGACTGCTCCCGCCCCGGGAGATGCGATCACAGTACGCTATATGACCACCGGCGGTGACGGCGTGCTCAACTGCCTGGGCGGCTCGAATACGCAAGCGGCAGGCACGACCATTACGTACGTCAACCAGTTCTATCTGACCGCGCCGGATGCCTCGGGCAGCAGCACGCTGCAGTGCAAACTGACCGACGGCGCAGGTACGGCGATCGGCACCCCCCAGGACCTGGTCACGGGCCTGACGAACATGCAGATCTGGTTCGGCATGAAAAAAGGCGGTGCCGCCGGTGACAACAGCGTCGATACCTATATGCGCCCCAGTGAAGTGGCAGCAATCGACGATCCGGATTGGCAGAAAGTCACCTCGGTGCGCATCCAGCTCACGTTTCAAAACCCTCTTGCGGCCCCGAGCGCGCCCGCAGCCCAGAAAACGATCAATTTCGAGCGCGTGATCGCCGTGATGAACCGGGCGGGGGTGACATGAGCACAGCTCTTCAGGCGTGCAGGGCCGGGCGCGAGCGCGGCATGGCGCTGATCACCAGCCTGCTGCTGTTGGTGGTCGTCACAATTCTGGCCGTCAGCATGTTCCGCAGCTTCGGGATCGAAGGAAAGATTGCGGGCAACGTGCGTGAGAAGCAGCGTGCCCTGCTGGCTGCCGAGAGCGCCGAGCAATATGGGGAATGGTGGCTCAGGCAGGGCAGCAACTCTGCCGTGGGCTCCGTCATCTGCAATACGGTCCTGGACGCGAACAACGGCGACGGACAGATCTGCTCGAACACGCTCCCGAGCCAGTTCACCAACGGCATTGCCGGCATAGGGACCGGGACGTGGCCGGGCGCCTACACCGAATACACACCTCCCGGGATGGTCGATCACCTCGATCCGGCCAACATCGATTCAGGCTCGTACTACAAGCGTCCGCGGTTCTACATCTCCGATCTCGGGTCCAACATGGACGGGAGCGGATCGGAAGTCTTCGAGATCGATGCCCTGGGGTACGGCGCAAGCCCGAATACGGTCGCCGTCGTCCAGAGCACCTTCATCGTGAACCAAGGTGTCCCATGCTACAGCTGCTCCCCGTGATGCGCCTCAAGACGCGCCTGCTTGCGCTGCTCGTCGTGCT
>Ga0134125_10007816_pt1 | contig 12056 bp, 8 predicted proteins | sample KB31751_FD_96464 | JGI IMG/M metagenome (GOLD analysis project Ga0134125, IMG submission 96464) | Terrestrial soil microbial communities with excess Nitrogen fertilizer from Kellogg Biological Station, Michigan, USA - KB3-175-1 | ecosystem: Environmental > Terrestrial > Soil > Unclassified ... | reverse complement strand
CCAGAGCTGCCAGCGGAGATCCGCGAGCTGAAGGAGCGCGTCGCCCGCTTCGTCGAGTCGGAGGCGTACCCGCTCGAGGAGCGGATCGCCGAACGCGGCTCGATCGACCCGGCCGAGGTCGACGCGCTGCGGGCCAAGGCGCGCGAGGCCGGCTTTTCGATGCTGAACATGCCGCCCGAGCACGGCGGCAACGGGCTGTCGATGCTCGGCCAGGTCGCGATCGAGGAGGAGGCGGGGAAGGCGACGAATGGCCTCGGCTTTGCGATCGTCGACCGCGGGCCGCGCGAGCTGCTCGAGCAGGTCACGCCCGAGCAGGCGGAGCGCTTCGTCGCGCCGATCGTCCGCGGCGAATGGCGCGAGGCCTGGGCGCTGACCGAGCCCGGCGCCGGCTCCGACCTCTCCGGACTCCGGACGACGGCCGAGCGCGCCGGCGACGACTGGGTGCTGAACGGCGAGAAGTGGTTCGTGACGAGCGAGGGCGACCCGGGCGTCTACGTCGTCGCCGCGATGACGGGCGGGGAGCAACAGCTCTTCCTGGTCGAGCCGGATGCGCCGGGACTGCGGATCGTGCGCACGCCCGGCTTCCTCCACGACCCGTACCTCGACCACCACCCCGAGCTCGAGCTGCGCGACTGCCGCGTGCCGGAGGCGAACCGCGTCCCCGCCGCCGGCGACGCGGGCGCGAAGGAGTGGATCCTTGTCGAGCGGCTCTTCATCGCGGCGCGCTGCTGCGGTGCGTCGGCGCGGCTGCTAGACGTCGCGAGCGAGTGGGCGCAGGAGCGAGAGGCGTTCGGCTCCCGGATCGCGGACTTCCAGGGCATCTCGTTTCCGCTCGCGGACTCCTTGACGGAGCTCCATGCCGCGCGCCTCATGACCTACCACGCGGCGCACGCGTTCGACACGCTCGCCGACCGCAAGGTCGTGCACGGCAAGGTCTCGATGGCGAAGCTCTTCGCCTCGGAGGCCGCCGGCCGGATCGCCGACCGCGCCGTGCAGATCCTCGGCGGACGCGGCTACAGCGTCGACAGCCCGGCCGCGCGCCACTTCCGCGAGCTCCGCGTCGACCGGATCTGGGAGGGCACCAGCGAGATCCAGCGGCTGATCATCTCCGGCGGCCTGTTCAAGCGCGGCGCGGCGCCCTACCTCGGCTGGGAGTGAACCGCGCGGGCGTCGAGCCCGATCGCGAAGTCGGGCGTCACGAGCAGCGGGTTGATCTCGAGCTCGTCCAGCTCGGGGTGCTCGGCCGCGAGGCGCGACAGCGCCGCGCACGCCTCGGCCGCGGCGCGGACGGCGAGCGGCGGCCGGCCCCGGGCGCCCGTCAGTAGCGGGGCGCCGCGTAACCCCAGCAGCAGCCTTTCGACGAGCTCGGGCGTTGCCGGCGCGAGCGCGGCCGCCACGTCCTTCAGCACCTCCGCGAAGACGCCGCCGAGCCCGACGAGCAGCACCGGCCCGAAGCGAGGGTCCCGCCGGCAGCCGGCGATCAGCTCGAGTCCGCGGGAGCCCTCCACCTGCTGCTCGACCGAGTACGCGGCGGCGTCGACCGACTCGACCGCCGCGAGGAGCGCTGCCTCGTCCTGGAGCGCGAGCACGACCCCGCCCGCGTCCGACTTGTGCACGACGCCGAGCGCCTTCAGCACGACCGGGTAGCCGAGCTCGGCCGCGGCCGCCGCCGCCTCACCGGCGTTCTCCGCCCTCAACGCGACCGGGAACGGGATGCCCGCTCCGGCGAGCAGCAGGCGGCTCTCCAGGTAGCCCAGCTCCGGCACCGGCTCCGCGGCCTCGGGCAGTGCCGGGACACCGGTCGGCGAGGGCCGCGCCGCAGCGCGGGCCAGCGCGCCGATTGCGGAGTCGATCTCCCGGAAGACCGGCACGCCGCCCTCGCGCAGCGCCACCGCAGGCGCCTCCTGCCAGTACATCGTCTGCACGACCGCCGGCCGGCCCGCGTCGGCGGCCGCTCGCGCGAGGCCGCGCGCAGCCTCGGTCTCCGGCTCGCGCAGCTCCTCCGAGGTCGCGCTGTAGCCGCCCAGGTAGCCGGTCAGGAGCAGCGCGTCGACTTCGCCCGACTCCAGCAGCAAGCGCGGCACGCGCTCGTACGAGCTCAGGTCCTGCTCGCCCGCCCCCGCGAAGTCGACCGGGTTCGTCGTCGTCGCCGTCTCGGGCATGACCGCGGCCAGCCGTGCCGACAGGTCTTCGGAGAGCAGCGGCAGCTCGAGCCCTGCCGCGCCGGCCAGGTCCGCGGCGACGACGGCCGAGCCGCCGCCGTCCGAGACGATCGCCAGCCGCGGGCCGCGCGGCTGCGACGGCGCGAGCAGCACCTGCGCGGTGTCGACGAGCTCTCGCACGGTCGAGACGCGCACGATCCCAGCAGCGCTGCAGGCCGCGTCGACCGCGACGGAATCACTCACGAGCGCGCCGGTGTGCGACCGCGCCGCGCGCACGCCGGCCGCGCTCTGACCGCCCGCGAGCAGCACGACCGGCTTGCCCGCCTCGGCGGCCGCGCGCGCGAATGCGCGCCCGTCGCGAAAGTCCTCCAGGTAGACCGCGATCAGCCGGGTCGGCTCGTGCTGCGCGAGCGCCTCGACGAGCTCCGCCGCCTCGAGGTCGGCCTGGTTGCCGATCGAGACGAAGCGCGAGATCCCGAGCCCGGCGTCCTTCGCGAGCAGCGAGAGCTCGATCGCGAGGTTGCCGCTCTGCGAGACGACGCCGAGCGGGCCCGGCACGAAGTCGCTCGTCGCGAGGTCGAGCTCCGCCGCGCCGTCGTAGAGGCCCATGCAGTTCGGGCCGAGCAGCACGGCGCCCGCGGCACGCACCCGGTGGGCCACCGCCCGCTCGCGGAGCCGTCCGTCCTCGGAGCTCTCGCCGAGACCGGCGGCGATCGCGACAATCGCACGCGCTCCAGCTTCGAGCGACGCCTCGACGGTCTCCTCGAACGCCGCCGCGGGCACGGCCAAGACGACGAGCTCCGGCGGCTCGGGCAGCGCCTCGAGCGACGGGTGCGTCGGCCGTCCGAGCACCTCGCCGCCCGCGCGATTGACGAGGAAGACCTGGCGCCGGTGCTCTCCGAGCAGAGCGCCTCGCGCCAGCCACTGGCCCCACTTGGACGGGTCGTTCGAAGCCCCGACGACGGCCACCGACCGCGGCTCGAACAGCGCCCGCAGGTCGCGTCCGCTCATCACGGCCATCTTTTCACTGACTGAGCGGTCAGGCAGAATGCGGCGCATGGCCGTCACTCCCACCGCAGAGCTCGACCGTGCCCGCATAGCGGAGCTGACCGAGCGCGAGCAGCGCCGCCTCGACGACTCGACACCAGCGTCGCGCGCGATGTTCGAGCGGGCGCGGCGGGCGCTCGCTGGCGGTGTCGCCTCCGCGTACCAGTCGCGTGAGCCGTGGCCGATCTACCTCGAGCGCGGCGTCGGCTCGAAGGTCTGGGACGTCGACGGCGCCGAGCGGATCGACTTCCACAACGGGTTCGGCTCGATGCCGCAGGGCCACGCGCACCCGGCGATCACGCGCGCTGTTACCGAGCGGATGGAGCTCGGCACGCACTTCGCCGCGCCGACCGAGGACGCGGTGGTCGTCGCCGAGGAGCTGCAGCGCCGCTGGGGCATCCCTCGCTGGCGGTTCGTCAACTCCGGCTCCGAGGCGACGATGGACGCGATCCGGATCGCCCGCGCCCACACCGGCCGCGACACGATCGTGAAGATCTTCGGCTCCTACCACGGCCACCACGACTACGTGATGGTCTCGATCGGCGTCCCCTACCACCGGATCGGGAACCGCGAGAGCTACGAGTCGCTGCCGTACGGCGGCGGGATCCCGCAGTCGGTCGCCGAGCTGACGATCCCGGTGCCGTTCAACGACGCCGGCGCGATGGAGCGGCGGATCGAAACGCTGTTCGAGGAGGGCCGGCCTCCCGCCTGCGTGATCATGGAGCCGGCGATGATGAACCTCGGGGTGATCCTCCCCGAGCCGGGCTACCTCGAGGCTGTCCGCGAGCTGACGAAGCGCCTCGGCGTGCTGCTGATCTTCGACGAGGTCAAGACCGGCCTCTGCATCGCGGCCGGCGGAGCGGTCGAGCGGTTCGGGGTCGAGCCCGACATGGTCACGCTGGCGAAAGCGCTCGGCGGCGGCCTGCCGACCGGCGCGATCGGCGGCACCGAGGAGGCGTTCGAGACGGTCGAGGCCGGGAGCGTCTACCAGGTCGGCACGTACAACGGGAACCCGCTCGCGATGGCAGCTGCCCGCGCGAGCCTGACAGAGGTACTGACGCCGGAGGCGTACGAGTTGATCGAGGCGCGCGAGGAGCGTCTGCTACGCGGCTGCCAGGACGTGATCGAGCGCCACAACCTGCCCGGCTACGCGGTTGGCCTCGGCGCCAAGGGCTGCGTCACGTTCTCGCCGGAGCCCGTCGTCGACTACGAGTCGTTCAAGGCCAACCAGGACGGCGAGCTCGCCGACCTCGCCTGGCTTTACAACATGAACCGCGGCATCTACATGACGCCCGGGCGCGAAGAGGAGTGGACGCTCTCCGTCGCGCACTCCGAGGAGGACTGCGACGCGTTCGTCGCCGCCTTCGACGAGCTGGCCGCCGACCTGACGGCCTAGCAGCCCCACGCGCGATAGTTCACAGCCATGGCCGAGCTCCCATCCGGCACGGTCACGCTGCTCTTCACGGACATCGAGGGCTCGACGCGCCTGCTCCGCCGCGTGGGCGACGCCTACGCCGACCTACTCGCCGAGCACAGGCGGCTGCTCGCGGAGGCGTTCGGGCAGCACCGCGGCTCGATCGTGGACAGCGAGGGCGACGCGTTCTTCGTCGCGTTCGCGTCCGCCCGCGACGCGATTGCCGGAGCGGAGGCGGCGCAGCGCGCGCTCGCCGAGCACCCCTGGCCGGGCGACGAGGAGCTGCGGGTCCGCATGGGCCTGCACACGGGCGAGCCGCGCGTCGTGGACGGCCGCTACGTCGGGCTCGACGTCCACCACGCCGCGCGCGTGATGGCGGCCGGGCACGGCGGGCAGGTGCTCCTCTCCGAGTCGACGCGCGCGCTCCTCGACGACGGCACGCGCCTCAGCGACCTCGGCGAGCACCGGTTGAAGGACCTCTCGCATCCGCAGCGGCTCTACCAGCTCGACCTCGACGGGCTGCCGGTCGAGTTCCCACCGCTGAAGACGCTCGACAACCGGCCGACGAACCTGCCCGTTCAGCCGAACGAGCTGATCGGCCGGGAGCGCGAGCTCGAGGAGGCGGCGGCCCTGCTCACGAACGGGCTCAGAGCCCTGACGCTGACCGGCCCGGGCGGCACCGGCAAGACGAGGCTCGCGCTGCAGCTCGCGGCGGACGTGGTCGAGGAGTTCCCGGACGGCGTCTTCTTCGTCTCGCTGGCACCTGTGCGCGACTGGGAGCTCGTCGCGCCGACGATCGCGCGGACGCTCGGCCTGCGCGAGCAGCCGGGGGAGACGGTGCTCGAGACACTCGACGGCTATCTCGGCGACAAGGAGCTGCTGCTCGTGCTCGACAACTTCGAGCAGGTGCTCGCGGCCGCGCCGGCCGTCGCCGGGCTGAGCGCCAGCGCGTCGCAGCTGAAGCTGCTGGTCACGAGCAGGACGCCGCTCCGTCTCTCCGGCGAGCGGACCTACCCCGTGCCGCCGCTCGAGCTCACGGAATCGGTGCGGCTCTTCGCCGAGCGGGCGCACGCCGCCGCGCTCGACTTCGACGTGACGGACGAGAACGAGGCCGCGGTGGCCGAGATCTGCCGGCGCCTGGACGGCCTGCCGCTCGCGATCGAGCTCGCGGCCACGCGCATCCGCAGCCTGCCGCCGCCGGCGCTGCTGCGGCGCCTCGACCAGCGGCTCAAGCTCCTCACCGGCGGCGCGCAGGACCTGGACGAGCGCCAGCGCACGCTGCGGGGCACGATCGAATGGAGCTACGAGCTGCTGCCGCAGGCCGAGCGCGAGCTGTTTGCCCGGCTCGGCGTGTTCGTCGGCGGCTCCCGGCTGGACGCGGCGGAGGCGCTCTGCGGCGCGATCGAGATCGACGTCCTCGACGGGCTGCAGTCGCTCGTCGAGAAGAGCCTGCTCCGCCAGCGGCCGGACGCCGACGGTGAGCCACGCTTCTGGATGCTCGAGACGATCCGGGAGTTCGCGCTCGGCCTGCTCGACGAAGCCGGATCACTGGCGGAGGCGCGGCGCGCCCACGCCGAGCTGTTCCTCACGCTTGCCGAGCGGGTCGACGTCGAGTCGCGGACGGGCGACCAGGCGGCGCTCTTCGACCAGCTGGACGCCGACAACGCGAACCTCCGGGCCGCGGTCGACTGGGCCGAGGAGACGGACGACGACGACCTGCTGCTGCGTCTGGCGACCGCGCTCTGGGGCTTCTGGGCGACGCGGGGGCACATTGCCGAAGGAACGGCGGTGCTCGGGAACGCTCTCGCACTTGCCGGGCGCCGTCCGGCGCGCGCGCTGCTGGGGTTCTGCACGCTCCGCATCCTGCGCGGGCAGGGCGAAGGGCTCGAGGACGACATCCGCGAGGCGCTGCGCGCGTGCGAGGAGCTCGGCGACGACTACAGCCTCGCGCAGGCCTGGAACCTGCAGGGGCGGCTCGACGGCAGCGTGTTCGGCCGCCTCGGCGCCGCCGAGCGCGCCTGGCACGAGGCGCTTCGCTTCGCGGAGCGTGGAGGCTTCGGCTCCGAGAAGGCCGAGAGCGTCAGCTGGCTCCTGATCAGCGCGACCTTCGGCCCGTTGCCCGTGGAGAGGGGCATCGAGCGCTGCAAGGAGTTCGCGGAGGCCGCGGCCGGCGAGCCGGCGACGCAGGCCTTCTGCAGCTGCGAGCGGGCCGTGCTCGAGGCGATGCGCAGCGACTTCGACACCGCGCGCGAGCTGCTGGCCGCCGGGCGGCAGGCACTCGACGAGCTCGGCCAGCCGGTCTGGGTCGCCGTCACCGGGCAGGAGGCGTTCTTCGTGGAGATGCTCGCCGGCGACCCGGCAGCGGCCGCCGGGACGCTGCGGCAGAGCTACGAGACCCTGAGCGGGATGGGCGAGCGCAGCTTCCGCTCGACGATCGCCGGCCTGCTCGCCCATGCCCTCTGCGAGCTCGGTGAGGACGACGAGGCCGACCAGTTCAGCCGCGCCTGTGAGGAGGCCGCTGCCGAGGAGGACGTCTTCTCGCAGGTGCTCTGGCGGAGCGCGCGCGCGAAGGTGCTCGCGCGACGCGGCGAGGCCGAAGCGGCCGAGGCGGCCGCGCGCGAGGCCGTGGCGATCGCCGAGCGGACCGACCTGCTCAACACGCAGGCCGATGCACTGCTCGACCTCGCGGAGGTGCTCGCGCAGGCCGGCCGGAGCGACGAGGCGCGGGCGGCCGCGCGCGACGCCGCCGAGCGCTTCGAGCGGAAGGGTAACCTCCCGTCGCTCGCACGGGCGCGGGAGCTTTCGGCTTGACACCGCCGCAACCGGCCTGGATATTCCGCCCCGTCGACCGGAAGGGAGCCCGATGCAGGAGTCCAAGGGCGAGGGCCATGGCCACCGCCACATCCCGGATCACGTCGCGCAGTACTTCGCGCACCGAGCGCTCGACGACATGCCCGAGCGGGCGTACGAGGTGATCGTGAACCTCACGCCCGAGGAGATCGCGGTGCTCGAGAAGGTCGGCGCTGCCCTCGGCGAGTGCGAAGAGCAGTTCAAGACGTTCGCGCTCCACTGACGCCCAGCGTCCGGTTCCGCAGCAAGCTCGAGCTCGTCATCGGCCCGTACTCCGAGGCGTGCACCCGGCTCGTGGACGACCCGCGCCTTCCCGAGCTCTGGCCCGAGTACCTCGTCGTCCAGCACCAGATCATCCGCGCGACGGTGCCGCTCACGCGCGTCGCGCTCGATCGGGCGAACGAGCTCGGCGACGACCCGGCCGGGCTGGCGGTGTACCTCGAGCTGCACGTCGACGAGGAGCTCGGCCACGACGAGACGCTGCTCGACGACCTGGTGCTGCTCGGACTCGAGCGCGGAGAGGTGCTCGAGCGCATGCCGTCGCCGGCGGTCGCCAGCGTCGTCGGTGCGCAGTACTACTGGATCCTCCACCACCACCCGGTTGCGTTCCTCGGCTACGTCGGCGTGATGGAGGGCTACCCGCCGACGGACGAGCTGGTCGAGCTACTGGTCGCGCGGACCGGCTTCCCGCGGGAGGCCTTTCGCACCTTCTCCGAGCATGGCGAGCTCGATCCCGGCCACCGCGACCACCTCGACCGCACGCTCGACGCGCTCCCGCTGACCGAGCGACACGAGCAGGTGATCGGCGCGTCCGCGATCGCGACGGTCGGGCTGGCCACCACCGCGCTCGAGGAGCTGTTGGCCGAGCGGTAGGTACACTGCGCCGCCGAATGGCCGGAGAACGAGTCAAGCTGACCGTCCAGGAGCGCGACAGCCGCGGCTCCGCCGAGTCCCGTCGCCTGCGCAAGCAGGGGCTGATTCCGGGCGTCCTCTACGGGCGCGGCAAGACACCGCATCCGATCTCCATCGAGGAGCGCGAGCTGCGGCGCGTGCTGACCGGCGGTCAGGGCCTGCACGCGATTCTCGACGTCACGCTCGCGGGCCAGAAGACGACGCACCCGTCGATCCTCAAGGAGTACCAGCAGCACCCGGTCAAGGGCGGGATCATCCACATCGACCTGCAGGAGGTCCGCCTCGACCAGCCGATCCAGGCGCGCGTCGTGGTCGAGCTGATCGGCGAGTCGGTCGGCGTGACCGAGGGCGGCGTGCTCTCGCAGGTCAACCGCGAGGTGACGGTCGAGGCGCTGCCGATGGAGATCCCCGAGCATCTCGAGCTCGACGTGACCGGGATGGCGATCGGCGACACGCTTCGCCTGGCCGACCTGCCGACGCAGGAAAGCGTCAAGTACCTCGACGACCCCGAGGAGACGGTGCTCGCGACGGTGACGATGCCGACGCGGATCGTCGAGCCGGAGCCCGAGGAGGGCGAGGAGCTCGAAGAGGGCGAGCTGCCCGAGGGCGAGGCGGCTGCCGAGGGCGAGGAAGCCCCGGCCGAAGGCGAGGCCGAGGCGCCCGCCGACGAAGACACCAGCGAGGAGTAGGTGCGCTTCTTCCGTCGGGGCGAGGGCGCCTCGACGCTGGACCTGCTCGTCGTGGGTCTCGGCAACCCGGGCCGCGAGTACGAACGGACGCGTCACAACGCCGGCTGGCTCGTGCTCGACGAGCTCGCGCGCCGGCACGGCGGCTCGTGGCGGTCGAAGTTCTCGGGATCGCTCGCCGAGGTGCGGCTCGGCGACGCGAAGCTCGCGCTGCTGAAGCCGGAGACCTACATGAACGAGTCCGGCCGCTCGGTCGGCGCGGCTGCGCGCTTCTTCAAGGTTCCGCCGGAGCAGGTGCTCGTCGCCCACGACGACGTCGACCTCGAGTCCGGCCGGCTGCAGGCCCGGAGCGGGGGAGGGCTCGCCGGCCACAACGGCCTGCGCTCGCTCGGGCAGCACCTGGGCTCGCAGGACTTCCTGCGGCTGCGCATCGGCGTCGGCCGCCCGGGGCGAGGCGACCCGCGCTCGGTCGCCGACTGGGTGCTCTCGCCGTTCGCGCCGGAGGAGGACGCGGACGCGCTCGTGTCACGGTCGGCGGACGCCGTCGAGACGATCGTGTCCGAGGGGTTAGAGGCCGCTCAGCAGAAGTTCAACTAGCGGTTCCAGCTCGGGCAGCAGGCGCTGACCTTGCGGAAGATGCGGTCGAGGTCCGAGAGGCGCACGATCGACAGGTGCACGGTCTGGCCGTCGCCGCCTGACCCAACGCTGTAACGGCTGTCGCTCGAGACCGCGTCTGCAAAGTCGCGGATCGCCCGCAGCTTCCGGGTCTGCACGTTGACGACGGTGCCGAGCGTCCCCGAGCCGGTTCGGATGCCCGCGAGGATGTGCGAATCGTCGAGCCACGCGAGCGGCTGGAGCCCGTAGAGACCGTCCTGGGACAGGAGTTGCGGCGCGCGGTCGATCACGGCCTTCGCGTCGGAGCCGTCGTCCTTCATCGTCCAGATGCCCGGAGCCGCGCAAGCCGCTTGGGGGTCGATGTCGTCCGGGAAGCGCGCAAAGGCGATGCCTGCCGGGCCCCAAACCGGGAAGGCGCTCACGCCGTCGTGCGTGAGGCGGGTCGCCTTGCCGCCGGAGATCTTCGTCACGTAGAGGTCGAATTGATCGCCGCAGGGCCCTTGCCCGGTCGCGACCGGCGCTTTCGCGTAGACGAGCTTGTCGCCGTCGGGCGAGAAGCTGAAGCCGTACAGGGAGCCGCTCGCGACGATCCGGACCTTGCCGGTCGCCGTGTCGACCGCGTCGAGCTCGAGCACGGACAGTGGCGCGGCGCGGGTCGCGATCAGCGTCGTGCCGTCCGGCGACCACGCTTGCGGGCGGAGGCGCTCGGACGTCAGGCGGCGGGCTCGACCGCCATGGACGGAGAGCACGTAGATGCCGTCCCGACGCAGGACGGCGACCGAGCGGCCATCCGGCGAGAGCGCCGCCGCTCTACCGCGCCCGAGCCGGCGCGCGTGCGAGCCGTCCACGTTCGCGAGCCAGACGGTGGCGTGCGCGGGATCGTCGCCGGCAACGTAGACCAGGTGGCGCTCGGCGGGCTTGACGACGTGCGTTCCGCCTCCGCCGCAGGCTGTGAGCATCGGCAGCAGCAGGACGGCCGCACACGCCCCGATTCGGATCCTCGCCACGCCTCTCGATCATCGCACGCGGGCTACGATTGACGCGCGGAACCCGGGGTTCCGTCGTTCGTCATGGACCTGCGCGAGACCACGCGACCCGTGCTCCACCCGCTCGTAGAGCAGCTGCTCGCCGACGAGCGCCTCGCCGCCTACGCTGATGCGCTACCGGTGCCCGCTCGAGTCTCCGAGCCGGCGCTGCCGCTGCTGCTCTCGGCGCTGCATGAACGGCTCGGGCGGGCGCTCGTCGTCGCGCTCCCGGACGACGCCGACGCAAGGGACGCGGCCGAGGGCGCGCGCTGGTTCCTGGGAGAAGACGCGGTCGCGCTGCTCCCGAGCCGCGGCGTCCGCTGGGGCTCCGGGCTCGAGCCGCCGCCGCACCTCGTCGGCGAGCGGGCACGGGCGCTGGACGTCCTGGCCGCCGGCGGGCTCGTCTGCGCCTCGGCGGCGGCGCTCGCCGAGCCGCTGCCGCCTCCGGAGGCTCGCCCGGCCCCGATCGCGCTGACGGCGGGTGAGGCGCCCGGCCTCGAGGCGCTGGCGGAGCTGCTTGCGCTCGCCGGCTACGAGCGGGTCGACCGCGTGCAGGACCGCGGTCACTTCGCCGTCCGCGGCGGGCTGATCGACGTCTTCCCGACGACCGGCCGCGAGCCGCTTCGCGCCGAGTTCTTCGGCGACGAGATCGAAGCCGTCCGCGCCTTCTCGGCTTTCACGCAGCGGGCGCTGCACGAGGTCGAGGGCGCGGTCGTCTACCCGGCCGCCGAGCGGCGGCTCGACCTCGCCGAACCGTCCCTTCCGGACGAGTCCCGGGGACAGTCCCTCGACGTTCCGGACGACCTGGTCCCGGTGCTCGACCGCGCGCCCGACTTCGTCTGGGAGCCGGACGAGGTGCAGGAGGCCCTGACCGAGTACGACGCCGAGCTCGACCTCGGCGGCGCGGCCGAGCTGGAGCCGTTCCCGCGCGGACAGGCCCACTCGTTCGAGGCGCAGCGCCCGGCGATCGCCGCGCGCGGCCTGGCAGAGGCCGAGAACGAGCTCGCCGCATTCGTCCGCTCCGGCAACCGTGTCGTGGTCGCCTTCCCGCACCGAGGCGAGGCGCTGCGCACGATGAACCTGCTCCGCCGCGTCGAGGCCCGGCTGCTCGAGCCGGGCGAGCGCTTCCCGGACGAGCCGGAGCTCCTCTTCGCCGTCTCGCCCGCGCGCCGCGGCTTCGTCTGGCGCGACCTCGGGCTCGTGCTGCTCCCCGACACGCAGGTCTTCCGCAAGCGCGCCCGCACCCGGGCCGCGCCTCCGGGCCGGGCGCTGCAGAGCTTCGCCGACCTCCGCACCGGCGACTTCGTCGTCCACGAGGACCACGGCATCGGGAAGCTGCTCGGCT
>Ga0134125_10007815_pt1 | contig 12057 bp, 8 predicted proteins | sample KB31751_FD_96464 | JGI IMG/M metagenome (GOLD analysis project Ga0134125, IMG submission 96464) | Terrestrial soil microbial communities with excess Nitrogen fertilizer from Kellogg Biological Station, Michigan, USA - KB3-175-1 | ecosystem: Environmental > Terrestrial > Soil > Unclassified ... | reverse complement strand
TTCCGACGTGTGATTGATCCCGAGAGAGGGACGATGTCGCCGGATCTCGCGCGGTTCGTCTTGGATTTTGATTTCCCGCCGGGTGACCATGCACGTTTTGAGCTCCTCTCGGAAAAAGCTCAGCAGGGCGATCTTTCGCCCGCGGAAACGGCGGAGCTGGACAGCTATTTGCACGTGGACACGCTGCTGGCGATCCTCCGGCTGAAGGCCGAGCGATCTTTGGGGCTGCCTGGCAGCGGGCGGAATGCCAATGGACCGCGCGCTTGACCGAACCGTCCGCCGGCGCGCGGGCGATCGTTGCGAGTATTGCCTGATTCCGCAATCACCTTTCCGGATGCGGTTTCCCATCGACCATATTGTGGCGCGCCAGCACGGCGGCGCTACGGTGGAAGCGAATCTCGCGCTGTGCTGTGGTCGGTGCACCGTTCGTGCTGTTGTTGCTGGCGCGGTTCGACTATAATTGATCGGACATGGTGACGATCACCTTCCAAGATCGCGCAACGGAACGAAAGGCCCTGGCCTTTCTGCTGGGTCGGTTCTCAGGTCACGTTCTAAAGACCGGCGAGCACCTCGTGCCGGAGGCAGCGCTGGCGGCGCTGGCGGCGCAGAACATCCCGTTCAGCGTAAAGGGCAGGGCGAGCTATGAGCAGCAAGTGGCGGCGATTCGAGGTGCTGCTCCCGCTCCAACACAACGACGGCAGCGACGTTCCGGCCGAATGGCTGGCTGACGCGGTGCTTGAAATCGTCGAACAATTCGGCGCCGCAAGTTACGAGCCGCAATCCGTGGAAGGACACTGGCGCCACGCCAATATCACCTACCGTGACAACCTTGCCCGCCTCGTCGTCGACGTGCCCGACAGCGCTCGAAACCGGAATTGGATGAAGGCGTTCAAGCGGCGATGGAAGGTGAAACTCAAGCAAATTGAGCTGTGGATGGTGAGCTATGTGATAACCGTCGAGTAGCAGCTGGCGCGGACCGTATCCAGCCCGCTGTCAGGGCTTCATTGTTTCGATCACGGGGACACGAGATCGACGTGACCACTGTCCACGACCTCCCATCGACGATGCGGCAACACGGCCCCTTCCATCTATCCCGTCGCCGGAACATGGAGTGGTCCGCGCTGCTCACCGGCGCCCCCGCGATCGTGGTCGTCGCGGTTTGCAGCGGGCTGCCGCTGATCTGGATGCTGGGGGCGGTGCTGTTCGCGTCGCCGGCGGTGCGCGCGGAAATGCATCTGACCTCGTTCCGCACTGAATTGCTCATCCGCACGCTCGGTTACAACGGGCTGGCGGCCATTCTCGCGACGCTCATGGGGCTTCCGGCGGCATTCGTGCTGGGCCGCGGGCGGGGATGGATCGCCCGGCTGATGTGGGTCGTGCTCCCGGCTGCCCTGCTGATGCCATCACTCTCCTATGCGTACGGATGGGCACAACTGGCGCGGATCTGCCGGCCGATGCTTCGGCCGCTGGGCGTCACCTTCATTCCGGGCGGCACCGCGGACACGCTTCGGTGCATCTGGTCGCTGGCGGCGTGGCTCTGGGCCGTGCCGGCGGGGCTGATCGGCCTCTCGCTGCGGCGGATGGATACCACCATCCAGCAGCAGGCCCTGCTCGACGGGGCGCCGCTCCGCGTCACGCTGCGGCAACTTCTGCCGTCGATCATCGCCTCGCTGGCGGTGGTGACGATCATCGCAACACAGGAATTCGCGGTTTATGAGCCGACCGGGATCAGCGTGGTGGCGACGGAAGTGCGAATGGTGTTCGACACGGGAGCAGTGAGCTCGCCCGACAATCCGATCGCCGGGCCGGTGCTTCAGGGGACGGGCGCGATGTCGCCCGACCAGCCCGCCCGCGCCGCGGCGGCAGTCGCCACGGCCCTGCCGCTGGTGTTGGTCACATTCGTTCTGGCAGCGGCGGTGATCTGGGCGTCGTCGCGCTCCTCGGCCGCGGAGACGATCGCCGTCGGCCAGTGGCCGCCGATTCTGGACGCGTCGTGGTGGACGATTCTCGCGACCGTTCTGCTGTTGCTGTTGAACATCGGCGTGCCGGTGGCGGCGCTGATCAAGTCGTTGCGCGAACCGCTGTCACTCGGGCACATCTGGCGGGTGTTTGAGCCGCAGGTGACGGGGGCGATCTTCGTCGCGTGCGTGGCGGCGGCGCTGGCGTGCGTGGCGAGTTTCTCGGCCGCGGGAAGATGGACACGCGGCCTGCTGCTTGCTACCGGGTGTACGTTCCTGATCGGCGGGCAACTGCTCGCGATCGCCGACATCCGCATCTACAACCGGCCCGGTTTGGAATGGGCATACGATGCGTTCCCCGCGCCGGTGTTCGCGTACTTCGGCCGATTCGGCTGGCTGGCCCTGGCCGCCAGCCGGGCGACGTGGTCGCGGCCTTGGCAGGAACTGCGCGACATGGCTTCGATCGACGGCGCGTCCACGTGGCGGACGGCACTCGGCGTCATCTGGCCGCTGGCCTGGCCCGTGCTGCTCGCCGGGGGATTGGTGGTCGGCGCGCTGTCGATGACGGAGGTCCCCGCGACCGTGCTGCTGTTTCCGCAGCACCCGATGGTGCTGACGCCGACGCTCATGACGTGGGTCCATATGGCCCGCTTTGACCCGATGATCGAAGCGTCGCTGATCATGATGGCGGCGGTGCTGGTCCCGGCGGTCGTTGCGGTGTTGTTAACCGGATTGGGCCTGAAGCTGGCCCGACGGTTGACTCTTCCCCGGGCTGGCGGGCGATGACATTGGCTCGAGTGCCGCGTGCGCGGCATTCGCTTGTTTGCGGACCCGGGAGGGCGAGGCTCCTGCCGAGCCGGGTCGTTCGATCAAGCCCCGGCTCGGCCGGAGCCTCGCCCTCCCTCAAACCGTGGATAGTTCGCAATTTGCCGCTACAATCGGGCGGTTTTGGGAATTTCCGGCAGTGAGGCGGAAATCGAAGCGAAAGCGGTCTATCGCAGAACGTGGCATTCATGTTATCGTTTTGCGCAAGCAAGGCGGGTACGCCCCAACCCATGCCCCATCGAATCACCATCGGCGGAAGGACGTTCCAGATCGTGCTGGTCGACCCGCAGACGTTCCGGGGCGAGGGCGGCGATTCGCGGCAGTTCCGCTGGGACCTGGATACCGGTGTGATCCAGGTTGCCGACCCGGGCGACCCGTTCCTCCGCAACCGCCGCATTCACGCGGCCGTCACCGCACTTCAGGAACATCTCGAGCCCGATACCCCGCCGGATCAGCCATGATCGCGCAGTTGGCCGGGCCCGCGCTTCCCGAATTCAGACCGAATGGCCATAGTCCCTCGTGAGCGCGGTGAGATCCGTCTGGCTCACGGTCCCGTCATAATTGTCGTCTCCGGTGTCCCATGTACCGGAAGCGCTGCCAAAGTTCCGGCTGAGGGTCTGCCAGTCGGTCATGTTAACGGTGCCATCGAGGTTGGTATCGCCCACCAGCGTAAACATGACTTTGATAGTATCTGCCGCCATGCCTTGCACGACCCCGTCCGCCGAATCCGCGTAGCCGAGCGCGTAGTAAGGCCACGTGCTATTCCCAAACGAATTCGCGACGCTGCTATCGATACCGGTCCCGTTCCAGGTACCGTCGTACGTGTCACTCGTGTTGTTGTCGCCACTTACCAGGTACTGCCGGATCGTGGCGATCGGATCATTCCCCGGCGTGTACGAAAGAGTCATCGAGCTGTTGCCCAGGTCCAACTTGCTGCTGGAATCGATGCTCAGGCCGCTGAGATAGAGCGTATCCGTGTTCGCCCGCGCCGTGGGCGCCATCTGGAGCAGCGCGCCGCTTTGGAGATTGACGCTGGCAAGGTGGATGGACGTGTCGCCGTTGGTCGGTTGGACCTCCAGGTCCGCAAGACTGCCGCTGGCCGTCACGATCGGCGAAGCGCCGTAGTCCGCAGGGTCCGCGATGATGGTGGCACTCCCGCTGACGCTCAGCGTCGTCCCGTCCCACGTCGCGCCGTCCCCGGCAAGCCAGGGCGGATTCGTCGCGCCGGGAAGCTCGAAAACCGTACCCGCCCCATATGCTCCGCCGGATTCGGTGTTGCCGAACATGTTGCCATTCTTGTCGATGTACACACCGCCAACCGGGTTGACGCCGTTGCCGTTGCTCCCGTCGAACGTAGCCACCGTGCTGATCGTGCTGCTGCCGGCGGCGATCTCGAAAACCCGGCCGTAACCCCGGCCCTGAGTCGTTCCGAAGAGGTTCCCATTCCGGTCGAGGGTCAGACCGCTCGACGGAGTCTCGTCTTCGTTCGAGCCGTCGAACGAGGCGAGAACCGTGATCCGGCCGCTTCCCTTCTTGATCTCGAAGGCTGTTCCGTAGTAGGTGAATGCGCCACCCCTTGTCGTCGTCCCGAACAGATTACCCGCGGAATCGATGACAAGGCCGCTTCTCGGGTTAGCACCGTTGTTTAAATCGAACGAAACGAGAGGCGTGATGGTGCTCGAGCCCGCGACAACCTCAAAGACGGTCCCGTAAGTGGTATTGTATCCGCCGCCCTGCGAGGTCGACCCTGAATTGGTCGTGCCGAATAGGTCCCCCGAAACGTCCATCAACAACGGCCCCTCGGGATTGATCCCGGTGTTGGCGGAGAACGATATGGGTGTCCCCTCCATGCTCTGCGTGGCAGGGTCGAACTTGAACAGGGTGCCGCCCCCATTGGCCCCGCCCTGCGAGGTCGTGCCGTAGAGATTGCCGCTGCTGTCCATGATCAGCCCGCCCATGGGCACGCCGCCGTCCGCGCCGCCGGTGAACGTATACAGCGTCGTGACGGTGCCGCTTCCCGCTACCACCTCGAAAACCGTTCCACCAGACGACGAGCCCAAGGTGTATTGGGTCGTGCCGTAGATGTTCCCGCTGGCATCAACCGCGAGGCTCCCGGACGGGGTGACGAAATTGTACCCGTCCGTGGGGAACGTGGCGAGGGTAGTGAGTGTGCCGTTCTTGACGTCGAACACCGTCCCGCCGCCGTTACCGCTATCGCCGCCGGATTGGGTCGTGCCATAGAGCGTGCCATCCGGCCCTACCGATAATCCGCTGTACGGCTGCTCCCCCGAGTTGGTGTAATCGAATGACGCCAGCGTAGTTATGTTTGCAGAACGAGACGCCCCGGGATTGACGTTGAGATTCAGCGTCGCAGCAAGATCACTCCCGTCGGCGGCCTCCAGCTTGTAGACGCCGCCGAGATTGGGAAGCGGCGAGAGCCACAGGTTGTTGAAGGTCGCCACACCGTTGACGGCGTTGACGGTGACGCTGCCTCCGTTGTGGCTGATCCCTGTGCCTTGGCCGTCGTAGACCGAGAGGGTGACGGCGGAGTTGTCCGTCGTGATGATGCTGCCCTGCGAGTTCTCGACGTCGACTGTGACAGTCGGCAGGCCGCTGGCGCCGCCGGTAACGCTGATGGACTGCTGCGTGAAGGCAAGTTGGTTTGCGGTCGAGTAACCTGCCATCGTCGGAATCAGGACGTCGGCGATCGGTGTGCCCAAGCCAGTCGCCATGTCGTACCCGCTGGTAGCGGCGTAGCCGTTGTTCCCGCTGACGATGTCGTGGAAGCAGGATGGGGAGGTCGTGTACAGGGACGTAAGGGCCTGCTGGGTGGTCAGCGATCCCTGGCCGGCTAGGGCGCGGCCCTGGTCGATAACGGCGATCAGGCCGGCCCACATCGGGGTGGAAAGGCTGGAGCCGTCGGCCGTGAAGGTGCTGCCCGCGTCGTAAGCTTCGCCCCCGGTGCTGGGATCGGCGTCCATCGATACATCCGGGGTGGCGCGCACCGTGGTGCTGGCGCCGTTTACATTGCCAACCTGGTACGAAGGCTGCGCCTCGTACTGGCTGAGCTGGCCACCACCGCCGTTACCGCCGGACAATGACCAGGCGGTTTCACCAGTCCAATTGTTTTGGGCATCAATGGACAAACTGGCCCCGCCTACGGAAATCACGTTCGGAGAAACCGAGGGATAGGCGGTCGCCGAATAATCTGCGCCGTTGTCGCCCGCGCCGGCGAGGAACGTGACGCCCTGGTGGCCCGCCGGCGTGGTGAACGCGGCGTCATCGGTCTGCTCGACCGACTGCGAAGGCTCGGCACCGCCCCAGCTATTGGCGACGACCGATACCCCCGGCTCGTTTGCGGCGGTCTGCTCGGCCACGACCAAGTTTCCCAAGGTGTTGTCGTCCCCCTCAACAATGATGATGTTTGCCCCGGGCGCGATGTAATGCGCCCACTCCATGTCCTGCGCGGCCTCTTGATACCACGCGGGCTCGGCGGGATTGTCGGTTTGTAGGTTGGTCCCGCCCGTCTGATTGAAGATCTGTAACGTCGGCTCGTTCGCACCGTTGAGCCCCACGTAGCTCGCGTCGGCGAGCAGTGCAGGATTGTTGTAGGGAATGACGATCCCGATGGTCTGCCCCGTCCCGTCCCCCGCCGTGCCGTTGAAAGAAATGAGGTTCGTCCCGCTCGAGCTGACCAGCCCGTACGCCTGGCGCATCTGTGCCGGCGTATAGACGCTCAGCAGCATGCGCTTTTCCAGCGTCTCGACCCCGCAATCGCAGGCCCGTGAAATCCGCTCCCGCCTGGCCGACGGGCGCCAACGCAAGGAAAACGTCGAAACGAACCGAGACCACTCCGCTTGCGCAAGCGCGCACCATCCCGCAGCCATGAGAGGCTCCTTCCGATATGTGATACGTTCGTTGGGGGCGTTACAGTTTACCCACCACACCCAGACGCATTATGCCGATCGCGACAATCGCTGTCAATGCTCGACACAAAAATTTTTATGGAAAGCCATAGAGTGCTTTCGCCCCCCCCCACCATAAAGTAGTACATTTGCGTAATGAAGATTTGCGTTGCGTTGGCGCAGGCACCGTGGGTATATTGCGATCTTCTTATGTTGGGCGTTCTTTCCAAAGGCGGCGGGTTTCATCCATTCATCTTCCTTGTCCCCGCGGCCCTGAGCGATTCCGCTCCATCGGGAAATGACGCTCGCAAAGTGAGGGTCTTATGTTCCGTTTCACTTTCGTCGGCCTTTCGGTGGCCGCATGGGGTCTCATCGGCATCGCGTCCAACGCAGTGCAGGCGTCGCAAATCGCCTACGACACCGCGGGCGATTCGGCGTACAACAACGGTTGGACGCAGGGGAGCGATGGCGGCTTTGGGTGGGGCGATGGATGGACGCTCGCGACGCCTTCACCCGACAACACGTTTCTCGGTTCATCGAACGTCAACTCGCCGCGCGCGCCGGGCGGCCGGGCGTGGGGACTTCGTGGAAGCAAGGCATCTCGCGCCTTCAGCGGTCCGCTGACCATCGGGCAAACGTTCTCCGCCGATTTCGAAACCACTCAGGTTAACAACCCCGAGGCAAGAGATTTCATCGAGCTCGGTAGTGGAGGCACTTTCCCGCTGGCGATGGACACGCTTAACACCTATGTATTTTTTGCATACCCCAGCAGTGCCCCGTTAGGGATTCCCGTTGACTCGGGCGTTCCCGTTAATAGCGAGGGCATTCACGTCACCTTCACGCGCACGGAAACGGCTTACGTCGCCGCGATCACGCCGTACCTCCCGGGTGCCTCAACCACGACCGTGTCGCTGCCGTACACGGGCGATGTGGACTCGTTTGCGTTCGGAAGGACGGGGGTTTTTCCGGACAACCCTCTGTATGTTAACAATATTCAGATTACCCCTGAGCCTGGGAGCCTGATGTTGACGGCCCTTGGCGGCGCCGGAGCGCTGCTGAGGCGCCGGCGAACGCAATAAGCCGAAGCGTTGTTACACCGATGCGTTCCGCCGCGGCCGGGTACCACGGATCGTCGGCGGTTGTAGTTGGCCGAGCGACGCGGCGGCGCCACTGGGCCGCCGCCGCGCCCGGCTCTGCCACACTGCTTTTCTTGCAGTCGGCGTTTTTTCCAAAGGCGGCGGGTCTTCATCATTCATTCGCGTTTGGTCCCCGCGCCCTTGGGCGATTCCGCTCCACAGAGATATGGCGCCGGCAAAGAGAGGGTTCCATGCTTCGTTTCATTCTTCGCGGCGGCGTCACGGCAGCCGCATGGGTTCTGGTGGGCTTCGCATCCACCGCACTGCACGCGTCCCAGATCGCCTACGACGGCGCAGGCGATTCGGCGTACAACAGCGGTTGGTTGCCAGGAAGCAATGGAGGGTATGGATGGGGTAGCGGGTGGATGCTTTCCCACCCATCGACAGCACAAATGCGCTCGTCCAGCGCGGATCCGCTCAGTTCGATCGGAGTCCTCAGAGGCGAGGGTGACATCAACTCGCCGCTGGCGCCCGACGGCCGGGCGTGGGATCTCGGACCCCAACCTACAACCGCGGCCCGCTCATTTGGCGGGCCGCTGGAAATCGGGCAGACGTTCTCGCTGGACTTCGAGAGCGATCACCGCGTTAACGACTCATATGATTGGCTGGAGTTGAGCGATGGCGGAATCGACGTAATCGATCTTAACGCCGTGTATGGACGCTACGACCTCATCCCCCTTGCCGGCGTGGGCGCAACTGGCATGGTGGTGACGGATTTCGGCATTCACCTCGCATTCACCCGGACAGAGAGCGGGTACACAGTCGCGATGACCCCGTACGACCCTGGAGCGACCACCAGTGTTTTTCAGGTGCCCTACACCGGCACTGTGGATGCTTTCACGCTCGGCACAGACGGCGGAGCACCCTACAGCGGCCTATTCGCGAACAACATCGCCGTCACTCCCGAGCCGGGGTGTGTGGGGCTGTTCGCCCTGGGCGGCGCCGGAGCGTTGCTGACCCGCCGGCGGCGATGATCGGGTTCCGTCGGCGGTGACTCGAAATCGACCCTGCCCGGCGGTCCTCAGACCGCCGGGCCAGGTGATCTCGTTCCGTTATTCTCGTCGCTCTTGCCAAAGGCGGCAGGATTTCACCCATTTGTTCAACGCCGCCACGGTGAAGATGACGGGGTAGAGCTTCTCGTAGTACCAGAGCCGGGCGAAGTAAAAGCCGATCGGCGAGGGATCGAAAGACGTGCCGCGGCCGGTGCGCGCGATGAGCCAGTTGACGCCGCGCTCGGCTGCACTGCGGAATTGGCCGGAGGCATGGGTGTCTCGCCCATGCTGAGGGTGTTCGAATTCGAGGGCCGTTCGCACGGGCGAGACGCCCGTGCCACCGGGGGCCGCATCGGATGCGAGCCCGGTTAACGCCTCGATCGCGAGCGCGGTTTCTTCGATGGACGACGGAGCAGCGACGTCCCCGCCCCAACCGCCGTCGGGGTTCTGCGCGCGCAAAAGCCACTGCGCTCCGCGCCAGAGAGCTTGACTCCAAGGCAGGCCGTAATCGTGAAATGCCGCGCGCAGGACGCGCGCGGTGCCGTAGGTGGGGTTTTGGTCGTCGAACACGTACTGGTTGCCGAACCACAGGGGAACCCATGCGCCATCCGGCCGCTGGGTGCGAATAAGGTATTCGATTGCGCTGTGCCTCGCCCGGCTCGTGAGATCTGATGAGTCCCATGCGGCCCAGGCGCGCAGGGCATGGGCGGTGAGATCGGGGCTGCTGCGGTCGAACGGAAGCTTTCCCCAGCCGCGGCAGAAAGTGGGGATGCCGCCGTCGCGGTTTTGAAGCTTGCAGAGCCATTTGATGCCCGCGCGCGCGGCGTTGGAGGTTTGCTCGTCCGCGGGGGCGAGATGTTTCAGGGCGAGCAATGCGCCCGGCGTGTCGTCGGCGTCGGGGACCCCGCCGCTCAGGTCCGTCCACGCCCACCCGCCGGGGTCGGCCAGCGTGTAGGGATGTTCAGTGCGGTATTGCTGGTTCAGCAGCCAGGTGCGAAGGCGAAGGCGTTCGTTTTCCGGCAGGAACTGGTGAAAGTCGGGATCGGTCGCTAGTGCATTGACGGCGAGCGTCGTCGCCCACGTCGCCAGGTTCGTATCGATGGGCCAGCTTCCATCCGGGCGGGCGGAGCGGACCAGGAACTCGATGCCGTTGCGAACGACGGAATGATCGGACAACCCCGCGCCGATCAGGCTCATGACGACAAAGCTCGTCAGGGGCGTCGCTTCGAGGAACCCACCGCTGGCGGGTTGGATTTGTTCGAGCAGTTGCACCGCCCGACGGCACGCCAAGCGGCGAGCGGCGCGGGCGGCGGGATTCCGCGTGGGGCGGTGCCGGTGACGGACCAGACCGATCGCAATCAGCGCCGGCAGGGCATAGCTCACAACCGGCAGCCGAAGCCACTTGAACCACCGCTGCGGGAACGCGGCCAGCTCGAATGGAAGTTGTGGGATGCGTCCCCATGCATCCCGCCCCGCGCCCAGCCGGCCCGCCAGGGCGCACATGGTCAGGATGGGAACGGAGAAGGTCCGGTCCTTCCCATACCGGGCGATGATGGCGGGGATGAGGTGATCGGGGTCGACACCCCCCGCTTGATCGACCAGCCAGGTTTCGCATCGGGCGATTGCGTCGCGGTGATCCCGTTTCGCCGCGACCCGGAGGGGAGCGCTTTTCTCATGATTGACGAAAAAAGCGCTCCCCTCCGGGTCGCGGCGAAACGGAGGTGTGCCACCGGCAACGACCCTTTCCCGAAACGACAAAGCTGCCCAGCAGAGTGCGGTAGTGCTGATGTTGCTGACGCTCTTGATCGTGTCACCCCACCCCCCATCGGCGTTTTGATGGGTCATCAACCAGTGGAGGCCACGCTGGACCAGCGGACGAAGATCGGCGCGCGTCTCATCGAGCGAGAGCGCGAAAACTGCAGTCGCGGTGGATAGCGCGCTGCTCGAAAGCTTGCCCTCCCAGTGCCCGGCGGCCGTCCGCGCGTCGAGCAGGGTCTGACGCGCGTTGCGCAGCGTCTCCTCAACGAGGCCCTTGCATGTCATCTTTCGGTGGCCGGTTTGGACGAAGGCTTCGACTCAGGAGCCTGCTCTGCGGCCAGTCGCTGGCTCAGCGCCGTGGTCATCTCGCGGACGATGTTGCTGGTGATCCCGACGGCCTCCCCGGTTTCGAGCTGGTGCAGGGGGCCGCGGACGGTGTCGAGGTCGTTGATCTTGGCCGCGAGCTGGTCGAAGAGCATCGTCAGCTTCGTCTGGTCGTAATACTCCTTCTGCGCGATGCTGGTCAGGACGTCGCGGGCGGCGCGCAGGCCGACGTCGATGGTGGGCTCGGGCGACAGGTCGGCCGGGCCGCTCGACAGCTCGGCCTGGGCGTCCCGAATCACCTGGATCTGCTGGCGGAACTCGGCCCCGGGGTTCGGGCCCTCCAGCAGCGGAAGGATCTCTTCCAGTTGCGCAAAGACTTGTGCCATCAACTTCCGGTGCTCGGCCAGATCGCGGCCGGGCAATTCGTTGCTCGTGCGCGAATACGTATCGGACAACCGCTCCAGCGTGGCGACGCGCGTCGGCACGTCCGCTCCGACCACCGGCTGCGGATTGGGCGGGGCAGGAATCGGGCGCAGCGTCGTGCGCTGCTTGACGCAACCGCTCGCGACTAACATCACGATCGCGCCGGTCAGACATACTCTGGAAAGGTGAGCCATGGTCGTTGTTTGTTGCGAGTTGTTTGTTGTCGGTTGCGGCCCGGCACAACTCCCCACATACCACAAACAACGAACAACCAACAACAATCAAACCTATTTCACCTCATCAACCCTCACGGCGCGGCGCTCCTGCGCGCTGATGGTCGCCGCTTCCAGCACTTGCTGGGTCTTGTAAGCGTCTTCAAAATCCGGCAGCGGGACGACCGGCGGCTTGCCGCCCAGCACGCTCATCATGTCGGCCACCTGGTTAATGAACCCGTGCTCGTAGCCAATGATGTGGGCATCGGGCCACCAGTTGCCGGCGTACGGGTGGTCGCCGCCGTGCGTCACCATGATCTGCGTCCACCCCTGCACCTTCCGCGGCGTGCTGCGGTCGTAGAACTCCAGGTGGTTCATGTCCTCGAAGTTGAAGCGGATGGCCCCCTTTTCGCCGTTGATCTCGATGCCGTTGCGGTTCTGGTTGCCGGTGGCGAAGCGCGTCGCCTCGAAGCTGCATAGCGCGCCGCTATTCATGCGGCCGATGAAGTGCACGGCATCATCCA
>Ga0134125_10007814_pt1 | contig 12057 bp, 12 predicted proteins | sample KB31751_FD_96464 | JGI IMG/M metagenome (GOLD analysis project Ga0134125, IMG submission 96464) | Terrestrial soil microbial communities with excess Nitrogen fertilizer from Kellogg Biological Station, Michigan, USA - KB3-175-1 | ecosystem: Environmental > Terrestrial > Soil > Unclassified ... | reverse complement strand
TCGAGCCGCGTGACGGTTTCGTCGAGGTCAGCGACGTGCGACTCGAAGAAGTTGTCCATCAGGCGCGTGCCGCCTGCGCCCTGCGCCGCTTCGGGTTGAGCTTGAACTCCCCCTTGCCGGTCTGGACGACCAGCCCGTCCGCCTTCTTCGACTCGCCGTAGAGGACGGAGTAGACGACCTGCCCCGGCGTCTTGCCTGCCAGCCGGGAGAGCGGCACCCCCGCCTCGATGATCGCGGAGACGCGCATCGGCTTCCGCGAACCCTTCATCGCCTGCTCGATTGCAGCCTTCGTGGTCAGCTTCGTCATGGTGTTCCCTTCGGTGTGGCCGCGCGCCTCGTGCGCTTCGGCGTCTCTGGAATCGTCGCCTCTTTTGACGACAACGACCACCGATTCAGGTGACTCTTTTCGTCGACCCGTGGCGTCCGGGGGAGCTCCTACGCTCGCCCGGTGCGCGAGCCGTTCGTCGTCGCGGTAACCGCCGCGAACGCGACGCGTGGCGGTCGAAGGGCGGAGGGCGGCGGCTGCAACCGGTTCGCAGATATCGCAACCGGCTCGTCCACGGACGCGTCGTCCCCGAGACGTACGTGTCGATTACGCGGCTCTCATCGCACGCGAGGCGTGGAAGATGGTCGTCGACTACGTCGAGCAGGAGTGGCGCACCCACCTGCTGACCGACGTCTAGGACGGGCAGGACCCCCTCGGCAATCGACGCTCACCCCCGGGTGAACGGAACGCCAGGGGCGCTTGCCTAAATGTCGCGGCTCGAAAGCTGACGACGCTCAGCAGGCGTCGCAGCAGCCTTCGCCACGCCAACTCGAGCGGCCCTCATAGACCGCCACAGCGGCGATTACAAGTGCGGCGAGCGGGTCTGCCCACCACCAGCCGACGAGCGCATTGGCGAGGAGCCCGACGAGCAGCGCGACCGACAGATACGCGCACAGGTACGTCTGGCTCGCTTCCTTCACTGTTGCAGCCGAGTGGAGCTTGCTGCCGATCCGTCGCTTTGCGACCGCCAGCACCGGCATCGTGACAGCCGTGAAGGCGGCGAGGCCAACCCCCACCCAACTTGTCTCCGGGTGTGCACCGCCGATCAGCGTGCGGATGGATTCCGCCGTTACGTAAGCCGCGAGAACAAAGAAGCTCGCGGCGATCATCTGCTGAGCGCGGCGCTCGGCTGTCCCGGAATGAAGCCGACTGCCGGTGAACAACCAGACGACCACGAACCCGGCGAGGGCCTCGATCAGACTGTCCGCCCCGAAGCCGATCAGAGCGATCGAACCGGCGGCAAGCCCGGCGCCAAGCGCGATGCCGAACTCAACGAAGTGCCATGCGATGCCGCCCCACGCGAGCATCCTTGCCCGCCGCTCTAGGCGAGCTCGGTCAGCCGGCGAAGGGCGGAGCGCGTCCCTTGGTGGCCGAACGGTGCCGAGCTGAACGAGCTGCTCAGCCATGCGCGACCTCGTCTGCGATCAGCGACTCGACGAGTACACGTCCGTGCGGCGTGAGTGTGTACAGCACCATCTTCCCCTCGCGCCGGGACTCGACGAGTCCCACCGTGCGGAGACTCCGCAGGTGATGCGAGACGAGCGCCTGAGAGCGTTCGACGATCCACGCGAGATCGCAGACGCAGAGCTCGTCCGCTTCGGTGAGCGCCGCCGCGATCGCCAACCGGGTCGGATCGCCGAGTGCTCGCAGCCGCTCGCCAACCAACAAAAGCGCCGGGCGAGAACGGTTCGACTGACGCAGCCGCTCGGCCACGTCGAGATCGAGGCACAGCAGGTCACAACGCTCGTCGCCCACGACGAACATGCTAACCGCTGTTTGATTGACAAGGGGTGGGCGGGCCCCTCCGTCCGGCAACGCTCAACCCCGGTGGGGGCACTCGCCGGGAAAAAACCGGCGAAAAAACGCAATGGCCCAAGCGGCAGACGGTCCCTGACCCGTTCGACCTACCGTCAACGGCGCGGACTACCATCAGAGTTGTGAGTAGCAGCGAGTCGTGGGCTCACCGCCGCGGTGGCACACGCCGTGTGGTCAGCCTGTGGGGACCGCCGAGCCGGGAGAGCCGAGGAGCCACCGTACGTGCCGCTCGCTGTTCGACGCGCTGGTCGCCGCCTTGCCCCAGCCCCTGTCGGCCAGGAGCTTCAAGGCTTCGAGCCGGTCGGAGTCACGGCGGGTCTGATCACGGGCGATGTCCCACCAGAGCCGGGCAAGGGCAAGGCCATCCTCGCCAACACGCTCGCGGGTGGCTCTGGCAAGGCCCTGCGGGCGACCGCCGGGGTTGCCGCTGATGCCCTTTGACCAGCGGCCTGATCTGTTCCTGTTCTGAGTGGTGCTCATGGCCTGGGTGTGGCACCGATACGCGTTCCGGATGGTGCACGAGGGAGAGAGAGGCAGGTACCCCGAAACAAGGAGGGCGGCGGTTTCTTGTCCTGCCCCGTCGGGCATGGCTCAGCAGCGAAGCCAGCTATTTCAGCGTCTTCAGGTATGCAACGAGCGCGTTTAGCTGCCACGCCGGGATGATTCCGCCCCAGTGCGGCATACTCGCGATCGGCTGCTTCCCGATCACGCTGCCCGAGCGGATCACGTCGAGGATCTTCCGATCGGTGTTGAACTCGTGGCGGAAGTCCTGCCCTGACAGCGGCGGAATCGTCTTGTCGGGTGACTGCGGATTCGGGACACCACCAAGCCCGTTTGGCCCATGGCAGTTGATGCACCCGTAGTGAATGTAAGCGGCGGCGCCGGCGACGACCGGCCCCTGATTGCCTGGAATCGGAACCGGGGTCGCGTACTGGACGTCTGGCAGACCTGCGCGGATGTACGTGACGAGATCGGCAACCTGCTGCTTCGAGATAACCGGCCCCCAGACCGGCATATACGGCCGCTTCGGATTCGCCGACTCGCCAAGCCCGTGCGTGATGATCTTCGAGAGCGCCTTCACCGTCAGAGCCTTTCCGACCGTATTCAAGGCGGGCACGAACGGGGAAACCCCGCCCCGGCCGCGCACCCCATGACAGGCGGCACAGGCGAACTGGACAAAATCGTGAGCGCCCGCCGCCACGTGTGGATCGATCCGCGCCTGCGCAGAGCGGTTGCCGGGATGGGCCGCTCCCCCGACGGCAGCGGACAGCACACCTCCAACGCAGAGAATCAGCAGTCCGCCGACAACGAGTCGCCGCCGCATGCCGACGATGATCCTCCTCTCGGTCCGCGAAAGCAAGGACCGCGGCCAGGCGATTCTTCGCCACAACCAGCTCAGGGAAGGGGGTGGCTCTCCGGGGCACGCACTCACCTGACCGATCGGTCTCGCCGCGGCGGCCGTCGTCATCGGGACCGGTGCTACGCCGGTGGTCGCGGGCCAGGTGTCTGCAACGCTAGCCTCCTTGGGTGGCAACCACTCAAGTGGTTCGCAGCGAGCGGTTCCCCGACCTCGGCGACGAGGTTCTCTTTCCGCGGCTCTCGGACTCGAAGCTGGAGTGGTTGGCCAAGCGCGGCGACCGGCGCACCTTCCAGCCGGGTGAGGTGCTCTACGAGCACGGCGTTCGTGATGCGCCGTTCTATGTGATCGAGAGCGGCCTCGTCGAGTTCGTCGACCGCAAGCCTGGCAAGGACGTCTACGTCGCGCAGGCCGACAGTCGGACGTTCATCGGCGATATCGCTGCGTTCACCGGCGAGCCGACGATCAGCGCTTGCGTGGCTGTCGAGCCGACCGACGTGATCGTCTTCGACCGGGCTGGGTTGCGCGGCATGGTCGCTCACTGGCCGGAGTTCGGGGAGCACGTCTTCCGCACCTTGCTGGCCCGGCGGGAATGGCACGAGGCCGAAGGACACGGCGTCATGCGTCTCATCGCCCCGCGCGGCTCCCGACGCGCATTCGAAGTGCGCGATCTGCTCGAGCGAAACCTGTTGCCGGTGCGCTGGTACGACGTCGACACGGACGCCGAGAGCGCCGCCATGCTCGACTGGCTCGACATTCCGCGCTCGGAGACGCCGGTGCTGGTGCACGCCACCGAGGTGATGCGCAATCCGTCGGCCGCCCAGGTCGCGCGGTCGCTCGGGTTGCGCGCCGAGGTGGACGGCGAGCGTTTCGACCTCGTCGTGCTCGGCGCCGGGCCGGCGGGGCTGGCGAGCGCCGTCTACGCCGGCTCCGAAGGACTGCGCACGTTCGTGGCCGAGGCGTGGGCGCCCGGCGGCCAGGCCGGCATGAGCACCCGAATCGAGAACTATCTCGGCTTTCCAACCGGGATCTCGGGCACCGAGCTCGCGCGAAAGGCGACACTCCAGGCGCGCCGCTTCGACGCGGTGCTGTCGAGCTTCCATCCCGCAGTCGAGATCGCCGACGGGTCCGACGGGCTCGTGCGCGTCGATCTCGACGACGGCCAGCACGTCCTCGCCCGCTGCCTGGTCGTAGCGACAGGTGCTCACTGGCGCGAACTGAAGGCCGAGGGCATCGACCGCTTCCGCGGCGCGGGTGTGTACCACGCTGCGATGGCCACCGACGTCGAGCGTTGCCGTGGCGAGGACGTGATCGTCGTCGGCGGGGGCAACTCGGCCGGCCAGGCGGCCACCCAGCTCGCCAGAAGCGCCCGCAGTGTTCGGGTCGTGGTTCGCGGCACGGCCCTCAAGTCGACGATGTCGCAATACCTCGTCGAGCGCATCGAGCGCTCGTCACAAATCGAGGTCATCGCCGAGACGGAGGTCGTCGCGGTGCACGGATCGGCGACAGTGGAATCCGTGAGTCTCCGTCGAAGCGACGGTAGGGTCGAACAGGTCGGCTGCACCGCCGTCTTCGTGATGATCGGCGCGGATCCGTGCACCGAGGCAGCAACGGGAATGCTCGCCCTGGACGCGGCCGGATACCTCCTCTGCGGAGCCGACGCGGCCAACTGCGACACGCACCTGAGCTGGCCTCTGACAGACCGCGAACCGCATCTCCTCGAGACGACCCGCCCCGGCGTGTTCGCGGCCGGCGACGTCCGGGCCGGCGCACCCAACCGCGTGGCGGCCGCCGTCGGCGACGGCTCCCTGGTTGTCCGCTTCGCCCAGGAGGTCCTGGCCGGCTAGGACGACCTGACGGCCGCCGGTGCGCCCACAGCATGGAAGCCGACGGCGTCGTTACCCGTCTAGAAGGCATGTGGGGTGACACGCCGTCGAACGACGGTCGGGAAGAAAAGGCGTCCGCGTGAAGCTCGCGTTGCTGACCGCGCTCGTACTGCTCGCGTGCGTGACTTCGTCGGCCTCGTCGCACGGTGCCCCACCCATTCCGACGTGCACGAGCGCCGCGTCGTCCGTGACGTACGGAGAGGAGCCGGTGACGACCTGGTATCCGGCCGGATGCGCGCATCCGTAGCCGGCTGAAGGTCACCCCGCCACGTTGTACGCAGACCACGGTCAGAACCCGACCGATAAGCGGATGAGGACGACGTGGATGCGGCCCGGGTCGTCCTCGTGGATCTCGAGGAGCTTGCCGACGCGGCTGCCCTGTCCGTAGACCTCGCGCGCTCGCGCGTCCTCGAGCGCGAGGCAGTGCCGGTGGATGCGCTCGTGGGCCGTGTCGAGGTCGGGGACGAGCTTCTGCGTGCCGACGACGAAGATGACGTTGGCGGCGCCCCACGCATACGCCGCCAGCTGGCTTCCCAACGCAGAGGCGATGACGAGCGTCCCGTCTCGGGTCACCGCGTGGACGCTGCCCAGGGAGAAGTCCGGTTGGGTGAAGATCGTCTTGATCTCTCTCAACTGGGTGGCGCGATCGAGCGTCGCGAGCTTCATGCCCGCTGATTCGTAGGGCCCGCCGCCGTCGTTGATCGCCTCGGCGATCCCGGTCTCCTGCAACGTCACCGACGGGTTCGTCATCACCGACGAGCCGTGGGGGATGCGGGCGAGGACTGCCTCGCGCGCCGCGTCCAGGTCGTCGACCACCTCGGCGCTGAACCCGTGCGCTTCCAGGGCGGCGACAGTCCCCGCGAGCGTTTCCTCGTCGGGGAGAGCGGTGAAGCGGTCGGTGCTTTCGGTCTGTACGTGCATGGCTACGCTCCTTTTCTCGGTGCTCACGTCCCGAGGTGCAACGAATGAAAGGCGGGGAAGGGGACATAGAAAGCATCCCGTGCGAGCGACGCCGTAGCTCCGACGACGCCCCGGGCGCCGGCGAACTCGAGTCGTGCGGCCGCCGTGACCGACCCTGGTCTTAGCCGACAGGCTCGGGCACGACCTCGTACGAGCGCTTCGCGCCCTCGGTCGCGCGCGTGATCGCCACCGCGGCGAGAAGCGCGAGTGCCAGCCCTGCGTACGCGACGATCCTGTGCCAGGTCGGCGGCGCCAGCCGCTCCTCGAGCACCAGCGTGCCGACCGCGATGCAGACGAGCGGGTTGACGACGGCGGTCATCGCCACCGACGGCGCCAGAGCGCCGGTGGCAAGCGAGACCTGCTGGACCAGGAACGCCAGGATGCCGGCGGCGGCGAACACCCAGAACTCCCAACTCGACAGCATCCCGCCGAGCCCGTCGGCTTCGAGCAGCGCGCCGCTCGGCTTCCAGAGCGAGGCCGACAGCCCGTAGAGCACGCCCGCGCACGCGCCGTAGGTGCCGGCCTTCTGGGCTGCGGACGCGCTTCCCCCGGCGACCAGCAGCGCTCCCGCGACGGCCGCGAGCACGGCGATCGAGACCGCCCACTCCCAGCCGGGCGCGCTGTCGTTCCCGGCGGCGGCGTCTCCGACGACCGCGAAGACGGCGAGCCCGGCGACGACGAACGCGGCCGCGACGATCTCGGCCCGGTTCACGACCTGGCCGGTGAGCAGGTACCCGAGCGGCAGCGCGAACACGATCGTCGTCACCAGCAGGGGCTGGATCACCGCCAGCTTCCCGTGGTCGAGCGCGACCGCCTGGCAGACGTACCCGCCGAGGAGTGCGGTCGTGCCGAGGAGCCACCACGTCTGGCGGGCCAGGCGGACGAACGAGGCCGGCGAGCCGAGCGACACGTCGCCCATCCCCAGGGCCCCCTTCTGCTGGAGCGTCGCCGCCAGCGCGAACAGAAAGGCAGCGCAGAGGGCGAGGACGTCAGCCACGCGGCGGGAGTCCAAACGGCCGCCTGTACGCCAAACGGCGGCTCACGGCCGTACCGCAGCGCGGGCGGCGATCGCGCGCTGGCCGCCGAGGGTGACGGTGCCTCCGATCAGCATCATCGCCACGTTGACGGCGAGGACCGCGAGCGCCGAGAGCGCCTTTCCACCCTCGCCGATTCCCACCGCCACCCCGAGGTACGCGACGGCTGGGATCGTCGTGACGGAGATGGCAACCCCGACGGCCGCGCTCGCCCGCGTCTCGAAGGCCAGGATCCCGGCCACGCCCGCGGCGAGCGCGACCGCGATCGTCGAGGCCCCGACGTGGGTCTGGGACGCGGGGATATCACCCAGCGCGAAACCCGCCGGCAGGTCGTCGAAGAGGTCGAGCAGGCCGGCGACCGCCGTGCTGACGAGACCGACGACGGCGAGCCCGAGAATGAGGCTCACGAGCCCGCGCCGCACGAGCCGCGGCCGCAGGAGGGCGATGCCCGTGCAGGCGGCCATGATCGGCAACAGATCGGGACTGATCGCCATCGCGCCCACGATCAGCACCGAGCTCCTGTTGACGACCGCGAACGCGCCGACCACGCCGGCCGCCGCCATCAGCAGCAGGTACCGCCCCGGTGCACGGGCCCGGGCTCGCGCCTGGCCGAGCACGTCCGCCCAGACGAGCGCGAACGGCCCCGTCTCCTCGGGCACGTCCGCGATCCGCTCGAGCCGTGTGAGCACGATGTCGTCCGACGTGACACCGAGGTGCTCGAGGGTCGCGAGCACGGCATCGGCTGCATCCGCCCTGACGTCCGCCGTGACCATCGCGGTCGCGGAGCCCGCGCCGGTCGTGCTGAGATGCCTCACGCCGTGCAGCCCGGCGAGCCCCTCGGAGACGGCCGCCATCGCCGCAGGATCCCCGTATGCGCGCAACTCGAACACCCTCGCCAGGTAAGCCTGGCTACGGGGTCGGCCGGATCTCGTAACGGCTGATCTTGCCGCCGCGAATCAGGACCTCGATGTGGAGGTCGCGCTGGTAGGCGAAGTCGCCCGACCCTTTCATGCGATAGATCTGGCGGACGTCGATGGCCGCACGGCCGCCACCGAGGTCGGCCCAGTCACCGACCTCGAACTCCAGGTCGAGATGCTCCGGTGGATACCCCCAGATCCGGTCGTGTTCGAGCTCCGCGATGCCGCTCAACGTCCGCCTGGGAGTGACCCATTCGATGTCGGCGGCCAGCAGGGGGTAGACCGCTGTCCAGTCGCCCGTCCTGGCCGCTCCTTCGAGCGCGGTTCCGAACTGCATTGCGATCTCGAGGTCACCCGGGCTCATCGCTGCCTAGCGTCGACGAATGGCACGGTTGCGCAGCTCGAGCACCTCGTCGGCGAGCTCGAGCCCCTCGGGCCGGTGGGTGATCAGCAGGACCGACGCGTCTCCGGCTGCGGCGAACACGTCCCGGATGAGCGCTTGCGCCGCGGGCGGATCGAGGTGCGCGGTCGGCTCGTCGAGCACGAGCAGCTGCGGCTCCGCCAGCAGAGCACGGGCGACGCAGAGGCGCTGCCGCTGCCCTCCCGACAGCGCCCGGCCCTGCTCGCCGACGAGGGTGTCGAGCCCGTCGGGCAGCGTCTCGACCCAGTCCCACAGCCCGACGAGCCGCAGGACGCGTTCGAGCTCCGCGTCGGTCGCGTCGGGCCGGGCGAGCCGCACGTTCTTGCGGATGCCGGTCGAGAACAGGTGCGCGTCTTGACCGGCCACCGCGATCGCCCGGCGGACGTCATCCTGGGCCAGCTCGCGGAGGTCGCGGCCGCCGATCGTGACGCGACCCTGCTCGGGGTCGAGAAACCGGAGTAGCAGGTTCGTCACGGTCGTCTTCCCGGCGCCGCTCTCGCCGACGAGGGCGACGCGGCAGCCCGGCTCGAGCTGCAAGGACGCTCCTTCGAGCACCGGCGGGCCGTTCGGCCCGTAGCGGGCGCGGACGCCCTCCAGGCAGACGGCCACCGGGCCTGCCGGCGGCGGAGCCGGCAGGTCGGGATCGGCGATGCGGGGGCCGCGGTCGACCAGCTCGAGCACCCGCTCGCCGGCGGCGACCGTCGCGCCCAGGTCGCGAATGGCGCCGGCGAGCGGCTGGACGGCCTCGAAGGAGGCGAGCGCGAGCAGCGCCAGCATCGCGATCAGCACCCGGTCGAGCCGCCCGTCGGCGTTCGCCTCGACCGACAGCCAGAGGACGCCGGCCACGGTCGCGCCGGCCGCGCAGAGCTGCAATCCGTCACCGACCCCCGCGGCGACGGCGTCACGGCGGGCGATCCTCACGAGCAGACGGTCGGCCTCCCGTACGCGTGCGAGCCGGTCCTGCTCGCGCCCGTAGACGACCAGCTCCGGCGCCGACTGCAGCAGCTCGACGAGCTCGGCCGACAGGCGTCCGCGCGCGGCGGCCTGCCGTTCGGCCGCCCACCTCGCCAGCCGGCCGGAGACGAGCGGCACGGCCACGCCTGCCAGGAGCAGCCCGCAGGCGAGCACGAGCGCGGCAGCCGGCAGGAACGCTGCCGTCACCCCGACGCAGACCGAGCCCGAGACCAGGGCGACGAGCAGCGGGTGGAGACCGCGCAGGTGGAGGTTCTGGAGCGCGTCCACGTCGGCGACCAGGCGGGAGAGCAGGTCGCCTCGCCGGTAGCCCTCGAGCTCGGCCGGCGCGAGCGGCTCGATCCGTTCGTAGGCGTGGACGCGAACCCGCGAGAGCACGCGGAAGGCCACGTCGTGCGAGACGAGCCGCTCGAGGTAGCGGGCCACGGGACGGGCGAGACCGAAGAAGCGAACGGCGACGATCGCGACCGTCAACGACAGGATCGGCGGCTGCTCGGCTGCCCGTGAGATCAGGTAGCCGGCGGTCGCCATCAGCCCGGCGCCGAAGACGACCGTCGCCGCGCCGAGCAGTACCGAGAGAGCAACACGCGAGCGCGGTACGTCCGTCAGCGCGACGAGACGCCGGAAGGCGGCGGTCATGCCGCCACCTCCTGGGCGAGCTCGACGGCGCGCCCCGCCTCGAGGCGGACGACCCGGTCGGCATACCGGACGAGCTCCGGCCGATGCGCGATCACGAGCACCGTGCGCCCGGGGCGGTGCCGCTCGAGCGCCTCGGCGACGATCGCCGCGCTCTCGTCGTCGAGGTCGGCCGTCGGCTCGTCGAGCACGACCAGGGAGGCCGAGCGCAGGAAGGCCCTGGCCAGCGCGATCCGGCGTCGTTCCCCGGCCGAGAGCGTCCGGCCGCCGTCGCCGATCCCGGTCGCGTAGCCCTCCGGCAACCGCCGCACGAAGGCATCGGCGCCGGCCAGAACGGCCGCCTCGCGCACGCCGTCGTCCGAGGCCGAGGGGTCGGCGAGCCGGATGTTGTCGCCGATGGTTCCCCGGACGATCGCCGGCCGCTGGGGGACCCAGGCGAGCTGCTCGCGCCAGCTCTCCGCGCGACAGCCGGCGAGATCCACGCCGCCGACCGTAATCCTCCCACCCTGCGGGTCGGCCAGCCGCAGCAAGAGGTCGGCGACGGTGCTCTTCCCCACGCCGCTCGCGCCGACGAGCGCCACCACTTCTCCCGGCCGCAGCTCGAGCTCGAATCCGTCGAGCACCGGCCGGGAGCGCCCCGGGTAGCGGAACGAGACGCGCTCGAACCGCACGACCTCGACCGCCGGGTCGGGAGCCGCGAACGTCCCCTCGTCGCGCACCGCGGGCGGCGCCTCCACCAGCCCGAGAATCCGGTCGGCGACCGCGAGCCCGTCTGCGCTCGCGTGGTACTCGGCCCCCAGCCGCCGGAGCGGCAGGTACAGCTCGGGGGCGAGCACGAGGACGGTGAGGCCGGCCTGCAGGCCGAGCCCGCCGCCCACGAGGCGGACGCCGACCGTCACCGCGACCAGGGCGACGCCGAGGGTCGCGGCCAGCTCGAGGACGGAGCCGGACAGGAACGCGACCCGGAGCGTCCCCATCGTCGCCTGCCGGTAGCGCTCGCCCACCTCCTCGAGCCTCGCGGCCTCGCTCCGGGCCCGGTTGAACGCCCGCAGCGTGGGCAGCCCGCGCACCGCGTCGAGGAAGTGCGTCGACAGGAGCCGCAGGGCGAGCCACCGCTCCCGGGTTCGCTCCTCCGTGTAGCGCCCGATCAGCCACATGAACACCGGGACGAGCGGCAGCGTGGCGAGCATCAGCAGCGCCGAGCGAAAGTCGATCGCGGCCACGAACGCGACGACGGCGAAGGGAACGACGCAGGCGAGCACCAGCTGCGGCAGGTACCTGGCGAAGTAGGCCTCGAGGCCGTCGACCCCCTGGACCGCAGCCGCGACGATCTCCCCTTCCTCGGTGCCGTCCGCCGACCTCGGCTGGCCGCGGAGGCGCCGCTCGACGAGGTCGAGCCGAAGCTCGGAGAGCACCGCCTGGGCGGCACGGCGGCCGGCGACCTCGAACGACCAGGCGAGCGCGCCGCGGGCGGCGAACGCGACCGCGAGGAGGAGCACGTCGGTCCACAGCGTCGACGGGGGCGAGCCGTGGAAGGCTCCGGCCACGATCCTCCCCAGCAGGAACGCCTGCAGCAGCACGACGAGCGCGGTGGCCACGCCCGCAACCACGTCCAGGGCCAGCAGTCGCCGCGCGGCACTCGCGCGTGCGAGCAGCCGGGAGTCGAGGGCGCGCACGACCCGGCCTAGGCCGCGGGCTCGACGCCCGGCGGATCCGGCGTCGGCAGCCCCGGCTCGGGCTCGTCGCCGCCGAGCCGTTGCCGGAACACGTGATAGGTCCAGCCCTGGTAGATGAGGATCACCGGGAGCACGATCGCGGCGACGATCGAGATCACCTTCAGCGTGTAGTGCGCGGATGCCGCACCGGAGACGGTGAGGCTGTTCGCGAAGTCGGGGCTCGAGACCATGACGCGCGGATACAGGCTCGTGAACAGGGTCGCGACGAGGAGCACCGCCCCGAACGCGGTTGCGCCGAAGGCGAGGCCGCTCCGGCTTCGGTAGACGAAGATCAGCG
>Ga0134125_10007813_pt1 | contig 12058 bp, 9 predicted proteins | sample KB31751_FD_96464 | JGI IMG/M metagenome (GOLD analysis project Ga0134125, IMG submission 96464) | Terrestrial soil microbial communities with excess Nitrogen fertilizer from Kellogg Biological Station, Michigan, USA - KB3-175-1 | ecosystem: Environmental > Terrestrial > Soil > Unclassified ... | reverse complement strand
CGGTCGCCTCGATCGCGCCCTTCTCCACCAGGACGAACGCGCAGCGTCCCGCGTCCAGCGCCTTCCAGGCCTCGTCCAGCACGCCGTCGAGCGACGCGCTCTCCCGGTGCAGCGTGAAGTTCGCCGCGCCGACCGCGTCGAGCAGGGCGTGCGTCGAGGGGCCCATGACAGCGTGCTGAGGCTCGTCGCCCGCGGGGTCGGGCCATCCGCGCAGGCTCAGGAAGACCAGCACCGGCAGGCCGTAGGGCATCGTCAACGATGTCAGTGGATTGATCATGTTGCCCAGGCCCGAGTTCTGCGCCAGCACCGCGGCCGGCGTGCCCGCCGCGGCGGCCCCGGCCGCCACGGCCAGAGCGACGCCTTCGTGCGCGGCCGGGACGTAACGCCCCTCCCGGGTGAAGCGGGCGATCGGCGAGGAGAAGTACGAGCAGGGCACGCCGGAGACCAGGCCGATCCCGCGGCGGGTGAGCGCGTCGCAGAACGCGTCCGCCGAGATCACCGCTCCAACGCCTTCCACGCGTCCAGGCGCTGGAGCCGGAAGATCTCCTCGACCCGGATGATCTTGTCCTCCAGCGCCATGGTGTCGCCGGTCTCGAGGATGGAGCGGTAGGTCGAACGCAGGGAACTGACGGTCGCGCGCAGCCCCTGGTTGGCGTAGATGACCACGGACACCCCGGCCTTCACGACGTCCTCGGCCGACCAGTCCGGGTAGGTCGTCGGAACCACCACCACCGGCACGGTGCCCGGCCAGCGCTCCAGGAACTCGAGCACTTCGACGTTCGTCTTGGCCTTGGAGTGGATCAGCACCGCGTCCGCCCCGGATTCGGCGTACGCGGCGCAGCGCTTGAGCGCCTCGTCCACGCCGCGGCCGGCGATCAGCGCCTCGGTCCGGGCGACCACGAAGAAGTCCGGGTCCGACTGCGCGGCCTTGGCCACCTCGATCTTCTGCGCGAAGGCCGGGAGGTCCATCAGGTCCTGCTGGTAGGCCGCGAAGCTGTTCATCTTCGGGAAGAGCTTGTCCTCCATGCAGACTGCGGTGATGCCCGCCGCCTCGTAGCTGTGCACCATGTGCGCGACGTTCAGGTTGTTGCCGTAGCCGGTGTCGCAGTCCGCGATCACCGGGATCGAGACCGCCCGCTGCATGTGCGCCGCGGCCTCGAGGTACTCGGTCATGGTCAGGATGCTCGCGTCCGGCAGGCAGCGCGAGGCGGAGACCTCGAGGCTCGACGACCACAACGCGTGGAAGCCCGCCTCTTCGGCCAGCACCGCGCCGAGCGCGTCGTGCGCGCCGACGACGCGGACCAGCGGATTGCGGGAGAGCGCGTCCCGAAAGCTTGCGGACAGGGCTGTTCGTTGCACGGTGGGTCCTTCCCGGGCGGTGGGCGGCCCCGGCGCCGCCCGCGGCCGTCCCGGCCCGCGGCGCGAAGCGGCCGCCGGCCTCGGAACCGGCCCGAACGGCGGGTCGCCGGATCGGCCTGGATACGGAGTGGGAATCGGGACTGTCCGACGCCGCGGTGCGGACGCGGCGGGACGGGGCGGGTGGCTGCCGTGCGGCCCGCCGTCGTGCTGTGCCGGTGTCGTGCTGTGCCGGTGCAGGCCGCGGTGCGGACGCGCTCTCGTGAAGGCGCCGCTACTGCATGACGAGCTTGTAGAAGTCCGCCGGGTGCGGCGCTCCCTCGAACTCGCCGAACATCTGCCGCTGACGCGGGGTCATGGCCGCGACAGCCTCCGCGGGCATCCGGTGGAAGTCCAGCGGCCTGCACCACAGATGCCCGTAACGAATGATCACCGACCGGCGGGTACGGCCCTTGTTGTTGGGGGCGACCGCGTGCCACAGGTTGTACGGGAACACCACCGCGTCCCCCGGCTCCGCCAGGATCTGGGTGGCGCCCTCCGGCATGAGGCCGCGGTCCCACTGGGCGTTGGCCTCGGGCAGGAAGCAGTCGTCGCCCAACTCGCGCGGGCGCGTCCGATGGCTGCCCGGGATGACGGTGAAGTTGCCGCAGTCCGGCTCGCTCACATCGGTGAGGAAATACTGGACCTTCAGTTGCAGCGCCCGGCTGGCCGGGTCGAGCACGATGCCCATGAGCGAAGCGCCGCCGTCCGTGTGCCAGCTTTCCAGCGGCGCGTCGCCGGCGTTGCGTACGAAGGCCTCGCTGCCGAGCACGTGGACGTCAGGCCCGAGGAGTTCGAGCAGCGTCGGCAGGACGGCGGGGTGGTCGACCAGGTCGAGTAGCACCGCACTGGCCGCCGCGGCGTTGCGCACCCGGACGGAGTGCTCCTGATCGTTGCGGTAGGACAGATGCGCCGTGCGGATCTGCTCCTGCTTGTCCACCGCGTCCGAAACGCCGGCGAGGGCGCGCTCGACCTCCGTGGGTGACAAAGCTCCTTTGATATGAATGTATCCCGTCTCGGCCCACCGCTGATGGAGCAGGTCGAGGTCGAGTTCGCGGACGCTCATTCGTCACCCTCCGAGGTCGAGGCGGCCGGTTCAGGTGGCTCAAAGACTTCCACGGCCCCAGATTCGACGACAGTGCTCCGCGTTGAATGCGGACGCTGAATAACGGTGAGCACGGCATGCGTTCCGCACACCCGCCTGGGTGCGGCGCGCAGCCCGCCCGGGCGGAACACCCCACCGCTCAGGGCCGCGGACACCTCGGCCTGGCAGGACTCCGAATGCTACCGTTGACACATGGGTCGCCCGCAGCTGATCGATCGCGCGAAAGTGCTCAAGGCGAGTCTCGAACTGGCCGACGAAAAGGGCCTGCAGGCCGTTTCCATCCACGAAGTCGCCCGCCGGCTCGGCGTCGCCCCGATGACGCTGTACGGCCACGTGGAGAACAAGTCGGCACTCCTCGACGGGCTGGTCGAGGAACTCCTCTCCGAATTCCCCCTGCCGGACCCCGGCCTGCCGTGGAATGAGCGGCTGGCGCTGATCGGACAAGCGGCCCGGCAGTCCGCACGGCGCCACCCCGAGGTATTCCCCCTGCTGCTCTCAAGGTCGGCGGCGACGCCCGGAGCGCACCGCGTACGCCAAGCCGTCTTCTCCGCCCTGCTCGACGCCGGCCTCTCCGTCGCCCAGGTCGGGCGCGCCGAGCGGCTGCTGACCACCCTCATCGTCGGATTCGCCACCAGCGAGGCCAGCGGCCGCTTCCGCCAGTCGATCGAGGAGATCGACGAGGACTACGCGTACCTGGAGGAACTGGTGACCCGGGCGATCACACTGGAGCTCCAACTGCCTCCCAAGGCCGGCGGCGCACGCTAGTCGGTGGAAGATCCGGCGTTGGAGGTAACCTCTGTGGTGCGCCGCGCGTAGTCCGTGGTCTGCGACACGTCCTGGTGCGGGCGACGGCTGCGCCGATTCACGGGCCGTCAACGGCCCTGGGCGAATCCGCCCTTCCGTGTATTCATGAACGCGGTCGACTCCGACATGTCGGTCGGGCAGAGAATCGGAGTACAGGCCGGGTCAGGTGTCACGCCCCGTCGCTCCGAGCCCCGGGCTGTTGCAGGGGTGTGAAATCCCCCGCGCTTGCGGTGTAGCGCGCGGCAGGCGCCCGGATTCAGGATGGGCGGCCAAGGAGGCACCCAACACATGTCATTTGATCACTTTCTCGGCTACGGCCGGGGAGACAAACAGGATCTTCCGCACCCCTACAACCAAGACCTGTCCAAGGTGATCCGGCGCCTCGACCGACGCACCACGTTGGGCCGGGCACGGTTGGCGAACGACCCGGTCACCGCGTCCTTCCTATGGGCTGGGATGCAGCTGATCCGTCAGCACCTGGGGCCGGGTCACCGGTGTGAGTGCCCAAGCCAGCACGACGGGCGGAGCCTGCTCAGTTTCGTCTCTCAGCGCAACGTCGTCACCACGGTTCTGGGCATCAAGGAGCCCTTCCGGAGGCCTCGGGGCAGTGTCATGGATGCGCTACGCGGTCGTTGGAAGTATCAGCACGAGTTCGTTGCCGACCTGGTTGCTTTCGCCTTCATGAGCGACAACTACCGCCCGGGATACAAGGAAGACCTCCAGGCCCGCACCGTGCGGCTGGTGCACGATCCCAAATTTGTGCAGGCAGTACAGGAGATCTCGTATCTGCACACTGCGGACAGTGTTCAGCTGCCGTCCGTCCGGCTCTCCATGGCGTTGATGGCGGCCAACGAGGGCGACCCTGACGTCGCCGAAGCCATTACCGAGGCTTATGCGGACTACCTGGGTAGCTGGCGGACGCTGTACCGAAAGGTGATGCGTGCCCGAGGCCTTCGGCTGCGTACCGGGGTCAGCCTCGACGACCTCACCGACGCGTTATCGGCCGCCGCCGACGGCGTCGTGCTGCGCGCTTTGGGTGACCCGGCGGCCAACGTGCTCGACCACGACCGCCGCCGGTCCCTGCTGGACAAAGTCGTTCTGGCGATCCTCTGTGCGTTCCTGGAGCGCGACGACGATTCGGACGGGCTGACCCTGGAGCAGGTCATCGCCCGCAGGCTCACGCCGTAACGCTGCACCAAGACCCCTGCGTCACCACCACCTCGGCAGGCGCAGCCGCCCAGCCAAACAGCCAACCAGCCCCAGCCCGGTGTCCTCAGACCCCGGCATCGAAAGAGAGCCCAACGTGAAGATCGAATGCTCGGTAAGCACCATCGTCCGCATCGCCGCATGGGCGGCACTGCTCGGCGCCGTCGTGGCAATCGCCTGCGTCAGCTCCCTGCAATAGGGCGTCGCCGTAGTCCAGCCGCTCGTCCTCGGGACCGAAGAGTAGGGGCGTGGGCCGCAGCCAACAACGTCGAGCTCGCCTCCACCCCGACCAACAGCTCCTGGCTCAACCGCGTAGAAGCCCAGTTCACCGCGCTGCGCTACTTCGCCCTCGACGGCACCGACCACCGCACCCACCAAGAGCAGGGCAGCATGATCCGGCGCTACATCATCTGGCGCAACCGGCACGCGGACGATCGCGTTCTGCGACGCATTGTCGAACGAGCGAACGCCGCCTGAATCAGTAGGTGATCTCCTCGCCGGCCGAGTTCCACACCCGCGCGTAGTTGCGCGGCTCAGGCAGGAAGTTCGGCTCCAGAATCGTCAACCGCCCCGGCCCAGAGCAGAACGTGCCTTCCTGGCCTTCACGCACCGCCTGGCGACGCAGTTGGCGCGGCGCCGGACTTCGCAGAGCTCATAGTCTAGGTTGCACCACACGGGCATGCGGTTGAAGTCCTGGCAGCTGCGACAGGACCTCATTCCGCCTGCTCGATCGCCTGCCGCGCGAGGAACTCGAACTCTGACTCCGGTCGCAGGCCCGAGATCGTCTGCCCCGCGATCATCCAGGTCGGAGTCGCTCGGACGCCGGCCCACCCGCCTGCCGACTCCGCCTCGGCAAGGGCGGTCTGCGCGTCACCGTCCGCCAAGGCGGCACGGAGGACCGCGGTATCGACGCCTACCGCGGCGGCGTGGCGCATGACCACGTTGACGTCGCCGAGGTCCTCGCCGAGGTCGAAGTGCGCGGCGAACAGGGCGCGGTTGAACGGGTCCGATACCTCCGGCCGGTGCCGACGGACCCACTCCGACGCGGACAGAGCCGTTCGGCTGTTCGGGAGCCGTGGCGGCCAGTGCAGCGGTAGTCCGGCCTTCACCGCTTCCTGCTCGAGCGACCGGTACATCGCTCCGTTGCGCGGCCCGGCCTCGATGCCCCCAGGCGGAATGTCCGGATGGATCTGGAACGGGAGGTGGACGACCTCGAGTCCGTAGCCGGCCAGGAGCTGGTTCCGCGGCTGCGCCACATAACAGAACGGGCAGATGAAATCGAACCAGTGCAGGACCGTGCGTGGACCCGGCGGGAGCACCAGCTCGATGTCCTTGTCGTCCATGTAATCACGATAAAGCGACCGCCCCGGCCCGGCGCGCTCAACGGCGGCTCTACGGGGTCTCGCGTCCGTTCCCGAGCGAGTGGCTCGCGGCCGTCGGGTGGAAGGTGGACCTGATCGACCCGGTGCCTGTCCCACGTTGAGCAGGCTGCCGTGCTCGCCGACATCACCGCACGATTGGGACGTCACCGCACGATTCGGTGACGCGCGCGCCCTGGATGTCGGCGATGCAACCGCCGACGCCTGCTGCTGGTCACCCGCCTGGGAACTACCCCGAAGTCGGTCGCTCCGGCCTGGCTGTTCGAGTGCTCGCCCGACATCCCGCTACTCCCGGCACGTCGTCACTCACCAACCTGCGCGAGAACGTCACCGGCGCCGGGCTCACGCTCTCGGACGAAGACCTCGCCGAACTGGACAAGATCGGCAACTCTCTACAGCGGGACTCGGCCATCGCGTGGCGGCCGGGAACTGGCCGGGCCGGGCGGCCCAAGGCGGGGACGCTCGGTCGAGGCGTCGCGCGTCTTGGGCCGCCGGGCTCGGCGAGGTAAGGTGGTCAGCAAGCAAATGGACAGACCATTATTAGCTCCAGAAGTGCCGATGCGCGGCGGTTCGCCTCTCCGTCGGCCCACAGCGACCACGAGGATCTCATGATCGAGACCGCCACCGGCACCACCCCGACGACGAGCCGAACGAGCCGGTCTCAGGAGCCGTTCTATCTTCCCGTCCACGACGAGGTCGCGCTCTTCACCGCGGCGTACGAGCAGCGCATCCCCGTGCTGCTCAAGGGGCCGACCGGATGCGGCAAGACCCGCTTCGTCGAGCACATGGCCTGGCGCATCTTCGGCGGCCGTGCCGACGCGCCGGCGCAGCCGCTGGTGACCGTCACCTGCCACGACGACATCACCTCGGCGGACCTGGTGGGCCGCTACCTGCTCTCCAGCGAGGGGACGACGTGGCTGGACGGGCCGCTGACCCAGGCCGCGCGCAGCGGGGCGCTCTGCTACCTCGACGAGGTGGTCGAAGCCCGCAAGGACACCACGGTCATCCTCCACTCCCTGACCGACCACCGGCGCACGCTGCCGATCGAGCGGCTCGGTGAGACGATCGAGGCCCACGACGACTTCCTGCTCGTGGTCTCCTACAACCCGGGCTACCAGGCCGCCGCCAAGGACCTCAAGCCGAGCACCAGGCAGCGTTTCATGGCGATCGAGTTCACCTACCCCGACCGCGATCTGGAGGTTCGGATCATCAGCCACGAGGCGGGCGTCGACGAGGCCACCGCGCGCGATCTGGCCTTCCTGGGCGAGCAGTTGCGGCGCCTGGACGAGGCCGGGGTGATCGAGGGGCCGAGCACCCGCCTGCTGGTGCACGTCGGCGGGCTGATCACGCACGGCATCGCGCCGCGGCGTGCGTGCGATGTGGGCCTGGTGCAGGCGTTGAGCGACGATCCCGACGTCCAAGAGGCCGTGACCCAGGTCGTCGGCGCCGTCTTCCCGGCCTGACATGACCGGCCTTCGTGAATCCGCGGCCCTGGAGGTCGCGGTCGCCGAGGACCGGACGCGCCACTCACTCGCGCTCTACTACCGCGCGCTGTGCGGCGAGGTCTGCTCACTCGTGCCTTACGACGACGGGTCGAGCCCGTGGGAGCACGCCGACACCGAGACGACCGTCTGGCTGCCGCGCCGGGCACCGTTGGACGACCATGCCGAGTTCACCGCGGACCAGTGGTATCAGGTGGCGATGACCCACCGGGCGATGCACCGGGCCATGGGCACCTTTGAACTCGACCTCGATCGCGACGAGCCGCTCTTCCCGCGCCGGCGGCCGCGGGCGGCGGACGACGCGGATGTCCCGTCCTTGCCGCGCTTGGCCGGCCTCTTCGGCGGTTCGGTGCTCGGCATCCACATCTTCGCCACCTGCGAGGACCTCCGCATCGACGCCGCGACCGACCGGCTCCTGCCAGGGCTGGCGAAGCCCGCCACGGGCGTCAGGCACGGCGCCCTGCACGAGCGGCCGCAGCCCGCCGCGCTCTCCCCTCGGGCGGCGGCGATCGAGGCGCTGGTGCGCTTCAGCCTCGGCGGTTCGCTGGTCTGGGCGGCGACCTCGATGCACGAGCCGATCGCGCGGATCATCTCGGTCGCGCGGCGTTTGCGTGACCCACGTGCCCGGGTGGAGTCCAGCGTCGAGGCGGCGCTGCGGATCTGCGACGTCCTGGTGGGCGTGCCGACGGAAGGGGCCCACCGTTCGGGGCGCGAGGTGCGGTTCGCCGAGCTCGACACGACCTACGACGAATCAGGCTTCGATACCGAGACGCTCTCCGCGCGGATGACGGGCGCCCAGGGGTTCGCCGAGTGGTACCACCCGGTGGCGTACCGGGATTGGCCCGGCCCTCGCTATGTCGGTGCTCCCGCGTCGGACGCCTCTCTCGAGGCCTTCCTGCCGCAGGTCGCGCAGGCCTCGACGGCTCCGGCGCACGGCGAGGGCGAGGATCAGGACGGCGGCGACGGCGTGCCGAGGCGTGCGCCGGAACGTACCGCCGGCTCGGCGGATCCCGGCGCCGCCCCGAATGTCCGGCCCCTGATGCCCCTGAACGGCGACGAGCCGTGGGCCGATCTGGAGACGCGGCTCCAGTCGCGTGCTGCGAACGAGTTCGTCTATCCCGAGTGGGACAGCTACTCCGCGACGTACCGTCAGCAGTTCACCCGGCTGCGCGTCGTGGGCACGCCCGTCCAGCGTGCCGACCACAGCCACTACCGTGCGCTCGCGCGCTATGGGCACCTGGTCGGTCCGCTGGTCCGCGCGCTGGAGCGGGTTCGGCCCGACGGGCACACGATCACGCGCCGCTCCCCTTCCGGGGACGACCTCGATCTCGACGCCTGTATCGATGCCGCGATCGACCTGCGCACGGGCGTCGAACCCTCCGACCGCGTCTTCACCGACCTGCGTCGGCGCCGACGCGATGTGGCGGTGGTCTTCGCCCTCGATCTCAGCGCGTCGACGGCGATCGCGCTGCCGCCCGACCCCGAGGCGCCCGGGACGGTGCGGAGCATCCTGGACCTGCAGCGCGACGCTGTCAGCCTGCTCGCTCGGGCCCTCGAGCGGGTCGGCGACGCGTACGGCGTCTACGGTTTCAGCGGCAGCGGCCGCGACGACGTCCGGCTCTCCGTGGTCAAGGACGTCGAGGAGCGCACCACCCCGACGGTCTGGCACCGGCTCGGCGGCCTCCGACCCGACCACACCACTCGGATGGCGCCCGCGATCAGGCATCTGACCTCGCGTCTGCGCAGCGTCGAAGCGGCGACGAAGATCATGTTCGTCATCTCCGACGGGCGGCCCTTCGACATCGACTACGGCCAGCAGTACGGCGAGGAGGCGATGCTCGGCTACGCCGTCGGCGACACGGCCCGGGCGCTCGCCGAGGCCCGCGAAGCGGGCCTGCACCCGTACCTGCTCACCGTCGACCCCGACGGGGCGGACTATCTCGGCGCCGCCTGCGAGCCGGGGTCCTACCGCGTCATCGCCGACACGCGACAGCTCCCGGAGGCATTGGCAGCGCTCTACATCTCCGTCCGCAGCTCCTCCTGATCCGAGTCGGCGGCCGCCCATGACGAACCGGCCCGCACCCTCCGGGGTGCGGGCCGATCTCACTCGCCGAGTGTCACTGGGCCTGGTGCTCGCTGTACTCCGGAGCGTCCTCGAAGAAGTGAACGTTGTCGTAGCCGAGGTGACGGAAGATCCGATTCCGCACCGACAGCAGGTGAAGCGGCGTGCCGTCGGCCGCGAAGTGCTGGGCGATCGTGTTCTGCGGCACGTAGACGGTGTCGCCCTGGCGGAACTCGTGGCGGGTCGGCTCCTTGGCGATGCGGGCGTAGTACTTCTCCGCGATCTCCGCCTCGACCTCCCACTGCAGCGAATAGCCGTCGCCCTCGAGCACGTAGAGCACCTCGTCGGCCATCTTCCAGTACTTGCCGGTGCGGCCTCCGGGCGGCGTGGTGACCTCGAACACGTCGATCGAGAACTGCCGGTGGTTCGGGGTCGCGGGGCTGTTCATGTCACGCATGTGGCCCATGGGGGTGTACTCCCAGGTGCCGTCGGTCGGCTTGACGACCTTCGACATCTCCTCGACGCCCGGCGTCCAGACCGGGGACCAGTCCTCGCGCTCGCCGAACTCCTCGGGGCGGGCGATCGGGCCGCTGCGGCCCTGCTGGATCAGGCCCATGAACATCCACGTGCTCTTGGCCTTCATGACCAGTGCCCGAGCGCGCTGGTCATAGGGGTTGTGGTGCTTGTGGACCGAGTCGGTGTGGACGAAGCAGAGGTCGCCCTTCTCCCAGTCGTAGCGCTTGTCGTCGTGGATCTCGTAGCCCTTGCCCTCCAGGATGTAGAAGGCGGCCTCGTTCTGGTGGCCGTGGCCGTTGTTGGCGCTGTCCGCCGGGAACTCGTTGAAGTGGATCTGGATGGTCTGGGTGAGGAACGGCTCGTCGCCCGGGCCGATGCGCCACCACGTCCGCGTCTTCGCCGAGTCGCCGGAGTGGGCGGCGTTGTCTCCGGTGTCGACGACGATCGAGTCGTCGCGGACCCGGGGGGCCGCAAGTTGTGCCTGGCGGAACTGGTTGAGCGTGTACGTCTCGGAGGTCATCCCCCGCACGAACGTGCGGTCCTTCTTGGCCATGGTCTCTCGCTTTCAAGCCCGTTCGGGTCAACGGGTCGATCATAGGGCTAAATGTCTGACCAATCTATCTTCATGGCTCGCCGAAGGACCGCGCGCGCACCCTCACGAGGCCGGCTCCCTGGCCCAGCGCCCGTATCGCCCGTCCTCGTGAGGCCAGGTACGCCGAAGCCGGTCTCTCGCCGTGGGAAGAGACTGGCTGCGGCGTGGCCACGGTCGGCGTCTACACGCCGAGGTCGGCCGGTACGTTGACAGAACGATCGGCGGACATCACGATCGCGCTGTCCGGATCCGGTTGCAGGAAGACCTTGTCGCCGTGTTCGAGGCCGACCTTCTCCTGGTAGACACGGACCTTGACCAGCGACGGCCCGACGCGCACGTGATAGTCCCAGCAGTCGCCGTGGTAGATGGTGAACTCGACGGTACCGGGCCAGGCGTCGACTTCGTGCTGCTTGCGGGAGAGCCGGAAGCTCTCCGGGCGCATGAACACGGTGACGGCGTCGCCCACCGCCACGGCGCCGGACCGCGTGCACAGCATCATCTGCGAGCCGACGCTGACCCGCGCGCCGTCCGGTCCGACCGACTCCACCGAGCCCTCGAGGCCGTTGGAGATGCCGAGGAAGCGCGCGGTGAAGCCGTCGCGCGGGTAGGTGTAGATCGAGTGCGGGCGGCCGCGCTCGATGATCCGCCCGGCGTTCATGACCACCACTTCGTCGGAAACCGCGAGCGCCTCGTCCTGGTCGTGCGTGACGAAGACGGTGGTGATGCCCAGCCGTTGGTGCACGGCGCGGATCTCGTCGCGCATCCGGCTGCGCAGTCCCTTGTCCAGGTTGCTGAGCGGCTCGTCGAGCAGCAGCACCTTCGGCTCGCGCACGAGTGCGCGGGCGAGCGCGACCCGCTGCTGCTGGCCGCCGGAAAGCGCGGGCGCCGGGCGGTCGGCGAAGTCGGCCAGGCCCACCATGTCCAGCGCGTGCATGGCGGATTCGCGCATCTGCGCGCGGGCGATGCGCGGGCGGGCGACCTTCAGCGGGAACATGACGTTGTCGATCACGGTCATGTGCGGCCAGATCGCATAGGACTGGAAGACGATGCCGATCGGTCTGCGGTGGGCGCCGACGAACACCCCGCGCGCGGGGTCGGAGACGACCTCGCCGGCGATTTCGACGACGCCGCCGTCGGCCCGCTCGAGTCCGGCGATGGTGCGCAGCGTCGTGGTCTTGCCGCAGCCGCTCGGGCCGAGCAGCGTGACGAGGCTGCCCTCGGGGATCTCGAGGTCGATTCCGTCGACTGCGTTCGCGTGCACCGCGCGGCCGGGGTAGCGCTTGATGAGTCCGGTGAGTCTGATCATTGATGGAGTCCGTTCTCTGGGCGACCGGAGGCCGGGTCAGGTCTTCTTGATGCCGACGCGCGAGCCGACGAGGCGTGCGAGCAGGGCGAGCAGGGTGAGGAAGGCCACGATCACGACACCGAGGGCGGCGACGACCGGGTAGCTGCCGTTGGAGTAGAGGTCGTAGACCTGCACGGAGACGACCTCGGTGT
>Ga0134125_10007812_pt1 | contig 12059 bp, 32 predicted proteins | sample KB31751_FD_96464 | JGI IMG/M metagenome (GOLD analysis project Ga0134125, IMG submission 96464) | Terrestrial soil microbial communities with excess Nitrogen fertilizer from Kellogg Biological Station, Michigan, USA - KB3-175-1 | ecosystem: Environmental > Terrestrial > Soil > Unclassified ... | reverse complement strand
CGGGCTGAACGAAATAACCCCATGACTTGGGTAGCGGCTTGCCATCCAGCTCTTTTTCTTCGAGGACTTTGTTCCAATCCGAGTCTTCATCGAACGAGTTGGTTTCACCGATCACTCCATACCAGCTTGGGCCGCCGTGCATCATGGATGGGTACCGGCCGCACCGCGACAGCACGTCTTGAAGGATCTTCACCGGCAGCTCACGTAGCTCGGATAGCCACGCGTAGGTGAGATCAAGTGACAACAACCGCTGTACGTTGTCCGGTGTGTCGAGCGGCATCAGTATCCACTCGGCCTCAATGTCATTCTGTTTGATCCAGACGGTATGATTCTGTGCTTCCCACTCGACTATGGGGCCGATCAGCTCGCGAACCGTCTTTAGCGAGGTCGATTTCAACTGTGGCATGGTGTTACGGACGATGACGCCGCGCGTGCGCCTGATTCCATCCTTGGGATCAGGGGCCTGTTGCGCAGAGCGGCGCATCAGTTCCATAACCATGCCAGAGGACTTTCCAGAGCCTACCGGGCCGCGCACGATGCGCACGCGCTGGTCGGACTCCATGAATGTCCTGATCGTCGGCGGCGGCGTGTAGATGAGCTCAGCCACGGTGTTTACCGACCAACTCGGCTGCCTCTTCCCAATCGGCCTCCGTGGCTGCGAACGGGATCTCCACCGCATCGCCGTATTGATTGATCACGTCGTAGGCGTTGTGAGTCACCTTGGCAGTGCATTTGTATTTTTCGAGGGCCGCCAGGATACGCGGGTTCTGTGGGATGCCAACCGCGTCTTTCGGTCGCTTCGGCCAATGCACACCGCCCGGCGTCTCAAAGCTCGATGAACGATGCGAGAAAAAGTCTACGGCCATGTGTGGCTCTTGTTGTTATATAAAAAGGCCGGAAGGGTCATAACTCCTCCCGGCCACACCGCAACACCTTGTGAAGGGGGACAACGCGCTACGGATTCTTAGAATAGTATCCCCTCTTTTCTCAGGAGGATTTTCGTGCCAGTGGATATCCCCTTACCCGCCGACTGTTCCTTGCGCAGCATCGCTGCCAGCCGGGGCGGGAGCTGTCTCAGCACCGGCTCCGGCAACTCCAAGAGGGAGCGTGGTGGGCTCCTCCGGCGGGTTCACGATGAGTTCCTCGACGCGGGCGAGTTGCGCCGAGTCGCCGAGCGTGCCGCGGATGTTGGCGATCAACACGTCAAACTGCTTGATCAGGTCTTCGTTGTTGCCCCTTTCCAGATCAGCAATCTTCATCTGCTCCACCACGCGCGCGCGGTTGGCCTGCAGATTGGTCAGCGCAGTCTGCAGTCGATCCACTGTCGTGGGCTGCGCTTCTTGTCCCGTATCTTGTGTCATGTTTGTACCTATTTTCCAGACCCTTTGAAACCCATATCAGCACGCCGCCGTCGCCGCTCTGATGCCTTCAGATTCTCGTGTTTTTCGCGAAGCTTGGCAAGCTCGGAAACTGCGATGTCGTACGAGACTTTGAGTTTCTGCGCGGCTGCGTGTGCCGTCGCGAGATCGCGGCGCAACTTCTCGGTCTGCGTGCCGTAGTCCAGCCACGTGTCGTTCAACATAACGACAAGCATCGAGCCCTTGTGTATCGGATCCGGTACGCCGTAAGTCAGGCCACGCTTGGCGGGCTGATCGGGCCAGTGATCGCGCTTACTCTGTACCGGCTGATGCGAGGGAGTTGGGGATAGCATGTCCATCAACAGTCACCGTTTTTGTAGAATTGTCGCCAAGGTTGATAGTCAACTTGAATCCTGATCCCTCGTTCGGCCCGGCCGATTTCGGGTTGATCGTCTGCGAGAGCTGACCTAGCTGTTTTGTCGCTTCCATCTTCAAAGACGCCGCCATGTTGGGATCTTTGATGATCATCATGAGATCGGGTAGCGAATCTTCCAGCAGCAAGCCGGACTTATACTTGATCCGCTGCTGTACGTTCATGTCCGAATGCCAAAGAGCCGCAGCTTCTTTGTACGCCGACACGAACATCTTGTCGCGTTTCTTCGCAGCAAGGTCTTGAGGAGTGAGCCCGTAGCGTTTGAGCACATCCGCCGCCGGGCTGATCTTCGCAACCAACTCCCAGATCAGGCGGGCATCCGTGTCGCTTAATGCTCCTGCGGAAACAATTCCGATCTCAGCCGGCAGCATTCTCACACTTCCTACACAACTTCACCCGCGGCAGCTTGCACCGGTTGACCCAGCTCCACGTGGTCGTGACAGCGATCCCGCACGCAGTACGGTCGCCCTCGACCGGGCTATACCGTGTTTTGTAGAGGCGATGCAGACAGCGGCCTGGGCTGCGGACAAAGAAAAATCGCCGTACTCTACCGCTCACTTCGCTATCTCCTTGACCGCCTTCACTTCCCCCAGCACCTTCGGACCCTCGCGTAGAACAAACTCGCGGCACGCCTCTCGGATCATCTCCGAGTAAGTCGTCCCGCGAGCGAGCGCCAGCTTTTTCAACGCGGCAAGCACTGCATCGTTGAAATAAATATTGATCTTCGTGTTGCCGGCGGAAACGCGGGTCATGTTCTTATTATCAGATATTGTGTAGACATAATATGGTCACGCGGGCGGCCCGTCAAGCTTATATGCTCCGCTATTCACCATGGACTGAAAATCGGCCGCCGCGCCGAGTATCGCCCGCCAATGACCCTCCGGGTCGCCTTTGTCGATCGGGTCATTGATAGGGATCTCGACGCGCTGGCCAGGGATATTAGTGGGTAGAGTGAGTATCCAGCTCTGTGGGTCTGCCAGTTTCTCCAATGGCCACTGCGCTATTGTCAGCATGCCGACTTTATTCTTCGCAGCGAACTTCACTTCCGCGAACGTCATCACGTCCCATAGCGCTTCCGGTATACCTAAAATTTTGTAGAGGCTGCCATCGTCGGGATCAAACGGTATGTTGTTTGCCACTGTTGACCACTCTGGAGATCACGTCCATCCATGCCGATAGTTTGAACGCGTCGCTTATATACATCCGCGAAATGACTTCGTGCAATATCTCTGATGCCTCTATATCCGCAGGGAATAGCTCGCATCTGAGTAGTTTGCGTATCGTGAAAATCCCGCATCCCGCCGAAAAGGTCACCACGATATCCCCGGGTACCATGCTCCAGTACGCTTTGATGTCGTCGGGCGGGAAGGGCTTTCCATACAACGTGCAGGAGCTTTCCTCTCGACCGCTGGAATTGAGTAGTGTGACAGGCATGTTAGTTCCCGGGAACTATCTTGCTGTACTCATTACTAGCCCTCCATAGCTCAGCGCCATCAAACTTCTCCTTCATCTTCGCGCTGTCGATCTGATACTGGAGCTGGCTCGCGGCCCATCGTGCCTCTTCCATTGTCGAGGGAGGTTTATCGTACAACATGTCTGCTACGAACCCGTCACGCCGCATGTGTAACATGTAACATAAACGTGAGTGGTAGAATGTAATCTCGATGCTCGCGATGTGGAAGAAAGCCCTGACTTCTTCTGGGATCTCGTCGCCGAGCTTGTAGTTACTCATGCGATATCCTCGTACTTGGCCAGCCTGCACCACCCAGCCCGCGTGGGGTTTTCCACCAGCCTGCTCGGGTGCATCAGGATGTGCATATAGCAGGATATTAGATCGTGACCATGCTCGCCGCCGGCTTTGTGCATCAGCTGTAGCATGTCGCCACGGAAGGTTATCGTGTATCCCATCAATACTGCGTAGTTTTTCCATACCAACTTTGCTTGGCGTCTGCGTGATCGTAGCTTGGGTCGCGCGAAGATTGGCATGTTAGGTGTTGAGTAGTGCCTGTATTACGCTGGCAAACTCTTCGTAGCTTCCCGGGCTTAGTATTCTAACGGGCTCAGCGGGATCGTCACAGTGCCATAGTTCCCAGCCCGCGCAGCCTGGGTCGTCGAAACCAGTGCCATTACCGCAGATCGGAGGCTCTTCAAACTCAGCACAGAAAATGTGATCCGTTAGCTGTAGTAACTCTCTGACATTATACGGCAGATAGTCGGGGATTCGTTTCATATAGCTACGATATAGATAACGTCTATACGTGTCAAAGTATTCAGAAAATATGGCGGGCTGGGATGACGCCGCCCGCCACCCCCCACCCCCCTGTCCGACCTACCCAAGGGCCTTATGTTATATACAGCGGTGTCATTAACATAATGCAAGGAATCTCCCTATGGTTGCAGGTGGCTTCGTCAGGACTCAGTCCTCCGGGTCACGGTGTAACCAACATCCTCGTCCGATGGATCGGACGTAGCTGCCCAGACGCTTGACCGGCTCTGCGGCCCTGTTTCGGGGTAATCTGGCCCTCGCTGGTTACACTCATGACAAGACCACCGCATCTCAGTCACAGCTTACGGAATGCGCAGACCGGACCGGTTTGTTGTTGAGTAATACTCTCACCAACACTCCCAGCACGTACCGGCTACAGGCTAACAGCCAGGGCGCGAGTAACTAGCTTCGTGGGGCTGAGTTCGAAGCCCGCTGGAAGTTCGGTGGCTGCAGACTCAGCGGGCTTCGATGTCAGTCCCATGAATGTTATAGGAGGATGCATGCAGCAGACAGTCAAGCGCGGCCGGCGGACATTCGCTGTGCCCAAGACTCTCAGCCTCACCGATCGGATTGCCAACCGCACGCAGTGCCGCGGCAACTGGTCGCGGCTGCCCGAGACCGGCACAACGGCGCGGGTCGTTCGCAACTACAAGTGACAACATACTGCGTCAGACCAAGGCGCAGTTTGGTGTTTCTTCACTCACGAGGTTAGTATCATGTTTGACTTGCTCACACAGTCGGCGATTGGCGAGGTGATTACACGCATCGCGACCACGGCCAAGGCGTTGCAGCGCGACATTCACGTTGTCGCGTGCTCGACCCTGGCTCATGTCGCAGAGCACGGTGATTACCGTGGCGTGTTGAGTCTGCTCAATGCGATGCCCAACGGGCAGCGCGTGCAGGCATTGGTCGTCTGGTATCAACACTTCTCAGACGGCGCGCTCCAGATCAGCAAAGGCACGGACGGCGGCTTTGCCGTGAAGCTCAAGGCAGGTTGGAAGGACAACTGTAGCATCGATGTCGCATCAGCGATGTTGACGGACTACGCGGCCTTTACCAAGGAGGCCAAGCCCGCGACGCTGTCAGTCGAGAAACTGATCAAGATGATCGAGGACAAGGCCAACAACACGGAGTTGAATGCGGACGGGTCTCCGAAAGTGGATCCCGCCGCAAGGTCCATCGGCGCGAAGTTGGTTGCGATCTATCGCGACATGATCAAACAGGCGGCGGCTGCGACGGCTGCGCCTGTCGAGGGTTGATCAGCCTAGCTGATGAGCCCGCTAGGTGAATAAGCCACCTAGCGGGCTCGGCTTGCTATTATACTCTTGGTGATAGTGATATCCCTGAGAGTGTAATAGCAAGCCCGCGCAATCTGTCAGTATGTCAGTAAGCTTTTGATAGCTAACTGACAAGCTCGCTGACCAGATAAATTACCCATCTCACTGATTACCATGAGTTATCTGTAATCATGTCAGTATGTCAGTGAGGTTTTGGTCTAAATATTCCTGACCGAAAGACTTCATAGCCAATGGCTTCAGTATAACGGGCCGCGAGGCCCGGTACAGCCCGCCAAGCCTCTAAGATCCTTGACACTTAAAGCTATTATAGCCTACTGTATAAGAGCTGTATATCTCGGATCTCCAGCCGCTAGTGTTGAACTAAAATGAATACCACGAATTCACGGCTAAGTCATTGATAGTCCTTGTCAGTAAGCTTAATGCCTTGTCTCGCTGACGTTTTTTGGGTATCGTCGTTAGCCCTCAATAGAGAGCCTTAACCCCCATGCGAGCAGGCAACCGACAGATTGTTATACACCGCCAAAAGCATGGTCCAGTATATAGACGTTATCTATATTGCCGGGGCGATAACTTCGCGCCAGTTGTCCATACAGTCGCAGGAGCAGCGCGGGCGCTCCGATTGCGTACGCATATTATCCAGACACTCGTGGACACAGCGTTTGACGGTATGCCTGATAATGTACACACCATGGACATCAGCGATATCATCTACAAGATTACCCACAAGCGGTATCTGGCCATGCTCGACCGCAATAGCGAGGCCGCGATCTTCGCGGCCCGCCGCAAGCGCCAGCGCGAACAGAAAGCGCTCAAGCGCAGCATCGAGCGCGACCGCAAGAACATCCTCACGGCCCTCGCCAAACGGGCCGAGCGCGCAGCGCGGCGTCAGGCCCGGCTGCGTGGTGAGCACGTTCCAACGCAACATCGAACATATAACAGGAAGCTGCGGGCGCGACCGCGCGCTCAACAGACCCTGATGCAGATCACAGCGCGACGGCAAAAGCAAGCCTAAGCTCTCGCTGGACGGCTCGACCGTCTATACAATATATTCACCTAGCCTGTTGGGAGCACCAATGGACGATCTCTATAACCGCGTCACCAAAATGATCGCGGACGGGTACATCGTGCCCACGCCTACGATCAAGCGGACGCTGCACCGATACCGTATTGAGTCCGCGGTACGCATCGCCTCTGTGCAGCGCCCGTGGCCACTGCACGAGTTCACCTGCAGTCCCACCTTGGGCACGCAGGAGCCCTCAGTCCGCTTGGACATCCAGTCCGCGGTACGCATCGCCTCTGTGCCTGCGGCGGCCCAGGACGGCCCGCTGGGGCCGCTCGAGCTATTGATGGTGAGCAACCCTGTCCCGCTCGATCCACTCGGTGGGCCGGCGGTGGGGCCGCTCGATCAGGCCATCAGTTCGGCGGTGACACGGGTAGACACGTGGATCGCCCGGTTCAAGCGGGGAGCCCGCATCGCCCGGCAGTGGCTCCAGGCCCGCGAGGATGCTCGTGTGATGAAGACACTGGATACCATCGCCTGGATGCTCTTTGCCACCGCGGTGGTCCTGGCAGTGCGGCTGTGGGTGAGCCTGGGGTAGGCCATGCAGACCTTGCCACTGCTGGCCGGGCCGCCCGCCACGCGGCGGCAGATACACAACCTGATCACACTGAAAGCGCCACGGCTGCGCGTGCGTAGGCTCCGGCACAACTATGGCTGGGAGGTGCGCACCGAGCATGGCTCTATGCGCACGGTGCCCTCGGAAACGCCCATCGCGTGGTGGGCGCTGTATGTCGGCTTGTGGAAGGACGGATGAGGAACAACAATGCACGCTTGCCGCGCGCACCCGCTACACGGCGAGAGTTGTATAACTTCCTGGCACTGCAGGCGCCGCACATCAAAGTGCGCAGAGTGCGGGCGCACGCGGTTAAAGATCTAGCCAACGTAACTTCGTGGAGAGTTACCACGGTGGACGGGATCTTCCTGCGCAACGTGCACAGCGCACGGAGCATGCGGTGGTGGCTGACTTATGTGTCCATAATCGCCAGCGCGGCCAATGTCAAGAAGGTGGGGGTATAATGAGCCGACGCCAACTGGATTGAAGCGTGATCAAGAAATCGCACAAAGCCGTGTTCGAGAAGCTGACCAACACGGTGGCTGAGATACACAACCAGCGAGTGATGGTACGCGTGCCGCGCAAGAAAGAGGATATGCAGTCGAGCCTTGAGACGTGGAAACAGCGCCTTGCACATCGTGAGGCGCTGCTGCTCAAGGCAGAAGCGCGAGCTGAGAACGCACGGCAGAAATTGCGCGAGGCGCAGAACGCGGTGTATTCCATCAAGACTATGCTGGATCACTACGACGGAGGAAGCTGACGTATGAGATCTACGCGAGGAAGCCCATCGCGGAGCTGTACACGCCGGCTGGACTGGACGCCGATCAAGAACGCACTGCGGCTGTACAACTTACAGTTTTTTCGTGTTGGATTGTCTAATAAGAGTAAAGAGCTGTTCGAACGCCAAGCATGGGTATGCCCGAAGCTGCCCAGCGTGATCCTTGCCCTCCACGGCACGAGGATATGGTGGAACAGCCCGCCGGAAACGCAGGATGTGATCGATGCCATCATGGCCACTGCTGCCAAGAATTGAAGAACCGAAGCCCGCGCGGTGCGTGAATGCTCCCTCACGCCGTAAGCTGTTGTCACACAGGCCGCCGCGGTGCTTCGTTGGAAAGCAGCACAGTTTGTTGTTAGCCACAAGATCAGGACTCTCATGAAAATATTCTTGGTAATTGCAGAGCATCCCTCGATACCCGGCATTCAGTGTGTCCCGTGCGTCAACCGCGACGCGGCGAATCGCAAGGCCGCTGAGCTTGCTACCATTATGCGCAGTGACTGCGGGCACATTCCTGATGTGCCTGTTGCTACTCCTGAGACGTGGCAGCGGACCATGAAGGCGATTGTGCAGTATTACGGAAAGGATGCGGGCGCAACGACATACATCGAAATACAGAAGGCAAAAGTATTTGCCTAAAGGAGGTGTTATGGGGAACTAACCAAACAATTCGATTGGTGACAGCGCCCGCGAGGTGTCAGGAGACGCTTCGCGGGTGTTAGAGCTCGAGTTATTTTCCCACGAAGGCAAACATTACGTGAGCCGCTCTCGATGGCGCGAAGTGATGCAAAAACAGAACCGCCTAGAGAAGTAGCGCTACTCAGGGGCAATCGGGTTTCACGACGGCGAGAGCGGCTCACGAAATATTTACCAGGGAGCAAACATGGCTAACCAATCCGGAGCAGCGCCGTTGTGCACGCGCTGCGGCATGCACCGCGATGCGAATGTCCATCTCGACTCACACCGTGGCTGGTACTCGGGATGGCACTTGTATTGCGGGCAGGTGCAGGTGTTGTCCAAACAGCCGTTCAAGATCTACATCGACCGCGCCCGCGCCGCCCGTCTGGAGCCGCCGATTGTGGTCGAGGACAGCATCGGGAAGTATTATTGCTCCGAAGTCATTGGTCCAACCTACAAGATCAAATGGGCTCGGGACAATGAATCCGCGCCGCAGATCTGGATTGAGGAACACCAGAGCGTTGGTGTCAAGCTCGCGTGAAGTATCGGGACCTGCCGCAATCCGTCAGGAACTACATCGAGCTGCATTCCTATCAAACTGGCGAGGGTCTGGACCACCACATCATTGTGTACAGTAACAGCAGTGAGCACTTGATCTGCTATTTACACCAGCACGACGAAGAAGCTGACATGTTGCAGGTACTTGGGATTGGCACGGATATCGATAATGAACGTTGAAGACTTGCCGCCTAACCTACCGCTGACTGTCAGTAATTTCATGGCGTTGCACTCCATGACTTACGACAGAGCGGATACTTTATGGGTAGTTAGAGATAGCGAATGCCGATGGGTGTGCAATTTATTCTACCATGACACTGAGAAGATCATGCTGGAGCATCTCATGTACGGCCTGCGCCGCCGCGAGTGGGCAGAATGAAATACGAAGATCTGCCGTTGAGTATTATAAACTACGTGAAGCTTCATTCTATGCAGCTTTCCGCGGGCGCAGTAAAGCCTAGCAGTGCAGTGTACTTCGTTGTGCGCAACAACTGCTCGCAGTGGGTATGCAATCTGCACGACGACGATACTGAATCGTACATGCTCCATAAGCTCGCGTTCGGCGGGGGCTCGCGATGAAGATCAAGAGTAGAAAAGCCAAGTGGGAGTGGATACACGAACGGCAGAACGTGATAAACATGATCAACCTGCACTCGCTGGTAATGAAGCCTTTTTTAAGCGGAGCATTGGCGCAAGGCGGCTTCCAACTTCTGACACAACGTGGCGAGTTTGTCTGCAATATCTACTCAGATATGCTCAGCGAGCGGCAGATCCAGCTGATCGAAGATGGTATCAAAGTCGTAGGAAAGTTCGAATGATGCTTCATAACCTCAAACGCCCGCGCAGCCCGCTGCGTGAGCCGCTGGCCAACCTGTTGAGACTGTACGGGTACAACTGGAGGCCAGCGCGGTCGATTGACGGTAAGCTATGGAACATCTATAAACGCGGCGTTCAAGATGCAGCACGAGCAAGCTGGTCCCTACATAATGATGCCAAGCCAGAAAACGTCCTCGCGTGGCTTAAGGCCCGCGAAGGCGGTCAGTGGGTGGGCGACGGCAGGCTGTTGGTGAAGACATGAAAGCTCGCGGCGACTTTCTGCGGAAGCTGCCGCAGGATGTGAAGAACCTCTTGGCGCTCCACAGTCTCGAGCTCCGTTTCATGGAGCTGGGCGCGGGGTTTGGATATAGGTTGTATCATGTTGGAGACAATGCTCCTATATCTCACAAATGGGTGAACGTCGTATACGGCTCACAGGATTACACGTTTGATACGTGGGATAGCGCTGTAAAGCATTGGATGAGGTTATACGGCAATGGATGATCTAGTAGAGAACCCATTCTCGTTCAACATGACACCCGAGAGAGTGCAGGCGATGGACAACTTACTGGAGCTGTTCGGCTTTCAACGCCGCCCCGAAATTTTCGGCGGCGGAATCGTGGTGTACCACAAAAGCGCTCCCTCCAGAGGGACGTGGCTGAGCTGTACCGAGTCGGAGGAAGAGTGGGCAAGACAAATCGCACACGCCGCCTCCGCGTAAAGCCTAGCAGACGGCTGTCGGTCGCCGTCCGCAATTTCATGGCCCTGCATAGTCTCAGGGCCTTTTCGCATTACCACGCGAACGCGCATCCCGCCTCTGTCGGTTGGTACGACGTTGAGAGAATGATCCACGGCAACACATGGACTGCCGTCGCGCAGATCCATCGTGACAAGCCGGCTGAGGATATAATACGAGACATCAAGGAAGGCCTGGAGCTGTTAGGATATGAGTAAATTCAAACGCGCTCCATTGTCCACCGCAGTGCAGAATTATCTGGCGCTGCACTCGCTTACTGTTGAGCCTATGGCGCCGGCCGATTTTTTGAATTACGCGCGCCTGTACTCTGTGTACTGCAACAGCGTGGAAACTCCGGGTAAGTTAGTATGGATAACTGAGATCGATGCAACAGCTCCAGACGAACAGACCATTGAAGACCTAAAAGCCTCTGCTACGATGTATGAACTATGAGCCACCAAAAATACCCGCGCCTGCCTGACGCTGTGGCCAACCTACTGACCCTCCACGGCATGCGGGCCGACATCGTGAAGGACCCGGTGTGGTCTGTAGCAGTACGGTCTGGGTGGGCATTCCACGTCTACGTTGACCAGCCCTCGTCGGTGGCTCGTGAGCCGATCTTTACGATCAGAGCCAATGCTCCGCTGGAAGAGTGGATGAGAGTCGTGGGCATGTATACTGAGGATGGTATGCCTGCTGAATATTTCTTCGAGACAATTGAAAAAAACATGGAAAAATATCGTGGCCCCATCGTCCTCCGCCCTGACGCGTTACCGAAAGTAGCAGAGCCTGTAGTTCCCAGGAACTACTGGCCTTGGAAGAAGTACCCCACCCGCAAGAACCGCTTCGGCAAGGTGGTCTCGAATCACGGGGTTACGCTCGAAGAAGAGATCGCGGCCATCCGGGCTCGACAGCGCGCGTTGCGTGAGTACACTAGGGTGCTACGCGTAGCCCGCGCGGCACTCAAGAAGGCTAGTAAATATGTCACAGAAGATCATCGCGCGTTGGACCAATCCGACGCACGACAGGGACGGCAACGCCTACAGCAGAGATGACCACCAAGGGTATCTGGTGAGCATCGACGGCGGAGCATTTAACAATATCCCGCTGGTGTGGGGTACCGAGTTCGATCTAGGATCCCTGCCCGAAGTGGCCAAACTTCCTGCTGGGAAGCACGCAGCAACGATCTGTGCTCTCAGCAAAGGAGGGGTGCCGGGTGAGCCCGCCACCGTAACGTTTCAACTTCGTCCGACCCCAGCAGCTCTCGGTAATCTCTCCATCACAACGGGATAACAACATGGCGGCTGTTATTGTCAGATCCATCACAGATGTCCAGGCGGATATCGCGAAGCTCTCCAACCTGTGGAGTACCGCGACGCAGCAGTACGAAGCCCGCAAGGCGGGACTGGCGGCTGAGCTTGACGCGTATATCGCCTCTCATCAGACTGCGGCCAACAGCCACAGTGCGGAGATCCAAGCAGCACAGGCGCTGAAATCAGTGCTCGTGCCCGCCGCGGCCGGCGTG
>Ga0134125_10007811_pt1 | contig 12059 bp, 15 predicted proteins | sample KB31751_FD_96464 | JGI IMG/M metagenome (GOLD analysis project Ga0134125, IMG submission 96464) | Terrestrial soil microbial communities with excess Nitrogen fertilizer from Kellogg Biological Station, Michigan, USA - KB3-175-1 | ecosystem: Environmental > Terrestrial > Soil > Unclassified ... | reverse complement strand
GTTTAATTTATGGAAAATTGACAGAGTGGCTTATTGTACTTGGTTGCTAACCAAGCGAGGGTAACACCTCCTAGAGTTCTAATCTCTCATTTTCCTCCATATGCAGACTAAGATTAATGACTCGATGAAGCCGAGTCAATGTTAAAAACATTTCATTGCGGTGCAAATCCGCAAGTCTACGCCATTAATTTACAGAGAGTAGCTCAGACAGTTAGAGCACACGCATACCAAATAGAAGCGTGAGGTCGGTGGTGCAAAACCATCCTCTCTGATATGCGGTATTAGTCCAATGGTTAAGACGACTGGCTTCCACCCAGTAGATAAGGTTTCGACTACCTTATATCGCTTAAGCAACAAGTCATATTGTGATGACTATAAGATGCACAATGGAGAGAAAGGATGATTGAAGATGATGGCACAACAAAAGCTAGATAACCTGTTAAGCTTTCTAGAGATTCTCAACAAACTAAACAATTCAGGAGTAAAGGTTAACAGAGAAATCAATTTGACAATGAAAGCTATAATGGCACTTATTCCTGACATTTATGCTTTTCCGACTAAAAAATCATAAATCATAAATCATAAATAATACAACAATTGAGAAAAAGGAGAATGATAAATATGGCTAAGCAAACCGTTAACTATGCTTTTAAAAATTGTCAAATCAGTCTTGCAGATAATGCAATCTATGAATATCAAAAAGAGGAAATGATTACTTATGTGCTATCAGATATTCTTAAACAATTTGATGGTGACAATCGACTAGTAAATCTTACTATTCAAGAGACTTCGGAATTGGACTCAAATACTCCTGAAGGAGATTGATTGAATGACTGAATATATCTTTGAAAGACAGCAAGACGAAACTCCATTTAGTCAGTTAGAAAGAATCAGTGTAGATAAACTTAATAAATTACACAATATGGATTGGCTAGACATTAAAGAGCAATTCGGATTCGACCAGTCAGCAGAGTCACTTCGTAAATATGCTACTGGATGGAAAATGAAAAAAGAGCAAGACGAATTAAATAAGGTAGAGTTTGATACTGTTGCAATTAAATATAAAGAGACAACAGAAATACTCAGTGATGGAAGCCACAAATCAGATAAGTTAATAACAATGTCAAACGAGCAGTCAAAAGATGTAAACTATTTACTTAAGGCACATGGATTTGATTCGGACGAATGGGAATTAATAAGTGCCCGTAATAATATCTGGAATGTAAATAGTATTGCTCAAGGAGTACAAACTTTATTCTCAAGCAAGATTTCAGTTAAGCCTAAATCAAACGGATTTAACATGGAAAAATTACTTGAAACAATGAAAAAAGAAATTGAGCCTATTAATATTATCTCTCCAGAAAATACAGAAGATAAACTACTAGAGATACCTTTATTCGATATGCACTTTGGAATTGCAGACTTTAGTTATTATTTAGAAGTCTATAAAGATATTTCTAATAAAATTGATTCACGTAAATGGAATACAATTTTATTCATAGTCGGACAAGACCTGTTTCACAATGACGGATTCACAGGAAAAACTACTAGTGGAACTATGATAGACAAAGTAAATATGGAACAAGCTTGGTCAGACGCATACAGATTCTACTCCGAACTAATACAAAAAGCTCTAGAAAACAGTAAAAATGTAAATGTCATCTATTCTAATGGAAACCATGACCAAGGAATATGTTATGGATTTGTCAAAACTCTTGAAATTAAATTTCCACAGGCTATATTCGACTCAAGAATGCAACAGAGAAAAGGCTTTACGTGGGAAAAAGTATTCTTAGGATTATCACACGGTGATAAAGGAAAAGCTAGATTAGAAAAGAATTTTTTGAGAGAGTATCGTACAGAAATTGCGAACGCAGAAGTTGTAGAGATACACACTGGACATTTTCATCATGAGGTAACTAAGGATGACTTAGGAATCGTACTAAGGTCATTATCAACAAAGGCGAAAACAGATGACTATCACTATGAGAATGGTTTTGTTGGAGCCATGAAGAGATTCCAGCTGTTCGAGTATTCTAAGAGTAGTTTAGATGCAATCTACTATATTTAATAGGTTAGATTAAAACTGTGCATACTTAATTGTATGTGCAGTTTTCTTATTTATCTGGAGTAAAAGGAGCAATATTATATAGGAAGTGATGACATGAGCAACGGTATGAATAAGGAAGACCAGATTGAACATGCCTATAAGAATGGTAAAGGCGATAGCTATTTAGGAAGTGGAACTTCTCAAACTAGTGTGGCTGGAGATAATATTCTTCCTCTCACTCCAGATGGATGGACAAATGAAAGATATAGATTCGTTCGTTTCTCTTTAAGAGTTGCACAACCATGTACAATTGTAGTCAATAACACAGGATTTTTCCCTATGCTAGCCGGAGAGGATTTTTCCGTAGATGAGAACAACCCTCGGGTTCGCTCGATTCAATTTATGGAGTCTGGCATTTCATACAGATGGGCAGGTATCATTTAATGTTTGCTAGAAGTCTGTTTGGAAACACATGCGTAAATAATGACGGCTCTGGCAGTACAGGCGACGGATGTAAAGAGGTGTTTGAAGAGAATGGAAGGCTCTTCTACTCTCCATGTCCTGATGTGCTAATTGAAAATGGTAGGGTATACTTTGCAGATAGTGGACTAAATGCTGGAGTAGACCAAGTAGACGGAAAACTATATGCGGAGATGATGTAACGTGGCTAAAATTGAGATAGCTAAGATGTCTGATTTAGAGATAATGAATGACCAATTAGGAGTAATAATGAACTCTATTTCTACGAGTAACGCAGCGATTATACTGATTGAAGAGTCGTTAATAGAAGGTAGGCAACTTATAAATAAGAATACTATCGACATTGCTGCTAATAAAGCAGAAATTAATCGAATTGACCTTGTTCTTGTTGGATTAAAGCCTGTTGCTATGTCAGGTAACTATAACGATTTAACAAATAAACCTGAGATTCCTACGAAGGCAAGTGAGTTAGATAACGATAGTGGATTTATTACGGGAGTAAACGGACTGCAAATTCCTATAACTGTAGCAGGAATGGTAGCGACAAATGTACAAGATATGATTGCTGAGTTAAAGTCTATGATTGATGCATTGACACCATGATTATTAGTAGAATAACATAATAACACTGAAAAGGTGTGATGTAAAATGATAAGAAAAATTAAGAGTATTAAAGTAAAATTCGATAGGGTAGTTTTACATTTATATGTAAGCTGGACTATTTGGGCTGGCTTTAAAGAAGAAGAGATTAAAGACTATATATCTAGTTTCAAATGGTAGAGTGTAATAATATGCTCTCACAGGGCACAGGAGAAAAAGGATAATGTTGAAGACATTCAACCGCTGTCCTTCTAATTAGCAGATAAAAAGATAAATTAGGAGGAATAGAAATGAATAAAATCAATGAGGTTAAGACTACTAGCAACAATGAAGAGATGGACATTATTGAAGTAACAGAAGAACAATTAGAAGAGCTACTTAGGGAACTGGGTCAAGACAATGACCTAGAGCCAGCACAGATGATTGATAAAGTTCTTTTTGAAGAGAGGCATATTTATCTTCAAGGGGTAATTGATGCAGACACTGTAAATCAAGTTGTTCCGATGATACATTACTATAACAGTGAAGATAAAGCAAATAATATATCAAGTTCTCAGAGAACGCCAATTAAAATATTCATTAACTCTGTTGGCGGGGAGATTACACAAGGAAAAGTAATTCTTTCTGCTATGGAAAATTCTGATACTCCTATTGAAACTATATCTCAAGGAGGTTCAGCTTCAAGTATGGGGATGGTATTGTTCCTCTGTGGTCATGTGAAGAAGATGTCTCGACACACTGAGATGATGTATCATAATTTATCTGCTGGTCTTTCTGGAACCTACGCTGAGATGAAGAATCAGATAGCTTACTATGAAAGAATCCAAAACGAAATGGATGCCTATATTGTAGAGCGCACAGAGATTCCAATGAAGAAATTAAAAAGATATAGAGAGAGAAATTTAGATTGGCACATGTCATTTGAAGAGTGTAAAAAATACAAAGTTTTCGATGTTGAAATTTAATTAGTTACTTTATAGAGGGTTCGTAAATCGAACCTTCAAATATTTTAATTAATCTAAAGTAGCAAAACATAACATCCTGACAAAAAAGATTATTTAAAATATTTCTACTTGTGTAAAATAGAAAGAGTTGATGTATATGACAAAGAAAGCAACAAACACAAAAAAACCAAATAGAAAACAATGCTCTGATTGTACAAAGAGTAAGGCGATAGGTGAATTTTATAACGCAGATAAAATATTCTTTCCTGATGGAAAACTGCATATGTGTAAAATTTGCGCTCTCTTAATAGTCGAAGAAAATGGTCATGAAGGATTCTTAGGTCTTCTAAGAATGCTAGATAAACCTTATTTACAAGCAATTTACAAAGGAAATGTAAAAGAATATATTACAATGATGAACTCTTTAATGCAGTATAAGCACATGGGGTTTGCAGATTCTGATACATTTGTAGAGTTGAAAAGCATCTCTAGTGTAAAAAAAGTAAAACTTAAAGAGCTAACAGAAGAAGAATTAAAAGAAAATGAAGAATTTTTTGGTTCTGGACACACAGAAGAAGAGCTCATATGGCTCACTACTGAATACCAAGACTGGGACTCTAGGCAGAATATAGATTCTAAATCGCTTGAAAATTTGATTAAGCAAATATGCTTAACAGAGCTCCTAATAAGGAATAAAAGAGCCAAAAATCAAGATGTTAAAAACGATTTAAAAACTCTACAGGAATTGATGGGTTCTTCTAGTTTGAAGCCAGTTCAGGATTCTGGAGCACAAGCACTGGAACAAGAATCATTTGGAACTTTAATTAAAAGATTCGAAAACGAGCATCCTATTCCAGTACCATCTAAAGAATGGGAAGATGTTGACGGGATAAGAAAATACATGAAAACTTTCTTCTTCGGTCACTTAGCTAAGCTTTTAGGAAAAGAAAAAGATAATCCATTTAAGAAAGAATATGAAGATTATATAAAAAACTATACAGTATCACCTCCAGATAGAGGTGAAGGATGAAATGGCATCAATTAAAAACTTTCAAGACAGCAGAAAAAAGCATTCTACGGGAGTCAACATATTTGAAAAAGGCAATAATACCAGAAAAGTAAAACCAAAATCAGAGAAGTTGATGGATGGTATTGGTGTGTGGACATCCTTTTATCGTGCCAATCCCCAAAGATTTGTTAGGGATTATCTAGGGATTGAATTAAAACTATTTCAACAAATACTACTGTATGCAATGATGCATTTTCATTATTTGACCTACATTGCAGCGCGAGGACAGGGAAAAACCTATCTTACAGCGATATTTTGTGTGACAAGAGCAATACTTTATCCCGAAAGTAAAATCGTGGCAGCTGCTGGATTTAAAAGTCAGTCCAGAGAAGTAATTCAAAAAATAGCAGATATGAGAAACAAATCCCCACTATTAGAAAGAGAAATAAGTGTTCTGAAAACTTCTATTAATGATAGCGTAGTAGAGTTTCATAATGGTAGCTGGATACGCACTGTAGCTTCAAACGATGGTGCACGAGGAGGGCGTTCTAATGTCCTTATCATTGATGAGTTCAGGATGGTTGATATTGATGTAATCAATACTGTGCTCCGTAAATTTCAAACTGCCGAAAGACAGCCCAAGTATTTAGAAAAGCCAGAGTATGCACACCTCGAAGAGCGAAACAAAGAAATTTATTTGAGTTCTGCATATATGAAAAATCATCATGCATATGAGCGTGTAGAATCATACACAGAAAATATGATAGCTGGTGAGTCTTATTTTGTTTGCAGTCTTCCATATCAGATTTCAATTAAGGAAGGTCTATTAAATAAGAATCAAGTAAAAGATGAGATGTCTGAGAAAACATTCTCAGAATTAAGTTGGTACATGGAGATGGACTCGTTGTTCTTTGGAGGAGCATCAAATAGTTATTTCAGTTTTGATGAAATTGATAAAAATCGAAGACTGAGTAAAGCCTATTATCCTAAAGAAATAGTTGATTTACTAGGAGATAAAAAGCTTGCTATACCTAAAAGGGAGACGGGCGAGCTAAGGGTACTATCTGCCGATATTGCAACTATGGGTGGAGCAAAGAATGATGCCTCTGTTTATACTGTGGCTAGATTGTATCCTACAACAGATGGTTATGAGAGACATATTATATATATGGAAACTCTAGAAGGAGCACACACCACAACACAAAGTATGAGATTAAGGCAACTGATGAATGACTTCGATATTGACACACTTGTATTAGATACACTCAATGCTGGGATAGGTGTCTATGACCAGCTAACACAGCATGCCACTGACCCAGAAAGAGGGACAGAATATCAGCCTTTAAGTTGCATGAACGATGAGAGGTTGGCAGAGAGATGTGTTCATCCAAATGCGCCAAAAGTAATTTATTCAATTCGAGCAACAGGAGCATTAAACTCCTCAATCGCATCTAATTTTAAAGACTCTTTGAGAACTGGCAGAATTAAGTTGCTAGTTGATATTACAGCAGATGATGTATTAAGAAGTGTAAAAGGATATAACAAATTGGACGCAGAGTATAAAATGATTCTTAAAATGCCTTTTCATCATACTTCAATGATGATTAATGAAATTCTTAACTTAGAATCTGAAATCAATGACCAAACAAAGGCAATTAGACTTAAAGAGGTTGGCGGAATGAGAAAAGATAGGTATTCAAGTATATCATATCTTGATTACTATGTCAGTGAAGAAATTAGCATAAAAAATAGAAGACCAAAAAATAATATTGTCCCTAAGAAAATGTTTAAGTTTAGAGTTGGAAAACTATTTTAATTATTTAAGAAAGGAGGAAGCCCATGACAAATAAAGACGATAACATCCCTCTTACTCCCTCACCTACTCAATCACCTTCTATTCTCTCCGACATTGACAATGATAAAATAATTGACTTTAATCGCAGAAAAAATAGGATGTTCACTACAGTTAAACGCTCCATAGCAGGTTCAGGTGCTAATAGTGCCGTCTTTAACTCCACTCTATCTAGATTCAGTTCTAAAGATGTAGAAAGATTTCTTAAGCAACCCGTAACGTTTGAAAGAGAACTAAGAGAGCTATCAAATTACATCTATAACGTAAATGGTATTTATCGTAGCCTAATTGAGTTTTTCGCCTTATTGCCAAAGTACAATTATACAGTAGAACCTTTTGTTGTTCCCGATAAAATCAACAAAGAAAAATATCGTAAGTCATACTTTAAAGCCATCAAAGAAATTGAAAAAATGAATCTAAACCATCAAATGTTGAAGGTTATGAAAATAGCATTTAAAGAAGACGTATTTTTCGGTTATGCAGTAGAAACCAAAGATACGTTTTTTATTATGCATCTTCCTGCCGACTATTGCAGAATAACTACTTTAAATCCAGAAGATGGATTATATGATTTTGAGTTTGATTTCTCTTATTTTGATACCTATACAGATATCATCGACACTTATCCAGATGAATTTATAATGTACTACGAATTGTATAAAAATGGAGGCAACAGATATCGCTCATTTAATAAGCAAAGAGCAATATGTCTAAAAGTAAATGAAGAATTAAGATATCCATTGATTCCTTTTGCCACTATATTTGAATCTATATTTGACTTAGATGACTATAAGAAAATTAAGAAACAAAAAACTAAGATGGATAACTTTCTACTCTTAACTCAAAAAATTCCACAAGGCAATAAAGGAACATTAAATGATTTTCTGATTGATTTAGATTTAGCGGGAGATTTCCATGATTTGTTGGCAGGTTCTGTACCAGATGGCATCAGTGTTGCATTATCTCCCATGGATATCACTGCAACCAGAATGGAAAAATCTAAAAATGATAATGACACTATTGCACAAGCTCAGAAAGATATTTATACAGATGCTGGTATAACTCAGCAGATGTTCAATCCAGAAAAAAGCTCTGCTGCTGGAATTAATAAGTCCATAACTATTGCAGAAGATATTGTTTTTGCTGTGGTAAGACAATTAGAAGTGTGGATAAACAGAAGGCTTAGCAAAATAGCAGGACAGTATAGGTATCATATTAAATTTCTCGATATTACTAATTTTAATATGAAAGAAAAACAAGACCAATTGCATAAAGCTGCTTCATCTTCTTTGCCGATGGTTACAGAGTATGCAAGTAGTTTGGGTATGAGTCCATTGGATTTATATAATAAGGCTATATTAGAGAATGAAGTTTTAGGGCTACATGATTTATTAAGACCTCTACAAACTTCCTATACTCAGACTTCAAAAGAATGTGAAAATGATGGAGCCCCTACTAAGGATGACGACTCTGTAGCTGCTAGCACTGAGGTCTGGAGGGAATCTGATGTAGCGCAAGACGAAGTATAATAATCCACCACAATTCCCTGAGAGGGGGTGAACACAATTAACAAGAAAAATACTTTTAATAGTGTATTTGAAATTGATGAAACTTATGAAAATAACAATTGGCTACGTGTCAAGATCCGTACTTTTGCATTCGGTAAAAATAGAAATGGTAGCGATATATTAGATGCGTCTTTTACAGGATTTACTAAAGCCAAAGCATCCGTAGGAGCTATTCCTATTGTTGCTAAGTATAATGATGAATCTGATAATCTTGAAGGTCACAATGTCGCTTTACGTAAAAACAAAGATGATGAGTATGAAATATTTCATGATACTGATGCATTAGGATTTACGTCTCCAACATCCAATTTTTACTTAGAAGAGGTAAATGAAGGAACTGGAACAGAGCCAGACTATAAAACTTACGTAGTAATAGAAGATGTTTACTTATGGAAACGATTCGATGCCACAAAGAAAATTATTGAATGGTTTGCAGAAGGCACTATTCCAACCGTCTCAATGGAGATAGATGAAGTTGAAGGGCAATTTGATAATGATGGCTATTTTCAAATACAGGACTTCTCATTCATAGGAATAGCGGCTTTAGGAACAGATGTTGAGCCCTGCTTTAAAAAAGCTGAAATACAAATGTACACAACAAATGATTTCAGGAGTGACTTAAAAGCTCTAATGCTAGAATTAGGAGATTACTCTTTGAAAGAAGGAGGTAACACAGAAATGCCAGAAAAAAATAAAAAAATCGAAGCGCCAGAACAATCTACTCTAGATAAGTTTACTGTAGCAGAATACACAGAAGCTCATGAAATGAATGTTCAATTTGACTCTGATTTATCAGAAAATCTTAATGGTGCTGAAACTAACACTAAAGAAACAAAGCCAGTAGAATCAAAATCTGAAAAGGAGGAGGATAAAATGCCAGAAAACGAATTTAATATTCAAGAGTATGAAGAAACACTTGCTCAAGTACAACAGGAACGTGATGACTTAGCAGAAAAAGTTCGAAATTTAGAAGAAGAAGTTAAGAATCTATCAGAAGAGCGAGATACGCTTCGTGATGAAATTCGTGATGTGCGTGAGGCTGACGCTAAGCGTGAGCGAATGGAATTAGCAGAGAAATTTGCTAGCCAATTAACAAAAGAAGAAATTGAAAAAGTTTTTGAAGATTCTTCAGAGGCATCAGCAGAAGAAATCGAAACTAAGCTTTTTGCATTAATCGGTAAAAACTATTCTATTAAAAAACCATCGGCACAAGCTGAGGGAGTTAAATTACCAAACGCTAGCGCAGAGATTGACAACAATCCATTTAAAGCACTAGAAAAGTATTCAAAATAATACACACATAACAGGAGGATATTAATAATGACAAAAGTAAATTTAGACAAAATCCAAGCAAGTGGCTACGGTAATATCGAATCAGTACAATCTGAAACTGTAACACTACCTAACGGGGTTCTTATTTCAGTAGCAGGTTTAGTAACAGGAGAGCGTGAAATTCGTGTAGTAGAAGCTCCAGCAGATGATAAAGAGTTGCTATTGGTTGCTACATCAGAAGTTCAACACAATGTAGACACAGATAATTTAGACTTTGAAGCGCCAATCGGCTATGTAGCTCGTGCATTCCATTTAACAGCAGGGGATATGGTACAAGTTGAGCAATCTCTATTTGTAGCAACTCCAGCAGTTGGTGACATTGTCACAGGTGATGCAAACTATAAATATAAAGTAGCAGCAGGTACAGAAGTTACACAATTCGAGGTCTTAGCTCTTACTAAGTTTGGCTATGACCGTCGAGATATGGCTCTATTGCTAAAACTTTAATAATAGTGTCAAGAAAAAATAAAAACAACAAAATTTCAGGAGGAATAATTAATGAATGAATATAATTTAGCAGTAGAAGTAGCGAAAGGTGTTGCACTAGGAAAAACAGCAACAGACTTTTCAATTCAAGGTGATGTAGATAAAATGATTCGAGGCGCTTTCTTGGAGCGACTAGGGGTAGAAGTAATTAACTATAACACATATCGTCGAGAGCAGGCAACTGTTTTTGAAATCATCGAACAAACGATTTCTCCAATTATCAATGACCGTCTAGTTGAGACAATGGGTCGATTTGCAGAAGTGCGTAATGTTGACTGGGGTGACTCTCTTGAATTCCAAATTGAAAATCCAGAATTGTACGAAGTTGCAGTAGTTGCAGACGGTACAGCTAACCTTCGCCGTCAGCGTATTGAGAGTGGTCTAATGCCTGTTGAGATGAAGACGTATGCTATCAAAATTTATGATGAATTCTACCGTTTCTTGGCAGGTCGTATTAATTGGGCTTCTTTGGTTGAGCGTGTAGCAAAATCATATGAAAAGAAAATTGCTGAATCTGCTTATGCAGCTATCTATGATTCTTACAATAGCTTAGATGCTGAGTTCAAGTTCACTGGAACTTATGATGAGGATGAGCTATTGACTATTCTAGCGCGAGTAGAAGCTGCTTACGGAAATGCTGTAATCCTTGGAACTAAGCCAGCTTTAGCTAAAATTAAACCAGACTACATTGGTAGTGGCGGGAAAGATGCGTACAATGCTCTTGGATACCTTGCTCTTTTCCACGGATATGAAGCTATCGAACTAGCACAATCACTAAAAGCACAAACTAATGAATTTGCACTATCTAATACAGATTTGCTGATTCTTCCATCCCCAAGTGAGAAAATCATCAAGATTGTTCATGAAGGTACAGCAATCATTCGTGACCATCAGACAGAAGGAGCTCTTCAATTTGAGCACTCGTTCATCAAGAAAGCTGGAGTAGCAGTTCCAATCACAAAACAATACGGTATCGTGCGCTTCACTTAATCTATTAATAGATTAAGAAGATTAGTAAAGACGGGGAGCATTGTCTCCCCACTGACTATAAGGAGGAAAATATAAATGACAGAAATTAAAAAAGCAACTAAGAAAGTAGCAACAAAAAAAGATGACCAAGTAGAAGAAGTGGCACAAACAGAAAAAGAAACTCCAAAAACTCCAGAAGTAAAGAAAGCAGAGAAGAAAAAGATTAGTATGGATGACCGTATTGAAGTAATGAACAATACAACTGGTCGATATAAATACGTTTCTCGTGTAACTGGTTATACTTTGGAAATGGATGAGTATGGGGATGTAGAATCAATCCCTTTTTCTGAGTTAAGAACTATGAGTTCTGGTCAAAAGGCTCATATTAGAGAAGCTTTCATTGTAATTCTAGATGAAGACGCAGTAAATGAGCTGGGCTATAGTAAACTATATGAAAACGTATTTAGCGTGGAAGGCGTAAACGCTCTTTTACATGGTCGAGATTATGATAAATTAGAGAAAGTTATTCCTAAGATGCCTAAATACATGCAGGAAACTCTTGCTTCTGTGGCAAAACGTAAGTTTAAAACTCGTGAACTATCCGACTTGAATGTTCGGGACATTCTAGAAAAAACTTTAAATGTCAAGATTGATGTATAAGAAAGAGGGTGGCTCCAATGATGGGTACACCGTTTGAAGACATATACAAAATTTTTATTTCTCAAATAACTGACCAGACCATTTTCAATATACTTCAAGAAAAAAACGG
>Ga0134125_10007809_pt1 | contig 12060 bp, 9 predicted proteins | sample KB31751_FD_96464 | JGI IMG/M metagenome (GOLD analysis project Ga0134125, IMG submission 96464) | Terrestrial soil microbial communities with excess Nitrogen fertilizer from Kellogg Biological Station, Michigan, USA - KB3-175-1 | ecosystem: Environmental > Terrestrial > Soil > Unclassified ... | reverse complement strand
CTTGAGGCCGAGCGCGGCGAGGTCCCAGTTGCTGTCGATCTCCTCCGCATTGAGTCGCAGCAGCTTGAAATCGTATTTGCCGGTGAGTCCGGTGCGGTCCACGACGGGCGTGCCTCTGCCGCCTTGTATCTGGTTGCTGAGTGCAGCCATCGACGTTCGATAAAAAGTCAGCACCGGGTCTTCCTTGTTCATGATGGGGATCATGCGGGCGCCGTCGGCGATGCGGAGCGCTGTTGAAGGGATCTCCTCGTTGTCGGGCGCGGGCTTCAAAGCCTTCAGGTTTGGCTCTTTCTTTACGAGCATGAGGGCGTATCCCGGGGTGTCCGAAGTAACCCGATGCGTCACCAGTTTGCAGCGGTCGGCGAGCGCGGCCTGCAGCATGGGGTGCATCATTTCGAGCAGGCGCGAGTTATCGCCCATCATGGTGAGGCCTTCGTAGCGCTTGCTCCACTCCGGCTGGTCCTCAGCGGAGACCTTGGCGACGAAGTCATACTTCTCGCTCCACACCCAGTCCGGCGCGCCAATGAGCCAGTCTCGCGAAGAACCTATCGGCCGGAAGAAAGCACTGCCGAGCACCACTCCCAGCGGCAGTGCATAGGTCTCAAAACCGTCCGGCGCTATGCGCATGCGAAAGATTGCGCCAGCGGCCGGGTGGATGGAGACCACGTCGAAGACGAACGGATGCTTCTCGGTCCTTGCGTCCTGCGTAGAAGCAGGCTGCTGCGCTCCGCAAGTTATTCCCGCAAGCAGCACGAGCGCTGTGATCTTCATCTTCGGGCCTCAGGTCGTTCGCTTGTCTTTTGACGCGGAGCCGTTTACTTCGGCACCAGCTTGATCTCGAAGATTGCTGGCCATTGCTTGCCGGTGACAAAGAGGCGGTCGTGTTTCGCGTCGTAGGCGATGCCGTTGAGGACCGATTCGTCGTCCACCATTTGATCCGCGGGCAGCAGCCCGGTCATATCGATCCATGCGATCACATGGCCGTCTTTCGGCGAGATGCGGGCGATGCGATTCTCGTGCCAGACGTTGGCGTAGATTTCGCCCTTGATGTACTCAAGCTCGTTGAGCTGCTGGATCGGCTTGCCGGCATCTTTGACGACGATGTGGCGCGTTTCGGCGAAGGTTTCGGGGTTGCGGAAACGCAGCGTGGCGGTGCCGTCGCTCGTGATGATTTCGCGGTCGGTGCGCGTCATGCCCCAGCCCTCGCCGGTGTACTTGAACTGCTTGATGGGGCGCAGCGAGAAGCGGTCATAGACGAAGCAGAGGTGCGATTGCCAGGTCCACTCGTAGATGTTCGCGCCCCAGTCGACGATGCCCTCGCCGAAGTACTCAGGCGCGAGCGTAGCGTGCTGGCGGACCTGTCCGGTGGCAGGATCGATGGCCAGCAATTCGGAGTGGCCGTTGAGGCCTGTGCCTTCATAAAACAGGCCGTCGAGATAGAAGAAGCCTTCGGTATAGCTACTGGTGGAGTGCGGATACTTGGCCACAACCTTATACCCATACACGGGTGTTGCCGCGTGGCAGGCCGTCGTCGCAAGGACGGCGCTGAGGACCACCGTGGATAGAACGTTATGCAGGCGGAGTATAGAGACGCGCATTCTGTTCAGGTTACTTCAATTGGAGAAGAAGACGTCGTGCGCCGGACGTCTTCGCGGACTATGCCGTGTGTGAGGACGAGGTGGCGCGATGACGGCGCCATTCCTCGGCGGTGATCTCCCAGATTTCAGTAGCAAGACGTCCGCTGACGTAGTCCTTTTCTTCGATAGCGACTACACGCATGCCGCCCATTTCGGAGATGCGCCGCGACCCGTGATTGGCTATGGCTTTTGGAACGCGAAGCGTGGAGAAGCCGAGATCGTTGAACCAGAAATCGGTGACCGGGGTGACGGCTTCGGGCATCAGGCCCCGGCGCTGCCACGGAACTCCGAGCCAGAAGCCGCGGTTGTTGGTGACGTTGTCGAAGAGACCGATCGCTCCAATGATCTGTTCGGGGGCGGACCTGAGGCGCAGTGTCCAATGCCACTCTTCAGCGCGCTCCACGGCCGGCAGAGCGACGTCGCGGTAGTAGGTCAGGGCGCCGTCGGCGGGATAAGGCCATGGAACGTGGTTGGCCAGGAACTCGACGACTCCCCAATGCGGGAAGATGCGCTGGGTCTGTTCTGCGTCTGCCAGTTCGAGCGGACGCAGGAGGAGCCGGGCGGTTTCGAATCGCGGAGCCATGGAAGCATCGTAACAAGCTGCTTAAACCACAACGGAGACCCGAAGGTCTCCGTTGTGATTGTCGTGTGCTGCTGAAGGACTACTTCTTCGGAGCGGCAGGTGTTGTTGGGCGCGGCGCTGACGGACGCGGACGTGCAGCAGGCGCCGACGGCGGCGGTGCAGCCACGCCGGAGCTGGCGTTGTAGGCGTTGATGACGGCCTGCGTGATGTCGGTCACCGGGTTGAACCACAGGATCGGGCTCTGCGAGTTCTGCGAGCTTTCGGGCGACACGAGCATGGTGAAGCCATTCTCGTTGCAGTACTTCACTGCTGCGGCGCCAAACTTCTGCTGGAGATCGCCGAACACCTTCCCCAAGTCGGTGTTGTAGGCGGTCTGTGCGCTCTCGACATCGAGGTTGAGCTGCTTTTCCTTGGTGTCGATGTCGATGGTGAGCTTGGCGCGCTGATCGTCGGGCGCGGTAGCGGGAAGAGCGGCGAGCTGCTTGCGCAGGGACTCGACCTCATTGGTCGCGGCTTCGATCTTGGTCTTTTGGGGAGCGTACTTCTTCTGGATTTCGTCGATGGCGCGCGCACCCTCATTGGTGTTTACCATACCTGCCTGGAAGGCGATGATCGCGATCTTGGCTGGGATGGCCTGGGGCGGAGGGGCAACGGCCGGTGCAGTAGCCGCGGCGGCCGGCGCGGGAGCGGGGGCGGTCTGAGCCGCAAGGGTGGAGGTAGCGAGGCCAGCGGCCAGGGCGAGTACAAAAATGCGCTTCATTGCGGTGTGTAAGACTCCTTCGAAGTCGATTCCGGAAATTTCGGCTTGGGTGTCCGCGCGAGCACGCGTTGCGCTCATCGGCGGTCCAGCCGCACCTTCCTCCGCCCGTGGAGCGCCCCTTCTGGAAAGGACGCCGCCAGCGTTTGTCCCTCTTCGATCGATCTTCAGGGCTTCGGGCTTTTGAGTGCTCAAAGAATGGAAGGACGGAAAGAGAATGCGCGGGCGCGAGGGTTAGTCGGCTACGTTGGATTATAGGAGAGCGCTCCGGGGTGGTCAATGCAAAAGGCGGCCAATCGCGAGGAAGGGCGGGGATTAGGGATGAATGGCTCATGTGTGAGGCTGTGAAGTCAAGGGAGATGTCACGCAAATGTCTCCCATAATTGGGAGCGAAATGGGCCTCCTCTCCGTTTTTTGGAGGGTTTTTACGCGAAATTTCCGCCTATGATGATGAAAACAATGGAGTTTATGTTTGGCATGGAGATTGCACTTGAAGCGGATGTTCGTGAAGGGCGCTTTTCATCGAAGCACGCCGTCCGGGCGTCTGGTAACGGGGCACGAAGCTGCACCCCACTGAGGTGCGCCACCCACCGGACTGGTTCCAGTTAACGGGACCATTTGGAGGCCAGTGACTGGCCGTTGTCAGAGGCCAGGGTCATCTTCCGGGGAGGGGAGATGGCCCTGCGGCCTTTTAGGGCAAATTCCCCATTTATGTGAGTCGGAAGAAGTGGTTCAGTACCGTTTTCTGAAAAAAACGGACATGAAGGTGGAGGTCTCGCTACAAACCCACAGAGAATTTGCTGTAGCTACAACTTTCTATCCAACCGTTCTATCCGCTTTCTATCCAGAAAGTTGTTTACACGAACGCAGGGTACAGCGTAGTATCAACCTTACTCGGTTGATCGGCTGAAGAGACTTTTGAGCGTCTGAGTGGGGCGTTGAAGCAAATTGGCTTCATAAAGATATTCCAGACGAGCACAGCCGGGACACGAAGCCGGAAGACTTTCCGAAACGTGATCATTGCCTGAGCGACTTCTCTGAATATAGAAGCAAAATTAACCGGATAGGCGAATTGACCGGATAGAGTAACCAGATAGAACGAGCAATACAAAGCCCTGCACCTTGGGATAAAGAGTCTGGATTTGGTCATAGGCGAGGAAGTAGCCGCTGAATTTGACTTTAGGCACCGGAAGCGACGGGTTCGATTCCGGACAGCCGGGCACCAATGTAGTACAGGAATGAAGTAGATGGCGCAGACTGGCGAAGAAGCCTAAAAGCAGGGAGCGGGAAGGATTCCGGCGACTTGCAGGGCAAGCCAGGTCAGAAAGCCTTTGAGTCGCATTTGAGACTGTATTTTCCGACGCTGAAATTCCGGTTCGCTCCACTTCCGCTCCCGCAAGGGGCTGGAGAAGTTGTGCGTATCGGGGCGTCGACAGGGTTTCGCACCCAATCGTAAGGGGAACAAAAAGCAACATGTCAGAGCAGAACGTAGTGGACTCATTTTCACCCGACCGCGGAAACCAGGACTTCGGAAGCGAAGACTTTGGCAATCGGGATTTTGGCAATCAGGAATTTGGCAGCCCGGCTTTCGGTGATGGCGATTCCGGCGGCTCCGGCGACGGCGTACAGCATGGCCAGGGGCAATCCAAAAGCAGCCGGCGACGGCGCCGTAAGCGCAAAGGCAAAGGGCCGGGGGATGGCGCGTTCGCCTCTGCCGGAGGTTCCAGCGCTGAGGGTGGCGACGCATCCGCTCCGGCAGTGCCATTTGTGATGGAAGGCGAGAGCCTCGCATTGGCGGCCTCGGTCGCACCGGCACAGCAACCGCGCCGGCAGAACAATCAAGGTGGCGGCCAACAGCCGCAGGGACAGGGCGCTGGCGGAAAACGCTGGAAGAAGAAGTTTCGCGACCGCGAGCGCCGTCCGGGCGCAGGCCGCAATGAAAATCCCGGCAACGATTTCCGCGCCGATGGCGGAAGTAACGGCGGGTCGAATGGCTTCTCGCAAAACGGGGGAGCGGCATTCAATAACAATCCGAATTATGGCAATGGCGGTGGTGGCGGCTTCAAGCGTAAGGGCAAGCAGGGAGGCGGGCAGCGCAAAGAGCGCGGTTTCGTCGGCCCCATGGACCACAGCTATCGCGAGGTGAATGGGAACTTTGCCGATCCTTCGGCGTCGACGATCCCGGCTAACGGGTTTGCGCGCAAAGGCCACCGGCATCACGGGGATTCGCAGCCGATCGACCACTCGATGCCGCGCGCGATACCGATTCCTGAAGGCGCACAGACGCACATCTACTTCTTTATTGAAGACCTGTTCTTTACCGCGAAGATCCAGGAAACCGCGCGGAAACAGGGCGTAAAAGTCGCGTTCGTCAAGAACGACAAAGACGCCGTGGCGGAGCTGACCAGCGGTGAGGAAGAAAACAAGCCGGCGTTGATCGTGTTCGACCTGAACAACGTCAATGCCAAGCCGCTGACGCTGATTCCGAAACTGAAGGGCAAGCTGAAGAAGACGGTTTCGATCATCGGATTTCTTTCGCACCTGCAAGGCGACCTTAAGGCCAAGGCTGTCGAAGCTGGATGCGACGCGGTGATGCCGCGAGCGGCGTTCTCGCAGAACCTGCCCAACCTTCTGCGCCGCTACAGCGCGGAAGAGGGCGACGAAGTGAACTACAACCAGTAAAGACAGTGGATAGAGTGTAGAGGGTAGAGTGTAGAGAAAATCAGGTTTCGCGGGCTCGGGTGGTACTGAGCTGTACTTGCGAAGCGAAGGGCGCGCCGGAGTTTACGGCGCGCCCTTTTCGTTGTTGGTGTAGATGGATTCTGCAAAAGTCGTACGGATGTCATGTTCGCCCTTTGCAACTGTCATCTCGACCGAAGCATCGCGGTCTTTTGCGATGCGCAGTCGAGTGACCCCTGCATTCCATGGCTGTGGATACCCATTCTCGCCGGGCAGAAAAAATGCCACGATCTCTCCACTACCCCTTCGACTCGCTTCGCTCCCTCAGGGTCCGGTCGAGATGACACCTTTAAAGGAAGTCGGGATGACGCCTTCAAAAGGAAAAGGAACTTGTGCAGACTCCCCAAGGGGAGCGAACCACGCTGGTTAACAGAGGTGAACCACGGTAGTTAACACCCGGTTCAAGTCGTACTTTAGGTGTTACTCCGATGCTAATAACTGTTAGCCGGGAGGCCAGTGCATGGCACGCTTGCCCAGAATATGTAAGTGCAGATGGGAAACGGTTTGTCCTCCATCGGAGCCGGTGTTGATGACTACCCGGTAGCCGCTGTCCAGTCCCTGCTGCCGGGCGACATCGGCGGCGGTCGAAAGAAGATGGCCGAGGAGTTGCTGGTGTTCAGGGGTCGAGTGAGCCAGCGAAGTGAGATGTTGCTTCGGGATCACGAGCAGGTGGGCCGGGGCCTGAGGGTTCAGGTCGGGAAAGGCGAGGGCGTCGTCGTCCTCGTAGATGCGGGTGGCGGGGATTGTTCCGGCGGCGATTTTGCAGAAGATGCAGTCGGTGCTCATGGCCTTCATGATACGACCGCGCTACGCAAACTGTGTGCGGCGGGACAGGAAAGCGTTCACGCAAAATGCGCGAAGGGAGCCAGGTTTCGCAAAGGATTCCTACGCTCGATCTACAGTTTCCGTGTTGCTCAGCTTTTTACTGTTTTGGGAAGTACTTCGGCGCTGCATCGGGAGCCCAGGGATCGTAGTGGGCAGCGAAGGCGGCGCGGCGACCGGTGGCTGGATGTCCGTCAGTCCAGAACTCAAGGAATACAGGGGTGTTCGGTTCGTCGAGGGAGCTTGCGCCGAGTACATCGAACGCGCCTTTGGCGGTTTGCTGCGGATCGGCGACGATACCGTGAATGGCTTCCTGGCCGTAGACGTCTGCGGCGTGCTCCTGGCTGCGGCTGAAGGTGCTTTGCACGGGCTCGAGGATCGCGTTGAAGATGGTTAAGGCAAGGATCAGAACAGCAAGAGCGCCCCAGTCCTGCTGAGACGGGATGCGCCAGCGTGCGCCGAAGCAGGCAATCGACCAGTTGACGAACCGATAGCCGAGATAGAAGAGGATGAAAAGCGCCAACTCGGTGAAGAAGGTGCCGATGGGGATGTGGTTGAGGACATAGTGGCCTGACTCGTGGCCGAAGATGAAGAGAATTTCGTCGGGCGTGCCTTTCTGCAGAGACGTGTCCCAGACAACGACGCGCTTGGATGCGCCAAAACCGGTGACGTAGGCGTTCATAGTGGTGACTTTGTCGCTGGCCTTCATCAGAAACATGCGGTTGGGCGGGATGTTCATGTTGCCGCGGGCGACGACCTTTTCGAGTTGGGTGACGAGTTCGGGATTGGTCTGCTGAAGCGGCTCGAATTTATTGAAAAGCGGGTCGATGACGTAGGGTGTCGCGAAGATGCCGGCGAGAGTGATCGGGATGGAGATGGCCCAGAAGATTAGCCACCATCTGCGCGGGAATTTGCGGATGACCCAGAAGAGCAGCATGACCAGTAGACCGCCGATGATCCAGGCGAGGGCAAAGTTCTTGGCCTGGTCACCGAACCAGCTCGGCCAGTGCTGTACGGAAAGTCCGTACTGAAGGGATAGGTTGTGTCGATAGAGGCTTAGCGGCAGGTCGAGAATGAATCCGGCGACGAGATAGAGCAGGAGAAAAAGGAAGCCCTGACCCCAGCAGTTTTTGCTAAGGCGGACAGCGGTGTCGCGCATCCACGCGATGACTCCGAGCCAAAGCAGCAGCACCAATTGCAGGATGCCCCAGACGATGTTTCCGAAGTGAGCGTCAACGCGGATCGCCGAAAGGTGCTGGGCTTTGGCAAGCTGGTCGGGAGGCAGCGAGTAGTCGGGTAGATTGCCATGCGGCGGGGCGGCGGCCATTTCCTGGGCGGCGGCGACGTTGGCGGCGTGCTCGGTGGGAGTTTCGGATGCGCGGGCGACGGTGGTCAGTGAAAGCGGCGCTAGCAGGCAGAGCAGAAGGGCAAGGTCGCGAAAGCGCATGGGCGGGGAATCTCCGGGGTGTTGACCAGTTTGCAGCAGGGCGGAGGGGCTGGCAAGGGCATCGCGACAAGTTGCAGGGATTGGATACACTTGAGGCTGGCGGAAACCGCGCGACGGAACGAGTCGTCCGGCGCGGAGACGGGTTCAAGTAAACATGACGAAGCAAGTGAGTTGGAGCAGGCGGGCGGCCATTGCGGGCGCGGTCCTTGGTGCAGCGGTGTGTGCGATACAGTCGGGTGCTTCCGACCCGAAGAAGATAGCGCCCGCGGCTGAAGTTAAGTCCGCGGCTGACGTAAAAACGGATGGCGTTCTGCTCCAGACCATGGATGCGGAGATGGCACGCGCGATGGCCGACCTCGGCAGCGCTGCGCCGGGCATCGACCCGAAGACCAGGCAGCCGGCACAGCCGCAGCCTAAGCCGTACTTTCTGAGCTACTCGGTTGCGGACAATGAGAACGTGAGTATTTCCGCGCAGTACGGTGCGATCATGAACTCTACCGGCAGCCGGCAGCGCGTTGCGGATGTGCAGGTCCGGCTCGGTTCTCCGGCGCTCGACAACACCCACGGCGACCATCGCACCAGCGCGCTGACGACTCTGCCGTTGCCGTTGAACGACGATCGCGAGGCGATTGCGAGGACGCTTTGGTATGCGACCAACCGCGGATATGGCAGGGCACTCGATGCGCTGCTGAAGGTGAAGACCGAGCAGCAAGTGCGCGCGAAGGAAGAAGATGTTTCCGCGGACTTCTCGACGGAGAAACCGGAGACCGAGATGCTTCCCGCGGCGCCGAAGCTGCAGATTGAGCGCTCGGCGTGGGAAGCGCGGTTGCGCGAGATCAGCGGCGTGTTCAAGCAGTATCCCGACATTTATTACGACAACGTGGGCCTCGAGGCTTCCAACGAAACGGACTACTTCGTATCGAGTGAAGGCACGAAAGTAGAGTCTCCGAGTCATGTGGCGCGGCTGGTTGTTGTGGCACGCACACGTGCTGCCGATGGTATGGACCTCTTCCGCGTAGAGACGTTTGAAGCGGATGCGCTGGGTCATCTGCCGGACCAGAAGTCAGTGCTGGAAAAAACGGTCGCGATGGCGAAGAACCTTGTCGATCTGCGCTCGGCGCCAATCACGGAACCGTACAACGGGCCGGCGATTCTTTCGGGACGCGCCTCGGCGGTGTTTTTTCATGAGGTGCTGGGCCATCGCCTGGAAGGCCAGCGGCAACGCGGCGACGAAGAAGGACAGACGTTTACCAAGCTGCTGAACAAGCCGATTCTGCCGACGTTCCTTTCGGTTGCGGACGACCCGACGTTGAAGGATTTCAATGGACAGCCACTGAGCGGGCACTACGCGTTCGACGATGAAGGCCAGCCGGCGCGCAAGGTGGATCTGGTGCAGGACGGCGTGTTGAAGACCTTCCTGATGTCGCGGTTGCCGGTCGCAAGCTTTTCGCAATCGAACGGACATGGCCGCGCCGAGACAGGCAAGATGCCGACCGGACGACAGGGCAATCTGATCGTCACCTCGACCAAGATGGTGAGCGACGCCGAGCTTCGCGAGATGCTGAAGGCGGAAGCGAAGAAAGCGGGCAAGGCGTATGGCCTGTTCTTCGAAGATATCTCGTCGGGCTTCGCGGTTACGACGCGGCGCTCGCCGCAGGCGTTCCAGGTGATCCCGCTGGTGGTGTATCGCGTATTCGTAGATGGCCGTCCGGATGAGCTGGTGCGCGGTGTTTCGATTGTGGGAACGCCGCAAGCCGCGCTGAACCGGATTATCGCTACGGGAGATCATCAGGATATTTTCAACGGCGTATGCGGCGCGGAATCAGGACAGATTCCAGTAAGCGCAGTGGCTCCGGCGATGCTGGTCAGCGAGATTGAAACGCAGCGCCAGGCGCAGGGAACGGCAAGGCCTCCGATTGTGCCGCCTCCGCCGGCGAAGGTGGCGTCAAGTGGCGCGGCTGCAACGAAAGGCGGTCGCTAATGTTGGACTTCATTTTTGAAGCGATTGGCGAAGCTGTTCTTGAGGGCTTCTTCAATTTGATTGGGGCTATATTCTCCGGATCGTTCGGCGTGTCCAACGACGCGTTCGACACGCGTGGTACGGCTCCGGAGATATTGTCCGTTGTTCCGCGTCTGCCCCACGGTGCGGGCGTGCTGTTGGCGAAGGGTGGGCAGTAATGGCGGATTTCCTACTTGAGATGATTGGATGTCTTATGGAATTCGCCTTGAGATGTCTCTTTGAGTGGTTCGTCGGAGTGATCGCGGGTATCTTCCTCGGATCGTTCTCTCAAGAAGACCGAAGAGGCACTGAGATGCTGTCGGTTGTGCCGCGTCTGCCGTTTGGTGCGGGCGTGCTGTTGGCGAAGGGTGGTAACTAGTGGGTAAGTTCTTCGTAGAAACAAAGAATCTGGTTGCTATCGCCGCTGTCGCCCTATTGCTGGCGGGTGGATCGGCGCATGCAGCCACAGTCGCAAAGAGCGCCGACTCCGGTCGAGATGACAAGGTTGTGGCAGGGCAGGACAACGATCCGCTCTTGATTGCGATGCAGCAGGAGCTGGCGCGTGAGAAAGAGTTGCTGATTCTGCCCGGAATGCAGCGGCCCTACTTCATGGAATATCGCCTCGAAGATCTGCAAACTTACGAGGCGCTCGCGAACTACGGCGCGTTGACACGGGAAGAGCAGAGCCATCAGCGCGTGGTGCGAGTGACGGTGCGCATTGGAGACTATGCGACCGATTCGAGCTCGGCGCGCGGCGACGGTTCGCTGCAACTTGCCCCGGACGACAACGATGCGGACGCGCTGAAGTTTGCGTTGTGGACCGCGACCGACGAGGCCTACAAAAATGCTCTGCGGGCGTATGCGACCAAGCAGGCGACGCTGAAGCACTTCCAGACTGCGCCGACTGCGGATGACTTCACGCCGGCAAAAGCAGTGACGCACATCGAGCCGCTGGTGAAGCTGGATATCGATCGCGCCGAGTGGAAGCGGCGGCTGGTTGAGGCCAGCGGACTGTATGCGAGTGCGCCCGAGGTGAAGAGCTTCGCGGCAGACGTCCAGTATTCGACGGCAAACCTGCGCGGCCTGGTGATCAACCGCTATACGGTGAACACCGATGGCGCGGTGTTGCGGCATGGATATTCGGGCTACACGGCAAACATCAACGTAGGTGGACAGGCGGCCGATGGCATGCAGTTGGGCCGCGAGAACGGGACGACGGCTGAGACAGCCGCGGGCCTTGAAGACTGGCCGACGTTTCGCGAACGCGCGATCAAAAATCTCAAAAGTTTTGATGAGCTGCGCCATGCCCCCGTCGTCGATGCGGAGGATTATCACGGGCCGGTATTGTTCTCGGGCGATGCCGCGGCGGATGTGTTCAACCGCCTGTTTGTGCCGAACGTCGAAGCCGACCGCCCGGAGATCGGCACGACCGCGCGCACGCAGGGAGCATTTCAGTCGAGCTATCACAGCCGCGTCCTGCCTGAGTTTTTGAGCGTCGTGGACGATCCTTCGATGCGCACATTCAACGGCAAGCCGCTGCTCGGATCGTTTGCGGTGGACGATGAGGGTGTGCCCGCGCAGAAGGTCACCATTGTCGACAAGGGCAAGCTGGAGAACTACCTCGTGGGCCGCGAGCCGGTGAAGGATTTCCCGACATCGAACGGACACGGCCGCGCCGCTCCAGGGCAGGCGCCGCATTCACACGCGGGTGTTCTGGTGGTGCGTTCAAGCGCGCCGGTTCCGGCGGCGGAGATGCGGGCGAAGCTGCTCGCCATGGCGAAGGAAGAGGGACGCGACGTGTATGAAGTCGAGACACTGGGCGGAGAGTTGGCGCCGCGGCTGCTGTATCGCGTGAGCGCGGACGGTAAGCGGACGCTGGTGCGCGGCGCGGTGTTCGACGAGCTCGACCAGCGCAGTCTGCGCAGCGAGATTGTCGCCGCGGGAGACGATCCATACGTCAGCCAGACGCTTGCTCCGATCCCCGAGACAACGATTGTGCCTTCGCTGTTGTTCTCGGACATCGCGGTGAAGCGCGCAACCGAGGAGCAGGGCAAGCTGCCGTACTATCCTCCGCCG
>Ga0134125_10007807_pt1 | contig 12060 bp, 15 predicted proteins | sample KB31751_FD_96464 | JGI IMG/M metagenome (GOLD analysis project Ga0134125, IMG submission 96464) | Terrestrial soil microbial communities with excess Nitrogen fertilizer from Kellogg Biological Station, Michigan, USA - KB3-175-1 | ecosystem: Environmental > Terrestrial > Soil > Unclassified ... | reverse complement strand
GCAAGTCCTGGATCGACCGCCTCGCTGGGGCTGATGCTCAGCGCCGACTTCATGATGTCGAAGAGGGCCGCGCCGATGGAGCCGCCGAGGAAATGCAGGCCGCCGGCCGTGACCAGCAGCACCGCCGCGGCGTTGAGCTCCACGGACCGGGGAACCTGACCTTCCTCCCGCGCCTTCTCCAGGCGCTTGGCTGTCGGTCGTTCTGTGCGTTCCTGATCGTTCTCGGCCACGGTGTCAGGCTCCGCTCAGGTGGCGCAGGAAATCGAGCGCGCCGGCAAGGAGGCGGATGAAGCTCGCCTCGAGCGCGGGCAGAGTCGTGATGAGGACCAGCAGCCCGAAGACGAGCGAGACCGGCAGTCCCACGGAGAAAATGTTGAGCGTCGGGGCGGCACGGCTCACCACGCCGAAGGCGAGGTTGGCGATGAGGAGCGCCGTTACCCCGGGGAGCGCCACGGCGAGTGCGCCGGAGAAGAGCTCCGAGCCCCAGTTGACCACCGACCAGAGACCGTCGGCGCCCAGGCCGGTAGTGCCGATGGGCAGGGTGTGGAACCCGTCGACGAGGGTGCGGATGAGCGCGAGATGCCCGTCCAACACGAGGAAGATCAGCGTGACGAGGATGGAGTAGAGCGTGCCCACCGTGGGGGTGCTGGCACCGTTCTGCGGATCGAGGTTGAACGCGAGCGAGAGGCCCATGCTGTTGGACAGGAGCTCACCGCCCAGGGACACGGCGTCGAAGAGGATCTGCAGCGAGAACCCGAGGGCGGCGCCGATGATCACCTGCTGCACGGTGATGACCACGCCGGCGGCGGAGAGCGGAGTCACGTCGGGCACCGTGACGAGCGGTGCGACGAGCAGCGCCACGGCGCCCGCCAGAACGATGCGCATGCGCACCGGCACTGCAGTGGCGCCGAATGCGGGCGCGATCATGAAGCAGGAGCCGATGCGCACGAACGGCCAGAAGAGTCCGGTGACCCAGCCGTTCAATTGATTTGCAGTGACTGTGATCATGGCGTCCGGCGGGATCTCAGTTGATGAGCCCCGGAATGCTCACGATGAGCTCGTGCGTATAGCCGACCAGCGTCTTCAGCATCCAGGGGCCGGCGACGCTCAAGGTGAGCGCGATCGCGAGCAGCTTCGGGATGAAGGAGAGCGTCATCTCGTTGATCGAGGTGGCGGCCTGGAACGCGCCGATGACGACGCCGGTGACGAGTGCCGCGAGCAGCAGCGGTGCAGCCAGGGCGAGCGCAATTTCGAGCGCGCGGCTGCCGATGGTCATGATGGTATCGGGTGTCACGATGCGCCTCGGGCTCAGTGATAGAAGCTCTGGGCGAGGGTGCCCATGACGAGCGCCCAGCCATCGACGAGCACGAAGAGCATGAGCTTGAAGGGCAGGGAGATGAGCACGGGCGAGACCATCATCATGCCCATGGACATCAGCACGCTCGCCACCACGAGATCGATGATCACGAACGGAATGAAGAGGAGGAATCCGATGAGGAATGCGGTCTTGAGCTCGCTCGTCACGAACGCTGGAACGAGTACGCTGAGCGGGACGTCGAGCGGCGTTGCGTAGCCCTTGCCGCCGGCGATGTGCACGAAAGTGGCGATGTCGCTCTCGCGGGTCTGATGGAGCATGAACTCCTTCAGCGGCGCCTCGGCCCGGGTGAGCGCCGTCGGGCCGTCGATGCTGCCGGCCGCATAGGGCTGATAGGCCACCTGCTCGATCTGGTTGATCACCGGCGACATGACGAAGAAGGTCAGGAAGAGCGCGAGCCCGAGCAACACCTGGTTGGGTGGGGTCTGGCCGGCGCCGAGCGCCTGGCGGAGGATTCCGAGCACGATCACGATGCGGGTGAAGGCCGTCATCATGAGGAGAATGGCGGGCAACAGGGTCAGCGCCGTCATCAGCGCGAGGACCTGCAGCGTCAGGGTGTAGGTTTGGCCGCCGCCAGCGCCGGTCTGGACGCTGAAGGCGGGGATGCCGGGGGCCGCGGCCGAGGCTACCGCGGGAGCGAGCAGCAGCACCACGAGGGGCAGGGCGGTGCGCAAGGCCTTCACTTGCCGAGACTCCTCTTGAGGAGGGCACGGAAGGAGTTCGCGTCGGGGATGGAAGGTGTCGGGACTTTCGTGACTTCAACGGGCTCGCGCAACACGTGCAGAGCGCTCACACGGCCGGGTGCGACGCCGATCAGGATCTGCTCGGTGCCTACTTTGAGGAGCACGGCGCGCTCTTTGGGGCCGAGGGGAACGTCGGCCAGGACGTCGATGGCGTTGCCGACACGGTTGCCGATGCCGCGAACACGGCGTGCGAGCCACGCGACCGCGAAGATCGCCGCGAGTACGACGAGCAGCGCGAGCGTAACGGAAGCGAGACCGCCCGCGCCCACGGGTGCCGCGGTAGTGGCAGCATGCGGAGCGGCGAAGAGCGGGCTCATTTCAGCTTGCGCAGGCGCTCTGCAGGACTGATGACATCGGTCAGGCGGATGCCGAACCGCTCGTTGACGACGACCACCTCGCCGTGGGCCACCAATGTTCCGTTGACGAAGACGTCCAACGGCTCGCCGGCGGCGCGCTCGAGCTCGACTACCGAGCCCTGGTTGAGTTGCAGGAGGTTGCGTATCGGGATGCGTGTGCGGCCGACCTCCATGGAAAGTGTCACGGGGACGTCGAGGATGACTTCGAGGTTGACGTCACGGTTGGCTCCCGGCGCACCGTCTTCGGTGAGCTCGTGGAGCTCGGCGGGGCGTGCCTCGGCAGGATTGGCAGACATGGGGACCTCGGTTGCTCGCGTCGTTTGCTTGAGTTACTTGCCGGGAACGGCTGCGGATTCGGACCTGCCGCGGCGGATGCGTTCCTGGACCTTCACGGCCTGGCGGCCGCGTGAGATGCCGAGGCCGCCGCGGAACACCGGAACGTCCTCGGCGACGACCGTCACCTTACCGCTGAAGTCGCAGGGGATCACGTCCCCGGCCTTGAGATTCAGGAGGTCTGCGAGCGTCACCGAGGAGCGGCCGAGAATCGTGGTCAGCTCGATTTCGGCATCCTCCATTTCCTCGCGCAGACAGTTCAACCAGCGCTCGTCCTTCTCGACGCGGTCGCTGGCCACGCCGGCATCGAGCACTTCGCGCATCGGCTCGATCATGGAGTAGGGCATGGTCACGTGGAGGTTGCCGCCCGCGCCGTCGAGCTCGATGTGAAAGGTCGTGACGACCACGATCTCGGATGGCGAGACGATGTTGGCAAAGTGAGGATTGATCTCGGAGTTGAGGTACTCGAGCTCGATCGGGGCGACGTGCGACCACGCCTCGCGCAGGTCCGCGAATACGCTGCGCAGCACGATATGAATGATGCGCTGCTCGGTTGCCGTGAACTCGCGCCCTTCGATCTTGGCGTGCCGGCCCGTGCCGCCGAAGAAGTTGTCGACTACCGCGAACACCATCTTGGGGTCGAGCACGATGAGCGCGGTGCCGCGGAATGGGTTGATCTTGACCAGGTTCAGGTTGGTCGGTACGTGCAGCGTGTGCACGTATTCGCTGAATTTCTTGATCTCGACCGCACCGACCGCGATCTCCGGCGAGCGACGCAGCAGGTTGTAGAGGCTCACGCGATAGAGGCGGGCGAAGCGCTCGTTGATCATCTCGAGCGTCGGCATCCTGCCGCGCACGATCCGCGACTGGCTGTTGAAATCGTACGACCTGGCCTCGCCGGGTACAGGCGGTGCCTCGGTGCTCACCGCGCCCGTATCGACGCCGTGGATCAGGGCATCGATCTCGGCCTGATCGAGGATCTTCTCTTGGCTCATGGATGTCGGCGGCGCTGTTGGCTTACTGCATCACGAAGCTGGTGAAATACACGGCTTCGACCAGCTTGGGATCGCCGCCCGCCTGCACGAGATCCTTGCGGATGGCGGTGAGCGCGTCGGCGCGCAGCTGCTCCTTGCCGGCGGGCGTGGCGATCACGGCGTACTTCTGGTTGGCGAGGAGGATCAGCAGGTCGTTGCGCAGCACCGGATCATTGGCCTTCAGGAGGTCCAGGGTCTTCGGGTCGCGCGACATCACCTCGACCGAGACCTGCAGGAAGCGCACGAGCTGATCGGCCTGGAAGTTGACGACGAACGGCGGATCGAGCGCCAGATAGAGCGGGGGGCTGAGCGGCTTGTGTGCCTCGGCAGCCTTGGAATGGCTCGCCCCAGAGTGGCCGCGCATCAGGAAGAGCGTGGCGCCGAGTCCGACGATGAGCACCGCCGTGCCGATGCCGATGATCAGCCAGGGAATGCGGCGCTTGCCCGCCGCCGCGGGTGCCTCGGCACCGGCCGGGGCTGTCGGCGGGTTGAGGACGTGTACGTCGGCCATCGCTCTGTCGTCTCCTGCACGCGGCAAGTTGGTTTGTGCACCGTGAGGTGCAACGCCCATGCCACGGGAGTCGAAACGTGCCTAAGCGGCTGAGCGATAAGGGTTTTGTGGCAGTTCCCGGAGTGTGAGACGCGTCGCAGTCGAAGGGGGGCGACGGTTTATTGACTCAATCGCCTGGAGCGATATGAAACGACATGCGGCAGACGTGTCGGCCCTCGTGGGAGTGGGGGCGAGGTCCAGGACGGGCCGAGTCCTCACGCGTAGGTGTCGAGGAGATTCAGTCCCGCGATCGAGATTTGGCCGGCGGAGCCATCGGAGTTGACCGCAGAGATGCCGGCGACCGGCGCGGCCATCCGCGAGGACTGCGGCCGGCCCTGGCCGCGGGGCGGCTCCCGCGAGACGCCCGTGTCCGTGAGACTCAGACCCTGGCTCGCGAAGAGCTGACGCAGCTGCGGCAGCGATTGCTGCAGCGCCGTGCGGGTATCCGCCTGTGCGGCGCCGAACCAGACGCTCGCCTGGCCGTCGTGCACGGAAATGGTGACCTGTAGCGGGCCGAGATGCTCCGGCGAGAGCTGCAAGGAGGCCGACTGGATACCCTGGTGCGCCATCCATGTGACTTTGGCGCCGAGCTCATCCGTCCACGCGCTCGAGCCGACGGGTGAGCTCAGAGCCATCGTCGAGCTATCGGATGCTCGTGCCGATCCGACATGGGGCGGCGCGATCAACTGGGCCGCCGTGAGTGCGGCGGTGGCGGCGACCGCCGTCGGTGCAGCTGTCGGGGCGGTCGACGGGCCATCATTCGAGGCGGCAGTGGACGGGCTGGCTTTCGGGTCCGCCGCGAGATTCTCCGTGAGCAGAGAGCCCAGCAAAGCGCCGCTGCCGGCGTCATTGCCGCCGTTGCCGAGGGCAGCAATGGTCGCACCGGGGAGGCCATTTGATGACGAGCCGTCTCCTGCAGATGCAGATGGAGGTGCAGACGCCGAAGCGGCAGTGGGCGCGGCGGCAGGTGGCCCGCCGACCAGTGCGCCGGCCAGCGCGGCAGCGAGCGCACTCTCGAGGGGTGTCAGCGCGCTCGACACGGGATCCGAAGCGCCATGCTTTGCGGCGGGCTGGCTCGGCTCGTCCGCGTCGGAGGCCGCACTCGCTTTTGCAGCCGCGGTGTTGGCCGGCACGGCAGCGGCTGACGGCGTTGCGGCTAGTGACTGAGCGAGGGCCGCGGAGAAATCGTCAGTCGCGGCGGCAGCTGCGGTCGTCTTCGTGGCGGACGCTGACGTGGCCGTGGAAGCTCGCGCCGTCCGCCCGCCGGTGCGTGAATTTTCGGTGGGCTTGGAGTGGGTGGAGCGGGGCTTGGCTGGCGACCTGGAGCTCGACGAATCCGAGCTGCCGTGGGCGGGCCGGTCAGTCTTGGAGGATGCCCGGGCGGATGGCAGCGAGGTCTTCGGCGTCGAGGACTTTTCCCCCGCGGGATCGCTCCTGTGGCCGGCAGGATTCGAAGCCGCCGGCGGCGCGCTCGCAGCGGGCGGGCTCGCGGTGGCCGCGGGCGCATTGGATGGCGCCGCGGCGGGAACCGGCAAGGGGCTCAACGTGAGCATCGAGTCAGCGGCCATGGGCGAGTGTCCTGCGAGACCAGAGTTGCTGTGAGCGCTCGTCGGTTTCCTTCTGCTCGGTCTTTTCCGATTCCAGCCGCTCCTCGGCCTGCCAGTGGGTCGCGAGATTGCCGACCGCCGTTGCGCGGCGGGCTGCATTGCGCCAGATCTCGAGCTCGGCGTCCCGCTGCAGCCGGCCCTGCGTGAGGATCTGGGCCTGATGCCGCAGCGCCTCATCGAGTCGGCCGAGGAACACCTGATACTCTCGCACGCCCGCGCCGTTCAAGCCGGACTCGGCGCGGCGCGTGTAGTCGCGCAGGTACGCGGCGCGGTATGCCTCGAGCTCGTCGAGCTTCGTTTGCGCTGCGCGCACGTTGCGCTCGCATTCCGCGAGTGCTTCGGCCTTGCGGCGCTCGTGTGTCTCGACGACACGTCGGACCATGCCGATCCGTTCAGTCTTTTTCATTTGGCTTGTTGCTCGGAGAGAACTTCATTGAGCGCCGTGAGACTCGCAGAGAGGTTGACCCGCTCGCGCATGTCCTGCTGCAGGAAGCGCTGGATGCGCGGCCAGAGCGCGAGCGCCTGGTCGACGCGCGGGTCGCTGCCCCGCTGATAGGCGCCGATGGCGATGAGGTCGCGATGCTGCTGGTATGTCGACAGTATCTGGCGGAACTGCCTCGCCGCAGCGAGATGCCCGTTCGAGGTGATCTCGTGCATCGCACGGCTCACCGAGGCTTCCACGTCGATGGCCGGATAGTGACCGCCTTCGGCAATCCTGCGCGAGAGCACGATGTGTCCGTCGAGGATGGCGCGGGCGGCGTCGGCGATAGGATCGTTCTGGTCGTCGCCTTCGGTGAGTACGGTGTAGAACGCCGTGATGGAGCCGGATCCGCTGGCGCCGTTGCCCGCTCTCTCCACGAGCTGCGGCAGGCGCGCGAACACCGAGGGGGGATAGCCCTTGGTGGCCGGCGCCTCGCCGATGGCGAGCGCGATCTCGCGCTGTGCCTGAGCGAAGCGGGTCAGAGAATCCATCAACAGCAGTACGCTGGCGCCCTGATCGCGGAAGTATTCCGCCACCGCGGTGGCGAGCCAGGCTCCATGCAGCCGCATGAGCGGCGGGTGATCCGCGGGCGTAGCAACGACCACGGCGCGGGATCGATCCTGCGGACCCAGGATGCGCTCCACGAACTCTTTCACTTCGCGGCCGCGCTCACCGATCAGCCCGACGACGATCACGTCCGCAGCGGTGTAGCGGGCCATCATGCCGAGGAGCACGCTCTTGCCGACGCCGCTGCCTGCGAAGAGGCCCACGCGCTGGCCGCGGCCGATCGTCAGGAGCGAGTTGATCGATCGGATGCCGACATCGAGCGGCTCGCTGATGGGATGGCGTGACAGCGGATTGATGGGCCGCCCCGTGAGTCGCGCGGATGCGGCGCAGGTGAGGGGACCGAGACCATCGAGTGGTTGCGCTGCGCCATCGACGATGCGTCCGAGGAGCTCCGGCCCCACGCCGACGGTGCCCGCGCGCTGGCGGGGGATGACGCGTGCGTTCGGCCCGAGGCCATGCGCATCGCCGGAAGGCATGAGATAGAGGCGATCGCCCGCAAAGCCGACGACCTCCGTCGGGGTCCGCGAGCCATCGCCGGCGATGACATCACAGTGGTCGCCGACCGAGGCCTGGCAACCAGCGGCCTCGAGCGTGAGTCCCACCATTCTGGTCAGAGAGCCTTCGACGGGCGGCGGCTCTGTTTCCTCCACTGCACGGAGTCGGCGCCGCAGGTCTTCGCGCCAAAGCGCACCACGCGCCAACTCGAGGGCCGCGCTCATGGCGTCTCTCTCGTTGCGGTCCGCTCATCGCCGAGAGTGCTCGCCGCAACGGCGGCGATGCGGCTCTCGAGCCTTGCATCGATGCGCGAGGACTGACTGTGTACGACACAGCCGCCGCGCGACAACGTGGGGTCTTCCACGAGGGTCCACGCTCGCTCGTTCGCCGGCGCTGTCAGATGCTCGCGCACCGTCGCGGCGTCCTCGGGATGCAGATGGACCCGCACTTCGCGGGCCGCCGCCGGAAGCAGGGCGAGCGCCTCGCGCAGAATGGCGATCACCTGTGCCGGTTCGATGCGCAGCTCCCGTCGCGCGAGCTGCTTGCCGACGGCCAGCGCAAGCTGCGCCAGCTCATTTTCCATCTCGCCATCGAGCTGCTCGAGCGGCCGGGCGAGGAGATGCAGCGCCGCATCGATGCGTTTCACACGCTCTTCGAGCGCCGCCAACTGCTTGCCCGTTTCCGCGTGCGCCCGGGCAATGCCCGCCTCGTAGCCGCGCGTCTCCGCCTCCTTGAGTGCGCGCCGTACCGATTCCTCGCTGGCACCGGCGCGACGGTCTTCGAGAGAGCGTCCGATGATGGGTCCCTCGACCTCAGGCAGTCGCCAGCGCTCGATGCTCGTGGGTGCCGGTGTGCGGCGCGGATCAGACATATTCCTCGCCCTTGCCGGCGAGCGCGATGGTGCCGGACTCGGCGAGCTTGCGGGCGATCGTCAGGATCTCCTTCTGCGCGCCCTCGACCTCCGAGAGGCGCACCGGCCCCTTCGCCTCCAAGTCATCTTTCAGCATTTCCGCCGCGCGCTGCGACATGTTCTTGTAGATCTTCTCCTTGAGCGCGTCATCGGACCCTTTCATGGCGAGCAACAGGCGCTCCGCCGGTACCTGACGCAGCAGCTCCTGCATGCTCCGGTCGTCGAGGTCGATCAGGTTGTCGAACACGAATACGAGATCGAGGATGCGCGCGGCAAGGGCCTGATCGCTCTTCTCGATCTGCTCCATGAGCGCGCTCTCCTGGCTCGGCTCGAGGAAGTTGATGATCTCGGCGGCCGCCTTGGGTCCTCCCAGCCCGGAAGTCTTGCCTGTCGCCTTGCCGGCAAACTGCTTTTCCATGATGTCATCGAGCTCGGTCAGCGCGCTCGGCTGCACGCCATCGAGGGTGGCGATGCGTGCGACGACGTCCGCGCGGACGTTCGCGGCCAAATGAGCCAGTATCTCCGCCGACTGATCGGCATCGAGATAGGCGAGCACGATGGCGATGATCTGCGGGTGCTCGAGCCGGATGAGCTCGGCCACCTGGCGCGAGTCCATCCACTTCAGCGCGTCGAGCCCCTTGGTGGAGCGCCCGATGTTGATCCGGTCGATGATGCTCGTGGCCTTGTCCTGGCCGAGGGCATCGACCAGCACCTTGCGCAGGAACTCGTCGGCGCCGACGCCCACGGAGGTCTGACTCTCGACCGTCAGCGCGAAATCCGAGATCACCCCGTGCACCTCCTCGCGCGAAACATTGGCGAGCTTCGCCATCGCGGTGCCGATGCGCTGCACTTCCTTCGCACCCATGTGCTTGAGCACCTGGGCGGCTTCCGTCTCGCCGAGTGTCAGCAGGAGGATCGCGGCACGGTCGGTGCCGCTACGGCTGGCCTCACGCCGATCGGCACGCTCACTCATCCTGGCCCACCCAGCCGCGCACGACCTGCGCGACTCGCTTCGGATCCTGGGTAACGAGCGTGCGCGCCTGCGCCAGCTGTTGTTCGTGCGAGACGGTGCTCACGATTTCCCTGTGCCCGGCCGGCAAAGAGGGTGTCCCTCCCTCGGCGGCCGACAGGGTCTGCGGCGCCGCCGGCGCAAAGCGAAGCGAAGTGGCCAGCGTCTTCACGAGTGGCCTGAGGACCGACAGAACCAGCACCAGCACCACCACGAGCCCAGCGACGATTCGCAGCAGGCTCCAGGCGAATGGGGATTGCCAGAGCGGCGGGGCCTGGAAGCTGTTGCCGCCGTCTGTGGCAGGTGCCGTGGTGCTATCGAGGGAAGCGTTGACGACACTGACACTATCGCCCCGCGAGGCATCGAACCCCACGGCGTCCTTGACGAGCTGGGTAACGCGTGCGAGCTCCTGCGCATCGAGCGGTACCTTCGTGACCTTGCCATCGGCGCCGGTCACGTTGCGGTTGCCGATCAGCACGGCGACGGTCAGCCGCCGGATGGTGCCGGCAGGTTGGCTGGTATAAGCCAGGGTGCGGTCGATCTCGTAGTTGCGCGTGACATCGCGCGAGAGCGTCTTGTCACCCGGGATCGCCCCGACACCCCCGCCGACAGGCTGGGTCGCCGCCTGCCCTGGCGCGCCTGCGGGTGCGCCGGCCGTCGTGGCCGCAGAGCTCTGAGCGCCGGCGCCCTGCGCCGCGGTCTGTGGGGCCGCGCCCGCTGCGGCTGCAGTCTGGCCTGCCGCCGCCTGCGCGGCCGCCGGCGGAGCGAGCACTCCCGGCGCGGGAGGCTCATTGGAAAGTGAACCTGGAATACCCCCCGTGCCCGGGCCACCGGCGCTCTGCTCCGAGAGCTGCTCGCTGCGGACGATCTGGCTGTTGGGCGTGTAGAGCTCTTTAGCCTGCTCGCTCACGCCCATGTTGAGGTCGGCGACCACCTGTGCATGCACCAGTCCCGGCCCCACCATCGGGCTGAGCAGCGCCTCGATGCGCCGCGCGTAATCGGTCTCCATGCGGTGAACCATGTCGTACTGGCGCTCATCCATGGCGTAAGCGTCATGGCCGCTGGGCGCGGACAGCAGGCGCCCCTGCTGATCGACGACGGTGACCTGCCCGGGGGACAGATTGGGCACACTCGAGGCGACGAGGTTGACGATCGCCTGCACCTGCTCGGCCTCGAGGTTCGAGCCCGGCTTGAGCTGTACGAACACCGAAGCGCTGGCGGTGCGGTTGTCGCTGACGAATACCGACTGTCTCGGCTCGGCGAGATTCACGCGCGCGCCGGCGACCGGTTGCAGGCTCGCAATGGTGCGTGCCAGCTCCATCTCGAGCGCATGCTGGTAGCGCACGTCCTCCATGAATTGGCTGACGCCGAAGCCGGAGCTCTTCTCCAGGGCGGCGAAACTGTCGCTGTCAGTGACTCCCTGGCCGGCGAGCTTCAGACGGGCCTCGTCCAGGCGCTCGGCCGGGACCTCGATGCCGCTCGAGCCGGAATTGAGACGGTAGGGAATCTGCGCGGCATCGAGTGCCTGCGCGACCTGCGCCTCATCCTGCGGCGACAGGTTGGCAGAGAGAAGACTGTAGGTCGGTGCGCGCGACCAGAGCACGATCCAGACGCCGGCCGCAACGGCCGCGGCGATGCCGATCAGGAGCAGCAGCGGCCGCAAGCTCGCGGGCAGCATGGTGGTTCCTGGCGACGTCGCCGGAACGTTGACTAGGGTGGCGGACTCGGCAGCCATAAGGTCTCGTTATTCGCTCTTTTCGTTACATTTGCATGTTCATGATGTCCTGGTAGGCGCTGATGAGGCGATTGCGCACCTCCGCCAGGGCCTTGAAGGACACTGTCGCCTTCTCCATCTGCACCATCACTTGCGGCAGCTCGACGCCAGGGGTGCCGCGTGAGAAGGCATCGGCGAGCTCTGTGGCGCGCTGCTGACTCTGGTTGACCTGATCGATTCCCTGGCGCATCAGCGTCGCGAAATCACTCGACTTGCTTCCCTCCGTCGCCGCCGGCTGCGACGCGTTGGGCCGCACCTGAGTCGAGAGGGTGCGGATCTGGGCGAGAACACGATCGATTTCCATCTGGCTCATGGTGGACTCCGTCAGGAAGCCGGCACGTCAATGCCTGCTTCGCGCAGACGTGCGAGCTTGTAGCGCAGGGTGCGTGGGCTGATGCCGAGGCGCTCGGCCGCTTCGCGCCGGCTTCCCTGGTGAGTGCGCAACGCATCGAGAATGAGATCGCGCTCCGCCTCTACGAGCGAGCCGGCGAGCGAGCGGATCGCATCCTGGCGGGATGAGAGTGCAGCCGGGGCATCACCCGTTGCCTGCAGCGCCTCGTTGGCGAGCTCGAACTGGATGTGCTCGGGTCTGATCACCGGCCCGTTGACGAGAATGAGCGCACGCTGCAGCAGGTTGTCGAGCTCACGCACGTTTCCCGGCCAGTCACAGGTCAGGAGCAGGTGTGCCGCTTCCGCGCTGAGCGCAGGAATTGGCTCGCCGGGCCGGCGGCGTGCCGTGAGGAGCTGCATCGCGAGCGGCAGGACATCGTCGCGGCGCAGGCGCAGCGGGGCGATGGCGAGCGGGAACACGTTCAGGCGGTAGTAG
>Ga0134125_10007806_pt1 | contig 12062 bp, 10 predicted proteins | sample KB31751_FD_96464 | JGI IMG/M metagenome (GOLD analysis project Ga0134125, IMG submission 96464) | Terrestrial soil microbial communities with excess Nitrogen fertilizer from Kellogg Biological Station, Michigan, USA - KB3-175-1 | ecosystem: Environmental > Terrestrial > Soil > Unclassified ... | reverse complement strand
TTCGACGACGCCAAGAAGGCCTTCAACGACAAGGCCGCCGAACTGCCCAAGAGCTTCGAAACCAAGATTGCCGCCCTCAACAAGCAACTCGACGACATCCGCAAGACTTACCAGGACACTGAAACCGCGACGCGGAAAAAGGTCCAGGCACTGGAAGACGACATCGAGAAGTTCAAGCTCATCGTGGCGAACAAGGACGAAGACATTAGCAAGTTGAACGGTACCCTTCGGATTCTCAACGAAAAGAGCCCGAAGCAGGATCCGTTTGCTTACGACGAACCGCAAGGGAAGATTTCGGCCCGACCGGACAACCAGATCGTCGAGATCAACATCGGTTCGAACGCCCACGTTCAGGCCGGGTTGACGTTCACCGTGTTGCCGTCGGACTTCCCGCAAAAGGGGCGCGTCTCGCGCGTCATGAAGATTCGGACGCCGGACGATCGCGGCCACTATCGCGAAGTCGAGATGTTCGTACCCAAGGCGACCATCGAGGTCATCGAAGTGATTGGGCCGGACGTGTCGCGGGCCCGCATTACCAGCGAGTTCAACGACATCCGCGATCGCGTACTTCCCGGCGACCTCATTTACAACGCCGTCTGGCGCAAGGGCCAATCGGATCACGTCGCCCTCGTCGGCATCTTCGACATCAACGGCGACGGCACCGACGATATCGCCACCGTCGTACGCGACTTCAATCGCATGGGCATCACGGTCGACGCCTATCTCGATTTGAAGACGAGGAAGTGGGTCGGCAAGCTGACCGAGCGGACCCGCTACCTGGTGAACGGTTACTCGCCGACGACCACGACGAATGACCCGAACGTCAAGGACAAAACGGAAATCCTTCACGCCATGAAGCAAGCCCGCGACGATGCGACCGCCCAACACGTGGTGATCGTGCCGGCCCGCGATTTCTTCGGCCGCGTCGGCTACAAGGCCAAGGTCGACGTGTCGGAGGACCGGATCAACCAGGCCGCGTCGAAATACCTGAGCGGCGTCGGCACCGAAGTGAACGTTGCCCCTCCTCCTCCGTAAGCAGCAATCGCGCCCACCCGTTGCCACGGGTGGGCTTGGGTCGCTCTCCAAGCCCTCCCGTTGCCGCGGGCGGGCTTTCTTTGTTTATTCACCTTCCATGAGTATCACGGCCACCAACGTCACCAAGCGGTTCGGGTCGTTCACCGCGCTCGATCGCGTTTCCGTCGATTGCCCGGCCGGGAAACTCGTCGCCTTGCTCGGACCCTCCGGCTCCGGCAAGACCACGCTCCTCCGCATCATCGCCGGCCTCGAAGCCCCCGATTCCGGGACCGTCCATTACCGCGACGACGACGTCACGCATCAATCGGCCAAGGATCGCCACATCGGCTTCGTCTTCCAGCACTACGCACTTTTCCGCCACATGACCGTTTTCGAGAACGTGGCGTTCGGCCTGCGGGTGCGGAAGAAACCGGCCAAGGAAGTTCACGACCGCGTCATGGAACTCTTGCATCTCGTTCGCCTGGAGGAAAAGGCGCACCAGTATCCGGCGTCGCTCTCCGGCGGCCAGAAGCAGCGCATCGCCCTGGCCCGCGCCCTGGCGCCGGAACCGCAGGTGCTGCTCCTCGACGAGCCGTTCGGCGCCCTCGACGCCAAGGTCCGCTCCGAATTGCGGCAGTGGCTACACCGCTTCCACAAGACCCATCACGTCACCAGCATCTTCGTCACCCACGATCAAGAAGAGGCGTTCGAAGTGGCGGATCAAGTCGTGGTGATGAACCACGGCCGCGTCGAGCAGCAAGGGGCGCCGATCGAGGTGTTCGAGCACCCGGCCAATTCGTTCGTTATGGACTTCCTCGGCAACGTGAACAAGCTGCCGGTCCGCGTGGAAGGGGGGAAGGCACTGTTCGGCGAGAAGGGGCAGGTGGAATTGCCGACGCGAATGCTCAAGCCGCGCGAGGATGGCCACGCCGACGCTTACATTCGGCCGCACGAACTGGATATTTCGCGCACCGCGGACCACAACTGCATGATCGGCCAGGTGCTGCACATCAACCCGGCCGGTTCGGTGGTGAAGGTGCGGTTGCTCGCCGAGGATTTCGGCCTGATGATCAACGTCGATCTGACGCTCGATCGATACCGCGCGTTGGCCTTGAAGATCGGCGAAAGCGTTTACGTCACGCCCAAGTCCGCGAAGATCTTCGAACCCGATTACACGATTTAATGCAAGCATCCGTTGCAACGGGTGGCATTGCAAACATCACTTCACCAGTTCCGGCAAGTACTTCACGGGCAAGGTGCCGTGGCTCAGCACGGCCTCGTGGTACTTGCCGAGGTTGAAGTTGATCCCTTTCTGGCGCTCCACCGTTTGCCGCAGCTTGTAGAACGCGGTGCGGCCGACGAAATACGTCGATAGCTGCGTGCTCGATTGCTTGGCCCGGGCGATCTTGCCGACCGCTTCGGCTTCGGTCTGAAAACCGCGGCCAACCAGGAGCTTCATCGCCTCGTCATCGGACATGTTCGCGCAGTGCATCTTGTGGTCGAGGATCGCGTTGAGCACGGCGCGGATGTAGAACTTCAGCTGGTGCAGGCGCAGCGATAAGTCGCCGTCGCCGTAACCCTGATCGAGCATCATCTGCTCCGTGTAAACGGCCCATCCTTCCGCGAACGTGCCGGAGGAAAGAATGGTGCGGACCAGCGACGGGCAGCGGTTCGAATATGCGAGTTGGACGTAGTGGCCGGGGTACGCCTCGTGGATGGTAAGGATTTGCAGCATTGCCGAGTTGTATTCGCGGAAGAAGGTTTCGCGGCGTTCGTTGCTCCATTCCTTGGGCGGCGGGGCGACGGCATACAGGCTGCTCGCCTTCGGGTCGAGCGGCGGGGCCGGGTTCAAGTACGCCGCCGAGAAGCCGCGCTGGAATTCCGGCATCTCGATCACCTGGCATCGATCCGGATCGGGAAGCGTGAGAATGTGCTTGTCGCGGATGAACGCCTTGATCTTGTCGACGGTTTTGCGGGCGTCGGCGACGAGCGTCTCCGGTTGGCCGTGGTGTTTGCCGAGTTCGGCGAGCACGGCGGCAATCGTGGCCCGGCGGCCGGCCTCGTCGTCCGGCGGTAGTGCTTTCGCGGGGAACACTCGCGACCACAATTGCTTCGCCACGTAGTACATTTCGCGCTCGACGCGGTCCGCTTCCGCCTCGGCCAGTGCCACGACATCATCCGCCGAGAGGCCGGCATCGAGTTCCAGTTCCAGCTTCTTGGCGAACTTCGTCTTGCCGAGCCGCCAGTCGCCGGTGGACCGCGGCAACAACTCCTTTTCCAGCCACGTCCCATATTCCTTGAGCGCCTTGGCGGCGGCGCGGCATGGCGTGCCCAGCGGCTCGCTCCCCGGCGTCTCTTTGGCGAATTCGTAAATGTCCTTCTCGTAAAAGGCGATCGCGCCGAGGTTCCGCTTCATCGCGACCTCGGTGAGAATCCGCGGCGGGGTTTTCAAACTGGCCTTGGCTGCCGCGATGATCTTGGGAATCGCCGCGATTCGCTTGGCGGCGTTCTGCACGTTGCGTTCGCGCGGCAACGTCGATTGCGTGAACAGCACGAACACGCTGTCCGAGATGTATTCGCCATAAACGCGCGGATCGTATTCGAAGCGGTTGTCGTTCTCGTAAGCCCAGACGCCGTACTGCAAGCTGTGCAGCCAGATTTCGCGATCGATCTGGGCATCCCGCGACGGCCCAGCGGAAGGAATCTTGACGAACCATTGCAGCGAGCGTTCGAAGTCGCGCTTCCGCGCCGCCGGCGAAAGGTCGTCCATGCGGTCGTCGTAATCGTGGTTGCCTTGCTGCGTGGCGAATACGGGGTGCCGTTTGAATTCCTCGTCGAGCCAGGCGCGGAACGACCTGGCGAGCGGATCGTCGCGGTCGGCGGCGGGCGCGGCCATGGCGGCTCCCAGGAGAACGGAAAGAACCAGGAAGAGTCGCATGGCGGGCTCCAGGCTTTTTTTGGGTGGCACCGGCTTCCAGCCGGTGATTGCGTCCTGCACCGGCTGGAAGCCGGTGCCACCCAAACCACTACCCCACAATTGTGGCGGAACGGTCGCCGTTGTTGTATACGATCCGAGTAATGCCTTCGGTGGCCAGCGGCTCGAAGTCGATCCCCACTGCCACGGCATACGGATAGTTCATCTCATCTTTGAACCGAGCTAGAACTTCAACTCCCGCGTCGGTTTTATCCGCGATCACGGAAATCGCCCCGAGGCGGCGGTCGGGATTGCCGTGTTCGCCGAGTTGCCAGATCAACAGGTCCGGTTGCGGGCCGGGCGGCGCTTCGGAATCGGTTTGCACCACGATGTGACCGAGACCCAGTTGCACCGGCAACGCCTTGTCCCACAGCCGCCGGAACTGGTGGTAAAACTCGTGAACGGGCCGAGCCGCCGCGAAGCGCGGATGCATCAGGTTCAAGGCTTCGACCAACAGCGTCAGGAACGGATCGTTGCGCATCACCACTCCGTTCGCACGTCGATGGAGGCCATGCCGGCGCGACGGGCGGCGAGCAAGCCGATGTCGGTATCCTCGAAAACGACGCACGATTGCGGCGGCACATTCAATTGCCGGGCCGCTTCCAGGAACACGTCCGGCTCCGGCTTGTGGCGTGCCGTATCCTCCGCGGTGACGACGACCTGGAACCAGTCGAGGATGCCGAGCATCTTCAGCGTGCGGGTGATGGTGTCGCGGTAACCGCCGCTGGCGACGGCCAGCGGCAGCTTGCCGCGGAAGCCCGCCGCCGCCGCCACCACTTTTTCCAACGGCTTCACCTGGTGCAGATTCTCCAGGAATGCCGATTCTTTTTCCCAAACCATCGCATCGACGTCGGTGACGGGTACACCGGATTCCTGGGAAAGGATGCGAATGATCTGGGCCGTGGGGACGCCGCCGAGTTCATAAAAGCGCGTCTCGGGAAAAGCGATGCCATGCCGCGACAGCATGGCGGTCCAGGCGGCATAGTGCACGGGCATGGTGTCGGCCAGGGTGCCGTCGCAATCGAAGATGAGCCCGCGGGTGCCCGCTGGCGGCGTCCAAATTCCTGATGCCATTCCTTTGCTGTAGCGGCGATCCACGCTGACAACAAGACCGCCGCACCGTAAGATTGGAGGGCGAGCCGCTAGCTCCGCGTCGCGGCAAATCCGGGAACGATCAACCGATGAAGCTGCTTTCCATCTTCGCGCTCGGTCTGTTTTGTGGTTCCTCGCTCGCCGCCGAGCCCGCCCCGTGGGCGGCCTATCGAGGCAACCCCCAGCGCACCGGCAACACCGATAACCAACCCGGCCCGGCAAAACCCACCGTCCTCTGGTCGCTCAAATCGCAGGACCACTTCGTCGCCTCGCCCGTTGCCATCGGCGACAAGTTCTACATCTCCGGGCTTGGCGGCTTCAATCGACCGACAATCGCGCTTTACCCATTTACCAAGCCCGAGCCTATCTGGTCCAAGTCCGCCCCGTACTTGAAGCTCGCCTCGGTCAGTTCCCCCGCGTACGACGCCGAGCATAAAGTGCTCGTGCTCGGCGACGGCATGCATCAAGACGCTGGCGGGCTCTTGCACTGCCTCGACGCTGCCACCGGTCGACCGCTCTGGGAACTGCCACTGCCCGGCGACCTCAACCACCTCGAAGGCGGCCCGACCATCCTCGGCGGCAAGGTCTACATTGGCGGCGGCGCCGCGGGCGCCCTCTGCGTCCAACTCGACAGGGCCACCCTCGACGGTAAAGAACTGTCCCTCGCCGAGATCGCCAAAAAGCAGGACGCGAAATGGAAGGAACTCCTCGCCCAGTACGAAGTGCAGAAGAAGAAGGATCCGGACTTCGCCATTCCTCCCAACGACGACATGCTCCTCAAGCCGGCCCCGAAAAAGGTCTGGCAGGTGGGGCAAGGGAAGTGGCACGTCGATGCGCCGATCAACGCCATCGGCGACCGCATCCTCGTTCCCACGTCGTTCCTCGAAAAGGAAAAGGTCGGCGAACGAGCTCTCTATTGCCTCAATGCCGCGACCGGCGAAACGCTCTGGAAGGCCGATTTGGCCCTGAATCCGTGGGGCGGCGCGAGCGTCGCCGGCAGCACCGTCATCGTTCCCGGCAGCACCATCGGCTACTATTTCAACGAAGTAAAGAGCGGCAAGGGAAGCCTGGCCGCGTTCGACCTGGCCACTGGCAAGCCGAAGTGGAAGAAGGACGTGCCGGGCGGCGTGGTCGGCTGCGTCGCCATCGCCGACGGCCTGGCCGTTTGCACCGCGACCGACGGCAAGGTCCGCGCCTATCGAATTGCCGACGGCGACCGCGCCTGGATTTACGACGCCAAGTACAACATCTTCGCCCCGCCCGCGATTGCCGGCGGCGTGGTTTATATTGCCGACCTGCAAGGAACCGTTCACGCGATCGACTTGAAGACGGGCGCGCCGAAGTGGGCGTTGCCGCTGGCCAAGGATGCGGCCGTCGCGGCGCCCGGCATGGTTTACGGCGGCGTCATCGTCCACGGCGGCAAGATCGTCGTCGCGACGTGCAATCTGGAAGGCCCGAACGCCCGCAAGCCGACGGCCATCGCGGTGATCGGAAGCAAGTAGTTTAGCCGCGACGCGGAGTCCGCGGAGCGGAGCGCGTTAAGGAGCCCCTCATGCGAATCGAGTTCACCCTGGCGCTCGCCGCGTCGATCGTTGCCGTGATGGCCCGCGGCGCCGAACCCAAACCATCGCTCACCGGCGTCACCGTGAATCCCGAGAAGCGCACGGTCACCGTGGCGGCCAAGGTGGCGCCGCGCAAGCTGCCCAAGCTCGATCAGGTGTATCCCGTCGAGCTCATTGCCGGGTGGGGCGCTCCCAGGGGCGCCAAGGCCCACGAAATCGTCGTGGCGATCGACGTCAATCCCTCCGAGGTTCACAAGGGACTCGAAGCCCTCGGTCTCAAACCGGGTAAGCCGGCCAAGGGGGAAAATGCCAAGGCCGAAGGGCCGCTCGTGAACGTCTTCTTCGAAGTGCCGGCGGCCGATGGCTCGATCAAGCGCCTGTCGATGGACAAGGTGCTGCTCGATCCGAAGTCGAAGAAACCGGCCCCAAAAATGACCTTCCGCTTCACCGGTTCGGTGATGTCCGCGACCGACCCGAACAAGCCGAACGAGAAGAAATACGGCGCGGATTTAACCGGCACGCTGATCGCGCTCTTTCCGGTGACGGATGAAACCGTGCTGCAAACCGACTGGACGATGAAGGAAGAGAAGTATTTGAAGCTGGACGTAAACGCGGCGGTGCTGCCGAAGGAAGGTAGTCCCATCAAGCTGGTGATCGAGGTTCCAAAGAAGTAGCCCCCCGGCGCCGCAGAGAGATTTTCCCAAGTCGCTAACTCGCTTGCGGGTGAGCGACCGCAAACAGGATGGTTCCGATGGTTCGATTCGCGTGGATTCCCTTGTTCGTGTTGGCATCGTGCAGCCAGCCATCGCCGCCAGCGCCGCCCGAAGTGCGCGTGGCAGCCGCGAAGCCGACGCCAACGGAGCCGGATGCCAAACCTCCGGCGCCGGAAGAGAAGCTACCGCCCGAACCGCCGCCTGCAGAGAAAGAGGAGCCGCCGCCGGTCTTCCCGTTCCCGGACGACGCCGCGGGCAAAGCATTGCCGGCCGTGGTGGCGCCGCGACAGCCGGCACCGCCGCCGGTGGAAAAGTTCGGCCAAGCGCCAACGACCCGCCGCGTTCCCGGCAAGGTGATCGAGCCATCCTCGTTGCCCAGGGCGCGATACGCCCCGCCGCCGCTTTTGCTCAGCGGTCCGGCCAGCGCCGCCATCGCGGCCCCGAGGGAACGCATTCCGCTTGACCTGGGCTTCGGCGCCTCCGCCGTTCCCGCCAGGCCGCTTCTCCCCGAATCGCCCGGCATCACGCTGAAAGCTCGCGATGTAAAACGACCGCCGGTCCTTCCTTCCCTGGGCCGGCAACTGTCCGATCGCGCCAGCCTCGACGACCCGACGGCCGAGCCAGGCAATGCCGCGATCGTGAGCCGATCGCCGACATTCATTCTGGGTGTGGCGTCCTTCTTGAAAGTCGCTTTGCCCGATCCGTTCGAACTGGCCGAACAAGTGAAAGGACTGATTCCGGCGAAAGCGGAGCCGAGCGCCGCCCCCGTTCCCGTGAATCCTCAACGCATCAAGTGATGCCGTAGTTCTTCAGCGCGTCGCGGTTCAACTCCACCCCGAGCCCCGGCTTCTCGGGAATCGGCAAAAAACCTTCTGCATCCACCTTGAACGGCTCGGCGATAATCTCCTCGATATACGGCGACGGCGTGAGGTACTCGACGTAGCGGGCCACGGGCATCGCCGCCGAGAGTTGCAGGTCGGCGGCCAGGCCGATCGCCGTGTTCCAGCCGTGCGGAACCCATTGCACGTTGTGTTCGTAAGCCATCCAGGCGATTCGCCACGCCTCGGTGAGGCCGCCGCACTTGGTGCAATCCGGCTGCACGATGTCCACGGCATGCTGTTGCAAAAGCGGCCAGAAGCTTTGCCGCCGGGTCAGCACCTCGCCGGTGGAAATGGGCAGCGGGGCGTGGCGACGGAGTTCGGCGAAGCCCGCGAAATCGTCCGGCGGCAACGCTTCCTCGAACCAGACCACCTCGTAATTGGCGAGCATTTGTGCAGTGCGAAGGGCCCACTTGTAGCCCTGCGGCCAGTAGGCGTCGCTGCCGCCGGCGTCGATCATCAATTCCACGCCCGGCCCCACGGTCTCGCGGGCCGTGCTCACCAGCTTCTCGTCGAGTTTCGCATCGACGCGGCCAAACGGCTTCCAGCCGAGCTTGATGGCCTTGAATCCGCGCGCCACGGCCTGCTTCAACTTCTCGCGCAGCTTGTCCGGGTAATCGAACAGCAGCGACCCGTACGGTTTGATGCGCTGGCGATAGTTGCCGCCAAGGAGCCGCGACACAGGCTGCTGCGTCACCTGTCCGAATAGATCCCAGAGGGCGATGTCGATGCCGCTGATGGCATGTTCGACGGCGCCGCCGCGCCCTTGCCAGAATGTGTTCTGTCGTAGTTTTTCGGAGACGCGGGCCGGTTCGTCGATGCGTTCTCCGACGAGGAATGGCCGCAAGAGCTTCACGCCGCCTTCCACGAGCGCCTTGCTCGTGAAGACGCTGCCGACCCCGATGCGGCCGTCTGTCGCGATCACCTCGACGATGGTGTGAACGTTGTCCTCGGGCACGAGTTCCTCGGCCCAGCCGCCCTCGACGGTGCCTCCAGTGAGCCCGGTCAAGCGAAGATCGGCGATGCGCATGGAACCTCCGGCGAAAGCGTCCAGCAATCCTATTGACGGAGCCGCGACCGTGGGCGACACTCCGGATGATCGCTCGCTCACGGTGGCCATTGCGAGTTCGCCATGCCGCTGCGGCTTTCCGCGTTCCCCAAGTGCTATCTCGAGACCATCGCCGCGGCGCGGACCATGACGGTGTTCGACTGGATCGCGATGGCCCGGCAACTCGACGCCGACGGCCTCGAAATGTACGACGGCTTCTTTACGAGCCTGGAAGCGAGCTACCTCGATTCGGTGGCCGAGGCGATCCACGGGGCCGGGTTCGCGATGCCGATGCTCTGCTGTTCGCCGGACTTCACGAACCCAAATGCCGATGGCCGCAAGCGGGCCGTCGACCGCGAAATCGCAATGATCCGCGCAACGCACCGGCTCGGCGGCCGCGGCGCGGTCTGCCGCGTCCTCAGCGGCCAGCGCTATCCGAACGTCGGCCGCGAGCAGGGGCTCGCCTGGGTCGTGGAATGCATCGAGGCCGTGCTCCCCGCCGCCCGAGAACACGGCATCGTCCTCGGCCTCGAAAACCACTACAAGGACAGTTTCTGGAGCTACCCCGAATTCGCGCAAAAGAAGGACGTGTTTTTCGAACTGGTGAACGCCATTGCCGACCGCGACAACTTCGGCGTGCAGTACGACCCGTCGAACGCCATCGTCGCCGGCGACGACCCGATCGAATTGCTGCGCGGCATCGCCGACCGCGTGGTCAGCATGCACGCCTCCGATCGCTTCCTGGCCGAGGGGACGACGCTCGCGGAACTTCGGCAATCGGACGGCACGCTCGGCTACTCGCCGAACCTTCGCCACGGCGTCACCGGCAAGGGGCTCAACGACTACGATGCAATCTTTCGCATCCTCGCCGAACACGGTTACCGCGGCTGGGTGAGCATTGAGGACGGCATGAACGGCATGGATGAGATGGCCGAATCGTTGGCATTCCTGCGGAGAATCACGGCGAAATACTTTCCATGATTCGCCGCGAGGCGGAGTCCGCGGAGCCGAGCGAGGCCGTGGCGCGTTACTCGTATATCGGACAGAAGGTGTTGAATGCGGTCTCGGCGAAGTCGCCCGGATCGTTGAAGCGGCGATTGCGGTTCAGGTGCCGGATCGCCGCCATTTCCTCGGCAGTCAGCGAGAAATCGAAGAGCGCCAGATTCTCGACGAGTCGCTCCGGGAGCTCCGTTTTGGGAACGACGACCGTGCCGCGCTGCACGCCCCAGCGCAAGAGCACCTGGGCCGGCGTCTTGCCGTGCGCCCGCGCCGCCGTCTGTACCGCCGGCTCCTTAAAAATGCTCTCGTCGGCACTGGCCATGCCGATGGACCGGTACGATTCGGCGCCGAGCGGCGAGAACGCCGTCACCGCGATCCCCTCGGTTTGGCAGAAGCGGAGCAACTTCTCCTGCGTCAAGTACGGATGCAGTTCGACTTGCAGCACGGCCGGGCGGATGCGGCACGACGTGAACAAGTCGCGGAGCATGGCGGTTCCATAATTGCAAACGCCGATGTTCTTGACGAGCCCGGCGGCCACCAGTTCCTCCATTGCGAACCAGGTCTCGGCCAGCGAGACCCGGGCGAATTCCATGCGCGGCGACTCCGCATCCGAATCGAAGAACCACCCCGGCGGGTAGCGTTTCTCGAAGGGCACGAACCGCTGGGCGATGGGGAAGTGCACGAGATATAAGTCGAGGTAGTCGAGGCGAAGGTCGGCGAGCGTGCGTTCCAGCGCCGGGCGAACGTGCTCCTTGGCGTGGTAAGTGTTCCACAGTTTGGAAGTGATCCACAGGTCTTCGCGCTGGCATAGTCCAGCATCGAGAGCGGCGCGAAGGCCCTCCCCCACTTCCGCTTCATTGCCGTAATCGCAGGCGCAATCGAAGTGTCGGTAACCGGCGCGAACGGCCGCGGGTACGAGGCTCGCGGCCACGGGTTTCGGCACTTTCCAGAAGCCGAGCCCGACCGCGGGAAGGCGGTCGCCGTTGGCGAGTGTCGAAGAGGGAACTGTCATTGCGGTTCCGATTGGGAACGGAGGACGGCCCAAATGGCGGCGAAGTCCGCGGGCGGTTTCGCTTCCCAGCGCATCGCTTCGCCCGTTTCGGGGTGCGTGAAGCCGAGACTGGCGGCATGGAGCATTGGGCGCTTCGCGCCGCTCTTGTCGGGCGCGGGTCGGCCATTGATGGGTCTGTCGTAGATGCGTTCGCCGCACAGAGGCGTTCCCGCTTCGCCCAGGTGGATGCGAACCTGATGCGTGCGGCCCGTTTCGAGCCGACAGTCGACGACGGCGAAATCGCCGAGCGCTTCCAGTGGCTTGACGTGCGTGATCGCGGTCTTCCCATCGGGCGGATCGGTCTTGCGGCTGGTGCCGCGGCGGCCGTCGCCCCGATCGCGAACGAGGATCGATTCGATCCGGCCGGATTCCGGCATCCCCCGGGTTAAAGCCAGGTAACGGCGTTCGACGGTGTGGTTGCGGAACTGGCGGGTCAACGCTCGGGCGGCGGACGCAGTTCGCGCGAACGCGACTAGCCCGGAGGTATCGCGGTCGATGCGATGCACGGCAATGACTGGCCGGTCGGGGGAACCGAGCAGTGCGGGAAGTTGGTCGGCGAGCGTCGTTGGGAGGAAGCGCTGGCCGCGGCCGAACTCGGCGGCCTCGGCGGCATGGCGCATCGTGGTAAGGCCCGCGGGCTTGTTGACCACCGCGATGGCATCGTCGGCATAAACGATTTCGATGGGAATTGCAGGGGCACGCGACCCGAGTTCCTTGTTTAGCCGCGACCC
>Ga0134125_10007805_pt1 | contig 12062 bp, 11 predicted proteins | sample KB31751_FD_96464 | JGI IMG/M metagenome (GOLD analysis project Ga0134125, IMG submission 96464) | Terrestrial soil microbial communities with excess Nitrogen fertilizer from Kellogg Biological Station, Michigan, USA - KB3-175-1 | ecosystem: Environmental > Terrestrial > Soil > Unclassified ... | reverse complement strand
CGTCAGCCTCAGACCTTCAAGTCTCAGGCCATGGGTTCGGGCTTCATCATCGATCCCACCGGCTACATCGTGACCAACAATCACGTGATCGAAGAGGGAAAAAAGATTTCGGTGAAGCTGCCGAGCGGGCGTGAGTTCCAGGCTCACCTCGTCGGCGCCGACAAGGACACCGACGTCGCCCTTATCAAAGTTGACGGCGTTAAGGATCTGCCCATCGTTGCGTTCGGCGACGACCGGCGTCTGCGCGTGGGCGATTGGGTGGTGGCAGTCGGCAATCCCTTCGGGCTTGGCGGCACCGTCACGGCCGGCATCGTGTCTTCAATCGGACGCGATATCGGTAATGGTCCGTACACCGACTACATCCAGATCGACGCTCCCATCAACCAGGGCAATTCCGGTGGGCCGACCTTCGACCTGTCCGGCCGCGTCGTTGGGATGAACACGGCGATCTTCTCGCCCTCCGGCGGTTCCGTCGGTATCGGCTTCGCCATCCCCGCTTCCACGGTCAAGGCGATCGTCGATCAGCTCAAGGACCACGGCAATGTCTCGCGCGGCTGGCTCGGCGTGCAGATTCAGAGCCTGACGCCCGACATGGCGGCAAGCCTCGGCGTGCGCAACGCCAAGGGCGCCATCGTCGCCGACGTCATCGACGACAGCCCGGCGGCCAAGGCGGGCTTCAAGCAGGGCGACGTCATCGTCTCCCTGAACGGCGCCGACGTGGACGACAACCGCGACCTGACACGCAAAGTGGCCAATCTTCGGGCCGGCGACCGTGCCGATTTCGGCGTGCTGCGCGATGGACAGAAGCGCGACGTCCTGGCCGTCATTGCCAAGCGCGATGAGCAGCAGCTTGCGAGCGCCGAGAAACCCGCAACGCCCAATCGGGCCGACCGGGGCGGCAACCGTCAGGCGAGCACCACTTCGCTCGGGTTGGAGCTGATGCCGGTCAATGGCGACACGCGGCAGCAGTTCAACCTTGACGATAAGACGACCGGCGTCGTGGTGGCTTCGGTCGATCCCAACAGCGAGGCCGCCGATAAGGGTTTCCGCGCCGGCGATGTTATCGTCGGCATTGGTAACAAGAACGTCCGCGCTCCTGCCGACATCGAGCAGGGCGTTGCGGAGGCCAAGAAAGCCGGCCGCGAGAACGTGCTCCTTCTGGTCGCCGGTGAACAAGGGCAGCATTACGTCGCCCTGAAGGTGGCCAAAGGCTAGTTGTTTGCTGCCGCCGGTGTGAAAACCGGCGGCAGTTTTCGTTTGCGCATTGGCGGCGGAATTGCCCACCCCGTGCCGCCGCCGATGCGGTTCTCTTCGGGTTTTTGCGCGGGCGTCAGCAGGGCAAACGAGGAGAATGCCCATGCGGGTTCTTGTGGTGGAAGACGACCTCGAAGCCCAGCGTTATCTCGTCAAGGGTTTGAAGGAAGTCGGCCACGTCGTGGACGACGCCGGAGACGGAGAGATCGGCCTCACGCTGGCGCTGTCGCGGCCCTACGATGTCGCCATCGTCGATCGCATGCTGCCCAAGCTCGACGGGCTGCGCCTGGTCGCAGGCATGCGCGAAGAGCGCAACATGACCCCCGTCCTTTTCCTCAGCGCGCTGTCCGACGTCGATGACCGCATCAAGGGCCTGAGGGCGGGCGGCGACGATTATCTCACCAAGCCCTACGCATTTGCCGAGCTGCTGGCGCGGCTGGATGCGCTGGTGCGCCGCCGCGATCCCGGCTCGGTGAAGACCAAGGTGGCGGTCGGCGATCTGGAGCTCGACCTTCTTTCCCGCACCGCCAAGCGCAGCGGCTCGGCCATCGAGCTGCAGCCCCGCGAATTCCGCCTGCTGGAATATCTGATGCGCCATGCCGGCCAGATCGTCACCCGCACGATGCTGCTGGAGAATGTCTGGGAGTACCATTTCGATCCCCAGACCAATGTCATCGACGTTCATATCTCGCGTTTGCGCGCCAAGATCGACAAGGGATTCGAGGCGCCGTTGCTGCACACCGTTCGCGGCGCGGGTTATATGATCCGTGCGCACGCCTAAGATCCTTCGTACCCAGGCTTTTCGCATCGTCGCTATCTATCTCGCGATCTTTGCGCTGTCGGCGGTCGCGCTGGTGGGCTTCGTCTACACCAACACCGCATTGGTGCTGGACCGCGAGACCGACGAAACCATCGAGGCGGAGATCACCGGCCTCGTCGAGCAATATCAGCGTCTGGGCCTGCCGGGCCTTACCGACGCCATAACGGGACGCTCGGTGCGCGGCGAGCAGGGCCTCTATCTTCTCGCCAACACCGACCGGCGCGTCATTGCCGGGAATCTCGACGCCTGGCCGCAGGTCAGCTCCGTCAACAACGGCTTCGTGGAATTCTCCTATGAGCGCCGTATGGGGGCGGGGCCCGAGCTGAGGACCGCGCGCGGCAAGATCTTCATGCTCACGCAGGGCTTCTATCTTCTGGTCGCCCGCGACGTCGACGAGCGCCGCGCGCTGGAGAGCCTATTCCAGACCGCGCTCTATTGGGGCGCCGGGCTGATGATCGTGCTGGGCCTCGCAGGCGGCCTGCTCATCAGCCGCAACTTCCTCGCGCGGCTCGACATCATCAACCGCACCAGCCGCCAGATCATGGGCGGCGACCTCTCGCGGCGCGTGCCCGTGACTCCCGCCGGCGATGAGTTCGACGATCTCGCCGACAACCTCAACAACATGCTGGACCGCATCGAGCGCCTGCTGCATGGCATGCGCGAAGTCTCGGACAATGTCGCGCACGACCTGCGCTCGCCGCTGAACCGCTTGCGCAACCGTCTCGAGCTCGCCGCGATGCGTCAGCCGCCGGAGTCCGAGACTTCGCGGGACATCGAAGGCGCGGTGCAGGAGACCGATCGCCTGATCGGCACCTTCAACGCGCTGCTGCTGATCGCCGAAGCGGAAGCGGGCAGCGTGCGCGAGACGATGCACGATTTCGGCCTCACCGAAGTCATCGAAGGCGTGGGCGAGCTGTATGGGCCGCTGGCCGAGGAAAAGCATCTGCACTTCATGGTGCGCAAGCCGCCGGAAGGCGCCGTCATTCACGGCAACCGCAATCTGATCTCGCAGGCGCTGGCGAACCTCGTGGACAACGCAATCAAATACACCCCGGACGGCGGCACGATTCTGGTGGCGCTCGAGAACGACGCTGCCGGTGCGCATCTCATTGTCGCCGACAATGGTCCCGGGATTCCCAAGGAGGACCGCGCCCGCGTGACGGAGCGTTTTGTGCGTCTGGAATCGAGCCGCAATTCGCCGGGAACCGGACTGGGATTGAGCCTCGTCGCGGCGGTCGCGCGCCTGCATGAAACCGAGCTGACCTTCGAAGACAATCATCCCGGCCTGCGCGCGACGATGACCTTCAGGCGCGTGGGCGACGAGCCGCGCGTGCCCGAACCCGCTTTCGCTCGCGTCGAGCAGCACCCCGAACCCGTGAATTGATAACGGCGCCAATCACCCGCCAACGGTGGAGAAGAAAAGATCGACCGTCGTTCCGATCCCCAGCTCGCTGGCGATGCTGATGTGGCCGCCAATTCGACGCATGCATTCGGCGACGTGCGGCAAGCCCAAACCAGTGCCTTTCTCGCCTTTGGTCGTGAAAAACGGATCGAACACTTTCTGCACAATTTCCGGCGGCATGCCCTTTCCGTTATCCCTCACCCGGACACGGACGTAAGCGCCAGGCTTGGGCGAGCCAAAGATTGAAGCCTCCACCGTGCATAGCTGCGTACTGATCTCGACCTCACCGCCATTCGGCATGGCATCGCGCGCATTTACGACGAGGTTGAGAAGCGCGGTTCCCAACTGCGCGCGATCGATGAGGCAATTGGGCATATCGGGACCTAGGTTGAACACGATACCAATCCCCGATCCGGCGGCATATTTCAGGAAGAGCTCGAGATCTTTCACGAACTGATTGATATCTCCTGCATGCGCATCGAGCTCGTGTTGCTTCGCGAAACCCAAAAGCTGCGAAGTCAGTTTGGTTCCCCGCTCAATTCCTTTTCGCGCGGCGGCAATATAGACCCGCATCTTCTCGGGCTGCTCCGCATGTTTTTCGGCCAGCCTGAGACCTGCTTCGATGACCGCCAGAATATTTCTGAAATCATGTGCGATCCCGCCTGTCATTTCTCCGAGTTCGGCAAGCCTTTGCGTGATGTGCACGCGCTGCTCCAAACTGCAGGCGCCCCCGAAAGCCATATCGGTTTGACCGTCTTGCGATGCAGCGATATGCGCCATGAGCTATGCCCCCTCGCGTCTCACAACTCTACAAAGACTTCTGCATAAAAGCAATATGCCGCATATATGTTTGCTGGGGACCGACCCAATCGATTCACGATCATCGCGCGCTTTTCGGCGGCGCACGCATCGGCCGATAGAACAAGGCCAGCTTCAGACTTTCGGCAATTCGAGCCGCCTTGGCGCGAAAGGCGTCGGCCACGCCGTCATCGAACAATTCACCGCATGTCGCGCCGAAAAGTTCCAGCCACCGGCCGAACAACGGCGCTTCCATCCCATCGACACCGAGATGCGTTGCCACGGGATTGCCTTTGTAGCGCCCCGTGGTCAGCATGACCGAAGACCAGAAATCGCACATCTTCGCGAGATGCGGTTCCCAATCGCCGGGAATCGCGCGTACGAAAATGGGCCCAAGCTCGGGATCGGCGCGAACCCTGACGTAGAATTCATTGACGAGACGGCGGATCGCGTCCTCGGATATGCGATCGAGCTTTACGCCGCCGCGGCCGGGATCGGACACCGGGATATCTTCCATTGAAGCGATATTGTCCATCGGCACTCGCCTGACGTAAACGCCCCGTAGATGTTAGGGCACGCTTGCAATAAAGCAATATCCCGTATACATGTTTACTTGTCGCAGCATGGGGAAGGCAAATTGCGCCTGACTGTCTACACCGATTACGCCCTCCGTCTGCTGATGTATCTTGCGCTTAAGCAGGACGGGCTTGCCACGATTGCCGAGATCGCGGAAAGCTACGACATCTCCAGGAATCATCTTATGAAGGTCGCGCACCAATTGGGTGTTGCGGGGTATGTCGAGACGGTCCGCGGCAGGCGTGGCGGCTTGCGGCTCGCAAAGCCGGCGGAAGCCATCGGGCTCGGGGAGATCGTGCGCCATACCGAACCCGACATGGCGGTTGTGCCATGCCTGGAGCCGATCGATGAGCCCTGCGCCCTGCGCCGGTGCTGCGTTCTGCGGAGCGCGCTCGAGAAGGCGTGTTTTGCTTTTGTCGAGGTTCTGGACGGTTACACGCTTCGCGATCTCGTCCAGCCGCGAGCTCGGTTGCAATCATTGCTGTCCATTTTGCCGTCCGCAATTGCGCCGGCGCGGGCCGGTGCGCCGCAGCGCAGGTGAATTCGGGGAGGGTGACTTGCGGGGAATTCCACTCCGTCCCAAATTCTCGCCAAGGGTCACTTAGAACCGATATGGCTTAAGAAGAATGCCCGTTCCTTCGCGCTGAGCTCGGGCAGCAGCTTGGTATATTGATCCTTCGTGGCCGGCTGGCCGTTGTTGCATTCGGAAACCGCGACTTCCGAGAAAATGAAAGAAACGCTGCTGAGCGAACCGTCCTCGCGCTTGACGGCGCACGCCAACATGAATTTCGGCGCCATCGTTTTGCCGTTGGTAGGCCCCCAGCAGCGGTCGTGCCCGGCCCCCAAATAAAAGGTGCCTCCGCCAGGTGCGAAGGCGCACTGCACATTGGCTTCAGGGGGAGCGACCGCGGCACGGGCTCCAGGCGCTATACCAAGAAGGAATAACGCGCACGCAATTGGTCTAACCAACATTGTTGTTCCTATCTCTTCAAACCTTCGGCTCGAAGCTTCGGCGATAAGCGCCGAGCAAGCAAGCGCCCCGACAGATACAGTGGCCTGTCCGCCGCTGCGGGACCCGTTAGGCTGATGAAGTGGGTATTGTGTGGGTATTGGGGTCAGAGTGGAATTCTCCTCCATCGATGAGGGAGGCGAGTGGGCCCCTTTTTCTCCGGCCGGCTCACCTCGGAACAAGCAGCCAGTCCCGATGCGCGGAACTGGCAAAAACCCGAGGGTGCTCTGAGACGTTGTCGTCCAGCAAATACTTTAGATAGCCCCGGAAGCACTCAAGGGAATTGAGGGCCAACACAGTACCTTCCAGTACCTCGACGGTTATCGTCGGCCGGAACCGGACAATGATCTGAGCCAACGCCGTAATCAGCTTAGGCTCGTATCCCTCGACATCGATTTTAAGCAACACGCTCTCGTGCTGGGCAAATAGAGGTTCTAGCTCCTGCGGTCCGACTACTGGAACCATTCGTTCGACAACATTTGCGGGAATTTGTTCGGCAAAGGCTCGGTCCAGGGTGCCATTGGTTAAATGTCCTTCTGGCTCATAAAACGGAAGAGTGCCGCTCTGTTCGCCAACTGCGGCGTTGCGAAGGACGACGTGCGTGCATTGGTTGGCTTCGACGTTCCGCCGCAGGCGCTCAAATGCAACGGGTGCGGGCTCGAAGGAATAAATACGGCTTAAGCGGACGTTGGGACGCCGCGCAAGCTGATCAAAGAAGACTGTAAATACGCCGACGTTCGCGCCGATCTCTATTATCGCATCGAACTTCGACGCCTCGCGCCCAAACCAAACGAAAGAGGATGCCTCATAAGTAATGGTGCGTGAAAACAGAACTTCGGCGTCATGCTCTCCAATATGCGGATAAAGAAACATTTCCACGCCTGCGGCTCGAACCCTGCGCGGCGCAAAATCCAGGGAAGGCCACGAGATTTGCGAGACGCTGTTTGAGATGCGCTGCGATAAGCCTGGATGGTCAATCATCCTGGAGATCGCCGAGAGGAAAAAGATGTGCAATTTAGCGATGGATCGCGATTTCGACGCCAATGAATGGGCAAATCTCGCCGCCTCCTTTATCGCCTGTTTCACCGATCCGCTTCTCCCAGTGGAATTGGGGTTGGAATTGGGGTCAGAGTGGAATTCTCTTCCATCACCCTTCCCCAATCCGCCTCCGCGCGTTGCGCTTCGCCGATCGGCTCCCGCTGTCAATCTCTGGCCGTCGCCGCGCTTACTCAAGCCCAGTGGCCGGAAGTTGGCGCTTTAAAGATTGAATGGGAGCTTCCATAGCGAGGAGTGCTTTTCCTAAAAGGGCGGCGAACCCACCAATTACTAAGGCTAGCATATTCGTCGCGATAATTATGCTGTAGCCAATATCAGAGAGGCGATCGGAGAAAACCCAATCGGCTGCTATTGCAATCAGGCCGATCGCAAGTACCCCGTTGCCACAGATCACCAGGTATTTCGATGTGAAGTTTAAGCCCGACTGCTTTTCGCGCATTCTTTACCTCAATGGGATTGGGGTCGGAGTCGGCTTCGCTGAGTTGAAGCCAACTCTCGCCGATGATGGCATAATTCCCCCTGCCGCCCATCCCAAATCCCGCCTGAACACACGCATTCCTGCAATCAGCTGTGCAGAAACGCAATCACCGCTTGCATTTGCGTAGGCGCGGCATTCTCGTTTGGCTATATCTCGGTCGATTCCCGAGGCCGCACAGAAAAGGAACGCATATGAGCAAGGCAGATTTCATCCAGGCCGTCGCGAAAGAAGGCAAGGTCAGCAAGGCGGACGCCAAGCGCGCCGTCGAGCTGGTGTTCGACACCATCGAGTCCGGCCTCAAAGGCGTGAAGAGCGGCGGCAAGTTCCAGATCGGCACCTTCGGCACCTTCGTCACCTCCAAACGCGCGCCGCGCATGGGCCGTAACCCGCGCACCGGCGAGGCGATCAAGATCAAGGCCTCCAAGAGCCTGCGCTTCAAACCCGCTTCGCAGCTCAAGAAAGCCGCGGGCTGCTGATCGCTGCCAAGCGATGAATGCTGCGAGAAGGCCCGCGCCGCCGTGGGTCTTTTCGTTTGCGCCGTCAGGGTGTAGGTCGCGGCAATGCCGCGTTTCCCTGCGACCCCGAGGCTGCCCGCCGCTTTCGAGCCCGAACGCGCCCAGCGCGCGCTTACCGAAATCGGCGCGCTCGCCCCTGCCTTGATTCACGACGCGGGTTTCCGCGCGCTGCTCCAATTCGCCGCCGGCAACAGCCCCTATCTCGCGCGGCTGATGCTGAAGGAACATGCCTTCCTCTCGGAGCTGCTGACGCTTAGTGCGCAATCCTGTCTCGGCGCGCTCGAGACCGAAGCCCTCGCTTGCGCCCACGAGAAGGATGCCGCCGACGCCATGCGCCGGCTGCGAGCGGCCAAGCGGCGCGCCGCGCTGGCCATCGCGCTCGCCGATATCGCGGGCATTTTCCCGCTGGAGCAGGTCACGGCTGCGCTGACCCGATTTGCCGATGCTTGCGTGACGGGCGCTTTGCGCTTCCTGCTGGCGGCCGCCGCGCGCGCCGAGGGAAACACCGGCGCAACGCCGGAAAGCCTGGAGGAGAGCACCGGCTTCGTGGTCATCGCCATGGGCAAGATGGGCGCCTTCGAGCTCAATTATTCCAGCGATATCGATCTTGTCGTGTTCTATGACGAAGAGCGTTTTCCCTTCGCGCGCGGCGGCGAGAAGCGCGTCGCGGCCGTGGACCTGACCAAGGGCCTCTTAAAGCTCCTGACGGAAATCACCGCCGACGGCTATGTCTTCCGCGTCGATCTGCGCCTGCGTCCAGATGCCGGCGCGACCCAGATTGCGATCTCGACCGAAGCGGCCGAGCTTTATTACGAGAGCATGGGTCAGAATTGGGAACGCGCCGCCTGGATCAAGGCGCGACAATGCGCCGGCGACTGCACGGCGGGAGGAGTGTTCCTGAGGAATATGGCGCCGTTCGTGTGGCGCAAGAACCTCGATTACGCCGCGATCCAGGACATCCATTCCATCAAGCGTCAGATTCACAGCCATGGCGGCCATGCGCGCGTTGCCGTCGCCGGGCACAATATTAAGCTCGGCCGCGGAGGTATCCGCGAGGTCGAGTTTTTTGCCCAGACGCAACAGCTGATCCTGGGTGGGCGCGATTCCGTTCTGCGCGATTCCACGACGCTCGGCGCGCTTGCCGCCCTGCGCGCCCGCGGCCATATCTCCGACGGCGCCGAACGCGACATGGCGGAATCCTACCGCTTCCTGCGCAAGGTCGAGCACCGGCTGCAGATGATCGAGGATCAGCAGACCCACACGCTGCCCAAGACGCCGGACGGCCTGGACCATGTGGCGCGCTTCGCAGGCTTCGACGACACGCAGATGTTCGAGGACGCGCTCCGCGGCACACTCACCACGGTGCAGAGCCATTACGCCCATCTGTTCGAAAGCGAGGCGCCGCTGCACGCGCAGACCGGCCGCCTTGTCTTCACCGGCGTGGAAGAGAACCCCGAGACTCTGACGACGCTGACCCGCATGGGCTTCGAGCGCGCCAGCGATGTTTCGGCGATCATCCGCGGCTGGCATCATGGGCGCATTCGTGCAACGCGCAGCGCACGTGCGCGCGAGCTCCTGACCCGGCTGATGCCCGCGCTGCTGGAAGCGCTGGCCCGGACCGCGGACCCGCTGTCCGCGTTCACCCATTTCGACCGCTTCCTGTCCGGGCTTCCGGCGGGCGTGCAGGTGTTCTCGATGCTGTTCGCCAATCCGCTGTTGCTCGATCTCATCGCGGAGATTGCAGGGTCGGCGCCCAAGCTCGCCGATTATCTCGGGCGCCACGCCGCCGTGCTGGATGCGCTGATCGATCCGGGCTTTTTGACCGCAATCCCATCGGAGGCGGAACTGCGCACGCGCTTTGCCGCGGAGCTCGCCCGCGTGCCGGGCTACGAAGGCGCGCTGGATGGCGCACGCCGCTTCATGAAGGAGGAGACCTTCCGCATCGGCGTGCAGATCATCCAGGGTGTTGGCGATGCCGAGCACGCAGGGCCCGCCTATGCGGCGGTCGCCGAGACCGTGATCGCCGGGCTGCAGGCGGTGGTGGAGGGCGAGATGGCGGCGGCGCATGGACGGGTTGCCGGCGGCGGCTTCGTCGTGCTGGCATTGGGAAAGCTCGGCGGGCGCGAAATGACCGCGGCTTCCGATCTCGATCTGGTGTTCGTGTATGAGCACGATCCCGGCGCGGCGCAGTCGGACGGAACGAGGCCGCTCTCGCCGCCGGCCTATTTCGCGCGGGCGGCGCAACGTTTCATCGCGGCGTTGACCGCATTGACAGCCGAGGGGCCGCTTTACGAAGTGGACATGCGGCTGCGGCCTTCCGGCAATCAGGGGCCGGTTGCGGTGCGGCTGGACAGTTTCGCCGCCTATCATCGCGAGCGTTCCTGGACCTGGGAGCGGATGGCGCTGACGCGCGCGCGCGTGCTTTCCGGACCGCCCGCCTTGCGCAGCGCCGTGGAAGCGGCCATTCGCGATTCCCTGACGCGTCCCGCCGATGACGCTTCGCTTCTCGCGGATGCGCGGAGCATGCGCGAGAAATTGGCGGCGCAATTTCCCGGGCGCGACATCTGGGACATCAAATTCGCCCCCGGCGGGCTGGTGGACATCGAATTCGTCGCGCAGATACTGCAGCTCCGTCACGCGCCATCGAACCGGGGCGTGCTCGACCAGAACACCATCGCGGCGGTGGAAAAATTGATGCGTGCGGGCGCGCTCGATGCCGCGGACGGGCAGGGCCTGATCGCGGCCGCGCGTCTGGAGCATGGGTTGACCCAGGTGCTGCGCATCGCGCTGGAAGGCGCGTTCAAGGCGGAAACCGCGACTCGCGGCCTCAAGGCTCTGCTGGCGCGCGCCGGCGATGCGCCGGATTTTTCCGCGCTCGAAGCCGGGCTGGCCGAGGCGGAAATCCGCGTGCGGACGATATTTTCGCACGTGATGCAAAAGTAGGAAAGAGACTGTTCCGCGCGGAACAGTCTCTTGCGCAGCTCACGCGCAAGTCCGATGATTCCTTTGTTCTGATGCCCCTGCCCAAGGGCGAAGGCCTGGGCGGGGGCATCTCCGGTGGCAAATTTTTGGATGGGGTCATGGACGCGATCGCCATAAAGGATGTCTGGAAATCCTACGACGGCGGAGCCAGTTTCGCGGTCGGCGGCATCACTCTCGAGATTGCCACAGGCGAATTCGTGGTTCTGGTCGGCGCGTCCGGCGGCGGCAAGACCACGCTTTTGAAGTTCATTAACCGGCTTCTGGAGCCCACGCGCGGCGCGATCATGATCGACGGCGAGGATGCCGCGGCGCTCGATCCGGTCCAATTGCGGCGGCGAATCGGCTACGTGTTTCAGGGCGTCGGCCTGTTTCCGCACATGACGGTTGCCGAGAACATCGCCGTCACGCTGCGCCTGCTGGAGTGGGAAAAGAGCGCCATGGCCGCGCGCGTCGCCGAATTGCTGGCGCTCGTCCGCCTGCCGCTCGAATTGGCGCCCCGCCTGCCCGCGACGCTGTCGGGCGGGCAGAGCCAGCGCGTCGGGGTCGCCCGCGCCTTGGCCGCGCGCCCGCGCATCATGCTGATGGACGAGCCGTTCGGCGCCGTAGACCCCATCACCCGCGACGCGCTGGCGCGCGATTACCGCAGCCTGCACGACGAGCTTGGCCTCACGACGGTCATGGTGACTCACGACGTGCTCGAAGCGGTGCTGCTGGCCGACCGCATCGCCGTGATCGAGGGCGGCAAGCTCGTCGAATGCGGTCCCACCAAGGCGCTGCTGTCGAATCCGAAAAATCCCTCGGTCCGCGCCTTGATGGATATGCCGCGGCGCCAGGCCGAGCGCATTCACGCTCTCGCCACGGCCGCGCCATGACGCTCGATCCGCGCATCGCGGACGCCGCGGCGCGGCTGCCGGATTATCTCGGCGCGCATGTCGTGCTCAGCCTCAGCGCGCTGGCGCTGGGCCTGGCGCTCAGCCTGCCGCTGGCGCTCCTCGGCGTCCGCTCGCCGCGGCTGCGCTGGTCGCTTCTCACCTTTGCAAGCGTCATCCAGACCATCCCCAGCCTCGCGCTGCTGGCGCTGTTCTACCCGTTGCTGCTGGCGCTTTCGCTGCTCACCAAGACGCTGACCGGCGCGCAATTCTCGGCCTTGGGCTTCCTGCCTTCGCTGCTCG
>Ga0134125_10007803_pt1 | contig 12062 bp, 12 predicted proteins | sample KB31751_FD_96464 | JGI IMG/M metagenome (GOLD analysis project Ga0134125, IMG submission 96464) | Terrestrial soil microbial communities with excess Nitrogen fertilizer from Kellogg Biological Station, Michigan, USA - KB3-175-1 | ecosystem: Environmental > Terrestrial > Soil > Unclassified ... | reverse complement strand
CGGTGGCGGCTGGGGCGGCCATGGCGGCGGCTTCAGTGGCGGTGGCTGGGCGCATGGCGGCGGTCTTTCCACCGGCGGCGCGGCCCATGCCGGTTTCGCGCATGCGGGCGGCGCCGGTCATGCCGGTTTTGCCGGCGGCGCGGGTCATGGCGGATTTGCCCATGCTGGCGGCGCTGGCCGCGCCGGATTGGCTGACGGTGCCGGCCGCGCCGGATTGGCTGACGCAACAGGGCGCGCGGGATTTGCAGGCCACGGATTCGAAGGCCGCGGGTTTGACGGCCGCCACGGTTTTGCCCATCGCGGCGATGGCGAGCGGTCGGGCCGCTTTGCGGGCGGCGCACATCCGCATGATCGTGGTGAGCGCCGCATGGCCGGGCTGGTGCAGAATTATTCCCAGACCGGCAATTTCGGCGCCTTCGGAGATGCATGGGATTTCGAATGGTCGCCTTTCACCGAATGCCCTCCCTACGATTCCGACAATATCGGACAGAATTTCGGCTGCGCGCATCCGGTCAAAAGGCTTCCGCGCGAAGAGCGTTGAGACGCGCGCTGGTTCTGGCCGCCGGCCTTGTGGCGGCGGCTTGCACGCCCGAGCCTGCGCCGGTGACAACTCCGCCCCGGCCAGTCGCCGCCGCCGATTTCCAAACCACCATCGCGCGGCTGGAGAAACCGGAGCCGCAGGCGCCCGAAGCGCTGAATGCGCGGCTGGAATATGCCGACTTTCTTGCGGATGTGCCGTCGGATTTGGCCGCCCCCGACTGCCGCAAGCGCCTGGATGCGGCGCAGGCCGAGCTCGATATCGTCGCGGCGCGGCCGGCGGTGCGCGTGCTCCTGCTGCTGGGCCCCGCGCGGCTGGCCAACACCGCCTACAAGATCCATGCGGCGCGGGCCGATTGCGATCCGGCGAACCGCGAGGGGGAGTTGCAACAGGCACTGGAAGCGGCGCGCAGCGGCACCGCCCTTTACCGCGAGGGACTGGATTATCAGTCGGCCGCGGTCATGCAGTTCAATGTCGCGGCCACTGAACAGGCCCTGGGCGATGATGCGGCGGCGGTGCGCGAATTGCGCGCTGCCATCGCCATGGACCGGGAGTTCGGCTTCCGCGACGATGCCGAAGACAATACGGCGCTGCTGCTGCGCTGGACCAAGTCCGACGACAGCGATACGGCGATCGCCGCGGCGATGAAGGATTTTCCGGCGCGCAGCCTGCCATTCAAGTTCGGCTGGTCGGCCAGGGATGCCGATGTCGCCATCACCGCCGACGATGTGAGCCTGGTGGGCGGCAAGCCGGTGCAAAGCCACGGCGCCATCGCCCTGACGCGCAAGATCGCTGCCGGAGGGTTGGATTGGACGGTCACCAACGAGCCGGGCTTTGCCCAGTATCAGCTTGGCGACTGGCCCGCCGCCGCCAAGGACGCGCAATGGGCCATGTTCTATTTCCTCGCCAGCGCCCTGATGCAGGCGCCCACCATCAAGGTCGCGCATAACGGGGACTTCGACGCCGTCACCGACGCCAAGGATTTCGGCAACAAGCTGGCCTTGCGGGTCTCCGCCCGGCTGGACAAGATTCCGTCCCACGGCGATCCCGCCGCGATGGCGACGACCGAGCGGGACGTGAAAGCGGCCTATTCGCCGGAATTTGTCGAATACAGCGCCGAGCTGGATTACGGCATCGAGACCGGCACCTGGATCGGCGCCAAGCTTACCCAGGGCACCTGGTATCAGATGACCACGCCGCTCTTCCTGCCGGCGCTGGGGCTGGGGCACTATATGGTGAACCAGGACGTCACCTTCGCCTTCACCCGTGAGGTGCCGTGCAGCCCCGATGCGCCAAGCCATCTTTGCGCGGAAATCGTGCTGCGGGCCACGCCCACGGCGGACGAGCTCAAGCAAACCATGGCGGCGGTCGAGACCCAGTTCAAACTGCCGGCGTCGCGCGCCTTCCATTACTGGGCCCAGACCTATATCCGCCTGGTGGTCGATCCGGCGACCTTGCTGCCTTATGTGCGCGATATCCGCCAATCCTGGTTCAGCAGGCTGGACGCGCCGGACGGTGCCCGCAACTTTCCCATCATCGAGCAGCTGCGGGCTGTCTCGACGGTGTCCTATCACTGAGGATGCGCCCGGAGCCGGTTTGGAGCGGTTTCACACGCCCATGATGTGGCGCGCGGTGGCGTGCCAGAACGGCGTGTGCCAAAGGGCGTACACCGCCACGCTGGCCGGCACATAGAAGGCGGCGAAAAGCAGCCAGGCGCGGTGGATGCCGCGATTGCGCACCAGATCCCAGACGAACAGAGGCGCGACAGCCAGCAGCGAATAAAGGTCGGTTGACAGCGGCGTGAATGGCGCGTTGATCGGCAGCCACGCCATGCGGTCGGTCGCGGCGCCGAGCACCGCCACGACGGCCAGCAGGATCATGCGCTTGTGCAGCCCCGGATCGCGGCTGCGCGACCGAAGCGCGATCCACATGAAGATCGAGAACATGATCCCCGAACGCAGTTGCAGCAGCAGGACATCGTCCAGCAGGGACATGAGGCCTTGAAATTGCGGTTTCGCCGCTGGCGTCGCGGCCTGGGCGGCATTCCAGGCGCCATGATAGATGGTCGGGGCCAGAACAACGCCGGTGAGTACGATCAGGGGCGTCAGACCCAGGGCCGCGATGCCAAGCTGCATGTGCCCGGAGCGTCTGCCGATTGCCACCAGCACCGTCTGCCCAAGCAGCAACAACAGGAAGCTGGCCATCAGGACGGCGTGGACATGCAGGATCAGCGGGAAGGGCGCGCGCGGGCCCGCATGCATGGCCGCGACCTTGGCGATGGAGTCTGGGATGAATCCGGCCAGAACAACGGCAATGAGGCTTGCCGACGTAAAGACATAAATCCAGCGGTCGATCAGATTGGGGCGCGATGCGCCCGACAGGCGATCGCGGGCAAAGCCGGCCTCTGCGCCAACGGCGATGGTCATGCTTGCTGATCCCCGGGCCCCGGTTCAGATTAGCAAAACCCCTGTCGCGTTAAAGGATCAAGTGGCCGGCCGGCAGCCGCCCCCTCCGATCAAGAATGCGCTTAAGTCTCAGCGGCGAGTGTCCGGCTCAGCCGAGTATGCCGGACCAGGCCGCAGCGGCAACGCCGTGCGCGTCGCGGTCGATCAGATCGCCGTGCGCCAGCACGATCTTCTGAAAGTCCCATGCCAGGATGCGCCGAAGCGATTTTTCCGCCGCCTGACGGTCTGTCCAGCCCATCCGGTATTCCGGCGCCGGGCGCGGCCGGTTCCACATGCCAAGCAACTTGAACCAGATCTTCAACGTCCACCCGGTATGGGGCGTGGCATCGGTGAAATTCTCGATAAGGTCGACAAGGATCAGGGTGCGGCTGGGCCGGTGCAACATGGCGACCTCTCGCATCAGGCGCGTGCCCTGGATGAGCAGCTGATCGATTTCTCCCGCCCAGGCTGCGGGAGCCAGATCACCAAGGACGGCGTCGTATTTCAGGTGAGGCCGCCGGCGTTCGATGCCGGGGCAGATCCATGTTTTGGCTTGCGGAAAGGCGGCCTGGGCACAGGCCAGATGCGCCGTATGAAAATTCCCCGGCGCCACAAGATGCGCCACCGGACCGATGGCCAGGATTTCCTCGGCCATCGCCGCGGTGATATTGCACGGCGAATGCAGCATGACCTGGCCTGAGGAAAGCCGGATCACCGTCATGCGGGCATCGAACCGTGTTCCGGCCATTCGGACAGGATAGGCGCAAAGCCACATCTGATTTGCGACGTAAGGCGTCAGGAGCATCACGCTGGTGCCGGGAAAAGACGATGACTTGCATTTTGTCAGCGCCGGGAGCGGGTGTCACCCGATCGGTGGGCTTACGCCGAAACGTCCAGTTGGGCGCCAAGGCCGGCCACGGGTCTGGCGACGGCGGTGACGGATGGCGCGGCGGCGGCCTGTGTATCGGTCTGCTTGACCGTCGGATCGTCCTTGGCATCGATGCCGTAGGGCCCTGATTTGGGGTGGGCCGGATCGATGTGCTTCCTGGCGTAATCCACATCCGTGCAGTTCTTGCAGCGGAAGCCGTTCACGATGACCGGCGTGGAATAATCGGTGCTGATCGCCATGGCGCCAGACTAGACCCGCGCGCTTACCGTGCCCTTAAGGGCCGCCGCGGCGTGAGAAAGGCTCTTAACTTCGATTTTGGCCGAAAACCGCAATTGACAAGGGTGTCGTCCAGGCGCGGAATCCGGGCATGACGATGGCACCGGGTATCAACGCGCTTTTCCATTGGGGCATTCTGTGCCTGGTGACAATCATCCTGTTCACCGTGGGCCGTCCACGCGCCTGACGGTCGCGCGCAAGGGACGAGAATGAATCTCGAGGACCTGCCGCAACATTGTGCCTTCTGCGGCGTGCCGCGCGCGGCGGCGCGCGGCTTTCATGTCTGCGTCGCGGTGGATCAGGCGGGAAAACAGAATCGCGGCGCGCTATGCGGCGATTGCATCCGGCTGTTCGTTTTCGAGATGGCCCATCTGGACCGCTCCAAGTTCGAGGCCCTGGTCGAGGAGGCCAGGACCTGGAAGCCGGGCGATCCCTAGCGGCGTCTCACTCAGTTGGGATCGTCCAGCAGCTCGGCGCGCCTGACGCGCCGGGGCGGCCTGGCGCGGTCCTTGGCGTTCTGGCGCAGGTCGCCCAGAAGATCGTCGCCATCCGGATAGTGGAAATCCCGGATCACCCAATGGCCGTCGCGCGGCGCCAGATCGACGACGACCGATGCCACCGCGCGCCGCTTTCCCTTCTGGATGCCATAGACCTTCACCTGCCAGCCCTTGCCGATCTTGACGGCCTGGCCGGCCTTGTAATTGTGCCAGGGGTCCTGGGCCGACAGGAAGGGATCGAAATCCAGCCCGACAATGTCGTTGGGGGAAGCTGCCTGGGCGTCGGCATCGGCCTTCAGCGCGCGGGCCAGGGCGGGATCGAGAAAATCCCACAGCGCCTGGGAGCGGATGCCGCGCGCCCAGCCCTTGGCGCTCATCGGCGTGTAGAGGTCGTAGAAACGCTGCACGAAGCTTTCGGGCGCTTCCGCCGGCGGCGGCGTTGCGGGCAGCGCGGCTGCGAAGAGGATGGCGGCGGCAAGAGACTTCATGGCTGTGGCTCTGTCAGTAGGCCATACGCTCCGTGTACGGGAAGGTTAAGTCAAGGGAGGGCCTTGCCTCTCCTGGGCGGTGACTTGCTGGATATTTCTGCTAGCATGCTTGCCGGTTTGCAGCGCCAGTCCGGCTCCGCCCCTCAAGGGCAAGGCAAAGCTGCAACAGGCAACGACATCCCCAATCCAGGGACGGTCGGGTGAGACAACGGAGCCTTCTCTCTGTGACGCCGTCCGATGGAGAATGGGAGATGGTCACTATTACCTTGTCCGCAGCGGGCGCCCGGAAGGCGGCAAATCGCTTGCGCGAGTTTCTGGCCGCTGGCGGCATCAATCTCAAACAGACCCACGCTTACGAAGCTCTTGCCCGGACACTTGGCTATGCGAACTGGAACACGCTGCAAGCGCTGCTGAACGAGACGGCTTCACCAGGGGCCGCGGCGAGCTCGACCCTGGCCGATCAGCAAGCCGCACCCGCAGACGAACCGCCGCCGGCGCAAGCCGTGCGAAAGCCTGAAAAGATGGAGCAAAGGCTGAGACTGTCCGGCGGTCTGGAGCAGGCGCTGCACAGGGCCATTGGCCTGGCCTCCGCGCGCCATCATGAATACGCCGCGCTGGAGCATCTGCTGCTGTCGCTGACCGAAGAGCAGGATGCCGCGGGGGCCTTGCAGGCCTGCGGCGTGGACCTGGAGCGACTTCGCAGCGAGCTGACCGCGTATGTCGATGGCAGTCTCGACCAGCTGGTTGGTGCTACGCCGGGCGGCGCCAAGCCCACCACCGGGTTTCAGCGTGTGGTGCAGCGCGCCGTCCTGCATGTGCAGGGCATGGGCGGCGGCGAAGTCACCGGCGCCCGTGTGCTGGTCGCCTTCTTCACCGAGAGCGAGAGCCGTGCGGTCCAGCTCCTGCAGTCGCAGGGTTTGAACCGCGCCGATGTGGTGGATTATCTCGCTCATGGCAAACCGTTGGGCGGTGGTCCGTCGGCTTAGGCCCGGCGCGCAGGTTCATCGGCTGAGGGCAATGATCGCTTCTGACGCCAAGCGGACATGTCCGCTTTTGGCCCAAAGCGGACATAGCCGCCGGACAATCATAAGTTCCCGTCGTCCTTTAAGGATTGGGAAAGCGCGGTGTCATGGGATAGCTCGCCCGGTTTGGCGGATCGAGCTTTTGCCCGGTCTGCAGGAAATAATGCCGAGCGATCTCTTGGAAATAGTCGCTGTCCATAAAGTAGTCCGAGAGCGTAGGCGCGAACGCCAGTTGCGCCCTCGGACCGACGTAGAGCAAGGCGTCGAAGTGTGTCTCGGCCTGCGCCCAGAATGTGGCAGCCTGCTGTTTTTCCACATCGCTCAAGCCTGGCGGAAAAGTGAGGCCATTCGGCGGGGCCTGGTTGCAGCGGAGCAAATTGTCAGCCATGGCGCTGCCGCTCAGTGGCGTGACCAAAGCCGGTACCGCCCAGGCGCTGCTGACCCTGCTTTCGAAGTCTTCTATGCATGTCCTGTCGCCAGCCCCTGTATAAAACCGCACGGTGAAAAGCGCGCCGGGATGGCCCTGGTCGATCCGCGCCCGAAGTGTATTCGTACCCCAGTCCAGATCTTCCAGCTTTTTGCCCAGCTCGCCCGGCATAAGCGGCCAAAAATGCCCGGCGCCATAAATCACTAGAGCCTTTTTTCCGTGTCCCAGAATCTGGCGCTCGATAAGTTCTGCGGCATGACTGTCGCGCAGGCGCACGACTTTCACCCAATCGGCATGGGTCTTGATTTGTGACCAGTCGATAGGCGGTTCGCCCAGCCAGACATGGATGCGATCCTGCGGCGGCAAGGTGAGATTCACCTCGCGCACCTGGTAGTAGAATAGTTGATACCCCATGGAGGGTACGACACCGATCCAGCCCACGGTGTCGGTCCACACTTTGCGCAGTTCCTGATAGGGCACATCCTCACCCGCGACATATCGATCAATGATGTCCTGGTGTGCCGCCCCGCCGAATTCCACCACGACGTTGCCGACATCGCGCGCAAAGCGCGGATCGCGGATCAGCGCAGTGTAGAAGTCGATCTCCTGAGCCCTTCGGTGCGTTTCACCAAGTCCCACCAGCGGATGGGTCTGGAAAGCCTCGAAGATGCCATCGAAGCCCGGACGGACGACGGGAGAAGGCTGGCCGAAGCTGGGCGTGGCAATTAGTAAGAGTGCAAATGCCAGAAACAAGGCGCGCATATATTGAACTTCCCCATTCAGGTATTTGCCCACAGACTGGGGAGTTCTAGAACTAGCCGCGGATGGACGCTAGCCAATGCGATGGCCGCTTTTGGCGCCAAGCGGACATGTTCAGTCACAGCAAGATCGGCAGCGACATCTGGTAATTTTCGGCTGAGCCGCTCCCGATCATTCCCGAAATCAAACGGCTTGACCCAGGCATGGCGCAATCCAAAGGGCTAGGGGGTAGCAGCCGATCCCGATCCCACGTCCGGAGGCGGTGTCGTGCCGGGGCCATTGTGCCAGCGATGGCCGCTGCGGTTGGACTTCCATTCCGCGATACAACCAGACAGCAGCAGCGCAGCGAGGAAAAGAGAGACAACCTTTCTCATGGTGTGACCTCTAAAGGTGCCGTTCGAAAATAATCCTACAATCCTAAGTCAAACTGCACCAGTGCTGGCAAGGAATACTGTGGCACTATGAGGAAGTGACTGTACCTGAGCGCCGTCATTTCTACCGCCGCCGTCGCCTTGGCGGTATGCGCTCGGTATTGAGGCTGGGAGCTGGTTATCAGGTCTTCCCTCTCAGCAATCGTAGCGGACGGCCTTCTGGCCTAGTTCTCTAAAAATCGTCTTAGCCCTCATGCCTAAAGGCCCCAACGTCAAAGCGGAAGGCCAACGCAACGCCGTCCTGGCGATGTCCGCTTAGCGCCATAAGCGGACAGGGCAAGCGCGACGAGTTTTGCACTTGATGCTAGGGCCTGGTGGTAGTCTCAACACCTTGAAAAGTGGTGCTCCCAACATAAGGACCCAGTATGGATGAATAGTTGCTCCACGGCTGATGGCGGAGAGCATAGTCAAGCTCCCTCCAATAACTGTTGAAGGCGCACATCCACGCCGGCTGGCGGAAGCGATCACCGAAGCCAGGGGGTGGATTACGACATGTTATTGCATTAGCTCCCTCCGCCTCTGGGAAAAGGTGGGACGTGTGCGCAGCTTTTGCGAGGTCAGCGCCAGTCGCCTGCAGGTTTTGCAAAATGTCTTTTTGCACACACAGTTGCTTCCGCCGTGTCTTGACCACTTCCTGGGACAACGTATCCAACTGTGACGGCGCGCATATGATTGGTGAAAGGGTTGAGTTCTTCGACGTGGAATTAGGCTGGCTGTCTACAACGGACTCATGATTGGCTGTTTCCGCCGATGCCCAAATGCCATTGCCTGAGCTGAGAAATATCAAGGTAAAAACCAGGGATCGCATGAGCGTCTCCACTGATGGCCGGGCTCCCGGCATTATAGCCAGAATGCCGGCCTGGGAAAATGCCTACATCCGCTATCGGCAGAGAGGATCGGGATAACGTCCGCTTCTGGCGCAAAGCGGACATGAGGGCTTTGGCTCCAAGGGGATGTTCCCCGGCCGATCGTGGCCTAACGCCGCTGCAGAAGAATCCGCGCGACACGAGCCTCATGGCTCGTAGGGCTGGTTGGTGGCGGGGTTGCGGTCGACCGTGTTGATGTCCAGCGGCTTTTTGGTCATCAGGCGATAGCGGCGGTCCATCTCGCGGCGATAGTCGCGGTCCAGATAAAGGTCCGGGCTGGCGGGCGAACGGCGCAAACTCTCTTTCGGGCCCAGATAGAGCAGGGCATCGCCGTTCAGCGCGAAATTGGTTTCCAGGACATCGTTCAGCAACCGGTTTTTCTCCGCGGCGGTGCGCGCCGTGATGCCGGCGGGATCGGTGGCGTGGCAGCCCGGCTGGCGGATGCGCGCCTCCAGCGCCGTGCCCTTCACCGGCGTTGCCAGATGCGGCACCTCCCAGCCCAGCGATTTCTCAAAGCGCGCCGCGCACGCCGCTTCGTGATAGCCGCTATAGGGCGTGATGACGAAAAAGGCGCCCGGATACTTGGTTTCCACGATGCTGCGCAGATTGTCCGGCGCGTCGTTCAGGTGCCCGTTGCCATAGATCACCAGCGCTTTCTGCCTTTTGGCCAGAATAGCCCCGATCACGGCGGCGGGATGGGTGTCGCGCGCGCCCATGATGTCGTGCCATTGCCGGAAAGTCGTGACCCTGGACCAGTCGATCGGCGGCTCGCCCAGCCAGATCTTGATGCGCCGGTTGGGCGGCAGGGTGCTGTTGACCGCGCGGATCACGGCATAGACGTTGATCTGGCCCAGATAGACGGTGGTGGGCACCAGGCCCACCACTTCGCTCCAGACCTTGCGTAATTCCGTGTACGGAATATCTGCGCCGTTGACGTAGCGGTCCACGACGGCCTGCCGGGAGGCGCCGCCGAACTCGACCACCACATTGCCGACATCGCGGGCAAAGCGCGGATCGCGCAGCAGGGCGGCATACAGGTCTTCCTCCTGCGCCAGGCCGTGAACATCGCTGAGGGCCACCAGGGGGCGATACTTGAAGCCCGCGAAGATGCCGTCCAACACCTTGCGCATGGCGGGGGTGAGGGCAACCGGTTTGGCGCTGGGCTGGGCGATGGCGGGGGGTGCGGCCAGCGCGGCGGCCAACAGTGCGGCGAACAGCAATTTCGGGTGTCGCATGACGGCCCCCAGGATGGCGAAGGGTAGCGGACAAATGGATGGCCGGGTCAAGCCCGGCCGGTGTCGCATGCGCTCCGCCTGGAGGGTCAAGTCAAGAGGGGGGCGCGCTTCCTGCAGCGCTTTGCAGATTGCCGGGTTCGGGCCTGAAGCGACTTCCTGCAGGCGCCCGAGCTCGTCAGGGGTGCTGCGTCAGGGCGGACAATCTGCAGCGTTGCGGCAAACCCCGCGCATTCATGAAATCGTATCGCTGCGAAGCTTGAATCGTTGTCTTGCCCTCATCGGAAAGGTCTAATCCCCCGGCGCACCCTACAGGAGCTTTGCACCATGCGCTTGTTCGCAATGACAATGATTGTTCTTGCCTTTGCCCTGAGCGTTGCAAGCGCCCAGCAAGTCAACGATCCCGACGCCGATGTCAGTGTCGCCCGTCCGGCCTTCCCGCAAAAAGACGGCCCGGTGATCGCCATCGATTCCGGCCATAACAATTTTCACACGATCAATGGCCGCTATCAGCCGTTTGCATCGGTGCTGCGCAATGACGGCTTCCGGGTCGTGGATTCCCATTCTGCTTTCACCGGCGACAGTCTTTCCGCCTTCAGGGTGCTGGTGATTTCCAACGCGCTTCCCGCCGCGCTGGTGAAAGACTGGGCATTGCCCGCCACCTCTGCCTTCTCGCCGGCGGAGATCGAGGCGCTCAAGGCCTGGGTGACGGAAGGCGGTTCGCTGCTGTTGATCGCCGACCACCGCCCCTTTGCCGGAAGTGCCCGCGACCTGGCAACGGCGTTCGGCTTCCGCTTCGTGGATGGGGTGGTGGAACGCGATCCGATGGGCCAACGGGATATTTTCACTCTGGCCGACGGAAGCCTGCGTAAGGATGTGGTCACGGACGGACGGGATGCGGAGAGCGCGGTGACGTCCCTGCAAACCTTCACCGGCTCCGCCTTCCAGGCGCCGCCGGCCGCCCGTCCCATCATCGTGCTGCCCGCCGGTTATAAGAGCCACGAATGCCTGTTGCCCTGCCGGGGCACTGTCGCGGAATCCGATGTCGGCGGCTATTTGCAGGGCGCCGTGATGCCGCTGGGCAAGGGACGCATTGCCGTGTTCGGCGAGGCGGCGATGTTCTCCGCCCAGGTCTTCAAGGGCTCCCATCCGCTCTTTCGCGGCGGCTTCAACGCCAAGGGCGCGGAACAGAACAAGCAGTTCATCGTCAATCTGGCAGAATGGCTGGCGGGAATATTGCCGCAATAGCGGACAGCCCCGACGACTCGTTCGTCGTCCGAATGACCTCAGGGGGCGCCGTTTTTGTCAGTTACGAGCGTTTTTGTCATGAGAAGGCGTATCTCGTCGCGTTGTATCCCCAGCGATGCGCCATCCGGCATTCTATAGAGCGCGCGCAGGTAGGCGAGGTCCCCGTCGGTAACGCGTTTCGGGACCGAAGCACAGTCTGGGGCCAGCATGTTCGAAATGCTGGGCAGCTTCTGGCAGGTGTCAAGCGAAGCGGGCTGCGAGAGCGCCAGCAAGGTGATGTAATCGGCCAGCGAACCGATTTCATAGTCGGCGAGCTTGCCGGGCTGTGCCACGATCAGGACGTTGTAGAAACCGCTGGTCAGGCCATTGTTCATGCGTGAGCCGCTGGAGTGGACGATTTTCGCGCAGGGGGCCAGCTCTCCCCTCAGGGAGTGCATTCCCATGCTGATTGCCTCGTCATTGGCCGTTAGCGTGTCTGGCTGGGCGGTTGTGACGAGGTCATTGCCACACGACGGATTGTCCACCTGCTGAACGCCATCGATGTCTTGGGAGGCGGTTGTATACCAGGCTTGAAGGGGGTGGGTCACCTTTGCCAGCTGATCCGCCTCTGCGGTACTGTCGTAATATCCGAGATATTCCGGTTCGTTCTTGCGAACACCGTCCAACAGCGCTTGGGGGGCGGTTGTGAAAACCACTTCAAGATTTGGCCGGCATGCGGCGTCGGTATTCAAGCGTGCGCCGACGGAAGTTGCGATTTCGCGTATCCGCTGGGTGATATAATTGGCATAGGTGCCTTTCAATCCGGTCGTCTGCGGGCAGATCCTGGATGTCCAGCGGGCCATCTTGCCGAGAAAGCGGGTAGGGGCTGTTCGCGCATCGACGAAGCTTTTGATCGTCTCCTCGGAGGGTTTGACGCCAAGAACAGTGACGCTTTCTACTGGCAGG
>Ga0134125_10007802_pt1 | contig 12064 bp, 9 predicted proteins | sample KB31751_FD_96464 | JGI IMG/M metagenome (GOLD analysis project Ga0134125, IMG submission 96464) | Terrestrial soil microbial communities with excess Nitrogen fertilizer from Kellogg Biological Station, Michigan, USA - KB3-175-1 | ecosystem: Environmental > Terrestrial > Soil > Unclassified ... | reverse complement strand
GTGGTCGCCATCAACTCCTTGAAGCTCTTGGCGTAACCCTCGCCGAGCAGATAGCACGGGCGCTGCCAGCCGAACACGTTGCGGGTCGGATTGCCCCACGGCGTGCAGTGATATTCCTGGTTGCCGGCGAGGAAATCGAAGAACAGGGACGACTGGCTGAAGCGCCACTTCTTGCCTTTGCCGAGCCGGAAGACGCTGCGGAACAGTTCCTTGGTTTTTTGCCGCGACAGGAAATGCTCTTGGTCGGGCGCGCGCTCATAGGCATAGCCTGGCGAAATGGTCACGCCGTCGACGCCGAGTTCGTCGGTCGCATAATCGAGGAAACCGGCGATCCGCTCCGGCTTCATGCCGTCGAAGATCGTCGCGTTAACATTGACCTGGAAGCCTTTGGATTTTGCTAATTTTACCGCCGCAACGGCGCGCTTGAACACGCCCTTCTGACTGACCGCGTGATCGTGCTCCTCCTCGAGTCCATCGAGATGAACGGAAAAGGTGAGGAACGGCGACGGCTTGAACAGGTCGAGTTTTTTCTCGAGCAGCAGCGCGTTGGTGCAGAGATAGACGAATTTCTTGCGGGCGATGATGCCCTCGACGATCTCCTTGATCTCGCGGTGGAGCAACGGCTCGCCGCCGGGAATCGATACTACCGGCGCACCGCACTCATCCACCGCTTCGAGACATTCGGCGACCGAGAGGCGCCTGTTCAGGATGGCGTCGGGGTAATCGATCTTGCCGCAGCCGGCGCAGGCGAGGTTGCAACGGAACAGCGGCTCCAGCATCAGGACAAGCGGATAGCGCTCGATGCCCGTAAGGCGCTGTTTCATCACATACGCGCCGACGCGCATAACCTGGTGGAGAGGAACGCCCACTTCTTCGTGCTCCGATCGGTTCAGGCGAAAATAGGGAGGGGGTCAGGCATCCGCAAGCTCGGCGGGCATGCGGAACCGCACGTTTTCCGTAATGCCGGGCAGCGGCTCGAGATCGACGGGCCCGAACTGGCGCAATCGCTCGATCAGCTGCTGCACCAGTTCCTCGGGCGCCGAGGCGCCCGCCGTGATGCCGACCGTGCGAACGCCGTCGAGCCATGACGGATCGAGCGCATCGGCATCGGCGATCAGGTAGGAGGCGATGCCCTGTTCTGCGGCGATTTCGCGCAGGCGGTTGGAGTTGGAGCTGTTGGCGGCGCCGACCACCAGCACCATGTCCGCCATCAGCGCCAGTTCACGCACCGCCCGCTGGCGGTTCTGCGTGGCATAGCAGATGTCCTTGGTGTCCGGCCCGACAATGCCGGGAAAGCGGGCGCGCAGTGCCTCGATCACCGCGCGGGTGTCGTCGACGCTGAGCGTGGTCTGGGTGATGTAAGCGAGACGCGCCGGGTTCGCGACCTCGAGCGTCGCGACTTCGGCGGCGGTGGAGATCAGGTAAACCTTGCCGTTGATCCGGCCCATCGTGCCTTCGATCTCGGGATGGCCTTCATGGCCGACCAGGATGATTTCGCGGTCCTGGTTGGCATAGCGCTGACCTTCGTTATGGACCTTTGAAACCAGCGGACAGGTGGCGTCGATAACCGGCAGGTCGCGGCTGGCGGCTTCGTCCTCGACCGCGCTCGATACCCCGTGAGCGCTGAAAATCGTGACGCTGCCCGGTGGAATGACGGCGAGATCGTCCACGAACACGGCACCTTTGGCGCGCAGCCGCTCGACGACATGCCGGTTGTGCACGATTTCGTGTCGGACATAGATCGGCGGCCCGTATTTCTCGATCGCCCGTTCGACGATCTCGATGGCGCGCTCCACGCCCGCGCAAAACCCCCGGGGTTGAGCCAGAATCACCCGCATCGACACATCTCCACTATATCTTTGCCATTATACACCGAGAGAGAGGGTTGCGGCCACATGCCGCCTACCATCCGATTGGTTCCGCCGCGAAACCGGACTATACCGCAACGTGTACCGGCGACATGCCGGAGGATTTATCGAAGGCTCGGGTAGACATGAACCGGCCGCTCCCCATATGGGGTGCACATTGAAGAGGCGGGAAGGGGTAGGGACGATGATTTCCCGACGTCGGGTATTTCAGTTCGGTATCGCCGCCGGCGCGATCGGCGCGATGGGTATCCACTTCGCCGCCGCCGCAACGCCCGACCAGGCGGTCGCTACCGTGCGCACGTTTTACGACCATCTCACCGCGACCATGAAAGATGGGCCCCGCCTCGGTTTCACCGGGCGGCGCGACCGGCTTGCGCCGGCGATCCAGCGCGCATTCGACCTGCCGCGCATGACCCAGCTTGCCGTCGGGCCGCGCTGGCGCTCGATGAGCGAACAGCAGCATGCTGCGCTGATCGCGGCGTTCGGCGCTTACAGCGCCGCGACCTACGCCAGCCGCTTTTCGCACGATTCGGGCGACCGTTTCGACGTCAGCCCCGCCGTCACCGCGAGCCAGGATGGCGACACCATCGTCCATACCAAGCTGGTGCGGAGCAGCGACGAGCCGGTTCAACTCGACTATCTGATGAAACAGGGTGCGGGCGGCTGGAAGATCGAGGATGTCTATCTCAGCGGCACGATCAGCGAACTCGCGACCCGCCGTTCGGAATTCACGGCGGTGTTGAATCGCGGTGGCCCGGAGGCGCTGGTCGAGGCGCTGCGCAAGAAAGCGGCGGGCGGCAACGGCTGATTAAGCCGGCGCCTTATCCTATTTGGCGGCGGATTGAGCCTTCGGCGTATCCGGCTCGCCGAGCGATTCCAGTTTCGGATACGGACCCGGCTCGCCGTGGCGGAGCTGGATATCGCGACGCTGGCGCGACAAGCTGCGGACCTCGGCATAGAAATCGATCGCGTTTTTCTCGAGTTCGTCGAGCGTGTCGAGTTGCTGCGACCGTCCATCGACGACATCGACGCCCCAGCGCGTGAATGCGGCCCAGCGCAGGCCGCCCGCGTTCCAGAACGCATAACCGACCGGATCGGCATAAGAATCGACGCCATAACCGATGGCGTCACGCGGATTGGTAGGCCCAAGCAGCGGCAGGAAAAGATAAGGGCCCGACGGGAAGCCCCAGACATAGAGGGTCTGGCCGAAATCGCCGTCCTGTTTCGGCAGGCCGGCGCCGGTCGCCCAATCGAAAATACCGGCAAGGCCGAACGTGCTGTTCAGCAAGAAACGGCCGAGCGTGACGTCGGCGCGATGAAATTCGCCCTGGAGCAGATTGTTCGCGAACACGATCGGCTCGTTCATGTTGTCGAGGACATGACGCACCGAACGGCGGCCAGGCTCCGGCACCACGGCGACGTAAACCTGCGCCGCTGGTTTCAGCAAGATATGGTCGAGGAACATGTCGAAATCGAAGAACACCCGGTTCATCGATTCGAGCGGATCGTTGAGGTCCTCCTGATCGGCGGCGGCGCTGCAAGCCGTCGCGGACAGGGCCATCGCGGCGGCAAATAACATAGCGAGTATGTAGCGCTTCAAATGGGGCATCCTCAAAACCGCATCCGTCCCTATGTTACCAGCAAATGGTTGACAATGAAGCCGCCGAAATGCAACAGCAATCTTGAAGGTTGGATTAACAAAGCCCCAGCCGCAAGACCAAGAATCGTGGCGGGCGGAGATGGGAGAGGCCAGCCGGACCCGATATGACGGACTCGTTCGTCATGTTGCTGACCAATGCGCTGCTCGCCTGCGCGGCGGCGGGAACCCTCTGTTTGCTTGCGACCGTAGTGGCTGTCCGGCATTTCGCGCGCCGGAACACGCCATCCGGCGGTGACCGGCCGCCGGTCTCCGTTCTGAAGCCACTTTGCGGCGACGAGCCCGCGCTTTACGAGAATTTGCGCTCCTTCTGCCGGCAGCGTTATGCCGCCTGCCAGCTGGTTTTCGGGGTCCAGAACCCCCGGGACCCCGCGATTCTCGTTGTCGAGCGCCTGCGCGCCGAATTTCCCCGGCTCGAGATCGAGCTGGTGATTTCGCCCGAACGCCCGGCGGGCGGCAACGGCAAGGTCGCGAATCTGGCGGGGATGCTGCCCACCGCGCGCCACGCCATCCTGGTCATGGCCGATGCCGACATTCGGGTGGGTCCCGACTATCTCGCCAAGCTGGTGGCGGCGTTGCAGGAACCGAATGTCGGCCTCGTCACCTGCCTTTACCGCGGCCGGCCGGCCGGCGGATTCTGGTCGCGCCTCGCCGCGCTTCATATCGATCAGGGATTCCTGCCCCAGGCCCTGCTTGGCGACGCGGTCGGGATCGGCGATGGCTGTTTCGGCGCGACCATAGCGATGCACCGCGCCACGCTCGAGGCGGCGGGCGGGTTTTCCGCGATCGTCGGCCGGCTGGCGGACGATCATGCACTGGGCGAGGCGGTGCGGGCGCTCGGTAAGCGCGTCTATCTGGCGCCGTTCCTCGTCGATCACGTCGTCTCGGAAACCAATCCTGGCGATCTGCTGGTGCGCGAGCGGCGCTGGGCGCTGACCATCCGCAGCCTGGCGCCGACCGGATTTCTCGGCACTTTCGTCACGCACCCGCTGGCGTTCGCGGTGCTCGCCAATATCTTGTCCGAGTGCCGCGCCTCGGCGGCCGCGATGCTGATCTGCACCGTCATCTGCCGTTTCGCCTCGGCCTGGGCCACCAACGCGCTACTGGGCACGCCGTCATCGTCGCTGTGGCTGTTGCCGCTGCGGGACGGACTGTCGTTCTGGGTGTTCGTGACCAGCTTCCTGACCCGCACCGTGGCGTGGCGTGGCCAGCGCCTGCGCGTCACCCGCCGCGGCCTGATCCACGGCGGGCGATAGCGGTTCCTAGCCTCGCTCGTTAGGGGCCGGCGGTGCGCGAAATGTCGCCAGCAGCGCCGGGAGCACGAAGAAGGTGCAGATCAGCGTGTAAAGCAGGGCCAGCATCAGGAGCCGGCCCATCTCTGACGTGCCGGGATGCGGCGAGAGCGCGAGGCTGCCGAACGCGGTGCCGGTGGTCAGCGCGCTGAACAGGATGGCGCGCGCGGTGCTGGAGCCGAGCAGTTCGCGCTGGCCGTCGCGCCAGCGCATCACGAAATAAATATCGAACGCGACCCCGATCCCGAGCAGCAGGGGCAGGGCGATGATGTTTGCGAAATTGAGCGGCAATCCCGCGAGCACGCTGGTGCCGAGCGTCAGCAATCCCGCCAGCAGGAGCGGCGTCAGAACCAGCAGCACGTCGTCGAGCCGGCGCAGGATCAGAATCAGCAGCAGCGCGATCGCGGCGATCGCGACGATTGCCGCGGTGACGAAGGCGCGCATCACGGTGCGCGCCGATTCCTGAATCGAAATCGGCGAGCCGGTCGCGCTCGGCGCGACGCGCCGGACCGCCGAGGCGAACTGGCGCAACGCGTTGTTATCGCGTGCGTCGCCGGCGGGATAGACTTCGATACGGGCGCGGCCATCCGCCGTCACCCAGTCGCTCTTGAGATCGGCGGGAAGCGTCTCATAGGTCACTGGTTGGGCGCTCAGCGCCAGCCGTATCTCCGTCAGCCGCCGGCCGATGCCGGCGGAGAGATTGCCTTCGAGGCGCGGCAGTACGCCGACGCCGCGGTTCACCACGCGATCCAGATCGAGCGCGAGACGCTGCGCCGCCATCTCGCCCTTGGCGCCGACCGCGGTGATGTCGTCGCGCGTTTTCGCGATGGTGGCGAGCATCTCGGCCGGCGTCGGGCTGGGCTTCACGGTCGCGGGCGACAGCGTCGGCCCCAGCAATTGCCGAGCATCGGCGATGGCCGCCAGCTTGTCGGTCTGGTCCGTCGGCACGAAGTTCATGATGCTGACGGTGCGCGCGACCTGGGGAAGTTCCTCGATCTTCGACGAGAGCTGCACGGCGGCCTGAGGCGACGCCGTCATCACGTCGATCGTGTAAGGCGTCGTGTCGGGGTCGCCCATCAGATCGGTCAGCGTCGAGACCGCCTCCTCGTGCGGGCTCTGGAGATGCAGCGGGTTGAAATCGAAATCCAGCTTCGGCAGCAGCAGCGCCGCGCCGATGGCGACGATGCCGGCGGCCGCCAGCACCCAGTGACGGCGCGCCACCAGGAAGCGGCCGACCGGCACGGCGTGCGCGAAGCCGACGGGGCGCTGCTCGCCCTGGGGCCGCAACAGCGAGAGCAGCGCCGGCAGCAGGGTGAGATTGAGCACCAGCGCGATCGCCATGCCGAAACCCGCGATCAGGCCGAGATCGGCGACGCCGGTATAATCGGTGGGTACGAACGAGAAGAACCCCACCGCGGTGGCGGCGGCGGCGATGGCGAGCGCGCGCCCGATGCCGCGCGCCGTGCGGCGCAGCGCGACCGAAAAATCGTCGAGCCGGTAACGCTCGTCGCGATAGCGCAGGCAGAACTGGATTCCGAAATCGACGGCGATGCCGACGAACAGCACGGCGAACGCGACCGAAATCGGGTTGAGCGCGCCGACCGCCACGATGGCGAAATCGGCGCAGGCGATCAGTCCCACGAGCAGCGTCGCGACAATCGCGAGCACGATGCGCCCCGAACGCAGGCCGAGAAACAGCCACAACAGCAGAAGGCCGAGCGACAACGCGCTCGACACGCCGGCGCCGCGCGACAATGTCTTGAACTCGGCATCGGACAGCGCGACGGGCCCGGTGACACGGACGCGCACGCCGCGGTCCAACGTCAGGCCGAGTTGCTTCGCCGCGTGATGGACCGCCCTGGTCGCCTTGGCGCCGGGGGTCAGCTTGGCATAATCGAGGATCGGCTTGGTCAGGATAAAGCGCCGCAATTCGCGCGGCCGCGGCTCCCGCCCGCTCAACAGGCGCTGCCATGACAGCGGTGCGTAACGGTCATTGAGCGATGCCTCGGTGGCGTCTGCAACCGCGTTGAACGTGGCGGTGAGCGCGCTCGGCTGGGTCTCGCCGTGAATGACGCCCTGCGCCGCGAGATCGAGCGCGTCGAACACGCCGCGCAGGCTTGGGTCAGCTGCCAGCGTGCCGAGCAGGGGCTGGGCCGCGATGATCTGTCCCGTCACCCGCTCGATCGACTGCTTCGACAGGAACAACAGCCCTTCGCGCTCGAAGAATTCGCCGGAAGCGGCGCGGCGCACCGATTTGAACGTATCGGTTTTCTTGGCGAGGTATTCGGCCAGCTCGGCGCTGGCATCCTCGGCGCGATCGGGCGTATCGCCGTCAACGACGACGACCAGAAGATCGACATTCTGCGGAAATGCCCGTTCCATCTCGGCTTCGCGCTGCCGCCACTGGAGATCCGGCGACATCAGCTTGTCGATATCGGTGTCGATCTTGATGTTCTGCGCCGCGAAAATCGCGCCGATCACGGTCAGAACCAGCATGCCGATCGTGATCCAAGCCGCGCGGCGGCGGCTGAAATCGACCACCTCGCCGATGACGTTGGCTAGGTTGCCGGTCCGGCCCTTCGCGGCGAATGGCAGGCGATTGAGCCAGGCACGAATCATCGGCAGGGATACATCAGGGCAGGAAAAGCCATGTCAAACGAACCGATCTTTTCGTCCGGGTGCCTGGCCGGCGCGTCGCGCGGAACGCGGACGCCGAAAAGCCGGCGCCGGGATCACGTTTCTCGACAGAACAAGGCGAAATGAAGGCGTCGTTACAGCAATTAATATCCGTTATCGGGGTGTGACGGGGTATCGCGCAAGATAAAAGCGCAACCGCCTCAACCGCCGCGTTCGGGCGGGATGACCAGAATGGTGGGAACCTTCGGCAGCATCGCGCGCGACAGCGTGACATTCGGACTCTCGACTTTACGGATCGGATATTGGCCGGCGATCAGGTTCAGGAAATGTTCGAGAACGCGCGGCGAGAAGAAATGCATCGGAATTGTCAGCGGCGCCTTGATCTGCCGTAGCACCTCGAGCATGTCGTGCTGACCGAGCGTGTAGGCGCCGTCGACGGGGGCGATCAGCACGTCGATTTCGCCCAGCTCGGCGAGATGCTCGGGCGCGAGCGTGTGATGCAGATGGCTGAGATGCGCGACGCAGAGATCGGCGATCTCGAACACGAAAATCGAGTTGCCGCCATATTCCGTGCCGCCGTCCCAGTCGCGGATATTGGTGGCGACGTTGCGGATCTGCACGTCGCCGAAATGCTCGCGATAATGCGGAATGCCCGTTCCCGTGTTCCAGCCGCGCAGGATCAGTTTGATCCCGGGATCGGGGTCGAGACTGTAATGCGTCGGATGGGCGTGGTTCATCGTCGCGACGTCGGGTGTGAAGTCGGGACGGATATAGTCGTTGTAGTCGGTGACGATGCTGACTCCGCCGGGGCTTCGCAGCACGAAACTGGCATGGCCGAGAAAGGTAAGATCGAGCGTGCCGGGCGCGGTCGCGGCCGCCAGTTCCAGCGTCGCCGGGCGGGACGCGACCGCCGGCGAACAGCCCGCGGCCAGGGCAGGCGCGGCGCGCGCCACGAGAACGATCAGGGCGAGCAGCCGAACGGTCTTAGCGGCCGCCTTCATCGACCAGCCTGGCATGGCCGTGCAGCCGTCGGGCCAGATTGGCGACGATATCGGAGACGGCGCCGGCTCGCGCCAGCGGCAGCCTTCCTCCCAGCAAGGTAAAATCGCCGCCGCGCTCGCCATGCGACGCCGATTTGACGATGGTGTAGAGCGCGCCTTCGTTGCTGTTGCGAAACACCGCGAACGACGCCTTGCCGTCCTGAAGCCCGATGGCATAGTCGCGCCACTGGCCGCGCATGACCTGACGGCTGTACAGGGACAGAAGCTGATTAAGCTCGCTCCGGCTAAAAAAGGTCGGCCGGGCCTTACGTCTGGCGTCGCTGAGGCGGACGATTCCTGCCATCGGATGCATGGTTTCCCGGCTCCCTTGCCCCCGTTTGATCCGAGTTTAAGTCTGCCGGGGGTGCGGCGGCAAGGCGTCCTCGGGCGCCGCAAGTTTATCTCGCTCCGGCGCAAACTCTATGGTAGCCAACGGCTTGCGGCGCGGACTTCGCGGAGTATCGAGTGAGCGACATCTTCAAGGAAATCGACGAGGAGCTAAGGCGCGAGAATTTCGCTAAGCTGTGGGCGCGCTATGGCTATTACGTCGTCGGTTTCGTCGTCGCCATCGCTATTATCGCGGGCGTCGCGGTGACGTGGCGCCAGTACCAGGCGCGCCAACGCGCCGATGAGGGCGAACGCTATCAGGTCGCCCTCGACCTTATGCACCAGAATAAGCTCAAGGAAGCCACCAACGCCTTCGCCACGCTGGCACAGAGCGGCGCGCAGCGCGCGGTGCTGGCGCGGTTCGAGGAAGCCGCGATCATGGTGCGCGCCGGCGATCTCGCGGGCGCGAATGCGCGCTATGAAGCGATCGCGGCCGACGCCTCGGTCGACCCTCAATTCCGCGACCTCGCCGTGATCCTCGGAGCGCAATACGGGCTGGCGAAGTCCGATCCGAAACAGATCGTTCAGCGGCTTCAGCCGCTGGTCGACGGCGCGGGGCCGTGGCGGCCGAGCGCGCTCGAATTGACGGCGCTCGCCCAACTCAAGGCCGGTGACCGGAAAGCCGCTCATACCGCGTACCAGCGTCTCGCCGACGATCTCTCGGCGCCGCAAGGCATGCGCACCCGCGCCGCGGAAATGGTGGCGGCGCTGGCAACATCGCCATAACCCCGTCCGGAGGTCGTCGGCTGTGAAGCGAAGCGCGGTTCTTTTGCTGATATTGCTCGCGTCGGCTTTGTCCGGCTGCAACGGCGGTATATCCGATACGATGGGCGATTGGACGGATTCGATTTTCGGACGGGCGGACAAGACGCCATTGCCCGGAAAGCGCATCGACGTGCTGTCCACCGGCAAGGAAGTCGAGCCCGATCCCGCGCTCAAGAACCAGGTAGTGAAGCTGCCGCGGCCCGCGCCCAATAGCGAGTGGCCGGATTCGGGCGGGTTCCCGGATCACGCGATGCAGCATCTCGTGCTGTCGGGCCGTTTGCAGGAAATCTGGAGCACCGATGTCGGCGAAGGCGCGTCGCGCTATACGCGCATCACTGCTCAACCCGTGGTCGCCAACGGCAAGATTTTCGGCCTCGACGGTGAAGACGTCGTGTTCGCGCTCGATGCCCGCAATGGCAACCGCGTGTGGCGCGCCCACACCAAGCCGAACGAGGACGCCGACGACGCTTTCGGCGGCGGCGTCGCGTTTTTTAACAATCGCCTCTTTGTCACGACCGGCTACGGCTTCGTCTATGCGTTCGACGCCAACACCGGAAAGATGATCTGGAAACACGCCACCGAGATTCCGTTCCACGGTCCGCCGACCGTGATCGACAGCCGCGTGCTGGCGGTGAACGTCAACAACCAGCTCATCGCGCTCGACGCCGCCGACGGCCACCAGATCTGGACGCATACCGGCCTGCCGGAAGGCGCGGACATTCTCGGGACGCCGGCGCCGGCGGTGCAGGGCGATACCGTGGTGGTCGCCTATTCGTCGGGCGAGCTTTACGCGCTTCGGCTCGAGAACGGCCATGCCGAGTGGACCGACAATCTCGCCACCTCGCAGGCAATGGGCGCGCTCAGCTCGCTCGCGGATATTCACGGCCGTCCGGTGATCGACCGCGGCCGCGTCTTTGCCGTGAGTCATAGCGGCCGTATGGTCGCCATCGACCTGCGCACCGGCGACCGCGTCTGGGAACAGGATATCGGCGGCACGCAAGGCCCCTGGGTCGCGGGCGATTATGTCTACGTCCTCAGCAACGACGTTACGCTGCTGTGCATGACATGGAAGGACGGGCGGGTGCGCTGGAGCACGCCGCTGCCCAGATTCGAGCACCCGGAAAAGAAACGCGACCCAATCAAATGGGTCGGCCCGATCCTGGCCGGCGACCGGCTGATCGTGATCTCGTCGACCGGCGTGGCGTTCTCCGTCTCGCCCTATACCGGCAAGCCCATCGGCACCACCGACTTTCCCGACGGCGTGTTCGTCGATCCGGTGGTCGCGAACAACACGCTTTACGTTCTCACCGACAATGCGCGTCTGATCGCGCTTCAGTGACACGATGCCGCCATGCCGTTCACCGTCGCCATTGTCGGCCGGCCCAACGTCGGTAAATCGACGTTATTCAACCGGCTGATCGGCCGCGCACTCGCGCTGGTCGATGACGTGCCGGGCTCGACCCGCGACCGGCGCGAAGGCGATGCAAAACTCGGCGATCTCACCTTCCGCGTCATCGACACGGCCGGACTCGACGCCGCCGAGCCGGGAACGGTCGAAGAAAAGATGCAACATCAGACCGCGCTCGCGCTCGAGAGCGCCGACGCGATCCTGTTCCTGATCGACGCGCGGGCGGGCGTGACGCCGCTCGACCGACATTTCGCCGACCGGCTGCGCCGCGCGCGGCAACCGGTGATCCTGGTCGCCAACAAGGCCGAGAACATTCGCGGGGCCGCCGAGGCGGGGGAGGCGTTCGTGCTCGGTCTCGGCGAGCCGGTGTTGATTTCCGCCGAGCATGGCGAAGGCATGGCGGAATTGTTCGACGCGCTGGCGCCGCTTGCCGCGAAATCCGGCGGCGACGACGAGACGGCGTCGGCGGACGCGCCGCTGCGGCTGGCGATTGTCGGACGGCCGAATGTCGGCAAGTCCACGCTGATCAACACCCTCCTGGGCGGCGAGCGGCTGGTGACGGGGCCGCAACCGGGCATCACCCGCGACGCCATCGCGATCCGCTGGAAATGGCGCGGCCATCCGGTGCGGCTGGTCGATACCGCCGGGATGCGGCGCAAAAGCCGGATCGACGCGCGGATCGAACAACTATCCGTCGCCGAGACGCTGAATGCGATCCGCTTCGCCGAAATCGTCGTGCTGGTGATCGACGCGACCCAGCCGCTGGAGAAGCAGGACCTCACCATCGCCGAACTGGTCGAGCAGGAAGGGCGCGGCCTGGTATTGGCCGCGAGCAAATGGGACCTCGTCGACGACCGCCGCGTGACGCTCGACAAACTGCGCGAGCGGGTCGAGTTTTCGCTGCCTCAGCTCAAGGGGTTGCGCATCGTCACGCTGTCCGGACTTACCGGCGCGGGAACCGACAAGCTGATGCAGGCGGTGTGGACGACGCATGCCGCCTGGGGCAAGCG
>Ga0134125_10007801_pt1 | contig 12064 bp, 12 predicted proteins | sample KB31751_FD_96464 | JGI IMG/M metagenome (GOLD analysis project Ga0134125, IMG submission 96464) | Terrestrial soil microbial communities with excess Nitrogen fertilizer from Kellogg Biological Station, Michigan, USA - KB3-175-1 | ecosystem: Environmental > Terrestrial > Soil > Unclassified ... | reverse complement strand
TGGTCGCCGGTGCATCCGACGCAATATATCGCCGAGCGTGCGGTCGATATTCGCGAGGATATGCCGGCGATGGCCGTGCCGAGCGCGAATAGCTGTCGTTGATTACAGCAGCGGGAATTCCGGATCGAGGCCAAGCGCGACACGCCCGAACATCGTGCCGTTCGCATCCCAGTTGAGACCGATATGGCCTTGCGCGGCATGCGCATCGCGGAGCGCGCGCTGTAGCGGATGGCTGTCGGCGATCGCCGCGCCGCCGGCGCCCGCGAACAGCAGATCGATCGCCTTGACACTCATGCGCACGGCATAGGCGGCATCGCGCCGCCAGCGTGTCTTCTCTTCCATGCTGGCGAGCTTACCGGCTTCGGCGATGCGCATCGCTTCTTCGCAATCCTTGAGCATCACGGTTTCGGCGGCATCGATTTGCGTCGCGGCTTCGGCGACACGCAATTGCATGGTGGCGAGATCGGCGAGCTGGCGGCCGGTCGCGGTGGCGACGCGCGCGCGGGTCGCGACGGTGAATTCATCGATCGCGCCTTGCGCAATGCCGAGCGCCGTCGCGCCATTGACGAAGCCGAAGAGCGCGTACCAGGCGAGCTTATAGAGCGCGCCGCTATTGACCTTGCTGCCGGGATGCGGCGCGCCTTTGCCGTCCGTGGCGGCCAGCGTGCGATGTTCGGGCACGAAGATATTGTCGGTCGTGACGTCCTTGCTGCCGGTGCCGGCAAGACCCATCGCATACCAATTGTCGATCTCGCGATAATCGCTTTTCGGCACGATGAAGAAGCGCGGCTCGGGCGGCTTGCCGTCGCCGCCGGCGACCGGCGCCGTGAGCATCATCCACTCCGACGCATCGATGCCGCTCGAGAATGGCCATTTGCCCGAGAGCCGATAACCGCCCGGCGCTCTTTCCGCATGTCCCGCCGGAAAGACGAAGGACGAGCCGATCAGCGCCCGCGGATTGGCTTTCCACACCTCGTCCTGCATCTCGGGCGGCCAATAGCCGAGCATCCAATTATGCACGATGAGATTGTTGAAGACCCAGGAAGTCGAGCCGCAGCCGCGACCGAGCGCGGCGCCGATATCGACGAAAGCGCGGAATGGCGCTTCGATGCCGCCATAGCGCGCCGGCTGGAACAGCCGGAACAGCTCGGTCTCCTGAAGGTCGGCCACCGTCGCATCGGGCAGCCGGCGAAGCTTTTCGGTTTCGGCGGCGCGCTGGCGCAGTACCGGCACCAGGAGCCGCGCCCGCGTTACAAGCTCAGGCAGGTTGGTTTTTGTCATTCCCATCGCGCAGTGCAGGCAAGCCGAAGCCGCGTGCCGTGTCAATCGCTCCGCGCATGCATTTGCGCTATCGTCGCTGCGATATTCGTGCGCGATGAGTTGACGTCTTGCCTGAATCCGCCACGCCGCCCGTCGCGGCCGATACGCCCTCTCTCTCGACCGCGCGGCGCCGCTGGATTCTCGCTGCGTGCTGCGTCGCCGTGTTCATGGTCTCGGTCGAATCCTCGATCGTCGCCACCGCGACGCCATCGGTGGTCGGCGCGCTCGGCGGCTTCGAATATGTGAGCTGGGTCTTCGCCGCCTATCTGCTGGCGCAGGCGGTGGCGATCCCGATTTATGGCCGGCTCGCCGATCTCTGGGGCCGCAAATGGCTTTTCATCGGATCGACGGTCGCCTTCCTCGTCGGCACGGTGTTATGCAGCGCCGCCTGGGGAATGATCCCGCTGGTCATCTTCCGCTTCGTGCAAGGAGTCGGCGGCGGCGGGCTGCAGCCGCTCGCGCTGACGATCATCGGCGATCTCTATCCGCCGGTGGAGCGCGTGAAGGTGCAGGGCAATCTCAATGCGATCTGGGGTATCTCCGCGCTTACCGGGCCGCTGATCGGCGCCTTGCTCACCGCGACCCTCGGCTGGCGCTCGGTCTTCTGGATCAATGTGCCGCCGGGCCTCGTGATGGTCGCGATCCTCTGGATCGCCTACCATGAGGAGCGGCATTTCCGCGAGCACCGCGTCGATTATATCGGCTCGCTGCTGCTGGTGATCGGGGTCGGCGCGCTGCTCCTGGCGCTGGTGCAATTCTCGGCGCTCACCGCTGAGACGATCGCGATCCTGCTCGGCACCGCCGCGGTCACGCTGGCCATCCTCGCTTATTGGGAAGCGCGCGCGCCCGAGCCGATCGTGCCGCTGGAGCTGTGGCGCAATCCGATTGTCTCGACGACCAATCTCGGCTCGCTCGCCATCGGCATGGTGATGATGGGCGTGATCGTTTTCATCCCGCCTTATGTGCAAGGCGTGATGGGCAGAAGCCCCGTTGTTGCCGGTTTTACTCTGGTCAGCCAATCGCTCGGCTGGACGGTGATCGGCGCCTTCGCCGGCCGGCTGCTGGTGCGCATCACCTATCGCACCATGTCGATCTGCGGCGGCGTGCTGCTCATCCTCGGCGCCATCATGCTGGTGATGCTCGATACCGAGCGCGGCCCGGTTTGGGCATTCTTGAGCGGCGGCTTGATCGGCTTCGGCATCGGCTTCTGCAACACGACCTTCCTGGTCGCGGCGCAGAATGCCGTGCACTATCAACAGCGCGGCGCCGCGACCTCGGGCAATCTTTTCATGCGCCAATTCGGCTCGTCGCTCGGCGCGTCGCTGTTGGGCGGCGTCATCAACTGGGCGCTGGCGCAGCGTATTCCCGAGGGTCGCGATGCGATCGATCAGCTGATGGATCCGGCGCAGCGCGCGGCGATGGCACCCGACACGCTCGATCGGCTCTCGACGGCGATCGCGTCATCGCTTACCACGGTCTATATCGTGGTGCTGATCCTGGCGATGATTTCTTGCGCGCTGTGTTTTCTCGTTCCCGCCGGCCAACGTACCCAGCGCTAGGGGCACCCAGCGGTGAATCGATCAGACGGTGCCGAGCACCGCTTCGATCTTTTTCTTCAGCGTGTCGGCGTTGAACGGCTTGACGATATAGTTGCTCACGCCGGCCGCCTTGGCGGCGACGACTTTCTCGGTCTTGTTCTCAGCGGTGATCATGATGAACGGCGTCTCTTTCAGGAGCGCGTCGTTACGTACTTCCTTCAAGAACTCGAGCCCGGACATCGGCGCCATGTTCCAATCGGAAATCACGAGGCCGATGTTGCGCTCGCGCATCTTCTTGAGCCCGCCGGCCCCGTCTTCCGCTTCCTCGACATTAGCAAAGCCGATCTGACCCAACAGATTGCGCAGGATTCTACGCATTGTGTTGTAGTCATCGACGATCAGCACCTGCCGGTCGGTATTACGCATCCCGAATCTCCACCCTCGCCGAGGGCAGTGAAACCATCGGCGATCCCTACCAGAGATACCAGGGGAGGGTTGAGCGTTCGTTAACAGCAGTTAACAGCTCGGCCTCTGAATTGAACACAAGGTCGCAGCCTCGCTTATTATCCAGAAGGATGAGAGACAAGCTTCGATGCGAATAGCGGTCCTGTTGCTGCTGGTCGGTGTGGCCATCGCCACCGGGCTGGTCGCCTGGTTCAACGTCGGCGCGATCCTGGCGACGCTGCTCGCAATCGGCTGGGGCGGCTTCGTCCTGGTTTGCGGCTTCCACTTCTGCCTGATCGCTATCAACGGCATTGCCTGGCATGCGCTGACGCCGGATGAGCCGCCGCGGCGCTGGTGGGTCTTCATCTGGGCGCGGCTGGTGCGCACGGCGGCGGCCGACGTGCTGCCGCTCTCGCAGCTCGGCGGTCCGGCGGCCGGCATTCGTCTGGCGATCTTGCATGACGTGCCGGCGGCCATCGCGGCCGCCTCGGTAATCGTCGATGTCGCGATCGAGTTCCTCACACAGCTCGCTTACGCTGTGATCGGCTTCGTTCTGCTCGTTGCTGCACGACCGGCGGCGAATCTGCTCCTGCCTGCCGCTGTATGGCTGCTGGTCGCAGCGGCGCTCTGTGCCGCATTCTTCTTGGTGTTGCGGCGGGGCAACCGGCTGCTCGAGCGTTTCGAGCCGCTGATCGCACGACATTTCTCGAATGCCTTGCCCGGCAAGATTGAATCAGTCACCGCCGCACTCGCGCGCATTCATGCCGATCGCCGGCGTCTCGCCTTTGCGGGGGTGTTGCATCTCCTCGACTGGCTCGCGACAGGCGCCGAAGCTTGGCTTGCGCTGTGGTTGATGAATGTTCCGATATCGTTTGCCGCTGCCACCGGTATCGAAGGCTTGCTCTACGCAGTGCGCAGCGTCGCCTTTATGGTGCCGATGGCCGCAGGGATACAGGAAGGTGGCTATTTGGTAGTAGGTGCTGCTTTTGGTCTCCCACCGGATCAGGCCTTGGCTTTATCACTATTGAAACGCGGTCGCGACTTGGCGTTGGGCGTGCCGGCCTTGCTCGGATGGCAGGCGTTGGAAGGTGGCCAGTGGTGGCGCGGTCGTCGCGCTCGCCCGGGCACGGCGAGGTCCCCGGAACGCGGCAAGGGGGCCGGGGATTAGGACGATAGTCGTTGCATAAGCATCTTAGGGGCGAAGGGAGCAGCACCGTGGAGTCCAGTCCAAGCCAAACCACGATCGCGCCAGCCGGCATGGGTACGCCGCCTTTGCTGCTGCGCGCAGCCGATTGGTTCTCGGATGTGGCGGGATTTTTGCGTCGCCCCGTGGTGGCCGAAGAGTTGATGGCGGTCGCGCAGCGCCGCACCGGGCTCACCGATTTCGGCGAGTGGCAATTCATCACACCCTTGCGCGTCCTGCTTGAGGCTTGCCAGAGCGAGGCCGCGCTCGGCACTTTCGGCCGCTTTGCGTTGCGTTGGGATGCGCTGCGCTTTCTCGAAAATCTGCTGCAGCTCCGCGCCGCGGAGAAAGCGAGCCGCGCGCCCGCGCCGGCGATCGTGCGGCCGATCTTCGTCACGGGCCTGCCGCGCAGCGGCACCACCTTTCTGCACAATCTTCTGATCGAGGATGTGGCCAATGCCGTGCCGCGCTGCTGGCAGACGATTCATCCTGCGGTCGCCGGCGATGCGCCGGGCGAGGCACGCTCGATCCGTCAGGTCGATCGGCAGTTGCGGATGTTTCGATGGCTTGCGCCGGATTTCGGCGCGATGCATCCGATAACCGCGACGGCGCCGCAGGAATGCAGCGAGATCAACGCGCATGTCTTCGCCAGCCTGCGCTTCGATACGACGCACCGTGTGCCGTCCTATCGCGCCTGGCTCGATAATGCCGGTCATCGCGAAGCCTATCGCTTTCACCGCTACTTCCTCCAGCATCTCTCTCGCCATGGCAAAGCGCGGCAGCGTTGGGTGCTGAAATGTCCCGATCACGTCTTCGCGCTCGATGCGATCCGCGAAGTCTATCCCGATGCATGCTTTGTGTTCGTACATCGCGATCCGATGCGGGTGCTCGCCTCGGTCGCGCGCTTGACCGAAGTGCTGCGCCAACCTTTCACGCGGCATCTCGATCGCGCTACCGTCGGACACCAGGTCTGCGATCGTTGGGCCGAAGGCGCCGAGCGTCTTGTCTCGGCGTGCAACACCTTGCCCAAAGACAGCGTGATTCATATCCGCTATCGCGAGCTCACCGGCGATCCGGTCGGCACGGTCGCGCGACTCTATGCGCGATTCGGTCTGCCCTTCGATGCGGCTTTCGAGCAGCGGATCAAGGCTTATGTCGATGCCAAGCCGAATGGCGGCTATGGCCAGCTCAGCCATCGGCTCGAGGATTACGGCATCGATGCCGCGCGCGAGCGGGATCGCTTTGCCGATTACGTCGAGACCTTCGGCGTCGGACCCGAGCGGCGTGTGCGGCTTGCGGAGGCCGCGGCTTAGCGCCCGGCCGTCAGGGCGGCGCCAGAATGCCGAGCGGCACCGACACCATCAGCATCAAATTCTCTTCGCCCGGATTCTTCTTGCCGATACCGGCATTGGAGATGTGATCGAAGGCCGGGCCGACGCGTATGCCATTGGCGAAGACGAGATCGATCTCGACGCCGGTTTTGAATTCGATATGCGAGCCGAGATCCTTGCCCGAACCCTTCTCGTAATCGCCGACGGTGGCCATCGGCAGGATCAGCAGATGCTTGCCGACCGGCAGCTCGAGACGGAAGCCGCCATAGGTGTAGACCGAGCCGCGATTGGTGAACATCACGCCGACGAGCGGATGCCAGAAGAAAAGGCTCTGGGCGAAGCGGAATTCGAGTCGGCCCTCGGCGGCGGTATAATCATGGAGGAAATCGAAAGCGCCGACACCGCCGGTGATGTAGCCGCCGAACTCGGCCTTGGCCGGGCTGCTCGCGACCGTCACCGCGCCGGCGAGGATGCTCGCCAAAGCAATTCGTCGCCACCATCCCCGCATATGGATTCCCCCCGATCCCGAGCCCGCGCATCTTCCGGGAAAGCCGTGTGGCAGGCAAGCGAAAGCGTCGTACCACCCCGTCAGCCGTCGCTCAACGGAGCGCTTTCAGCCTTTCGGTTGCGGCGACGAGTTGAACCCGAATGCCCGGTTCCATGGCGGAGTGTCCGGCATCAGGCACGACGATGTATTCGGCCGCCGGCCAGGCGCGCGCCAACTCGTCGGCATTGACGATCGGGCAAACCATGTCGTAGCGGCCCTGCACGATCGTCCCCGGAATGCGGTGGATGCGGTCGATTCGCGCGATGAGGTCGTCTTGCGGCTTGAAGACGTTGTAGCGGAAATAATGCGCCTCGATACGAGCGAGGCCCAACGCCATGCGGTCCTCGCCGAAAGCCGCGACCGTGTCGGGACTCGGCAGCAGGGTCGAGCAAGCGCCTTCATAGGTGCTCCAGGCGCGCGCAGCCGGCATATGCACGGCCGGATTGGGATCGATCAGCCGGCGGTAATAAGCGTCCAGAACATCCTTTCGATCGGCCTCCGGGATATAGCCGGAGAAATTGCGCCACGCTTCCGGGAACACGGTGCGCATGCCGTAGAGGAACCAGTCGATCTCGCTCTGCCGGCAAAGGAAGATGCCGCGCAGCACCAGGGCGGTGACGCGCTCGGGATGCGCCTCGGCATAGGCGAGGGCGAAGGTCGAGCCCCAGGAGCCGCCGAACACCGCCCAGCGCTCGATGCCGAGGAATTGGCGCAGCGCTTCGAGATCGGCGATGAGATGCGGCGTCGTGTTGTCGTCGAGCGAGCCCAGCGGCGTCGAGCGGCCGGCGCCGCGCTGATCGAACACGACGATGCGATAATATTGCGGATCGAAAAACCGGCGATGCGTCGCCGTCGAGCCGGCGCCCGGGCCACCATGCAGAAAAACGATCGGCTTGCCGTCGGGATTGCCCGATTGCTCCCAATACATCGTATGCACGGCGTTGAGCCGCAGCATGCCGCTGGCATAGGGCTCGATGGGTGGGAAGAGATCTTGGCGGGCAAGCGGCGGGTTACGGTCCATCGCTTATACTCTAAAACACGCGGGTTTTTAGGCAACCCCGCTCGCTGTCGCAGCACGATCCTGCGGCGGCGCAGGCGGGTCCACCTGCCTTATTGCCGCCGAAATTGCACGCTGTAGATAGGATGATGCTTCCGCTCCTCGCGCCCGATGCGGCGCTCTTCCTCGATGTCGACGGGACACTGATCGAGTTCGTGCCGCGGCCTGAGGAGGCGCGCGTGCCGCCGGCGCTGCTCGCGACAATCGATGCGCTGCGGCGCGCCCTGGGCGGCGCGCTCGCGGTGGTGAGCGGGCGCAAGCTCGCCGATATCGATCGGCTCTTCGCGCCGCTCACGCTCGCGGCCGGCGGACAGCACGGGGCCGAGGCGCGTCTGACACTGGATAGCGATGCGCAGGTCTTTGCCGCACACGAAACCGCGCTCGCCGGCGTGTTCGAGCACATCGAACCGTTTCTCACGGCGCATCCGCGCATCCGCGTCGAGCGCAAGGGATTGAGCACCGCGTTTCATTATCGCGATGCGCCGGCAGACGCGCCGGCGCTGCGCGCCGCGCTGGAGCAAGCCCTCGCGCCCGCGAGCGATACGCTGGATCTGCTCCAGTCCCATCTCTGCTACGACGTTCGGGCGCGCGATGCCGATAAGGGCAAAGCGGTCGCACGGCTAATGGCTGTCGCGCCCTTTGCCGGCCGCGTGCCGGTTTATGTCGGCGATGATTGGACCGACGAGGATGGCTTCAGGGCCGCGCTCGCCGGCAAGGGCCGCGCCATCCGCGTCGGCGCGCCGCGCTCGACGCTCGCGACCGAAACGCTGGGCGATCCCGCTGCCTTGCGCGACTGGCTCGCGCGATCGTTGAAAGCGCTCGCGCGCTAAGAATCGACCGCGACCGGCGCGAGCTTTCCGGCGGGCGCCGCGGCGCGCGGCTTCAGGCGCAGCGCGCGTTTCTCGACGAGGTGCCAGGAGAGAAATGCGAACACGGCGGTGACGGGGAAGGCGATCGCAAACAGCGCCCACCATGACATCGCGCCGCCATTCAGCCAGACGATCGCCTGCTCGATCGGCCAGCCATAGATGTAGAGCCCGTAGGAGAGATCGCCGTAGCGCGCCGCCGGCAGCGGCTTCAGCCATGGCGCGAAAGCGAGATAGATGACGAGGTAGGAGCCGAAGAGCGGGAAGAGAAGAATGAACGATTTGAGCGGCACGCTGAGCGCGAGTCCGGCGCAAGCGAGAAGCGCAAGACGGCCGTTGATGAAGCCACTGTCGCGCAGGCGATAAAGCGCCATGCCGCTGGCGAAGAACGAGAGCAGCCACAGCGCGCTGCCGCTGAAATACTCGCTGGACGCCGTATCGAACCAGATGCCGCCCATGCCGAGCACGATAAGCGCCACGATGACGCGGAGATCGATCGCGCGCAGGCCGCCGAGCAACAGCACCATGACGTACATCGCGAGCTCGCAAGGCAGCGTCCAGAGCGGTCCGTCGATGACGCCGCCCGCATCCCATTTCGTGAACCACACGCCCGGCAGCGAGCGTGTCGGGTTGATCATGGTGAAATTGCTGACGACATAGGCATAGGTGCCGCCATCGCCGAAATAGGCATGCAGCGCCAGCGACGTCGCCCAGGGGCCGAGCGCGAAGCCCGACAGCAGGAGGCAGAAGAACAATCCCGGATAGATGCGCAGCGCGCGTTTGGCGGCAAAGCGTGGCGCCGAGCGCGTCAGCTCGTAGCTTTGCGTGACGAGATAGCCGCTGATCGTGAAGAAGACGAAGACGCCGACCACACCGAGGATGGTCTGGCCGCCGGTCAGCCGCATCAGCGGCTCACCATCCTGCCGGCCCTCGCCGATCAGAAAGGCATGCGAGAAGATGACGCTGATCGCGGCAATCAGGCGCAACGCGTCGAAATTGTTATGCCGCTCCACCAGATCCCCAATCGGATAGTCCAACCGAATGCGGGGAAGCAGCATGCGGTCCGGCGCGGCCCTGTCAACCATATTGGGTCAACCGTGCCGGATCGCCGCGTGCTGTACTGCTTTAGCTTTAGTCGGTGTGATTGAAACTGACGACGCCTTCGCCGCGCCAATCGCGACGCTCGATGCGGCGCGGACGCCAGTTCGGCATGTCCTGATGGTCGTCGCGGTCGAGCACGGCGATATCGCCTTCCTCGACCATCTCCGCCGGCTGCTGATCGCGCGGCGGTCTGCGTTTGATGCTTATGCGTTTCTCTCCATGCCGCGGCGTTTATATGCCCGAAGCCGCGTGCCGTTCCTGCGTTGCACTTACGCCATCGTCACCACCAAAAATCGTGAATTCGAATAATGCATCGGATTGCTCACGCCGCCTTGATCGTGCCGGCGAGCTGGGTGCCTTCGAGATCGGTGCCGTCGAGCGATGCGCCCACGAGGTTGGCGTTGGAAAGGTCGGCGCCGCGCAGCACGGCCTGGCTGAGATCGGCGCCACGCAGATCGACATTGCGCAAGATGGCGCGGTCCAGATGACTGACCATGCGCTGGCCCTCATTCACGAGCAGCGGTCCGAGCCGGCAATCGCGCAGATCGCTGTTGGTGAGCCGGGCACCTTTGAGGCTGACGCCGCGGAGATCGGCGCCGCGCAGATTGCAGGAGCGCAGATCGGCGCGGTCGAGCTGCGCCGCAGCGAGGCCGATGCCGGCGAGATTGAGGCCGTAGAAAACGGAATCGCTGGCCTTGACCGCCGCGAGCTCGGTGCCGGCGAGGGGCGGCGCGTTGCGTAAATCGAAGCCGCTGAGATCGAGCTGCGTGCCTTCGCGGCCCTGGCTCTCGACCCAGCGCTCATGCTTGTTGAGCAGCACGGGCAGCGGCTCGTCGAGATCGCTGACCAGAAGCCCGGCCGGCTTGTCGTTGAGCGTGCCCTTGAGATTGGCGCCGATGAAATGCGTATTCTCCATCACCGCATCGGTCAGCACGGCATTGTTGAGGTTGGCACCGCGCAGATCGGCGCCTGAGAGATCGGCGCCGCCGAGATCGGCGCCGGCGAGTGTCGCCTTGCGCAGATCGGCGCGCACCAGACGCGTGTTGCGCATCACGGCGTCGGAGAAATCGGTATGCGCCGAGGGCGTCGGCTTGTGAGCCGAGCTGTCATCCGACGGCGGCAGCGCGGAGCTGCGCGCTTCGACCTCGACATGCTGCAATTCGCCCGAGCGCTGCCACATCGTGATGAGCCCATCGCGCAGATCGGCGTCGTAGAGATCGGCGCCCGTGAGATCCGCGCCGCGCAGCAGCGCGCCGCGCAGATCCGCACGCACCAGCTTCGCGCCGCGCAGATTGGCTTTGCTGAGATTGCTTGCGAACAGAACCGCGCCGGTGAGATTGGCGCTTTCGAGATTGGCGCCGACCAGGAACGCACCCGTGAAGTCGGCACCAGAGAGGTCACGCTTGCTCAGATCGCAGCCCGAGAGATCGCGATAGGTGAACAGCGCGCGCTGCCCGCCCGGCTTCGATTGCCGATAGGCTTCGTGCATTCGCAATGCCCGATCAAGCTCGGTTTGCGAAATTGCCGTACGCCCCTGCATCACCCTTCTCACCTCATAAACCATCGACGAAGATTGCCGGTCCAAGATTAAAGTGCACTTAAATCAACCCCTTGGCGGCTTGCGGCGACGCGCACACCATGGGACGATGTCAGCAATCGGTTAACCATAATTTCGTCGGGCGCATTGCTGGCGTGCCGACCGGGAGGAGAAATTCCATGGCACGACCGACGCGCCGCATCGTCACCGGCCACGATGTGCAAGGCCGCTCGATCATCCTGAAAGACGGACTGGCGCCGTCGATCTTCGAGCCGAAGGCACGGCCGGGCGAGGCGATTACTGAGTTGTGGCGCAGCGGCGCGGCGCCTGCATCCAATCGCGGCAATGAGGATACGGCGAGCGCGCCACCCACCGCGCCGCAGCTGATGCCGCCGAAGCACGGCACGGTCTTCCGCATCGTCGATTTCCCGCCCGACGCGCAGGTCAAAGGCGCCGATGCAGCGAAGCTCTTCGCCGAATTCGGTGCCTCGGCGGCGCATGCCAAGGACGGGCGGCACGCGATGATGCACAAGACCGCAACCGTCGATTACGCGCTGGTGCTCGACGGCGAGATCGTCGCGGTGATGGATGTGGGTGAAGCGGTGATGCGCGCGGGCGACGTGCTGATCCAGCGCGGCACCAATCACTCCTGGGCCAATCGCAGCGACCGGCCCTGCCGCATGGCTTTCATCCTGGTCGACGCCGAGCCGCTCTAGCTCCCATCTCCCATCGCCGACACGCATAGCTTCGGCGCTGGAATCGCGCCGCCGCTTCTTGCACATTCGACGAGGAAAAAAAGAGGGTTATCGAGGACAAGATGGCGGAGATCGCCGAGACGCGCCCGCGGCTGAGCCTGGCGCAGCTCTTCATTATTTTCTTCAAGGCGGGCTGCGGTTTCGGCGGCGGGCTTGGCGTGCTGGCGCTGCTGCAAGAGCAGCTCGTCACGCTGCGCCGTATCCTGCCCGATAAAGAGCTGATGACGCTGTGGAGCATCGGTCGCCTGATGCCGAGCGGCACGATGACCGCGGTTGCCGTCGCGATTGGCCACCGGCTCTGCGGCTTTACCGGCACGGTGGTCGCGCTGATCGCGATGATCATCCCCGGCTTCATCTGTGTCGTTGTGCTGACCATTGCCTATGG